>Ga0070699_100001088_pt1 | contig 25321 bp, 16 predicted proteins | sample KBSK1503metaG_FD_65473 | JGI IMG/M metagenome (GOLD analysis project Ga0070699, IMG submission 65473) | Corn, switchgrass and miscanthus rhizosphere microbial communities from Kellogg Biological Station, Michigan, USA - KBS K1-50-3 metaG | ecosystem: Host-associated > Plants > Roots >...
CGCGGGCCACTTGAGGGCGTCCGCCGAGGAGAATCGTTTGATGGCCTCGGCGGTCCGCGCGACGTCGCGGTGAAGCACCAGCCACTCCCCTTCCCCGGCCGGGACCGCGACGGTGGGATCGGGGAGGACGCGAGTGACGTGGCCGAGACCCAGCTCCGCGGCGACCGGCGGGGGGAGCCAACCCACATTCTGTCCCAGGGCATCGGCGCGGAAACCGGGATAAAACTCAGCGCTCTTGCTCTGGCCGCCGATGGCCTCATCGCTTTCCAGCAGCACGACCCGCTGGCCCGCCTTGGCAAGGCTCGCGGCGGCGACGAGTCCGTTGATCCCGCCGCCGATGACGACCGCGTCGTACGGCGCGGTCATTGGCCCACTCCTTTGAGTATCTCCAGCGCCGCCAGCCGGCCTGACGCCCCCATGATGCCGCCGCCGGGATGGGTGCCCGCGCCGCACTGCCAGTATCCCCGGATCGGCGTGCGGTACTGGGCCCAGCCTGGGACGGGGCGGAAGAAAAAGAGCTGGTGGAGCGCGAGCTCGCCGGCAAAGATGTTGCCCTCGGTGAGCCCGGTGATCCGCTCGATATCGCTGGGCACCAGCACCTGCCGCCCGATGATGGCCTGCCTGATGTTGGGCGCATACCGGGCCAGGGTGTCGACCACCGCGTCGCCGAAGGCCTCCCGGTTGGCGTCGGTCCAACCGCCGCGCTGGTTGTACGGCGCATACTGCACGAAGCAGCTCATCACGTGCTTCCCGGGCGGCGCCATGCCCGGGTCGATCATCGAGGGGATCACAATGTCCATGTACGGATTCCGGGAGAACTGCCCGTACTTGGCGTCGTCGTAGGCGCGTTCGAGGTAGTCAAGACTCGGGCTGATGGAGACCGCACCGCGCAGGTGAGGCCCGTAACCCGGAAGACAGGTGAAGTCCGGCAGCTCGGAGAGGGCCAGGTTCACCTTGCCGGACGAGCCGCGGAACTTGAAGCGGCGAATGGCCTCGATTACGTCGTCCGGCATCTCCTTCGGATCCACCAGCTCGGTGAAGGTCCGGCGCGGGTCCAGTCCGCTCACCACTACGGTCGCGGAAATCTCTTCACCGCTGGACAGCACCACGCCGGCGGCGCGGCCCGCTTTGACGATGACGCGCTCCACCGCCGCGCCGGTGCGGATCTCGGCGCCGAGTGCCTTGGCCGAGCGCGCGATCGTCTCGCTGATGGCCCCGGTGCCTCCCTTCTGGAACCCCCAGGCGCGGAAGGCGCCGTCGATCTCGCCCATGTAGTGATGCAGCAGCACGTACGCCGTCCCGGGGGAACGGGGCCCCAGGAACGTGCCGATGATTCCGCTGGCGGACTTGGTGGCCTTGAGCGGATCGAACTCGAACCACTCGTCCAGGTAGTCGGCCGAGCTCATGGTCATGAGCTTGTGGAGCGCGTGGAACTTCTCCGCACCCAGCGAGCGGAAGTGCCCTCCGAACTTGAGCATGCCCTTGAGATCGGAAGGCGCCAGCGACGTCGGGTCCGGCGGAATCATGCCGAGGATCGGCTTGACCGCCATGGCCATGTGGTGCATCAGGCGCCCGAACAGGGACGCCGCCTCGGCGTCTTTAGCCGAGTGGCGGGCCAGCTCGCGGCGGGTGAGATCGGGATCGGCCCAGGAGCCGAGGTAGTCCCCGTTGTCGAGCGGGACGACGGTGCTCTCGAGCGGGAGGATCTGGAGGCCGTGCCGGGGCAGCTCCAGGTCGCGGATGATCTCGGGACGAAGCAGGCTCACGACATAGGAAAACACCGAGAACTTGAAGCCGGGGAACACCTCTTCGGTGACCGCGGCACCGCCCACCAGGGGACGGCGTTCCAGCACCAATACCTTCTTCCCGGCACGCGCCAGGTAGGCCGCGGTAACCAGCCCGTTGTGCCCGCCACCGATCACGATCGCGTCGTAGTGCTTCACGCTTTTTTCCGTTCGGGATCGAAGAAGGGCAGCGCCGTCACCCTGGCGCGCGCGTGGCGTCGCTGGTGTTCGACCGTGACCTCGAGCCGTACCTCGGTGCCCGGGGCCGCATGGGGCGCGCGAATATGGGCCAGAGCGAGATACTGCTTCAGCAGGGGAGACCACGAGCCGCTCGACGCGTAGCCGATCTGCTTGCCGTCCCGGTAGACCGGAGTGCTGACCCGCCAGGCCACCGAGGGGATCTGCGGCGGCAACCCGACCTCGGCGTACAGCGCCTCGAACGAGACCCAATCGACCGAGAGGCCCACGAAGCGCCATTCCGGGTGACGGGCGCGCTCGGCCCGGAGAGCCTGGCGCCCGTTGTACGGGCCCTTCTCCCAGCTCACGGTCCAGTCCAGCCCAAGCTCCAGGGGCGAGGACTTCTGGGCCTCGATCAGGGCATGGTGGGCCGAGTGGTAGTCCACATCGAGCATGACGAGGCCCGCCTCGATCCTCGCCATGTCGAGCGCCCAGATTCCCGCCGGGGTGATGCCGTAGGGCTTGCCTGCATCCATCAGCGCGTCCCAGAGCGACGGCGCATGCTCCGCGGGAACCCAGATCTCGTAGCCCAGGTCGCCCGTGTACCCGGTCCGCGAGATGGTGACGGGAATGTCCCGGATCGTGGTCTCGGTCAGGCGGAAGTATTTGAGGCCGCGCAAGTCTGCCGGGCTCACCTGCTCCAGAATGGTTCGGGACAGCGGGCCCTGCAGCGCCAGGGCGCCGAGCTGCTCCGAAACCTCCTCGACGGACACGTCCATCCCAGCACCATTCATCGAGAGCCACCGCAGATTCGGCTCGGCGCTGGTGAGACGATACAGATTCGGAGACAGACGGCTGATGGTCCCGTCGTCGATCACTTTGCCGTGGACGTCGCACCACGGGGTATACATCACCTGGCCAACCCGGCACTTGGTCAGGTTCCGGGTCACCATCCGGTCGAGCATTCGCTCGGCGTCGCGGCCGGTGATCAGGTATTTGTGCAGCGGCGAGACGTCGAGCAGCGCGGCGGCATTGCGGATCGCGGCATACTCGCGGTCGTGGACCAGCTCGTAGGAGCTGGCGACCGAGTAGCCGGCCCAGCGGCGCCAGGCCTGACCCTGGACCAGCGGAGCGGTGCGCGAATGAAAGGGAGTGGTCTTGAGCACGGTGACCGATTCTAGGGGATAGCTGGGTGTGCCGGTAGGGTCGGACGTCCCCGGATCATGCCAGGCGGTAGACAACTAGCGGAACCCTGGGCTATTATGCCAGCCTGATGAAGAACTCCGTTTCTCTCGCGCTCTTAACTACCCTGTGGCTGCTGGCACCTGCAGCGGACCGGGGCCTCCGCGCCCAGGAGCCCGAGGGGTTGTCATCGATTCTTCCGATTCCCGCAAAGCCCGAGAAGCCCTTCGCGGCGCTCTCGCGCGCCTTGCTCGGTGGGCGGGACTCGCTGGTCAACCTGACCCGGCAGCAGGTAGGCCTCAAGTACCGGCTTGGCGCGGTCAGCCCAGGACTGGCGTTCGACTGCAGCGGTTTGGTGAAGTGGGTCATGGAAGCCTTCGATATCCAGCTCCCGCGGACCGCCGCTCTGCAGGCCCAGCTCGGCATCGAAGTGCCGAAGGACCCGGCGAGGATGCTCCCGGGCGACCTGATGTTTTTCGGGAGGGGCAAGCGGGTCACCCACATCGGCATTTATGTCGGCGAGGGCAAGTACGTGCACGCCGCCAATCGCCGCAGAGGGGTGGTCGAGAGCGATCTGGCCCGCATGATCCCGCGCTGGTGGAAGGGTGTGCGACGGGTGCTGATGGCGCCGGACAGCGGGATCGGGTCGAAGAGCTAGACAGACGGTAAGACGGTAAGACGGTAAGTCGGTAGAGAGCTCACCAGTACTCCCATCTCCCTTCTATCAGAACGTAGGCCGAGAGACACGCGTTGGTCACCGCGTGCGTCAGCATCAGGTCGCCCAGACTCCTGGTACGCCGCATCCACCAGTTGTAGGCCAACCCCGCCATCAGGCCCACATCCCACATCGAGCCATGCTCGAGCGCAAAAAGCGCGGCGGTGATCCAGAAGATGACCCCGGTATAGGAGCCAAGGGGAACTTTCCGGAAATCGTCCATGTTGGCGAGCCAGCGAGGCAGCCACCCTCGCCAGAACAATTCCTCGATGATCGGGACCAGGACCACCGCGCGCGCGGCGCGGAGCGCCAGCACCAGGGGGTCGCTTCGCCCTTCCATCGGCATTGTTCCTTCCGCCCGGCCGGTCAGCCCATTGTCGAAGAGCCAATGACCCCGCCAGGTCGGAAAGACCACATCCGGCGCGATCCAGAGCACGAAGACACCGACACCCAGCAGTATGCTGGAGAGCCAGTGGGGCGCGCGCCATTCGATCACGTGGCGCGAGAACACCCAGAGCACCGCCAGGAGCAGAGAGACCCGAAGGATCCCCTCGACCCGAGGCTCGAGCGCCAGCCGGGGAGCCACAGCCAGCAGCACCATGAACGCCGCAAACGGGGCGACGTAAGGCAGCGAGGGGTGGCGTTGCAGGAGGCGAATCATGGAGCTGGAGGCTGAGAGGCTACGAGGCGAGGAGGCTAGGAGGCTAAGTACTCCTAGCCTTAGCCTCCTAGCCTCTTGCTGCCTCTAGAACGTATACGTCAGCTTCGTCAGGAACAGCCGCCCCAGCCTGGGCACGCCGACGAACGTCGCATAGTGCTTGTTGGTCAGGTTCTGCACGCTGGCCGAGATCAGCATGTTGCGGGCGCCGAGCGGCGGGCGCCAGGTGCCCTGGACGTCGAACACCCCATAGGAATCGATCGGCAGGAGCCGGTTGGGATCGCTCGGGTCGGGTGAGCTCACGTAGACGCCGGAGTTCACCGGGAATCCCTTGACCGCACGGAACCGCGCGTCGACGCTCCACCCGTTCTGGTCATCCCGCCACGCCGTGGTGATCGAGCCTTTGCTCTTCGACGCATTCAGGGCGATGTCGGTCGGAGCGTCCCCGAGCTCCGACTTGGTGAAGAAGTCCTTGTTCACGAAGGAGTAGCCGCCCGCGATCGAGAAGTGCTTCCCGAACACCATGTCCACTGCGAGGTCGGCGCCCCAGAGCTCCACCTCGCCGAAGTTGCGGTAGGTGAGGAAGATGTCGGGCCGCTCGGTGAGCGAAGTGTTGTTCGGGACAATGGTGGCGAGCGGAACGCCCGTGGTCTGGATCGAGGTCGCCGCCGAGAGGCCCGCCATGCCGGTCCCGACGGCGGCCGCGGTGGCGGCGGGGTTGGGCACGCCCGCCTGGGTATACAGCGCGGTGAGGTACGCGATCGTGGTGGCACGATCCAGAAACACGGTCGGCGATTCGACGATGAGGGGCCCCGTGAAGTTGCGTTTTCTTTCGTACCAGCCATCAAGCGAAATCTGGAACCTCCGGCTGATCAGGGCCTTGTAGCCGAGCTCGACCTGATGGCTGATCGTCGGCTTCAGTGCTCCGACATCCCGAACCTGGTCCGGAAGAATGTCGATGAATTGCTGTGTCGTAGGGTTGAGCAGCCGAAGCTGGGTGCCCACTTGGGTAGTCGGGGCATTCGCCAGCATGAGCGCGGTGAGTTGGGGTCCCGCGGCGGCGGACACGGCTTGCACCGCTGCGGCCCAGAGTGTCGCCGCCCGAGCGGGGAGGGCCCCCGCGGTCGGGTTGAACGGTGTTCGCATGCACAGGTCGTTGCCGAACCCGCCAGCGCAACCGCCGTTGGCCCGGAACTGGAATCCGGCTTTCGGCACGCCCAGCGCCCGAACGTTGTACCCGATCGTCTGGCTGAGGTTGATCCGCCCCGCTACGATATCCAGGAACAGGTTGTTGTTGCTCGGCGTCGAGAAGGCGCGGTTGAAGGTGAGGCGAAGCGACTGGTCCGCGGTCGGTTTGAACACCAGCGCGGCCCGAGGGGACAGTACCGCCGACTCCAGCCGGCTGTGCTTGTCGAGCCGGACAGCGGCCAGGAAATCCAGCTTCGGGCTCAGGTGGAACACGCTGTGCGCGTACCCGCCGATTTCCTTGATATCGTCATCGTCCTCGTTAGAGCCGTTGATCGTGCCTTCGGTCCGGGCGTCGGTGAGGATGTAATCGGCGCCGTAGAGGACCGTCGCTTTGCCCTTCAGCAGGTCGATGCCGTGCTGGAATTGCGCCGACCAGACCCGGGACTTGTCGATGATCAGGTTGCCGTCGCGGAGCAGGTAGGTATCGCCCGAGTTGCTGAAGTTGCCGAACCCCTGGACGAAGAACCGCTTGTAGCGGAACCGGAGCTGTGCCGCCGAGTACTTCCAGTCCCGAGCCTGGCCCGCCCCAATGCCGGTGTACTCGATGAAGCTCTTGGAGTTGGTCATTCCGTAGGTGGCGATGACCTCACTATTGGGGTCCGGCCGGACGTCGACGCGCGCCTCACCGCCGTACTGCTCGAGATTGAAATCGCGGCAGCCGGTGTTCGGGTTGCACTGGCCGGCGGGAATATCGAGGGCCGGCTTGGTGGTGTTGAGGTTGGCCGGCTCGGCCGCGTCCCGGAACCGCCATTCGGTGCCCTTGAGATAGGTGCCCGACAGCTTGAAGGCCACCTTGGTTCCCAGCCGCATCGCGTGCCGGCCGGTGACCCGCCAGATCCCCGCGCCCTTGTCGGTCAGTGTGGTCGACCCCGCCGCGTACTCGGAGCCGGCCCGGGCTCCACCCTCGAACGAGAGAGTAGTCCCGGTCGAGGTGAATGGAGACCGGGTGATGATGTTGAGGACGCCGTTGGAGGAGTTGGGCCCGTACAAGGCCGCGCCGGGACCCAGCACGAACTCCATCCGCTCGATGTCCTCATTGGTGGTCGGGAAGAACGTGGACACGTTCACCCGAAGCGAAGGCACCGCCGCATACCGGTAGTCGATGAGGGTGAGCAGTGCGCCGGAAAAGATGTTGTTGAAGCCGCGGGCCACCACGTTGGATTGGACCAGTCCGCCGGTCGAGATATCGACCCCGGGCACGCTCTTCAGATGATCCACGACCGTGAGGGCAGGCCGTTCTTCGATCTCGCTGCGGGTAATCGCGAACACCGTGGCCGGCGCATCGGTGACCTTCTCGGGCTCCTTCGACACCACCGTCACGGACACTTCTTCCAGCTGAGCCGGCCGCTCTTCCAGCGCCGCATTCACCGTCACGGATTGCCCCGCGGGAATCGCCGTACCGGGAAACTCACGCGACGCGTAGCCGATCGACGATACCTTGACGGTGTACGAGCCCGGCGCCACCCCCGCGATCCGGTAACTGCCATCCCCGCGCGAGCTGGTCTTGGCCGCCTCGACACCGGTGGAGGTCAGGATGGTCACCGCTGCCCCCGCCAGCGGCCGGTCACCTCCGGAGAGAGTTACCTTGCCGGTCAGGGAACCCGATTGCGCCCCCGCCGCACCACCCATCACCAGCGCCAGAACAAGCGAGAGGCAAGACGTCCGGTAAGCGTGAGCCATGCGGAGTACCTCGCGGGATGGAGTTGCCGGAATCGATGAGGAAAGTCCCCGGTAGACGGGACACTGGGAATGACTGAGGAATATACGGCCAAGGGGCAGAAATGTGTAAAGGAACTGCCTTGTGCAAGCGTAACCCGGCCCAGGCGTCCCCTTGGCATTGATCGGCCATACAGTGAAGATTTCAGGGTTCTCGGGGGCCGTGCGCTCGGAGGGAGCGTTCGCATCCAAGACCCACGCTTCGAAAGGAAGCCTCGCATGAAGAAATGGACCGCAGTTGTGCCGTTGGCCCTGCTCGCCGCCGCCTGCTCACAGGAAGGTCAGGTCGCGCAGCGCATTCCGGCCGACTCGTCCCAGTACTTCCGGACTCAGGTGGAGCAGATGACCACCGTGGCGGCCGCGAAGGACAGCCTGGTTCGGGATCTGGCCGAGACCACTCGTCTCCTCTCCGACATCAACACCGAGATCCTCAAGGTCACCACCACGCGCAAGCCGGTTGAGCCGGTCGTCGGCGGCGAAGGCGTCGCCACCAACGATCGCGCCATGGTGTTGAAGCGGGTGCAGGATCTCACCACGCGCCTCAAGGGCAACGAGCAGCGGCTGGCCGCGAGCCAGAAGCGGCTCCGTCAGCTGACTTCCGAGTCGGACAGCCTGAAGAGCACGCTGGGCGATCTGCAGGCCACGATCGACGGCCTCAACGCCACCCTGGAAAGTCAGCGGAGCACCATCGCCACCCTGGAAGCCGATCTGACCGGCACCAAGCAGCAGGTGGCCACGCTGAGCGAAGAGAAGGCCGTGCTCACCGATACCGTCTCGGCGGTGACCACTCGTGAGAATACGGTCTATTACATCATCGGTAACCGCAAGGACCTGAAGGACAAGGGCATCATCACCGAAGAGGGCGGCACCCGCTTCCTGATCTTCACCCGCACCGGTGAAGTCCTGAAGCCTGGCGTCAATCTCGATGCGTCGGTCTTTACCGCGGTGGACCGCCGCAACCTGACGGAGGTCAAGCTGCCCGACCCCGCCAAGGAGTATCAGCTGGTGACGAACCAGAACATCGCGTACAGCAACATCCCGCTGGACGCCAAGAACCGCGTGAAGGGTTCGCTCCAGATCAGCTCGCCCGAGCGGTTCTGGGGGCAGGCCAAGTTCATGATTCTGGTGGAGCGCTAAGCGAAGCGAAGAGAAGTAGTCGAAGCGGGGGTGGCCGGATTCGGCCGCCCCCGCTTCGCGTTTAGCCCATAGACGAACGCACTCTACCGCGTAGGTCGGATCACCACCAGATTGCGGGACTCACGCACCCCTCAGAACCTGGACTCCCATGGCTTCCGCTCGCTTTCGCAATATGCTGCCCGCGCTGCTCTTTGCCGGGCTCGCCCTCCCGTCTCTGGCGCCGGCACAGGCCGACAAGAATCCCGCCGCCCGGGCGCTGGAGCGCGAAATCCTCAAGGACCTTATCGAGATCAACACCAGCGACTCGGCCGGCGGCACGCCCCGGGCGGCGCGCATGCTGGCCGACCGGCTCATCGCCGCCGGAATGCCGGCGGCGGATGTTCGCGTCATGGGGTATGACCCGAAGTACCAGAGCCTGGTCGCGCGCTACCGGGGCAGCGCGAGCGCGAAGAAGCCCATCCTGTTGATGGCACACATCGACGTGGTGGATGCCCGCAAGGAAGACTGGACCACCGATCCTTACCAGTTCGTCGAGAAAGACGGGTGGTTCTACGGCCGCGGCACCAGCGACAACAAGGCCGGGGCGGCCATGCTGGTGGCCAACCTCATCCGCTATAAGCAGGAAGGCTTCGTTCCCGATCGCGATATCATCGTGGTGCTCACTGCCGACGAGGAGACCTCGGGCGCGAGCATTCAATGGCTGGTGAGCCAGCACCGGGATCTGGTGGACGCGGACTACGCCCTCAATACCGACGGCGGCGGCGGTGACTACCTGAAGGGCGTACCCATCCGCTTCAACGTGCAGGGAGCGGAAAAGGTCTACCAGAGCTTTCAGCTCGAGGTGCGGAACAAGGGCGGACACAGTTCTCGGCCGGTTCCGGACAACGCGATCAATCACCTGGCGGGCGCGCTCACCAGGATTGCCGGCCATCAGTTTCCGGTCCGCTTGAACGAAGTGACCCGGGCGTTCTTCGAGAGGGGGGCCGCCGCGGAATCCCCGGCGCTCGCCGCCGACATGCGGCTCGTGGCCAAAACCCGTGATCCAGCGGCGGCTCGGCGATTGTCGACCGCTTCGCCTTACTACAATTCCGTACTTCACACCACCTGCGTGGCCACCCGCCTCCTGGCCGGGCATGCCGACAACGCGCTCCCTCAGCTGGCCCGCGCCACGGTCAATTGCCGGATCCAGCCCGATGAGACGGTGGACAGCGTGGAAGCGCAGCTCCGCCGCGTGGTGGCGGATACCGCCGTTCGCTTCTCCCGCATCGGCGAAGCGCATCCGAGTCCGCCGTCCCCGCTCCGCCGCGACATCATGGGACCGATCGAGGCGCTGGCAGGGTCCTATTGGCCCCGCGTCCCCGTGGTCCCGGAGATGTCTACCGGCGCGACCGACGGGCTATACACGCGCAACGCGGGGATCCCGACCTATGGCGTCGCCGCGATTTTCGACGACATGAACGACGCCAGGGCGCACGGGCGGGACGAACGCGTCGGGGTGAAGGAGTATCACCTGGCGGCGGAGTACTGGTACGAGCTGGTGAAGCGGCTGGCGAGCAGGGACCTGGGGAGCTAGGGAGTCAGGGAGTCAGGGAGTCAGGGAGGCAGGGAATGGACGAATCGCGCAGAGACTTCGTGAAGGCCGCGGCGGGGCTGGGCCTTGCCACATCCCTCCCGCTCCCCTCTCCCCGCTCTCCGCTCCCCGACCAGGCCCCCGGACTGTACCGGGCGCCACCCATGCAACGCGTACGAATCGGATTCGTCGGGGTCGGGGGCCAGGGCAGCACTCACGTCGAGAATCTCCTGACCCTGGACGGGGTGGAGATCACCGCGCTCTGCGACATCGTCCCCGAGAAAGTCGCCACCTGGCAGAAGAAGATCACCGCGCTGGGCCGGCCCGAGCCGCGGGCCTATACCCGTGGCCCTCGCGACTTCGAGCGGCTTTGTGCCGAGGCAGACATCGACCTCGTCTACAATGCCACGCCCTGGGAGTGGCACGTGCCGATCTGCCTCGCCGCGATGCGCAATGGCAAGCATACCGCGTCCGAGGTGCCGATCGCCTATACCGTGGATGACTGCTGGGCCCTGGTCGAGGCCGCCGAGAAGCACCAGCGGCACTGCCTCATGATGGAAAACTGCTGCTACGACCGGCTGGAGATGCTGGCGCTCAACCTGGCCCGGCAGGGGATTCTAGGCGAGTTGCTGCACGGGGAGTGCGGCTACAACCACGACCTCCGGGGGATCAAGTTCTCCGCCGAGGGGGAGGGACTCTGGCGCCGTGCTCACGCAACTCGCCGGAACGGGAATCTATACCCCACCCATGGACTGGGACCCGTTGCCCAGGCGATGAGCATCAACCGCGGGAATCAGTTCGACTATCTGACGTCGATGAGCGGCCCATCCCGCGGACTGCAGCGCTGGCAGGCCGAGCACCTGGCAGCCGACGACCCGCGCCGGAACGAGCGCTACGTGCTGGGCGATGTGAACCTCTCGCTGATCCGCACCCTTGCCGGCCAGACGATCTATGTCACCCACGACACCAATCTCCCCCGCCCCTACAGCCGCAAGTACGTCCTGCAGGGCACCAAGGGCATCGTGGAGGGGTATCCGCAGCGGGTTTACGTCGAAGGCGTGAGCAAGGCGGAGGACCGGTGGGACCCGATCGAGACCTGGTACGAAACCAACGACCATCCGCTGTGGAAGAGCGAGAGCGTCCAGAAGGCCGGCGTCGGGCATGGCGGCATGGACTGGCTGGAGAACTGGCGGTTGATCAATTGCCTTCGGGAAGGCCTGCCAACTGATCAGAACGTCTACGATGCCGCGGCCTGGAGCGTCGTGGGGCCGCTGAGCGAGATCTCCAACCGGGCGGGCAGCCGCCCTATCAAGGTGCCGGACTTTACCCGCGGACGCTGGCGCACCACGGAACCCCTCGGCATCATCACGCCGCTGTAAGGCGGAGGCCGGTGGCTGCGTCGAACCAATGAAGCCCGCCTGGTTCGATCGCACAGGACAAGGGATCGCCCACCGAGGGTGTCGCGTTCGCTTCGACCCGTAGAGTGATCGAGGTGCCGGCCGACCCGACCGTCACCACCGACTCGTGCCCCAACGGCTCGACGAATTCCACGACTCCGTCGAACCCCGGTGAGCCGGCACCAGGACGGATTCTCTCGGGACGGATCCCCAGAACCACCGCGCCCTCACTGGCAGAATCCGGAGCTGCTCCCTCCGACAGCTTGAGCAACAATCCCCCCTCTTCGGCTTGGAACGCGAGCCCGCCCTGCCGCACCAGCTTGCCTCTGATCTGATTCATCGGCGGCGTGCCGAGAAAGCCGGCGACGAAGAGGTTGGCGGGACGGTCGTAGATATCCAGCGGCGTGCCGATTTGTTGCACGCGGCCCTGGTGCATCACCACGATCCGGTCCCCCAGGCTCATCGCTTCGACCTGGTCGTGGGTCACGTAGATGGTGGTGGTGCCGAGCCGCCGTCGCAGTGCGGCCAGCTCGCGCCGCATCTGGACCCGGAACTTGGCGTCGAGATTCGAGAGGGGCTCGTCGAAGAGAAAGACCTGGGGGTGCCGCACGATCGCCCGGCCGAGTGCCACCCGCTGCCGTTGTCCGCCGGAAAGCTGGCGCGGCTTCCGTCCCAGCAATTCTTCGATATTGAGCAGCTGAGCCGCTTCCCGGACCCGCGCTTCGATGGTGGCGGCCGGCTGCTTTCGGAGCTTGAGGGCAAAGGCGAGGTTCTCCCGGACCGTGAGGTGCGGGTAGAGGGCGTAGTTCTGGAAGACCATCGCGATATCGCGATCCTTGGCCGGCAGGTCGTTCACGATCCGCTCACCAATGCGGATGGTCCCCTCCGAAATGCGCTCGAGACCAGCCACCATGCGGAGGGTAGTGGTCTTGCCGCAGCCCGAGGGACCGACGAGCACCAGGAACTCCCCTTCCCTGACTTCGAGGTCGATCCCGTGCACCGCGACGTGAACCGCGCCGCGGTCCTGGTATATCTTCCGGACGCCTTCCAGCACTACCCTGGCCATGGGGATGCCCTTCGCCGATGTCTTCGAACTACCGGTTCCCTCCCGGCTTCCTCTGGGGGGCCTCCACTTCCGCATATCAGATCGAGGGCTCGCCCCTGGCGGACGGGGCGGGTCCCAACATCTGGCATCGCTTCACCCACACGCCAGGGGCCACCGAGAGCGGTGACACCGGGGATGTGGCCTGTGACCACTACCGGCGCTACGAGAGCGACGTGCTCCTCATGCGTGAGCTCGGTCTTTCCGCCTACCGGTTCAGTATCGCGTGGGCCCGCGTGCTCCCGTCGGGCCACGGGTCGGTCAATCCGCCGGGTCTCGCCTTCTACGACCGGCTGGTGGATCGCCTCCTGGAACAGGGCATTTCGCCCAGTGCCACCCTCTACCACTGGGATCTGCCCGACGCGCTCGACACCCGGGGCGGCTGGCTCAACCGGGACATTGCCGGATGGTTTGCCGACTATGCCGCGGTAGTCGTCCGCAAACTCGGCGACCGCGTGGCATTTTGGGCGACAATCAACGAACCCTGGGTCGTGAGCGACGCGGGATACCTGCACGGCACCCACGCGCCGGGTCACGCGAGTCTTACGGAGGCCGCCCAGGCCAGCCACAATCTGCTCCGCGCTCACGGCGCCGGCATGCAGGCCATTCGCGCCGAAGGAGGCCGGCAGGCAGGGCTGGTGGTGAATCTGGAGCCCAAATACCCCGCGACGGACCGACCCGATGATCTCGCTGCCGCTCGGCGTGCCGGCGCCTATATGAATCGGCAGTTCCTGGATCCGGTCTTCCTGGGAAGCTATCCGGAGGAGCTGACGGAAGTTCATGGTGCGGGATGGCCGGCGTATCCCGCCGAAGACTACGCGCTGATCCGGCAGCCGCTCGACTTCCTCGGCATCAACTACTACACCCGGAATGTGACGGCGTTCGATCCGGCCGCCGAGCCGCTCCGCGCGGTGCGGGTGCGCCAGGACCAGCATCTCCACACCGAACTGGACTGGGAAGTGTATCCCCCCGCGCTCACCGACGTGTTGCTGTGGGTGCAGAACCGGTATGGCAGCATTCCTCTCTACATCACTGAGAACGGCGCGGCGTTCGACGATCCTGCGACAGTCGATGGCCCGATCCTCGACGACCCGCTGCGGGTGGCCTATCTCGGCGATCACCTCCGGGCCGCGCACGACGCGATCCGGCAGGGTGTGGACCTGCGCGGATACTTTGTCTGGTCGTTGATGGACAACTTCGAGTGGAGCGCGGGATACACCAAGCGTTTCGGGATTTACCACGTGGATTTCGGCACCCAGCGCCGCACCCCCAAGGCGAGCGCCCGGTTCTACTCCGGCGTGATCGATTCCCACGGCGAGGACCTGGGTCATTGACCAGGACTCGGTAGAGGGCCGTAGCGGGGCGCAGCGTCGGGCCCCAGAGCCACGTCGACCGTGTGGCTGCCTCCGTCGCTTCGTAGCTCGACTCGCACTGCTCCGTTCTCCACCCGTACGTCGAGACCGGTCGCGCTTGCGGCGGTGGCTTCCCCGGTGCGACGCACCAGGATGTGGTAGTGGGTCTTCCCATCGGGGAGACGGTACCGCACGCTGAACCCCGGCCATTCCTGGGGGATGCAGGGACGGAGCACCAGGGTGTGTCCACCTTCCAAGGTGACCCCGAGAATCGACTCGAGCGCCACGCGGAACATCCACCCCGCCGAGCCGGTGTACCAGGTCCAGCCGCCCCGGCCGAGGTGCGGGGCCTCCCCGTAGACGTCCGCGGCCACGACATACGGCTCGGCGCGGTAGACCGCGACGGCCTCCGGGGAGCCCCCGTGGCGCACCGGGTTGAGCAGGTCGAACAAGTGGGCTGCGCGGTGGTGCCGGCCCGCTTCGGCCAGCGCCCGCACCGCCCAGAGTGCGGCGTGGGTGTACTGGCCGCCGTTTTCCCGGACGCCGGGGACGTAGCCTTTGATGTAGCCGGGATCGTGCGGCGTGCGGTCGAAGGGAGGCGTGAGCAGCCGGATCAATCCAGCCGCCTCGTCCACCAGGTAGGACTCCATCGCATCGAGCGACTGCTTGGCCCGCTCCACGGGCGCGGCCCCGGACAATACGGCCCAGGCCTGGGCCAGGGCGTCGATCCGGCACTCGTCGCTCTCCCTGGCGCCCAATGGAGCGCCATCATCGTAATACGCGCGACGGTACCACGCGCCATCCCAACCGGCACCGTTGAGCGCAATCTCCAGCTCGGTTCGGTGTCGATCGTACCGGGCGGCTCGGGCCGCATCGCCACGAGCCCGACAGAGCGGACTGAAGCGATCGAGGATGGTGAATAGAAAGAACCCGAGCCAGACACTCTCACCCCGGCCCAGCCGTCCCACCCGGTTCATTCCGTCGTTCCAGTCCCCGGTGCCCATGAGGGGCAGGCCGTGGCTGCCGCGGGTGAGCGAACGGTCGATCGCGCGACAGCAATGCTCATAGACGTCCGCTGGCGCTCCCGCGTCCTCCGCGACGAGCAGCGCCTCGTCCTCGCCTTCCTCGAGGGGACGGGCGGTGAGGAATCCGGCTGATTCCTGGAGCAGGCCCATGTCCCCGGTCGAGGCCAGGTAGTACTCGGTGACGAAGGGCAGCCAGAGCAGATCATCGGAGAATCGGGTGCGGATCCCTCGGCCGGAGGGAGGGTGCCACCAGTGGAGCACGTCTCCCTCGACGAATTGATGCGCAGCGTGCAGCAGGATCTGGTCGCGGGTGAGCTCGGGCCGGTGGTATAGCAGCGCGGCCGCGTCCTGGAGCTGGTCCCGGAATCCGAATGCTCCCCCGGACTGATACAGCGCCGACCGGGCCCACATCCGGCAGCTCAGGTTCTGATAGGTGAGCCAGCCGTTCACCATCACGTCCATCGCCGGCGAGGGGGTCTCGATCTGCACGGCGGAGAGCAGGTCACCCCAGAAGCCGGCGACCGCTTCAAGCCCGGTCTGGACAGACTCTGCGGTCCCGAAGCGGCGGGCCAGCGCCAGTGCCTCGTCATTGCTGTCGCACTGGCCGAGCAGGAAGATCCATTCGCCGGTGGCGCCGGGTGCGAGCGTCGTGGTGCGCTGGAACGCGGCGCACGGATCGAGACCGGCGCCGCAGCGCCCGTCCAGCGTTTCCTGGGAGGAGACGCCCTCAGGGGCCTCCGCGCTGCCGTGGTAGCCAAGGAACCCGGTCCGGTTTCCGGAGAAGTGCCGTCCCGCTTCTCCGGGGCCGTGGGATGCCGCGAATGCCACCAGCCGGCCGAAGTCGGCGCTGGCGGGGTTTTCCGCCAGCAGCACGTCTCCCGTTTCGGCGCTTCGGGTGACCACCGAGGCCTCGGCGTCTCTGCGCAACGCTCCGAGCACCCATTCCGCGTAGAAATACACCGACAGGCGACGAGGCGCGGTACCGCGATTGGTGATCCGGAGACGGATGATCTTGACCGGCTGGTCCAGCGGCACGAAGCAGAGAACGTCCTGCTCGAGATCCTGGCTCAGGTGGCGCCAGGCGGTGTGGCCGAATCCGTGGCGCGTCTCGTAGGCACCAGACCCCGGCACCGGCGAAGGCGTCGGTGACCAGAAGAGGCCGGCGGCTTCATCGCGAATGTAGAGCGCCTCGCCGGCGGGATCACAGACCGGGTCGTTGAACCATGGAGTGAGGCGATTCTCCCGGCTGTTCCGGCTCCAGGTGAAGCCTAACCCGCATTCCGAGGCTACGAACCCGGCATCACGGTTGGCGATCACATTGGTCCAGGGCAGCGGAGGACGGCGGATCCCTTCCCGGGTCCGGTCGAGGCGGATGACATACTCGTCCCCGTCGGCCGAGAAGCCGCCATACCCGTTGAAGAACCGAAGGTCTTCCCGGGTCGACGCGGTGGCTTCGACTCCGGGGGCGGGACAGAACCGCCGGGGCGGCAGATCGGGCAGCGCCTCCACCGGGCCGAGTGCCGGGGCGTCCGGGAAGCAGCGCTCCGGCGCCCCGGTGACTCGCGCCTCGGCGAGGGCGTGCTCGACGACCCCGCGATCATTGCCCGCCGTGAGCACACCCACCAGGCGCACCGAAGCTCCCGGCTGCAACTCGACGACGCGACGGAGCGCCAGGAGCGGGTCCAGCACGTTGCCCACGGTCTCGGAGAGCGGCCCGGACGCCGCCACGGCGTGGGGATTCGCCTGGGTCCGGCCCCGCCCGATGAAGCGAGCTCGATCGGTTTCCCATTCGAGCCCGTTCGCGCCCGCGGCGCCCAGCAGCGCCATTCCCATGAAGCGGGCCGGCTCCTCGGGGCTTCGCGGGCGCCGGCGAGCCAGCAGGGCCCCGGATTGCGACAGGTACTCGGTCTGCACGAACAGTTTCGAGAAGGCGGGATGCCCGGAGTCCGCGACGGCGGTATTCAGCACAACCTCGACGCAGCTGGTGACTTCGAGCCGGCGGGGCCGCGCACTCAAGTTGGTCAGGGTGTGGCGGCGCCACTCCACATCGGCGTCCGGGTCGACTGCGATCTCGGTGCGAACCTCGATGCCCTGATCCTCCCGGACGATGCTCACCAGCTTCGGTCCAACGCGAAACTCGTATCGGATGGGGCGGCGCAGAACGGGCTCGTGCCCGGCGGACCAGAGCTCGCCGGATGCAACGTCTCGAAGGTAGAGGAACCAGCCCTCCGCCTCGCGGGTGCGGTCGGCGCTCCAGCGCGTGAGCAGAATGTCGCCCAGCATGGAGTAACCCGCACCGGACGGGGTGACCAGGACGTGATAGCGTCCATTGGAGAGCAGATGTCCGGCGGTCATCGCTCGAAGCTGATTCGGGCCGGTATCTCCCGGACGACGACGAGTCCGCCCGGCGCGAGCGGTGCCGGGGCGCCGTTCACCGTGGCACGCGAGACCGGCGCGGACCCGGGAGCATGAATCAACAGCCCGCCCGGGGGAATGCGGAGTCCGCCGGAGATCTCGACCGCTACCGCATTCCCCTTGCGCTGCGCGGTATAGGAGAGCGAACCCCACCAGGTGCTGAGCCGTTTCACCGCCACGCCGGCATCGGCGAGCCAGGACTCGGGAATCCCGGCCCCGATCACCAGCGCGCTGTCGGCCTCGCGCTCGTAGACGAACAGGTCCGAGACGCTGCGGAGAAAGTCCGACCCGACCCAGGTGTGCGGCAGATCGCCGATGAATTTCGGAGCCCGGCGGTCGCGCCAGACCACCTCGGGCCACTGGTTCCAGGCGGGAGGCTCCTGGTCCTTCATGAACCCATCGAGCAGGTCGAGGGCGCGCTCCTTGTGCCCCAGACGCAGCAACGTGCCCACGGTGCGCAGCTCGTACGGCGTATACGCGTCCCACTTCGTGACCATGGTGTCACGCCGGGCCATGACCTGCAGCCAGTATCGCTCGAAGGTCCGCTCCAGCGCCGCCTGGGGCAGCCTTCCGAGCTCTCCCCCGGGCGCGACCGCGATCGTGGTCGAGGTCGCATCGAAGTCGCCAAGGTCGGCGGCCCCGGGGATGTAGTCGATAGAGTGTTGCGTCATGACCATCGCGATCGAGGCGTAGAGATCCCGGGCAAACTCGTCGCGGATGGCTCCGAGGGATGCCGCGTCGGACTCGAACCCGAGGACCGTGGCCATGGCGGCGGCGTCCTTGAGGCCCCGCAACCCGAAGAAATCATCCCAATAGGAGTGCATCGGCTTGGCCGAATAGCCCTCGTGGCTGATCGACGGAGGCAACAGGCCGTAGAACACGCGCTGGGCCCCTGACTGGTACTCTGGAGTCCGGCGGGTCTGTCGCAGCGAGTCGAGATAGCCCGCCGCGGCCTTCACCCGGGGCCACATCTCAGCGAGCAGGGCGCGATCGCCGGTGTGGCGGAAGTATTCCATCACCAGGTAGATGAACTCACCGTGGCTGTCGTGCTCCGGAACCGGGTCGGCGCCGCGGCGGTCCACGCAGCAGGGGATCTTCCCGTTGGAGTACTGATACCCGGCGTACCACCGGATGAAGTCGCGCACCGCGTCGGCGTGGCCAAACCGAAGCAGCGCGGCACCGGTGAGGGCTCCGTCGCGAATCCAGGAGCGCTGGTAGGAGCGGGAGCCGGGCTGGAGCGCCGGCCCATCGCGGTTGATGAGGATGTAGCCCAGGGTGCTGGCGATGGTGCTGGCCACATGCCGGCCGGCCGCGGGGAGTGAAATGGTGGCGCGGTCCAGGGTGCGGGCCCAGACCGAAGCCGCGGCCGATACGGCTTGATCGATGATCGCGGGGGTGGTGCCCTCGATCCGTCCGGAGAGGCCCCGCTCCAGGGGGATTTCGAGCAGGATCGTGGCCGAGTCGGCGGGGCGCAGGGACAGCGGCCACGCCATGACGCCGGATGCGGCACCGTGCGGGTCCCGCGCGACGGAGTCGGCGGGGATCGCGCCGCGCCTCACGTAGTCGATCACGTCCGCCGCACCGAAGGGTACCGCGCCGAAGGCCTGGGGTGTGGTGCGTGGGATCACGGCACGGTCGGCGTTGATCCTGACCCGGAAGCCGTCCCACCAGAGTGAATCGATGCGCGCGGCGCCACCGGGAGTACCGAGGAACTGCCAGGGCGGGTTGACCTGGAAGGGCCGCAGGGCAAGGAAGAAAGTTCCCCGCAGAGGATTGGGGCCAAGGTTCCGTAGCCGGTAGCGCACCGCGACATTGGAGCCGCTGTCGCTCCCGACGGGGAACGCTGTCACCGAGAGCGAGAACGCTCCGTTGCGCCACTCGACCGATGGAATGGGCAGCCTGTCCTGCTCCAGCGATGGGATGGCGACCACGTTACTCCAGGTGAGGAAGTGCCCATCGACCGCGACGAACGGCTCGACGCTGAAGGCCCCGCTGCCTGCCTCGACAGCGCCGTCTACGCCGAGCAGCGCTTCCTCGACCGCCCCGTCCACCCCCACGACCGTCCAGTCGGCCCGCTCGCCGCTGAAATATCGGGGATACGTACCGCGTGGCGCATCGGAGGCGATCGCCGTGAAGAAGGCATTGCGGCTTGCGGACCATTCGAGCGGCTCGACGCGGATTTCCCGGAGCCCGGCGCTTGCGAAGTTACCCGCCAGCTCGAAGCGGACATACCGGGACTCGGTGTCGGGGAGATAGAGATAGTCTCGAGCGCCGGGTCCGACTCGTTGTCGGGCGACGGTGCTCCACCGTACGGCGTCGTCGGAGATGCGCACCGCGAACGCGGTCGGGCCCCTGCTCCGCTCCCAGATCAGGGTCAGCCCGCCATACTCTCTCGGGCGGAGGAAGTCGATGGTCACGGTCGCGCGCGGCGCGGCGGGCCGCCAGCTGGTGCCGCTGTCTCCGTCGAGGAGCGCCGAAGCGGGATGGCCGGGCAGCGCGGATGTTGCCGTCACTCTAGGGGTGAGCTGGTAGGGTCCCGCCGCGGGACTCTCGGTGAGGGTCAGGTCATCGAACCAGATCCGGCCGGACCCGCCGCCTCGCCCGGCGGTGATCACCAGCTCGATGGCCGCAACGTGATCGAGATCGCCACCGCCTTTCGGCCCCCAGGCAAACCGCACCTGCCGCTTCCGCACGACGATCCGGTGCCAGGCCCCGTCGAACACCCGGTCAGGCTCGGTGTACCACCAGACGTTCTCACCGCTCCGGTCGATCAGCTTGAATTCCAGCGTGTTCGGCTTTGCCTCGCCCCGGATCCAGAAGGAAAAAGCGTAGTTGGCGGGCAGGTCGATCGCGGTGGCTCGGCGCGCAATGGCGTATCCACCGCCGGAAAAGGCAAAGTCGAGGCGCAGTGCCCGCCCGGTCCGACCCCGGTCGCCCGCCAGGGTGAGCCGCACCCCGTCGGCGGGATGGGCCGACCACGCCTCGGCGCGCTCGAAGCCGTCCACCAGGATCGGGGCGGCAGGAATGGAGGCCTGCGCCAGCGCGAGCAGCAGGAGCCCGGTCATCCCTTCACGCTGCCCGCCATGATGCCCTGGATGTAGTGGCGCTGCAGGAACAGGAACGCGAGAAAGACCGGCAGCACCGTCACGACCGCCCCGCCCATCATCAGCTCGACGTCCTGCACGTGCTCCCCCGCCAGGTTCGCGAGGGCCACCGGCAGGGTGTAGTGCGAATCGTCGCTCAGCACGATGAGCGGCCACATGAAGTCGTTCCAGGCGGAGAGGAAGGTGAACACGCCGAGCGTGGCGAGCACCGGGGTGATCGCGGGCAATACCACCGAACGGAAGATCCGGAGCTCGCTGGCGCCATCCAGGCGCGCCGCGTCGAGCAGGTCGTCGGGAATGGACAGCGCGTACTGGCGAACCAGGAAGATGCCGTAGATCGGAGCCAGCACCGGCACCATGGCACCGAACAGGGTATTGATCAGCCCCATCTCGCGGAGCAGGATGAACATCGGCAGCATCGCCACCTGGCCGGGAATCACCATGCCGGCCAGCAGGGCCTTGAATAGCGAGTCTCTTCCCCGGAAGCGCAGCTTGGCGAAGGCGTATCCGGCCATGGCGGTGATCAGCACGGCCAGAAGGGTCCCGCCCACCGCAACGCCCAAGCTGTTGAGGAAATACCGGCCGAGGTTGAGACTGGTGAACAGGGCGCGATAGTGCTCCAGGGTCGGATCCGACGGCAGCAACGGCGGCGGAGAAGAGTTGGCTTCTCCGGGCCGCATGAAGGACGCGGAGATCATCCAGAGGAGGGGGCCCGCTGCCAGAATCGATGCGACCACCAACAGCGCGTTGAAGCCGAGGACTTTGGGGCGGGCGCTCATCGGGTTTCGCTCCGCCGGAGCCGCAACAGCAGGGTGCCCGCCAGCGTCAGCAGGAAGAGCACGACGGCGATGGAGGCGGAGAGCCCCAGGCGCCACCAGCGGAACCCTTGCTCGTACATCAGTAGCACCAGGGTGGTGGTGCTCTTGAGCGGACCGCCCTGGGTCATGACGTAGGGCTCACTGAAGATCTGGAACGAGGCGATCATCGTCACGACGCCCACGAACACGAAGGTCGGGCCCAGCATCGGCAGGGTGATATGCCGGAAGCGATGCCAGCCCCCCGCCCCGTCGAGAGAAGCGGCCTCATAGAGCTCCTCCGGAATGCTCTGCAGCCCCGCGAGGAACACCAGCATGTTGTAGCCGAAATTCTTCCAGACCGAGAGAATGATGATCGAGGGCATCGCAGTGTGCGGGTTGCCGAGCCAGTCGATCGGCCCGATGCCGACCAGGCCGAGCAGCGCGTTGAGCAGGCCGTACTGGGGGTGGTAGATGTAGCGCCACACCAGGGCCACGGCGACGAGGGTGGTGACCCAGGGCGCGAAGAAGGCGCTCCGGAAGAACGGCTTGAACCGGGTCAGCTTCGAGTTCACCGCCATCGCCGCGGCGAGGGAGACCGCGGCGGACAACGGGCCACCCACCACCACGAAATAGACCGTGTTCTTGAGCGCGGTCCAAAAAAGCGGCATGGCCGCGAGGTCGCGGTAGTTCTTGAGACCGATGAAGCGGGTGCTGCCGAGGTCGCCGATCGAGTAGATGTCGAAGTCGGTGAAGGAGAGGACGAAGGCGCTCACCACCGGGATGGCAAAGAAGACGCCGATGAGGAGCAGCGCCGGCGTGACGAATCCCCACCCGGCGCGCGCTTCGGCCCGGCCTTCCTCCCTGATCACGGCGTGCCGGCGACGCGCCGGCTCCTGAGGTAACGGCGCCGCTCCATCAGCCGGTCCACATCGTTGTCGAGCGCGGCCAGCGCGACGGCCGGGGTCCGGCCCCCTCGTACTGCCGCCTCGACGTGATCCATCAGCTTGGTGGTGACTTCCTCCCATTCCGGGACCATCGGCGTCGGCACGGCCCGCTCCAGCTGGATCCGGAAGGCCTCCGCCTCGCGGTCCACCGCCAGAGCGGAATCGGCCCAGGCCTCTCGGCGCGCCGGTAAGTCTCCGGTAAGGCGGTAGAACCGAGCCTGCTGCTCGGGCCGGGAGAGCCACTCGATCAGCTCCATGGCGAGCGCCTGATGCCGCGACGATCGGAACACCACCAGGCTCGAGCCGCCGGCCAGTGATACCCCCGACTCGGGGCCGGTCGGTCCGGGCAGCGGCGCCGTGCCCCAATCGTCCTGCAGGTCGGCGGGAAGGCGGCGGCGGAACTCGCCCAGATTCCAGGGGCCGGAGATGTACATCGCGAAGGTGCCCCGGGCGAACTCCTGGTAGAGATTGGCGATCTCGTTGTTGCTGATCGGCGAGGCGAGTCCGTCCCGGTAGAGCGACAGCAAAAAGTCGAAGGCCCTGGCAAAGGCAGGCTCCCGGAAGGCACCGAAGCCCTGCGCGGAAACCAGCGGCGAGCCGGCCTGCAGCCCGAGGATCGCCATGGGCGGCCATTCATTCATCGGGAGGAAAATCGGGTACTGTCCCGGCGCTGCCGTTCGCTTGATGGCGAGCATCGCCTCGCGCCAGCCGGCCCAGGTCTCTGGCACGGCCTGGTAACCCGCGCGAGCCAGTATGTCCTTCCGGTAGAACAACACCCGCGTGTCCACGTACCAGGGCAGCCCGTAGAGCGTATCGTTCACGACGTTGGTGGCGACGATGCCGGGGAAGTAGCTGCTGTCGGCGAGGGTGAGGGCCAGCGGCGCGACGGCGCCCAGGGTGACCATCTCCGGAATCCAGGTGTTGCCCATCTGCGCGATGTCGGGCGTGGCCCGACCTACGATGGCGGTCAGGAGCTTTTCGTGGGCGGCGCTCCAGGGAATCTGCTGCACCCGGATCCGGACCCCGGGGTGGGCGCGCTCGAAATCGCGGGCCAGCTCCTGCACCACTTCGCCCTCGCGGCCGAAGGCCCAGAAGCGGAGGGACGCATCGTCGGTGGCGGTGCAGGCTCCGAGCAGAGACGCTAAGACGCTAAGACGGAAAGACGCTAAGAAAGAGCCACTCATGGCGCTGCATCGAGCCAGCCGCCGGTGAACCCCGCCCGTCGGAGTCCCTGAATCACATAGGGACTCTTCCGCATGTACTTCCACACCAGGTCGGACCGGTAGTTGGCGATCATCGCCAGGATCGGGCCCTGGTCGATGCCGAGGTAGTCGGTATCGAACCAGCCTTTGCCGGGCAGGTAGCGTCCGTGCTGCAGCCGAACCGCGGGCCACTGCCAGGAGGGGTTGAATGAATCGAAGAAGCCGTACTCGCCGAACACGCCCTCGCCGTAGCGCTCCCGCATGGCCACCAGCGCCGGGCCGACGATCTCGGGAGCAAAGGGGAGCGAGGACGCCGAAGCGGTCGGGGCGAGGGTGCCGTCGTCGCGCACCTCGTTGAAGGAGGCACCACGCGCGGCATAGGTAAAGAAACGGCGGGACCGGCCGCGTAGCACCAGCGTCGTATCCAGGGGACCGTCCACGGCCGACAGGCCGAACAGGTCGGCGGCGTAGCCGTCCCAGTCGTTGGGATTCGCCACAGCGTAGCCACGCTGCCCGTAGGTGGCTCGGCGGGAATTCTCGAAGTAGTCGATGCCCCTGCCCCGCATGTACGCGTCCTTGATCCCGCGGAAATCCACCCAGATTTGCGAATACTGGTGGCCGAACAGCGGGGCGAAGCCGACGTGGGCCTGGCCGTAGAAGTCGCCCCACTGATAGGTCGACGTCCACGCGCTCCACGCCCCCGCAGCCACGGGATGCGTGGGAGAACCCAAGGCCAGCACGTACACCAGCATCGCCTCGTTGAATCCGCGCCAATCGAGCTGGTGGAATCCCGACTCCGGGGTCCAGCCCATCGTGACCAGCGGCGGCCGAGGCTGGGCCCATTGCCAATCGGTCCGCCGGTAGAGCGAATCGGCGTAGGCGCGGATACCCGCCTCGGTGGCGCCCGGGCCGTCGAAGTACTGCTGGCAGAAGAGGACCCCCGCCAGAAGCAGCGCGGTATCGACCGTGGAGAGCTCGACCGTCTGGAACCGAAGGCCGGTGCCGGGATCGAGGAAGTGGTAGAAGAAGCCCATGTGGCCGCCGGTGCCCGAGGACTGGGTGCCCTGCGGCAGCCGGTAGAAGAACCGGAGCGTGGTGAGGGTGCGCTCGGCGGCAGCGCTCCGGGTTACGTAGCCCTTCTCCACCCCGATCGGATACGCGGTGAGGGCGAAGCCGACGGCGGCGATGCTGGAGAAGGAGCGGGTGGGCCAGCGATCCGGCGAGAGGCCGGTGGTGGCGTCGGTCTGCTCCCAGAAGAAGTTGAAGGTCCTGAGCTGGATGGTGTCGAGCAGCGCCTGGACCCGCGTGACGCCTGGGGCCGGAGCCGTCGTGGGGACGGAGCCGCCACAGGCGATGACCAGCCACGCGGCGAGGGCTGCGCGGAGAATTCGTGCTCGTGGCATGCCGAAGAGTGGCGGGGACGCCGGGAGACCCCGGCGCCCCTCGCGCTCCTGAATCCTAGAAGCCTAATTCGAGACCGAACTGGACCCGGCGCGGGTCGGAAATGGTGCACCCGGCCTTGCCGAAGTTCGCGTCATTCACATTCCCGAGATTGTAGCACCCGAGGTTCTGGCTGTTGAGGACATTGAAGGCGTCGACACTCAGTCCGAAGCGCGACCGCCCGAAGGTGAAGTCCTTCTTGAGACGGAGGTCGATCATCTTGTACGTCGGTGTATTGAATCCTGCGGCAGTAAACGGATTGCCGGTGCCGCCGAACCGGTCGCCGGTGTCGAGATTGGTACCGCTGCCGACCGTGGCGACGCCGCTGAACTGCAGATCCAGTACCGCCGGCATGC
>Ga0070699_100001090_pt1 | contig 25281 bp, 13 predicted proteins | sample KBSK1503metaG_FD_65473 | JGI IMG/M metagenome (GOLD analysis project Ga0070699, IMG submission 65473) | Corn, switchgrass and miscanthus rhizosphere microbial communities from Kellogg Biological Station, Michigan, USA - KBS K1-50-3 metaG | ecosystem: Host-associated > Plants > Roots >...
CATGTTCGCGTTCGGCACTCAATGCGCTTCGCACAGTGAAAGCGTCATTCTCAACTGGATTCCGCACTACACCGCATTTGGCCTGATCTTCGGCACTCTGCAACCGCTGTTTTTCGGAGCGAGCTCGTGCGTATTTTCCGCGTTGTCGTTTGTGAAGCGACCGGCGCGCTGGCTACAGGCGATCACGAATCTGAAAGCCACTCAAACGGCCGCGCCAAATTTCGCTTACGACTTGTGTGTGCGCGAGATCACGCACGAACAACGATCAAATCTGGACCTCAGCAGTTTGCTCATGACCGGCAACGGCGCGGAGATGGTCCATGCCGCGACGCTCGAGAGCTTCACCGGGGCTTACGCGCCGTTTGGATTTCGACCTGAGACTTTCTGTCCGGTGTTTGGCCTGTCGGAGGCGATGGTCGTCACTTCGCGGCAGATGGCCGGTGCCGGTAGCAGTCACGTGAAGACTATCGAACCTGCCGAACACGTGGACTCGCTCGACTGGACGCTCGCAAGAGGCGCGCGTGCCGTGGTCAGTTGCGGAAACGCACTCGCGGGATCGCAGGTCGTCGTCGTCAATCCGGAAACGTTGATTCAATGCGGCGAAAACGAGATTGGCGAAGTATGGGCGTCGAATAAAAGCGTGTCGTGCGGTTACTGGCAAAAGCCTGAAGCTACAGCCCACGTTTTGAAAGCGCGGCGTCCGGGCGTCGCCGGACAAACGTACTTGCGCACCGGCGATCTGGGACTGATTCGCGACGGCGAGATCTTTCTTACCTGCCGGATGAAGGACTTGATAATCAGTCGCGGCCAGAATCATTTTCCGGAAGATATCGAACAGACGATTGCGCAGCGATGCTCGATTCTGCCACGCGGAGGCAGCGCAGCGTTTTCGATCGAGGTCGGCAGTGAAGAACAACTGATCGTAATGGCGGAAGTCGCGCAAGTAGCAGACGTTGATTTTACTGACATCATCACCGGAGTTCGCCAGGCGATCATTGAATATCACGGGCTGCAAGTCTACGCGCTGTTGTTATTCGAAAACGGAAAGCTGCCTCGCAATCGTGCCCACGAGATCGATCGCAAGGGATGTCGTTCCGGCTTTGTAAAAAACGCGCTCACACCTTTGGCTGAATGGCGCCGGTCGGTTGCAGAAAACGTAAACACTAATATCCGGCTCGATCGCGACGCACTCCTAAAGACATCGGCTGCCGAACGTGAACAAACGTTGCTGATCTTCATGCAGGAACAAGTAGCGAATCTCATGAGTCTGGCTCCGAAGGACGTTGACCTGAACCAGTCGCTGATCCGTCTCGGCATCGACTCGCTTTTGACTATCGAGCTCAAGAACCGAATCAAAACCGCGATCGGCGCGGTCATACCAATGACTGACTTTCTCGCCGCGCCCACCATCAGGGATTTGACCCGGCAGCTCGCCGAGTCGCTCGCGAATGACACGCTTGCAGACTTTGAACCGGCACTTTCACCCGAAACCGCCGGCGTACCATTTGCGCTTTCATACAACCAGCGCTCTTTGTGGTTTCTCAATCAGCTCGCTCCAGAGAGCGCCGCGTACAACGTTCCGTTCGTGTTACGCGTTCGCTCGGACCTCGATATCGCCGCACTCGAACGCGCCCTTCACGCCCTCGTAACTCGACATCCTTCGTTGCGAACGGTCTACGGCAACGACAACGACGAACCGTTTCAACTGATCCTCGAATCCGGCGACTTTGAATTTGAGCAACACAATGCTTCGACTTTGAACCGGCAACAACTACGCGCCGAGCTCTCCGCCGAAGCTAACCGGCCGTTCGATCTTGCTAATGGACCAATGCTGCGAGCCGGACTTTGGATCATCGCACCCAAAGACCACGTGCTCATGCTGAGTATTCATCACATCGCCATCGACTACTGGTCGCTGGAGATACTGATCAACGAGCTGGGTGTGCTTTACGAAGCCGAAAACAGCGGTGCCATCGCGGCACTCCCGGTTCCGCGAGGCAGTTATTCAGAGCACGTAGCCTGGCAACTGTCGATGTTGCGCGGAGCGCGCGGAGACCAACTGTGGTCTTACTGGCAAACACAATTGGCCGGTCAGTTACCGCTGCTGAACCTTCCTACAGATCGCTCGCGACCGCCGGTGCAGACTTATCGTGGCGCGTCGCAGACTTTCACGCTCAACTCCGAGCTGACCACGCGTCTCAAAGCTCTCGCTCAGGCAGAGAACACGACTCTTTACATGGTGCTGCTCGCGATCTTTAGCGCCTGGCTCAATCGCTACACGGGCCAGAAAGACATCCTGGTTGGTTCACCCGCCGCCGGGAGAAATCGCACGGGCCAGGAAAGTGTTGTCGGTTACTTCGTCAATCCCATCGTGCTGCGCACTGACTTCTCGGCTGGGCCAAATCTTAAAACACTGCTGGCGCAGGTTCGCGAACGAGTGTTGGGCGCGTTGAAGCACCAGGATTTTCCGTTTCCACTCATCGTCGAGCGGCTGCAACTGGAACGCGATCCGAGTCGCTCACCGATCTTCCAGGCGATGTTTGTGCTGGAGAAGCCTTACCGGCCCGAAGACGAGCTGATGTCGAGATTTGTGTTGGGTGAAGCAGGAGCACACGCGTCGCTCGGCGGCTTGCAGGTGGAATCGTTCGCGCTCGAGGATCGAAAGTCGCAATTCGATCTCATGCTGATGATGGTCGAAACAGGCGGCGCCATCTTCGCGACGATGCCTTACAACTCCGATCTCTTTGACGCCGCGACCGCCGCTCGTATGGCAGAGCACTTCGAAAACTTCCTGGTCCATGTCGTCGATGATCCCGAGCTGCCCATCGCGCGCCAGCCGTTGATGAGCGACGAAGAGCAACGGCGCCTTTTAATTGAATGGAACGATACGCAACAAGAACGTCCTGAGAGTCTTTGCATTCACCACTTGTTCGAGCAGCAGGTGGATAAGACGCCGGATGCAATCGCACTTGTCTTTCAGGATCGACAGCTAACCTATCGCGAACTCAACGCGAGCGCGAATCAGTTAGCACACGCATTGCTCGCGCTGGGTGTCGGGCCGGAAACAACTGTAGGTATCTGCGTGGAGCGTTCGCTCGAGATGGCGATCGCCGTGCTGGCTACCTTGAAAGCCGGTGGCGCTTATGTTCCTTTGGATCCGTCGTACCCCAAAGCTCGACTGGCCTTTATGCTCGAGAATGCGGACGTCTTAGTCGTGTTGACGCAGGAAAGACTTCGCTCCGCACTGCCGCCGGATTCAGTGCGGCTCGTGTGTGTGGAGAACATTGCCGAATCTCGCGACGACAACCCGATCACGAGCGTCGTTCCGCAGAATCTCGCCTACATTATCTACACATCCGGCTCAACTGGACAAGCAAAAGGCGTGATGATCTCGCACGAGTCAGCCGTGAATCTCGCCTTCGCGCACCAGCACGCGATTTACAATCATCAGGGGCCAAAAACTCTGCGCGCGGGCTTGAATGCGCCCCTGTCGTTCGACGGGTCGGTGGAGCGCCTGCTCCTCTTACTCTTCGGCCACACGATTCATATTTTCTCCGAAGCGCTGCGTCACGATCCCGAGGCGTTGCTCGCTTATGCGGAACGCCACGAGATCAACGTGCTTGATTCCACCCCGGCTCAAATGAAGGTCCTGATCGAGGCCGGACTGCTGACTCAGCGCAGTGCGTCGGTCTCGCTCGTGATTATCGGTGGCGAACAGATACCCGAATCGCTTTGGCGCTGGCTGGCCGAGTACACGCCGATCACTTTCTTCAACGTTTATGGTCCAACCGAATGTACCGTCAATGCCGCAGTCTGCAAGATCGAAACAGTGCAAGCCACTCCAGTGATCGGGCGACCGCTGCCAAACGTGCGTGTCTACATTCTCGATGAACAGCGACAGCCCATGCCGGTGGGGGTGCCGGGCGAAGTTTACGTGGGCGGACAAGGAGTGGCGCGAGGCTATCTCGCGAATCCGGCGCTGACGGCGGAGAGATTTATTCCGGATCCATTCGGTGCTTCCGGTGCGAGGCTGTATCGAACCTTCGATCTCGCGCGCTACCAGCCTGACGGTAACATCGAATTCCTCGGCCGCATCGATCACCAGGTGAAGATTCGCGGCTATCGCATCGAGCTGGGCGAGATCGAAGCAGCGTTGCGCACGCATCCCGCGCTGAGCGACGTGCTCGTGATGACCGCGGAAGATGTCAACAGCGAGAAGAGTCTCGTGGCTTACGTCGTGTCGAAGCGACAACCTGCGCCTGAGGTCGATGAGCTGAGGCGATTTTTGAAAGAGCGACTGCCGGTTTACATGACGCCCTCGGAATTCGCCGTGCTCGACTCGCTGCCAGTCTCATCAAACGGCAAACTCGATCTCAAAGCCTTGCCAACGCTGAGTCAAATCAGATCTGAAACGCGTGATGCCTATCTCGCCTCACGCACTGCTTCAGAACGGATGCTCGCAAGTATTTGGTCGGAACTGCTGCGCCGGGAACCGATTGGGATCTACGACAACTTCTTCGAGCTGGGTGGCCACTCAATTCTCGCTACCCAACTCGTCATGAGGATTCGGCAGTTGTTCGAGATCGATCTACCACTAAGCGCAATCTTCGAATCAGTCACACTCGCCGACTTGAATTTCAAAATACTCCAGCACCAACTGCAACCGAACGACGATGGCGTGGACGCGATGATCGAGGAGTTGGAACACCTCTCCGAAGACGAAGTCAGAACCTTGCTCGAGAGTTAGGCAATCAGCCTTTCTCACGCAAAGGCGCAAAGGGAAGACGCCAAGACGCAAAGAAATTATTTAAAGCGGCACTGCTTTCTGCCTTGTATTTTCCTTTGCGTCTTTGCGTCTTCCCTTTGCGCCTTTGCGTGAAGACCTTTCTCACTCTTTCTTACTCTCATGACGCCGGTTAATCAAACCAGCATCTCTCTCCGTGCCGAGAGTCTCGCGTTTGCTCGCGATGGATACGTGCGTCTGCCACGGTCCTGCTTCGCTTCCGTGTTTTCGGAGTTGGAGCGGGAAGTAACGCGCTTACGCGAATACGCCAAGACCCGTGATTTCATCATGCCGGGTTACGAAACGCTGCGACGCATGTCCACGCTGGGCGGCAAAGACATTCGCCGGCTCTCACCAATGCTCGTCGATTTCTACAATTACCCGGAAACACGAACCTTGCTTAGCAACATCTGCGGGCAGGAAGTGTTCTCCTGTAACGACGAGAACGAATGGCAAGTGATCAACTGGCTCGAAGGCCCGGGCGAAACACATGGCTGGCACCTCGACGATCCGCCACTCGCCGTCGTCCTTTTCATTGAAACTCCGTCCGCCTCAGACGGCGGCGCACTCGAATTCATAAATGGCTGGCGTCAACTCTGCGCCGTTGTCGGTTCGGATCCCGAACAGAACGCGACGAGTTTGATCGAGCGATGTCGCGCGGCCGGTCTCATCAATGCAAAGGTACACGCGACCGGCGATGCTTACCTGATGCGCGCGGATCAGTGTCTGCACCGAGCCGCTCCTTTAACTGCAGCGGGCGCGCGACGATCGGTAATCAATCTCGCTTTCGAGTTGCAGCCGGACGTGCGACGAACCGGAGTCACGGCGTCGCTGCTGTACGACAAGAGCAGAAATTCATGATCCGGGATTTTACGACCCAGCTCGCGCCACTGGTTGCTCGCATCCGCGAGACTTTTCCCTGGTATGACCACCTCGTTCGTGAGTGTGGTTATGATCTGGACGGAGATCCCGAGCGGCTGCCGTACATCGATGAAGCGATTCTTACGCAGCACTATTACACCGCCGAGCACAATGGACTCGCAGGAGCGCATACCTATTTCACTTCCGGCACGTCGAACGGCGCGCGCAAGAAGATTCTTTACTCTGACGAAGATCACGGCGCTTACGTGCAGCATCGACAAAAGATCTTTTCACGCTTCCTTTCCGGAAGCTGCAAGACTGCCTGCGCCGATCTCGGCACCGGCCACGCGGCAGCGTCTGCAAAGGAGGTGTTTGATGGATTGGGTCTCGAGTCGTTGCACATCGATTGTCGCAAGCCTGTTCAGGAGCACCTCGCCATCCTGAACTCATATCAGCCCGACGTGATCTTCACGATGCCGATGATCCTCGACAGCATCATTCACACAAACGAGGCGAATTTCAGGTTACGAAAAGTCATCGTCGTCGGCGACGTCGCCACGCGCTCGTGGAAGGATCACATCGTCAACTTTTTCTCTTTGCAGCGTCGCGATCTGCTGGACGTGGTCGGCAGCATCGAGATCGGTTCCATCGCTTACGAGTGTTTCGACTGCGACTCATATCATTTCGATGAGCACATCATTCCCGAAGCAGTGACACCGTCGCGCTGGTTTGCCGGAGTCGATTATCCGGACGACATCAAGATTCTGGTTTTGACTTCAACCTCACGCCGCCTGTTTCCGGCGATTCGATTCGTCACCAACGATCTCATACAGGGCTTCACGCAACGCATGTGTGGCGGCAAAACGTGCTTCACCTTCGACCACATGATTGGCCGCCTCGGAAACGAGCTCAAAGCCGGTGAGAAGATCAGCCTCTACGACGTCAGCGAAGCAGTTAATCGATTCCTGCCGGGTAGCCGGTTCGACGTTTACAAAGATTCCGCCAGGCTGGTCATCAGAGTTTGTTCGAACAACTTTACGGCTGACGCGGCTGAAAAGATTCGCACGTGCGTCAAGGATCTCAATCCAAGCGTCGATCAGATGATCAAGTCGTCGCTGGTCCAGGACATTGAAGTGTGCAGCATCACGTCCGATCAGTTAACTCAGCACTCGCTGAAAAAGTCGTTTCTTAACCTGAACAATCGATAAAAACAAATGTGTGGTATCGCGGGTGCAGTGAGTTTTAACGGGACGCCGGTGTCGCCTCGGGACGTTAAAGAGATGTGCCGCCGGCTGGTCCATCGCGGGCCGGATGAGGAAGGCTATCACGTTTCTGAGCACGCTGTGCTTGGAGTGCAGCGGCTGAAGATTGTCGGCCTGGTTAACGGCTCGCAGCCGGTTTCGAATCAGGCGGGCACGGTGTTCTGCGTTTTCAACGGCGAGATTTATAACTATCGCGAATTGCGTGCGTCGCTGATCGAGGAAGGTTACGTTTTCAAGACCAATACCGACGCGGAAGTTATCGTTCATCTCTACGACAAAGCCGGGCTCTCGTTTGTCAAAAGTCTGCGCGGTATGTGGGCCATCGCGCTTTACGACACGAAGCGCGAACGACTCGTGCTCGCCAGGGATATCGCGGGAAAGAAGCCGCTCCACTACCACCTCGCGAAGAACGGCAACGTGATCTTTTCTTCGGAATTGAATTCACTCGTTTCGCATCCCGAGGTTCGCAAAACGATCAGCCTCGAGGCTGTCGATCGTTTCCTGAGCTACCGCATCATTCCGGCGCCGCTGACGATCTACAACGAGGTAATCAAAATTGAGCCGGGTACTGTCGTGGTCTTTGCAGACGGTGACGTGACGAAGACGAAATACTGGTCGTTCGACTTTTCGGAGAGATTCGAAGGATTGAGCGAAGCGGAGCTGGTTGGACAACTGCGAAAGCTGTTGGTCGAGTCAGTAGAACGACGACTCTACAGCGAAGTTCCGTTGGGCGCGCTGCTCAGCGGCGGCCTTGATTCGAGCCTGATCGTCGCGATCATGTCGCGCTTGAGAAAGGATCCGATTCACACGTTTTCCATCGGGTTTGAAGATCGAAACTTCAATGAGCTACGTTTCGCGCGACTCGTCTCGGACCACTGCCAAACGATCTACCACGAACACATCATCTCTCCTGACGAAGCCATCGCTGCGATCCGGCATCTGCTGCTTCATTACGGCGAGCCCTACGCGTTTCCGTCAGCCATCGCGTGTTACTTCATGAGCCGGCTGGCGCGACAGTTTGTCACCGTAGTGCTGAGCGGTGACGGCGCGGACGAGGTCTTCTGCGGCTACGATCGCTACAAGATCTTCGCCGAGATGCCGCGCCTACCGGAACGCCCCGAAATGTTGGCGCGAGTCGATCTTGATCTCGCGCAACGCGCGCACGGCAACATCGCCGTTGAGTATCAATCGATCCTCACCGACGGTCTGCGCGACTCACTCAAGCAGAAGTTGTACTCACAGTCGTTTATCAACGAGCTCGGCGAGTTTCCGGTGAACTACGTGCGCGAGAAGTTCGCGACGCAGAATGGACTGCCCAATCGTCTCGCCCGCGCGATGGACGTCGATTGCAACTTCTGGTTACCGGACGCGCAGTTAGTCAAGATCGATATCGCGTCGATGGCGCACTCGGTGGAGGTTCGTTGCCCCTTGTTGGACCAGTCGATACTGGAATTTGCGACCGGGATCAGCGTCAGTCACAAGCTCGCGAACGGCAACGAGAAGCATCTCTTGAAACTCGCGGCCCAGGAATTCCTGCCGCCGGAAATCACCACTCGTCGTAAAAAGGAACTCGCAGTGCCGCTCGAGAATTGGCTGGCATCTTCACTGCGGAAAGAGATCAGCAGCACGCTGCTTGCGGATGAAACTCTCGCGCGCGGCTATTTTGATCCCGACGCCCTGATCGACTTTGTAAAAGATTTTCGAACTGCCGACAGCTACAGCATCTGGACGCTTTACATCCTCGAACAATGGCATCGCCTCACAGGCGAATCCTCGCCATCTGCGGCTCTTTGCGAAAACTCAGTGTCTTCTCCGCTGAGGTAGTTATCTCGCCGAGGGCCGCAGGTCCGCGGTAAATCTTCTAATCAATGAGCGACTTTTCTGAACGTGTGGCGAATCTTTCGCCCGCGAAGCTCGAGCTGTTAACGCGCCGCCTCAAACAAAAGGGCGGCGCACAAACGCCGGCGCTCACTCGCGGTGAGCGCGGGTACTGGTGTCCTCTGTCTTACGGACAGGAGCGCCTCTGGTTTCTCAGTCAGCTCGAACCCGACAACCCCGCTTACAACGCGCCTGCCGCGTTGCGGCTGATTGGACCACTCGACGCAATCGCACTCGAGCAAAGCATCAATGAGATCGTCCGGCGCCACGAAATTCTTCGCACGAGTATCACTCAAGTCAACGACCAGCCGGTCCAGGTCATCTCTCCGCTCAAATATCGCAAGCTGCCGGTTGTCGATCTGCAAGCGTTGTCGAGCCCGATGCAGGAAGCTCGCCGGTTGTTCGACGAAGAGTCGGTGTTCTCATTCGATCCGCGCCGCGAACCACTCTTCCGCATCACGCTTCTGCGTCTCGCGGAACGCGATCACGTGCTGTTGCTGATCATGCATCACCTGATCTCCGACGGCTGGTCGCTCGCAGTATTCCTGCGCGAGCTGGCTGCGCTTTACACATCGTTCGCGCGCGGCGAAGCAGCGTCGTTGCCGGAGTTGCCGCTTCAATATGGCGACTTCGCAGCGTGGCAACGTCAGTTGCTCCAGGGCGAGACGATGGAGCGCCAGCTCGACTACTGGCGCCGGCAGCTCGCCGGCAACTTGTCGGGACTTCAGCTACCAACCGACTATGCGCGCCCACCGGTACACACATTCAACGGCGCCCGGCAGTCGCTTGCCATATCCAAAGAGTTAACCGGGGCGCTTCAGGATCTGAGCCGGCGCGAGGGCGTCACTCTGTTCATGACGTTACTCAGTGCGTTCAAGATTTTGTTGCACCTGCAAACGGGACAAGACGACGTCATCGTCGGCACGCCGATCGCAAACCGCACGCAACCGCAAACAGAAAACCTGATCGGATTCTTCATCAACACGCTCGTGCTGCGTACCGACCTCTCGGGCGATCCGGCGTTTGCAGAGTTGCTGAAGCGTGTGCGCCAAACGGCCCTCGGCGCGTATGCGCACCAGGATCTGCCGTTTGAAAAACTGGTTGAGGCGCTTCAGCCGCGACGCGAAATGAGTTTGTCGCCGCTCTTTCAGGTCATGTTCAACTTCCAGGACAAGCTCGAGAGTTTCGACCTGTCCGGTATTTCGCTTGAGTTTCTGGACCCACCGAGCGGCGTCGCTAAATTCGATTTGACTCTCGAGCTGAGTTTCGCAGGCGAACAATTGCTCGCCTCGGCTGAGTACAACACGGATCTATTTAAAGCGGAGACGATCGCGGAACTGCTTGGTCGCTATCAACGTCTGCTCGCTGCGATTACCGAAAACTCCTGGACTCGCCTCTCAGAGTTGCCGCTGCTCTCCGACGCCGAGTTTGACGCCGTCGTCGTCCAGCCCAACCAGACTGCCACCGCCTATCCGGTTGCCGATACTTTCATGCAGCTCTTCGAGCAGCACGTGCAGCAACAACCCGAAGCACTCGCACTCCTCTGTGGCAACGAACAACTCAGCTATCAACAACTCAATGCGCGCGCCAATCAACTCGCGCACTACCTGCGCGCGCTCGGCGTCGGCCCCGACCATCTCGTCGGCATCATGCTCGAACGCGGCGTCGAGCTCGTCGTAGCGATACTCGCCGTGCTCAAAGCCGGAGGCGCCTATGTGCCGCTCGATGCGGCTTATCCGCTCGAACGCCTCGCCTTCATGATCGAAGATGCAGGTCTCACGCTACTGCTCACTCAGGACAGCTTGCTCGACCGGCTGCCCGCCACCTGGGTGCACACCATCTGTGTCGATCAGGAAGCCGACACTCTGCAACAACAACCGCGTGAGAATCCGCTGGCCGTGAACGCCGCTAACAGTCTGGCTTACGTCATCTACACCTCCGGTTCGACCGGACAGCCCAAAGGCGTGTTGCTCGAACACCGCGGTCTCGCCAATCTCGCACAAGCGCAGGCGCGCGAGTTTGAACTGCACGCAGGCAAACGCGTGTTGCAGTTTGCTTCGCAGAGTTTTGACGCTTCCGTGTGGGAACTGGTGATGGCCGTAGGCTCCGGCGCCACTCTCTGTCTCGCCGAGCAGCAACAAGCGTTATTAGCCGCTGCCGAAGTCGAAAGGCTGGTGACGCAGCAGCAGATCACGCACGCCACCTTGCCGCCATCGCTGTTGGAGGTGTTGCCGGAACGGGCACTTCAGAGTTTGCAGGTGATCGTTTCGGCTGGTGAACGCTGTCGCCCGGAACTGGTGCAGCGCTGGGGCGCGGGCAGAGCCTTCTACAACGCTTACGGTCCCACCGAGACCACTGTCTGCGCCACCTGGCAACGCTGTGAACAGGTAAACGAGCGCGAAGAAGTCCCGATCGGCAAACCAATCCCGAACCTGCGCGTGTATGTGCTCAACCGCCACTTGCGGCCGGTACCTGCGGGCGTCGTCGGAGAACTGTTTGTCGGCGGTGCAGGTCTGGCGCGTGGTTACCTGCACAGACCGGAGTTAACAGCCGAAAAGTTTGTGCCCGATCCGTTTGCGACGGCAGCCGGCGGTCGGTTGTATCGCACGGGCGATCTGGTGCGCCGGCGCGCTGACGGGCTGCTCGAATATGTCGGGCGACGCGACCAGCAGGTGAAGGTGCGTGGTTACCGGGTGGAGTTGGGCGAGATCGAAGCTGCGTTGCGCGCGCAGTCAGGCGTGCAAGACTGTGTGGTCGTGCATCACGGCTCGCAACTGCTGGCTTATGTGGTAAGTGAAAACGAGGAACTTAGCACGGCGCAGTTGCGCACGCGCTTGAAGGAGCGACTGCCTGACTACATGGTACCGGGCCAGTTGCTGCTGTTACCACGTCTGCCACTGACCCCGAGCGGCAAGATCGATAAACGCGCTTTGACCGATCCCGAGAAGATTTATGAAGCATCCGCGCCGGAGTTTCACGAGCCGCGCACAGCGGCGGAAGCGATGCTTGCGAATATCTGGACCGAGGTGCTCGGACGCGAACGCGTGAGTATCGACGACAACTTCTTCGAACTCGGCGGACATTCTCTGCTCGCGACACTCGTCGCCGCGCGCGTTCGTGAAGCCTTCGCGGTGGAGTTGCCGTTGAATCGTTTGTTCGACTCACCGACAGTTGCTGGTCTGGCGCAGTTCATTGAAGAAGAGCAGTTGAACGACGTCGCGCCTCCTCGTATTCAACCGGCGTCAAGAAACGGAAAACTGCCGCTCTCGTTTGCGCAACGACAGATGTGGCTCGACGAGCAGGAGGAGCCCGGGTCGAGTCGTCGCAACGTTCCGGTGCTGCTCAATTACAGCGGTGCTCTGAACATTAGCGCATTGGAACGCAGCCTTAACGAGCTTCGCCGACGCCACGAAATCCTCCGCACGACGTTCACCGTCATCGATGGCGAGCCGTATCAAACAGTGCAGCCTTTCACTGAAGCCGCGCTGGCGGTCGCACATCTGGAAACTCTTCCCGATCCGGAGAGAGTAGCAAGCGAGATCGTCACGCAGGAAAGTAATGAAACTTTTGACTTGCAGCATGGACCACTCATGCGCTGCAAGCTGCTGTGCTTGTCAGAGACGCACTACCAACTGCTGCTCGTCCTGCACCACGTTGTCATCGATCCGTGGTCACTCGGCGTGTTGCTGCGTGAAGTGGAAACGCTCTACAACGCTTTCGCGAACGATGAGCCGTCGCCGTTGTGTGAGTTGCCGGTGCAGTACGTTGACTATGCGGCGTGGGAGCACGAGTCGTTGCAGAACGGCGCCTGGGAATCACATCTCTCGTATTGGCGACAACAACTTCAGGGCGACTTTTCGGTTGCCGCGTTTCCTGCGGATCGGACCCGGCCGGTTGAGGAAACGTTCAGCAGTGCGACGTATGAGTTGTCGTTATCGGCGGAGTTGACGGAGGCGCTGCACGCTTTCTCCCGGCAGGAAGGCGCGACCACGTTCATGGTGTTGTTGGCGGCGTTCAAGATCCTGCTTTATCGCTACACCTCGCAAACTGATCTGGTGATCGCCACGCCTACGGCGAATCGCAATGCGCTCGAACTCGAAAACCTGATCGGATTCTTCAGCAACATGGTGTTGCTGCGTACGGATCTTTCCGGCGCGCCGAGTTATCGGGATAGTCTCGCGCGCGTGCGGCAGACGACGCTCCAGGCTTACGCGCATCAGGCGATTCCGTTTACGCAATTGGTGCAGGAGCTTCAGCTTGAAGATAAGATCAAAGCCGGGTTGCTCTCGCGCGTCGGATTCTCGCTGCTGAAAGCGCCGGAGCAAACGGGCGAATCGTTGAAGTTTGATCCGCAAGGTTCGTATGTCGATTTGGGGGTGGCGGATGTCGATCTAACCTTGAGCCTCTGGGATTCAGCGACAGAGATCAAAGGACATATCCTCTACCGCACCGAACTCTTCGACGAGATCACGATCGCTCGCATCGCTACTGAATTCGAAAACGTAATCACCGATATGCTCACCAATCCCGATCTCGAGATCGATTGAGCGCCAAACGAACGACTGTAGGGGCGGCGACGACCTAACCTCTAACCACATGGTTTCAACGTTACTGAGCAAAGCGGAACAAAACGCGCCTGCGACTGTGCCGGATCATCTGGTCCGAATCGAAGGCGAGCCGTGGGCGCTGTGGCGTTGGTTTGTCGTGCGTGGCACCGGCTTTCCCGTGGGGAACGTGCTTGAACTCGCCGCGCCAACACTCGTCTCAGTCGTCGATCAACTCCTGCAACTCGAAGATGAGATCACAAACATTCGCAGCCAAGTGCTCGACGCCCTGGGCGAGGAATTAGACCACGTAAGCGAACGACAAACGGAAGCCGGCCGTGCTCACGTTACTCGCCTCCTCAAAGCGCTGCACCGGTTCAAAGCGCGCAAGTCATTCGATGCGTCATCAATGTCCCTGCGCGTCGAAGGCTTGCTGCAACAACTCTCCACCGCCAACGACACACGCGCAACCTTACAGTCCGAACTGGAATCAGCCTTCACCTCCGAAACTGCTCGCATCTCGGATCAGCTTTACCTCGCAGCCACTGCGAACCCCTTCCGCGAAGCCGTGATCTGGCAAAACCGGCACGCACTGCACGGCAGCATCGAAGCATTCCTTCGCTTGTCTGCGGCCGACAAATCGCGCGGCCGGGAACGCCGCAAGCGCGAAGCACTGATCGCCAGATACCTGCAACGCTACTGCGTAAAAAACGATACGATCGGGTTTTTCGGTCCCGTCTGCTGGGCCAGGTTTGTAGACAATGAAGAAAACCTGACGATTGAACCTGGACCAACGCTGCTCGCCGAGCGCAATACTTATTTCGAAGGCTGGTGTCTCGACACCCTCGCGAAGCGCATCAATAAAGACAAGTCGTTCCTGCCGTGGCTGGCGCCGCGTCGGGTTCCGTTTGTTTCGGTTGAAGGTTCTTTACTCTATTTTCCACCACGGCCGCCGGTGAAACTCTCGCCGTCGGAAGCTGCTATATTGAAAGCGTGTGATGGTGTATTCACAGCCCGCGAGCTCGCGCGAGAGATGATCGCAAGCCCGGCGAGTCAACTGGAAACCGAAGCAGCTGTTCTCAGTGCGCTGCGCGTGCTGCGCAACAAAGGCGCGATCACCTGGGCCCTCGAGCTTCCGCTTGAATTGCATCCCGAAAGAACGCTGCGCCGGGTCCTCGAACGGGTTGAGAACGAACACCTTCGCCGGCCGCATCTCGACGCTCTCAATCAGCTCGAAAGCGCGCGTGATGCCGTCAGCGCAGCCGCCGGAGATGCGGAGAAACTCGATCGCGCGATGGGTGAGCTCGAAGACCTGTTTACTCGTTTGACCGGAGTTGCAGCGACGCGCTCGGAAGGCGCGCTCTACGCCGGGCGAACGCTTGTTTACGAGGACTGCCGGCGCGACTTGCGCGTCGAGGTCGGTAACGAACTGGTCCAATTATTAGGCCGCCCGCTCTCACTCGTGCTCTCCATCGCGCGCTGGTTCTCATTTGAGCTCGCTGCGATGTATCGCGCCGCGTTCGAGAAGATCTACGACGAACAGACTCGCCGCTCGGGTTCAAAGACGATCGAGTTTGTCGAGTTTTGGAGTGCTGTCAGATCGCTGCTGGTGGACGAAGGCAGCCGTCCGGCTGATGCGCTGCTTCAGGTCTTCCAGCAACGCTGGTCGGAAGTTTTATCTGCGCCACCCGGCGAGCGCCGGTTGCAATTCAGCAGCGAGGAGTTGCGACCGCGGCTACTGAATGCGTTCCCTGCGCCTGGTCCAGGTTGGAAGTCTGCTTGTTATCACAGCCCTGACATAATGATTGCGGCTTCGAGCATCGAGGATATTCAGCGTGGCAACTGTCAATTTGTTTTGGGAGAACTGCACGGCGGCATGAACACGCTTGGATTTTCCGTTTTTCTGGCCCAGCATCCGAAACCGGAAGAACTCTTTCGCGCTACTGAAAGTGATTTGCCTGATCCGCTGCTTGTGCCGGTGATCAGCAAATTCCTCGCGCCCGAACAAACCGTGCGCGTGTTTCTCAATCTCATTCCGCCGAAGGATTACCGCCTCGAGATCGCGCCCGACTCACGTTGTCCGGAGAACGCCAGGGTCTTTTCCCTTGCGTCGTTCCTGGTTGAGAGAAAAGGAGAGAGTTTGGTGCTGCGAACTCGTGACGGCAAGGTGGAGTTTGACATCGTCGAGGCGTTCGGTGTCGGTCTTTCAGACATCATGGTCGATGCATTCAAAGTTCTGAGTCCGGTTGCTGCAGGAAGACATCCTCGCGTGACTATCGACAATCTCGTGATCTCACGTGAGGCTTGGGGATTTGCTCCGGAAGAGATCGCTTTTATTCACGAGAATGATCCGCGCGAACGTTTTGTAGCAGCGCGGCGTTGGGCTCGCGCGCAACAACTGCCGCGTTTTGTTTTCGTCAAAGCTCCGGTAGAGCAGAAGCCTTTTTACCTCGACTTTGACAGCCCTGCGTACGTGGACATTTTTGCGAAGACGGTGCGGCAGAGTTTAGAGAGTGAGGCGCCGCAGAAGCTGATCGTGCTGTCCGAGATGTTGCCGGGACCGGACCAGGCATGGTTACCGGACGCGGAAGGAAATCGTTATTCGTGTGAGTTGCGCATGGTTGCATACGACATGCGCGCCTGAATTTTAATCAACAAGTAATATTGTGGAAGCCGGCGTTCGCGCCGGCTTTTATTTTGTCTGAAGTAACGCGGAATGTTGTTGACTTTAACTGCCGCTCACTATAAGTTGCCCGGCAACTTTCGCTGGACCCTCAATCAAAGGAACACACATGCCTGATCCATTAAACGCAGTCGTCGATATCTCTCATCACAATGGAAACGTTAACCTGCAACTCGCCCAGGCCGCTGGGATCGTCGGGGTGATTCATAAGGCAACCCAGGGAACCACCGGCCTTGACCCGATGTATCAAACCAATCGCACGCAAGCTGCCAACGCGGGGCTGTTGTGGGGTGCTTATCACTTTGGAACCGGCGGCGATGGCGCCGCGCAAGCGCAGCACTTTCTCAACGTGGTCGGAACTTTCGATAACACGCTGCTGGTCCTCGACTTCGAACCAAATCCCGGTGGCACCAGCATGTCGCTCGCGGATGCGCGCGCGTTCGTTACCCAGGTTAATCAGACTACCGGCCGCTTCCCCGGTTTCTACTCAGGCAGCTACATCAAACAGTTGCTCGGCAACGGGAAGGATCCGTTGCTCGCCCAATGCTGGCTGTGGTTGCCGGAGTATGGTCCAACGCCGGTGGTGCCGGCCAACTGGCCGACCTGGACCATGTGGCAGTACACGGACGGCAACGTTGGTCCGCAACCACATTCAGTCAACGGCATCGGCAATTGCGATCGCGACCAGTTCAACGGCACTGAAGATCAACTGCGAGCACTCTGGCAGAGCGCGACCTAACGATAGAGTTTGCCGTTCCAGCGCAGGACCTTTAGCGACAAGGTGCGGCCGTTATCGTCAATCTTTCCGTTTGGATCGTCGAGGTAGATGCTGAAGCTCCGGGCCAACGTTTGACCGCGCACGATCTTCAACGGCGCCGAGGCGGTGTTATCGTTGAACAACATTGCCGAGGAGATCTCGTTCGTTGGTCCATGCTCGCCTTTGAAGATCTTTTTGGGCACGGCGTGGCCGGTCTTCGGATCGATAACGAAGTAGTAGTTGGTCAACGTCGGATTCAGTCCACCGGACCAGGTTGCGACTTCGACGATCTCTTCACCGTTGAGTTTGGCGAACGCCACAGTTAACGGATTGTCAGCGCGCGAGAAGAAACCATCCAACACTTGCGTCACCGTAACTCGCCCGCCGCTCCGATAGATTAAAAATGCGTTCGACCCACCATACTGCGTTTGATAACAAGGATCAGGTATCAACACCAGCCGAATGTGATCGTTACCGAACAACCAAAACAGATACTCGCCCTCAACAAAACTCCGGCGCTGTTCGCGCGTGAGAGTTCCCGGCTTGCCGGCGAAATCACAAACGCCGAGGTCAACTACGTCCGCCGCCCACCAGGCCGGATTCGAGAACGAAGCAAGCCCTGACACCAGTGTCTTGATTGCAGCGACTCTGGCCGGGAGCTTGAGTACCTTTTCGTCCCAATCGTTTAGTTGAGCATCACACTCGTAACTCAGTTCCGGTTTTGGCTTCAGCGCCGTGAGTGTGGCGTTTTTGCACATAAGCACGCGACTTGATCGCTGCGCATTGCTCATGCTGGTGACGGCCGCCAAAGCAATAAGGGTCAAGAGAAGCTTTAGGGGAACGCGCATACACGGATTCTATTCCGCTGGTGGGCCAACGGAAAGCCATTTCATGACAATTCTTCAACATGTTATTTACCGGCACACGAACATTTCCGTTTACCGGCGTACAGAGTGCGGCATCTAATTCGCGTTTGATATCCCCAAAAATGTCCTGATGGAGAAGTACCGTTGAGATTACTGAAGTACGCAACCGACCCGAATACTCACGACGCCTCCGAACTCGAGCATCGCGTGCAGCAACTAACGTTGCTCGCCAGGGCCCTGGCCAGTGAGATTGAAAGTCTGCAACACGAGCTTTCCACCGATTACGACCGCGAGCCGATTCAATTCGATAACGAGGGCATCGACTTCTACAACGAGGTCGAACGATACGAAATCGAGTTAATCAAGAGCGCGCTCGATCGCTGCGGTGGGAATCAGACGCAGGCGGCGCGACTGTTGCGCATGAAGTCCACGACCTTGAATGCGAAGATGAAGCACTATGGACTCAACCCGGTGCGATCGATCACCTTGCCGCGCCCATCACACTGACAAAATTGATTCCGCACAACGGCGGCCCTGTGGCGAATAGCCACGAAATATACGTATGTTGCCGAAAGTTTGCGCTGCAATATCGTTGTGAAAACTTTAAGGATTTGGATCGACTCAAACCTTCGGATGAATCATCACCATTTAAATGGTTATCAGAAAGTTTTCGCAGGGTTGCCTGTGAATTCTTAGCTCAACGTCCACGCGTCTCTCACTCTCACCTCTCGCATAGCACGCCTACCAAACCTCCAACGTTTCGTAGATCTTCAAGTTGGCATCTTCATTGCTTCTGACACAGTCGTGAAGACCTCCATTGAGATTGTTCTTCATATCTTCCCCCGTCTCCCCGATTTGTTTGCAATTTAGTTGCTCTGAAACACCTCTGTGAAAATCAGGGATTTACTTGCGGTCAGCCCATCGATCGCAAGGTTGTTCGAAAAGCTATTTGCTTCTGAAAGTGAGAAATTAGAGTATGCAAAAACTTTGGTCTTTATTAGTGACCTGCTGCCTCAGTCTTGCGGCAGCCAGCGTCCTCGGGCAGGACGTGCAAACGAAAGGAATGATCGGTGGCAGCGTCAGCGATGCCACCGGCGCCGCCGTGCCTGGAGCCAGGGTAATAGTCACAGGTCAAACGGGTGAAAGATCCGGGACGACAAACGAAAGCGGTATCTTCAGAATCGACAATCTCGAGCCGGGCACGTACACGGTGCGCGTTGAGCAAACCGGCTTCAAGGCTGCGGTGGCGAACAACGTCACGGTCAACGTCGGCCGCGAGTCAACCCTAAATCTCAAGCTGGAAACGGGCGAGATTACGGCTACGGTCGACGTCACTACGACAGTGGGCGGCATCGATCAACAAAGCACTTCGACCGGCCAGAACTTCAACGATCAACTATTTCAAAACGTCCCTGTGCAACGACAGGTGTCGAGTCTGTTTTATCTATCGCCAGGCGCAACCGACAGTATCAACGGCGGTCGTGACAATCCGTCGGTGGCCGGTGGTTCCGCACTCGACAATCTGTACGTCGCCGACGGCGTGAACATCACCAACTCCGCGTTCGGTGGTATCGGCACGTTCTCACGTTCTTACGGCGCGTTGGGAACCGGCATCAACACGTCATTCATCAAGGAAGTCCAGGTGAAGACGGGTGGGTTTGAGCCGCAGTATGGACAATCGATTGGCGGCATCGTGAACATCATCACTCAGTCCGGAGGAAATGAGTATCACGGTTCGGTCTACGGCTTCGCGCGGCCGAGTGCTTTCGAGGCTACGCGGCGCCAGGCGGACGACACTCGCGTAAACAAACAAGGCGATCTGCTTCACGAAGAAAACTACGACGTCGGTGCGGATGTCGGCGGCTACGTGCCGGGTCTGCGTGACAAGTTGTTTTTCTTTGGGTCCTTCAATCCAACGGTTCGCCGTGAGGTGGTGACGGGCGTTCATGCCAACGAGTCCGACATTGCCGCCGGAAACGAAGCGATAGTCAACTCCGGCTTATTCACCCAGCGTGGTGAATTCGCGCGACGCTATCGATCTTACAACTATGCCGGCAAACTGGATTGGGTGCTGAATCCAAATCACCAGATTACGTTCTCGATCTTCGGCGACCCTACCGAGACGAATCTCTCGTCGTTTGCATTTCTGAACATCGACAACAACACCGCCGATAGTGTTCTCGACTATGGCACACGCAATTGGGCTTTCCGTTACAACGGCTCACTCTCCCCAACCTGGACGATCAACTCGTCATTCAGCCAGGGCAAAAGTCATTTCAATGAGACTGGCTTCGCAGACCTAAACCAGATCGCGATCAGAAATCCGATCGATCCGGTTCGCGGTAACTACACGGCGGTCGGTCGCGGGTTCTTCGAACCTACCGAAAGCAGCAACTGGAAGTGGGACATTAACACCGCGAAGATCTGGAACAAGTGGGGACAGCATACAGTCGGCGTTGGTTATACATACCAACGCTCGCTTTACTCGGGCAGTCGCGAACGCAGCGGACCTCGTTTCACGATTCCAAGTGAGAACGCGATTGGCGTTCCGGCAGACGAGCTTGGTATTCCCGACTTCGCCGCCGGACAACAGTTCAACGTGCAGTTTCGCCTGCGATCACAGGCGGCCACGTGTACGTTGTGCCCGTTGTTCAACGTGCGCGGCAACCTCGTGCCCGTTTCGTTACAGGTGTTCCGCGGTGAATTCGGACCACCCGACTTCGATACCCGCGGCAACTACAATGCCGGTTACGTTCAGGACACGTGGCGCATCAACAAATACGTGACGGCGCTGCTCGGTCTGCGAACGGAGCAGGAAAGAGTTATCGGCAGCCCGAACTCCGTTACCGGAGACCGGTATGCCTATAGCTTCACTGATCAATGGGCGCCGCGACTCGGCGTCACTGTCGATCCGACCGGCAACGGCAACATCAAGGTCTATTACAACTTTGGTCGCTTCTTCGAATTCCTGCCACTCGACGCTGCTGAGCGTTCGTTGTCGCAGGAGCTCGATTTCATCGGCGCTCGGTTTGCTCCGGCGTTCACAACCAATGCTGCAGGTCAAAGAATCGTCACGCTCGATGGGAATGGTGCTCCGATACCGGTGATCGATGCCGCTCACTTGCTGAGTGGAACCGATTCCGCCGGCGGCCTGACCAATGCCATCAGCGTGTCGGCTTCTGATCTGAGTGCAATTTCAGCCGGCACCAAGCTCGGCTTCCAGGACGAGCACATCATCGGTGCTGATTTCCAATTGCCACACAATTTCGTGTTGTCGGTTCGTTACCAGTACCGCAACCTGAAGCGTGTGGTGGAAGACATGGCCGTGCTTTCGCCTGAAGCCGCGAACGCCGGCATCGGTCAAACGTTCTTTATCGGCAATCCGGGCTCGCAGCTGGACGCAGCCACGAACATCCAGCAGTTCACCTTCCCGATCGGCGGCACTGCGCCTGCCGGCTGCACTTCCGGAATCGAAACCGAAGTTGACGATCCGGTTACGGGTGCTCCAATTTCCAACGTCTGTTTCGGCAGCGTCGGTATCAATCCAATCACAGGGGGATCGATTAACATTGCCGACGGTATTCCCGACGGGTTCGCGGACCCGGTGAGGAAGTACAAGGCGTTTGAATTCGAATTGAACAAACGCTTCTCCAACAACTGGCAACTCCTTTCCAACTTCCGCATTGCCTCCTTGCGTGGCAATTACGAAGGTCACCTGCGGAACGACAACGGACAAACTGACCCCGGCATCAGCTCGCTGTTTGACTTCACGCAGGGAGACTTCAACTTACTCGGCGATCAATTCCAGGTTGGCCATCTGAATACCGATCGGCGTTTTGTCTCGAACATCTACGCCAGCTACGCATTCAGTAAGGATCGAACCGGCTTCAACATGAGGGCGCTGCAAGGCTTGAACATCGGCCTCGGATTCCACATGGAATCGGGCATTCCGATTAGCGAGTACCTGCCGCATCCTGTTTACCTGAATGCCGGTGAAGTTCCGGTGGGCGGTCGAGGCAAGCTCGGACGCACGCCTTTCTTCAGCCAGCTCGACCTGCACGCTGACTATCCGTGGGTGATCAATGAACGCGCTAAGATCAGTTTCATTGCTGACTTCTTTAACGTAACCAACAACCGGAAGCTACGACTGCCGGATCAGTTCCGCCAACTCGATCTTGGTGAAAACAATCCGGATTTCCTGCAACCGTCGATCATTAACTTAACCTCTGGTTTCCACTTACCATTCTCCGTGCGATTGGGAGCTCGTTTTGAGTTTTGAGCTTTAATCGAAGAGATTGTTTTACGGGAGGGAAATCTATTCCCTCCCATTTTTGTTTGCAGTAGAATCAAAGCGCATCGGTTCAGTTCCTACCGCCCGGAGACACGCCATGATCAGCACGAGAATAATGATGCTGCTGCTTGCGAGCATCATCGCGATAACGCTTTGTCAGTTTGTCATTCTGGCGCAGGTGCAATCCTCGCCAACGACCGCCACGGTCGAGATTCACGGCCAGGTGCGCTTTGTTGAAGGCGGCTCGCCGGCGGAACAAGTTCTCGTGCGACTCGAGAGTTACGATAGTGGCGGTTCGATTAGTGAAGTGTTTACTGATCGTCTGGGTAAGTTCAGATTTACGGGCTTGCCGCCCGCGCAGTATTCGATTCGAGTTCGCCAATCGGGTTATCGCGACGCGCAGCAGAATATCGACATGACGACGACCTCGAGCGGCCTGGTGATGTTGCAACTTTTCCGCGACATACCGGTAGCGGGCAGAACCGTAACCGGAGGTATTGATGCAAACGTGCCGGCGGCGGCGCAGAAGGAGTTTGATAAAGGAGTGGCGGCCCTGGCTGAGGGTGGAAAAGATAAGACGACGTTTGCGGTGAAATGTTTTGAAAAGGCGATTTCGATCTATCCGAAGTTTGTTGAAGCGCGTTTGAAACTCGGAACGGGATACATGGATCTCGAACAGTGGGACAAAGCCGAGAATGCGTTGCTGGCGACGATCGAGGTGGATCCGAAAGCGTTCAATGCGTTGTTTGCGTTGAGTGAGGTTTACTTGCGCGAGAACAAGATCTCAGAGGCTGAGAAGGTGTTGACCAGGGGCCTTGCGATTCAGGATCAGTCGTATTTAGGTCACCTGAATCTCGCGCGCGTCTACTGGGAAAAAGCACGCGAGATAAAAGATCTTAACCAAGCAAAACCCGCACTCGAGAAATCCTACGAAGAAGTGAAACGCGCCCTCACGCTTGACCCCGATCTCGCCGGCGCGCACCTGTTGAAAGGTAATCTGCTACTGCGCGTCGGCCGCACCACCGATGCGCTGACTGAATTCAACGAATACCTGCGTCTTGAACCGAACGGTCCCTTCGCCACGGAGACCCGCACGCTCGTGGATAAGATAAAGAAAGCGACGTCACAGAGTCGCGGGTAAAGTTTCACGCAAAGGCGCAAATTCTCGCACGAAGGCGCAAAGAAATCTTTCGCGTTCTTCTTTGCGCCTTTTGTTTGAAACTTTGCGCCTTTGCGTGAAAACTATTTCTTTTTTTTAGTAGCCGCGAAGAGGGCGAGGGCGGAGCCGCCGACGAATAGCAACGCGCCGCCCACGACGCGCGCCTGGTTGGGGATTTGCCGGATGCCGGTTTCAGTAATCACGACGGCTGATTTCGGTTCGACGTAGAGAGTTCGGTAAGTTATCACGCCACCAGCGGTAGCCACCACGATCCCGATGATGAGTAACAGTACTTTCACTTCCCTTTGAACACTGGTTTGCGCTTCTCGAGAAACGCGCTCACGCCTTCGTCTTTATCTTCAGTCGAGAAGCACAACGCAAATAGATCAACTTCACGGCGCAGTCCTTCGTCGAGAGTAGAACGAGATGCGATCTTTACCGCCTCTTTCGCGAGTTGCAGTGCCACCGGACTCTTGTCGGCCATGCGGTTCGCGAGCTCCATCGTCTTCGCTTCGAGTTGCGCCGCCGGCACCACGTGATTCACAAGCCCAATCTTGAACGCGGTGTTGGCATCGATGATCTCGCCGGTAAGAATCATCTCCATCGCTTTACCTTCGCCGACGAGGCGTGTGAGTCGTTGCGTGCCGCCGCCACCGGGAATGATCCCGAGATTGATTTCCGGTTGACCAAACGACGCGGTCTCACTTGCGACGCGAACGTCACACGCGAGCGCCAGCTCGCAGCCGCCGCCGAGACAGTAACCATTGATCATCGCGATCACCGGCTTCGGAAACGTATCGATAGCCGTAAACAACGATCGCCCCATCATCACAGCGCGCTGCGTGATCGAAGTGCGACCGGCAAACTCGCCGATGTCCGCGCCGGCAATAAAAGCCTTGTCGCCGGCGCCGGTAAATACAACTACGCCGACCGAAGCATCGTCACGCAGTTCTTCAAGCAGCGCGGCGCCTTCTTCGCGCGTTTTGATGTTGAGAGCGTTTCGTTTATCCGGGCGATTGATAGTGATGATGGCGACGCGCTCGCGTTTTTCGAGCAGCAGCGTCTCGTAAGTTTGTGACATCAGACTCCCGCTATTTTGTATGAATTAAACTTGCTCGGAGGGCGGAGCTTCAGGGTCGTTGGTGGCGGCAGGCTGCTCGTCGGCAACCCACGACACAAACAGCCGGAGCCAGTTCTCGGTGGGTTCCGCTATCTGCACTCCAACTCGCGCCGTTCCATAAATCGCCGGCGCCACTCTAACCACTAAGGCCGTCGCTTCGATCGGCGTGCCATCGGGCCGGTGCGCGCGCAGGTATAAACGTTCGCCGCGATTCACTTTTTGATTCAAATGAAAGAGCGCGCCTGAAGTGGAAATGTCATCAGTTTCGGTTGGCTCGCTCCAGGCAGAGCCGTCTTCCGCGCGACCGGAAATCACGATCGGCAGTCGCAATGACATCCTTAAAGCAAATCGTCTCTCTTCGTTGTTATAAGGCGTGCTCATCGTTAGCAACCAGTCGCTCCAGTGTCAGGACGACTGCGCGCGGCGCGCGTCTTCTTTGGTCCAATCGTAGAAACCCTGACCCGTTTTCTTTCCCAACTTCCCTTCACTCACCATCCGTCGCAAGACTTCAGGTGGTCTAAATGTTTCTGAGCCGAGCTCGCGATGAAGATATTCGGCGATGTTGAGTCGCACGTCGAGCCCCACCAGATCGGTCAACTTCAAGGGGCCCATCGGATGGTTGTAGCCGAGCTCCATTGCCGTGTCAATATCCTCCACGCTGGCTACGCCCTGTTCAAACATCCGCATCGCTTCGAGACCAATCGCTACGCCCAAACGGCTCGAAGCAAAGCCCGGAACGTCTTTCACAACGATCGGTTCCTTGCGCATTCTACGGCCAACGTCCATGACTGTCTGTACCGTTTCAGCGCTGGTCTTTTCCCCCACCACGATTTCAAGCAGCCGCATGATGTGCACCGGATTGAAAAAGTGCATACCAATAACAGCTTCGGGACGTTTCGAAGAACCGGCGATCTTTGTAATTGACAGCGACGAAGTATTGCTCGCGAAAATGAAAGGGTGGTCGGACGCGGATTCCAGTTGCCGGAGCACTTCTTTCTTCAACTCGAGTTGCTCAGGCGCGGCCTCAATGATCAGATCTGCTGCGGCACACTCTTTCAGGTTCGTTGTTCCATGAAT
>Ga0070699_100001092_pt1 | contig 25258 bp, 26 predicted proteins | sample KBSK1503metaG_FD_65473 | JGI IMG/M metagenome (GOLD analysis project Ga0070699, IMG submission 65473) | Corn, switchgrass and miscanthus rhizosphere microbial communities from Kellogg Biological Station, Michigan, USA - KBS K1-50-3 metaG | ecosystem: Host-associated > Plants > Roots >...
ACTGGAAAGCGGACACCTACGAAGCGAAATTCAATGCTGGCAATGAGCCTGAAAACTTCGACAAAGAATTTGTCCGAATCGCTTACGCCGAAAAAGGATACCGTGGCGATGGCGAGATTCCATCCATGCCTGATGAGTTATGGGTTGCGGCAAGCGAACGTTACATCACCATTTATGAAATGCTTACAAGCAAAACGTTTGTAGCAGGTGAATATCCCATCGAAGAACGCTTGAACAAGAATCTAAAAGAGTTGCTATGACCAATCCACTCATTGCCATCATCATGGGTTCCAAGTCTGATTGGGAGACGATGGAACATGCCACCAAGACTCTCGATGAGTTGAAGATTCCCTACGAAGTCAAAATCGTTTCGGCGCATCGCACGCCTGACCTCCTTTTTCAATTTGCTGAGTCTGCGCATGAGCGTGGTATCGAAGTCATCATTGCGGGCGCGGGCGGAGCGGCGCATCTCCCTGGTATGACCGCCGCCAAAACGCATCTGCCTGTGCTCGGTGTGCCTGTCCAATCGAAGGCGCTCAATGGCATGGACTCGCTCCTCTCCATTGTGCAAATGCCCGCGGGCATTCCCGTCGGCACGCTTGCCATCGGTCGTGCGGGTGCGGTCAATGCGGCGTTGCTTGCGGCGTCCATCGTTGCCAACAAACATGGCGAATATCTCGATGCGTTGCTTGCTTATCGTGCCAAACAGACTCAATCCGTTTTGGATAACCCCGACCCACGAGAAAATAACGGATGACGAACATTGGCATTTTGGGAGCAGGCCAACTCGGACGGATGCTGGCTTTAGCTGGATACCCACTTGGACATCGCTTCCGCTTGCTCGACCCCGCCTCCGACTCACCCGTCAGCCTGCTCGCTGACCATTTGGCATTCGACTATGCTGACATACCCGCACTGGAGAAGTTTGCCAAAGGATTGGATGTGGTCACGTATGAGTTTGAGAATGTGCCTGTGGAAACAGTACGTCATTTGGAAAAGTTTGTCCCTGTGTATCCACCGCCGATGGCTTTGGAGAAGGCGCAAGATAGATTTATTGAGAAATCTTTTTTTTGCGAGTTGGGGATTCCGACCCCGAAGTTCACTATAAACGGACTTTCTCACGGACTCACGGAGAAAACCGGACTTTCATTCCCTGTTGTGTTGAAGACGCGGCGAATGGGATATGATGGTAAAGGTCAAACAATAATCAATTCAGCAACGGAATTGAAAAATCAAAATTTAAGCGAAATGATTTTAGAAGAATTTGTTTCGTTCGACCGTGAGTTATCCATTATTGGTGTGCGGAATAAATCTGGTGAAACGAGATTTTATCCGTTGGCGGAGAATCATCATCGAGATGGGATACTGCGGTTGTCACTGGTGACAGGGAATGTATCAGCGGATTTACAACAGCAAGCGGAAGAATATGCAACGAAAGTGATGTCCGCTTTGGATTATGTTGGGGTGTTGACGATTGAGTTTTTCGAGAAGGATGGTCGCTTGCTGGCAAATGAAATGGCGCCGCGTGTGCATAACAGCGGGCATTGGACGATTGAAGGGGCGGTAACGTCTCAGTTTGAGAATCAGATCCGAGCGGTGGTTGATGCGCCGCTTGGGAGTACGAGTCCGCTTGGGGCGTGTGCAATGGTTAATTTGGTAGAGAATATTCCAGATGTGGAATTCATCCTGAAAATTGATGGAGCACATTTGCACTTGTACGACAAAGCTCCGAGACCGAAACGAAAGTTGGGTCATATTACGTTGGTTGAAAAGGATGTTGAGACGTTGTATAAGAAATTGGATTTGATAAGGACTGTGTATGATATTTAGTGACTCGCCAAAAGAAGAATGTGGCGTAATCGGAATTTTTGCGCCGAACGAAGATGTGGCACGCATGACGTTTTTTGGGTTGTATGCGTTGCAACATCGCGGACAGGAAGCGGCGGGGATAGCGGTGGCAGACGGACAAACAATGTCAGCACACAAGGGAGTTGGATTGGTGTCGCAAGTGTTCACACCAAGCGCAATGGCGGAATTGAACGGACATTACGCGATTGGGCATACTCGTTATTCAACAACGGGATCGTCGTCGTTGAGGAATGCGCAACCGTTCATGATTGAGACGATACATGGTCCGCTGGCGTTAGCGCACAACGGGAATTTGGTCAACTCGGCGGAATTGCGAAACGAGTTGATGCAACAAGGCGTTGGGTTTTCATCATCGTCGGACACCGAAGTAATGACAATGATGTTGGCGCGTAATGGCGGCGCGACATGGGAAGAGCGCATCAAAACCGCGATGAAGAAATGGGTCGGCGCATACTCGCTGGTGATATTGACTCGCGATTGCGTTTATGCCGTGCGTGACCCGTGGGGATTTCGTCCGCTGTGTATTGGTCTGCTGCAAAGCGGTGGACATGCGGTTGCTTCCGAGACAGGCGCTTTGCAAACGTTGGGGTGCGAAGCCATCCGTGATGTGAAACCTGGAGAGGTGGTTTCGTTATCGAACAATGCGCTGAAAGTGATGCAGGCAATAAAGCCTGTGCAACCGTCGGCGATGTGTGTGTTCGAACACATTTATTTTGCACGTCCCGACCAAACGTGGGATGGGATCAATGTCCATCAGGTGAGACAGAGATTGGGCGAGGAGTTGGCGCGGGAATTTATCAGCGGATTTGAAGCGGATAAGCGGATGGAAAACGGATTAGCGGATGTGGTGATACCTGTACCTGATTCATCCATCCCTGCCGCGATTGGGTTTTCGCGGGCGAGCGGGATTCCGTATAACGATGGATTTATCAAGAACAGATATGTTGGGCGGACGTTCATCGAGCCAACCGACTCATTGCGCAAACGCGGCGTGGCGTTAAAGTTCAACGTGATAAATGACAATGTGCGTGACAAGCGGGTTGTGGTGATTGATGACAGTATTGTGCGTGGGAATACGACGGGTCCGCTAATTAAGTTGTTGCGAAATGCGGGAGCAAAAGAAGTACATATGGCGATTACGTGTCCGCCGATTTCGCATCCGTGTTTTATGGGTGTAGACATGGGCAGGCACGAAGATTTAATCGCACACAAAAGAACCGTGGATGAAATTCGAGAATTCGTTGGCGCCGATAGTTTGTATTATTTATCTGTGGATGGGATGATGCGGGCGCTCCAACGCACGGATGGGTTTTGTCAGGCGTGTTTTACGGGGCAGTATCCAATCCCTGTGGATTTGTCGAATGTCAAGACGGGGTTTGAAAGGGTGACGAAGTAGATATGAATATTTTGATCATCGGTTCGGGTGGGCGGGAACATGCGATTGCATGGAAAGTATGCCAATCGCCAAAAGCGGAAAGGGTTTTTGTTTTGCCTGGCAACCCTGGCACAAGTCAAATCGCAACGAATGTTGATAGAGTTTCTGCTGATGACCATGCCTCTATTATTGGATTCTGCAAAGCAAAGCAAATTGGCTTGGTGATTGTTGGTCCCGAAGTGCCGTTGGCGAACGGGTTGGTAGATTCGCTGTCAGAGGCGGGCATCCGCTGTTTCGGACCAAGTAAAACGGCGGCGGAGATTGAAGCATCGAAAGTCTTTTCCAAAGATTTTATGGCGCGACACAATATTCTAACGGCGAGATATGCTACCTTCACTCGTCTTGATGATGCACTGGCTCATTTGGATAAAGTTGATTATCCGATTGTCATCAAGGCTTCTGGGTTGGCGGCAGGCAAAGGCGTGATTTTGCCTGAAACGGATGGGGAAGCCAAGTCCACGTTGGAAGATATTTTGGTGAATAAAGTTTTCGGCGAAGCAGGCATAGAAGTGGTCATCGAAGAACGAATGACGGGACAGGAAGTTTCGTTGATGGCGTTCACGGATGGAACGACCGTCGTGCCGATGGTCTCTGCACAGGATCATAAACGCCTGCTCGATAGTGATGAAGGTCCTAATACAGGTGGCATGGGAGCATATGCCCCTGCGCCGATTTTTACGAATGACTTATTGAAGGAAGCGATAGAAAAAGTTTTACAGCCTGCCGTGGATGGATTGCGAGAAGAAGGACGTAAATTTATCGGTGTGTTGTATGCAGGTTTGATGCTGACGCCAAACGGAATCCGTGTGCTGGAGTTTAACTGTCGCTTTGGTGACCCTGAGACTCAGGTGGTGCTTCCGCTTTTGGAAACTGATTTGGTCGAGATTGCCGAAGCGTGCGTGGATGGTCGGTTGAATGAAGTCAATGTTCAATGGAAAAATAATGCGGCAGTTTGTGTGGTGTTGGCGAGTAAAGGGTATCCCGAAAAACCTGAAAAGGGGCAGATTGTTTCTTTTGGAGAATTACCTGAAAATATGATTTGTTTCCATGCGGGAACGAAAACCGAAAATGGAAATGCCATCACGTCAGGCGGACGTGTATTTGGTCTCACTTCATGGGGAAATGATATCGCAAGTGCAGTAGAGAAGGTTTATTCAAATATTGACAAAGTCAAATTCGAAGGAATGCAATATCGTAAAGATATCGCCTATCGTGCGCTGGAGGGAGAGAAATGACACAATCGAATTATGCTTCATCTGGGGTCAATATTGACGCTGGCAACCGTGCAGTGGATTTGATGAAAGATGCGGTCAAATCAACGTACAACGAATCTGTGTTGGCGGGCATTGGTTCGTTCGGCGGTCTCTTCGATGCATCCGCTCTCAAGCAAATGAACAATCCTGTGCTTGTCGCTTCCACCGATGGTGTTGGCACGAAGGTCAAGCTTGCCGCCTCCGTGGGCCGTTATCGTGGCATCGGTCACGACATCGTCAATCACTGCATCAACGACATTCTCGTGCAAGGCGCCCGTCCGCTTTTTTTCATGGACTACTTCGCTACATCCAAATTGAATCCTGAACAGATTGCTGAAGTGGTGACGGGTATCGCTGATGCGTGTAAGGAATCGGACATGGCTTTGCTCGGTGGCGAGACTGCCGAAATGCCGGGCGTGTATCGTGATGGAGAATTTGACGTGGCTGGGACCATCGTTGGCGTATTGGAACGAGACCGCATCCTGCCTCGCCCAGACCTGCTTGCTGGTGACCTGATCCTTGGTCTCCCCTCAAGTGGACCTCACACCAATGGTTACTCGCTCATCCGCAAGGTGTTTGAAGGCGCAGACCTTGAAGCCGTTATCCCTGAACTCGGTTGCTCACTCGCTGATGCTTTAATTGCTCCGCATCGTTCTTATTTAAATGTGCTGTATCCGCACCTCGACAAAGTCAAAGCGTTGGCTCATCTCACAGGCGGCGGATTTATCGAAAACATTCCACGCATCTTGCTTGAGAATTTGAATGCAATCATTCATCAAGGTTCATGGCAAGTTCCTCAGTTGTGGAAACTGATTCAAGAAAAAGGAAATATCTCCACCGAAGAAATGTACCGCGTCTTCAATATGGGCATCGGCATGGTTGCCATTGTAGATAAATCTGTTGTATCCGATTTCCAAGCATCCGTTTCGGAGCGAAACTTCATCGTTGGTGAACTGGTTGAAGGTGAACGAAAAGTGATTTTGAACTAAAGGACTTTTATGAAAGAACTTACTCTACGTTACGGAACGAATCCAAATCAAATACCTGCACGGGTATATATGCAGGGTGGCAGTGACCTGCCTATCGCAGTGCTTGGCGGTTCGCCTGGCTACATCAACCTGCTGGATGCGCTCAATGCTTGGCAATTGGTCCGTGAGTTGAAGCAGACTATCAGTCTGCCTGCGGCGGCTTCATTCAAACATGTCAGTCCGTCGGGAGCGGCAGTCGCTGTTCCGTTATCTGACATTCTCAAGAAAATCTATTTCGTGGACGACATGGAACTCTCTCCGCTTGCCACAGCCTATGCCCGAGCTCGTGGCGTGGACAGGATGTCGTCCTTTGGCGATTTCATCGCATTATCCGATACAGTTGACGTGCCTACTGCAAAGCTTATTGCTCGTGAAGTATCCGACGGTGTCATTGCTCCCGCCTACGAACCCGAAGCGTTGGAGATTCTAAAGAAAAAGAAACAGGGTAAATATGCAGTAATTCAAATTGACCCTACCTACGAACCACAACTGACCGAGACCCGTCAGGTGTTTGGCGTGAGTATGGAACAACGCCGCAACGACCGCCCTGTGACACGTGAAGATTTTGCAAACATTGTTACCCAGCGAAAAGACCTTCCTGAATCCGCTGTGCGTGACATGTTCATCTCATGGATCACGCTCAAGTTCACGCAATCAAACTCCGTTTGTTATGTTGTGGACGGACAAACCATCGGCGTCGGTGCGGGACAGCAATCCCGTGTCCATTGCGCTCGCCTTGCTGGCTCCAAAGCGGATTTGTGGCGACTGCGCCAGCATCCGACTGTGTTGGCGTTGCCGTTCAAGGAAGGTATCAAACGCCCTGACCGTGACAACTCTATTGACCAGTTCCTGCAGCCCGATGTCACCGATGCCGAGAAAAAGAATTGGGAGAATGTGTTTACGGAAATCCCGAAGCAATTGACCGCTGAAGAACGCCGCACCTGGCTCGATGGCTTGACTGATGTAACGCTCGGCTCTGATGCCTTTTTCCCCTTCCGTGACTCAATTGACCGTGCTGCCAAAAGCGGAGTGAAATATGTCCTGCAACCGGGCGGCTCCAACCGTGATGAAGATGTCATCGCCACCTGTGACGAATATGGCATGACGATGGTCTTTTCGGGATTACGGCTTTTCCATCACTAATATGACAGCACGCCTCGTCGTCCTCATCTCTGGTAATGGCTCCAACCTGCAAGCGATTCTCGATGCTTGTAGTTCAGGCGAACTTGATGCCGCAGTCGTAGCCGTCATCTCTAACAAAGCGGATGTCTACGGACTCATCCGTGCAAAGAATGCAGGTATTGAAGCTATCCATTTCGCAAAAAAGGGAGATGAATCTCGTAACGAATACGATGCCCGCCTTGCAGAACTTGTCATCGCAAAACAACCAGCTTATGTAGTTCTCGCTGGCTGGATGCGAATTTTGACATCGTCTTTTCTCAATCACTTTCCGAACCGTGTCATCAACCTGCATCCTGCCTTGCCAGATACTTTCCCTGGCACTCACGCCATCGAACGTGCTTACGAAGCTTACCAGCGTGGTGAGATTCAGCACACAGGCATTATGGTTCACCTCGTCCCCGATGAAGGTGTGGATAACGGTCCCGTGCTCGCAACAGAAACCGTTCCCATCAACAAAGACGATACTCTCGAATCTCTCGAAGCACGTGTTCATGAAGTTGAACACGTTTTATTAGTCAATATACTCAAGAAAATTCTTGAAGAAAAAGTAACAAGGAGTAATTAATGCCCACCGCCATCCTCTCCGTCCACGACAAAACAGGAATCATCGAATTCGCCAAATCACTTGTTGACTTTGGTTGGACTCTCCTTGCATCAGGCGGGACAGCCAAACTGCTCCGTGACAACGGACTCCCCGTCACCGAAGTTGCTGATTACACCAAATCCCCCGAAATCCTCGGTGGACGTGTCAAGACTCTTCACCCTGCCATTCATGGTGGGCTCCTCGCCCGCCCAACGGAAGAAGATCACCAACAACTTCTCAACCTCGGCTGGGATTACATTGACCTCGTTGCCGTCAACCTCTATCCGTTTGAAGAGACGGTTGCGAAACCTAATGTGACTTATGCAGATGCTATCGAAAACATCGACATTGGTGGCGTGACCCTCATCCGTGCCGCGGCGAAGAACCACGAACGTGTAACCCTGGTCTGCAACCCAGCAGATTACACTCATATTCTGGAGGTACTACGCAAAGGTAGCGAGATTCCGTTTCCCATGCGCAAACACCTCGCTGTCAAAGGATTTGAATCCACTATGAATTACGATACAGCCATCCATGAATATTTGAAGAAACGGGCTTAATCATAAGCAATTCGGTGGTCGAGTAGCCCGAAGCGATAGCTGAGGGCGTATCGAGACCACCAGTAAGCATAGAACTCTTGTTGCAAAAATGTTTTTGAAACCTGTTGGTTTCGATACGTGGCGACAACGAACGTCACCACTACTCAACCAACGGGTCATTTTTAAAAAGGAAAAATACATGAACGAAGAACTTTTCAACCGATTCGACTCCCTCACCTTTGACGATGTCCTCATCGTCCCTGGGTACACAGAAGTCTTGCCGAATGAAACCGATGTAAAAGTCCAACTCACGCCGAACATTCAACTTAATATCCCGATTCTCTCCGCCGCGATGGATACAGTCACTGAAGCACGACTCGCTATTGCGCTAGCACGCGAAGGTGGACTCGGCATCATCCACCGCAATATGCCGCCCGATGCCCAAGCCGCCGAAGTGGAAAAAGTCAAACGCTCGCAGTCAGGAATGATTGTCGAGCCGATCAGTTTATCGCCGGATGCACCGCTTGGCAAAGCTGAAGAGATCATGTCCACGTATCACATCAGCGGCGTGCCGATCACCGATGGAAATGGAAAACTCGTCGGTATCCTCACAAACCGTGATATCCGTTTTGTGGAAGAAGCGGATTATGACCTGCCTGTCAGTCAATTCATGACGGGAGATGGCAAACTCGTTACGGCCAAAGTCGGCATCTCTGCTAAAGAAGCCAAAGACATCCTGCAAAAATATCGCATCGAAAAGCTTCCGCTTGTGGATGAGAACGGCCGACTCAAAGGCTTACTCACCGTCAAAGATATTCAAAAGGCGCGTGATTACCCCAACGCTTCCACTGATTCAAAGGGACGTCTCCTCGTTGGGGCGGCAGTGGGTGTAGGCAAAGACCTTGAAACCCGCGTGGACCTCATGGTCAAAGCAGGTGTGGACGCGGTCACCATCGACACTGCCCATGGACATTCCAGAGGTGTGCTCGAAGCTGTGCAACGCATCAAAAGCGCATGGAGAGATCTGCCTGTCTTTGCGGGCAACGTGGTCACTGCCGAGGGCGTGGACGCGCTCGTTCAAGCAGGAGCAGATGCAATTAAAGTTGGCGTTGGTGCAGGGTCCATCTGCACCACGCGCGTTATTTCTGGCGCGGGCATGCCGCAGGTCTCTGCCATCTTTGAATGTGCGCGCGCGGCGCAAAAGTATGGCGTCTCGGTTATCGCCGATGGCGGAATCAAATTCAGCGGTGATATTGTCAAAGCGATTGTCGCGGGTGGCAACGCGGTCATGCTCGGCAGTCTGCTCGCAGGTCTCGATGAGGCACCTGGTGAAGTGATGCTTTATGAGGGTCGCCGTTTCAAGGAATATCGCGGCATGGGCAGCCTCGGCGCGATGAAGGGTTATGGTGTTGACCGCTATGCCACAGGGCAGAGCGGAGGCGGCAAGCTTGTGCCCGAGGGCATCGAAGGTCGTGTGCCGTACAAGGGCTTGCTCGGTGAATATGTATATCAACTCGTGGGTGGGCTGCGTTCGGGCATGGGCTATGCGGGCGCAGCCTCGCTCGATGACCTGCGCACCAAGACCCGTCTCACGCGCATCACCAACGCGGGTCTCATCGAAAGCCACCCACACGATGTTATCATTACGAAAGAAGCGCCGAATTATCAGCTCAGCCAACGCTAGTTATGTCATTGCGACCTTCGGGAAGCAATCTCCATCTGTGTTGGGGATTGCTTCGCCACTCGCTCTGCTCGGACTCGCAATGACGCAACGGAAAATAAATGACTTTAAACTTGCTCTCTCCTCTGGACGGACGCTACGCAGAAACGACTGCGCCTCTGACAGACTTCTTCTCAGAGTTTGCGTTTCTGCGTGACCGCGTCCGCGTCGAACTGGACTTTTTATCTGCTCTTTCCAAAACGGACCTTGTCCGCCCTTTGACCGATTCCGAATCAGCCCAACTGGAATCTATTAAATCAAAATTTTCTTTAGCGGATGCAGAGGAGATTTTGGAATACGAACGCATCACGCGTCACGATGTCAAAGCAGTTGAATATTTTATTCAAAGTAGATTTCAAAACACAGCTTTAGATGATTTGATCCCATGGATTCACTTCGGTTTGACCTCCGAAGATACAAACAGCATTGGTCAAGCCGTTGCACTAAACGAATCACGAAACAAAGTCATCCTCCCTGCTCTCGACTCTTTACTCTCTAATCTCTCCGACTCTGCCCTACGCTACAAATCTGTTCTCATGCTCGCCCGCACACATGGACAGTTCGCTGTCCTCACTACATTAGGAAAAGAAATTGCTGTTTACATCGCCCGCCTAAAAAAGACTCGAGATGATATTGCATCCCATCGATTCGAGGCAAAACTGACAGGAGCCGTCGGTAACTTCAACGCTTTGCAAGCCGCTGTTCCAAGCATCGATTGGATTTCCTTCAGTGAAAATTTTGTTTCGAGTTTTGGTCTTCAACCTAATTTGATGACGACACAAATCCTCCCTTATGATAATTGGGTTCGATATTTTGATTTGCTCCGATTAACGAATTCAATCTTAATTGACTTTGCTCAAGACATTTGGCGTTACATCAGCGACGGCTATCTCAAGCAGGCAGTTGTGGCTGGGGAGGTGGGGTCGTCCACGATGCCGCAAAAGGTGAATCCGATTGACTTTGAAAATGCGGAAGGAAATCTCGGTGTGGCAAATTCTCTGTTCGCGCATTATGCCCAAAAATTGACTGTCTCCCGCTTGCAACGAGACTTATCCGATTCAACTGTGAGGCGCACGTTCGGAACAGCGTTGGGTCACAGCCTGGTCGCATGGACCAACCTCCAGCGTGGATTGAAGCGTATTGCTCCCGATGAAGAAAAACTCAAAGATGAGTTGAATGCCCATTGGGAAGTTGTCTCCGAGGGCGCACAAACCATCCTGCGCGCGGCAGGGAAATCCGACGCGTATGAATCGTTGAAAGAACAGACTCGTGGGCGCGTCCTGACCGAATCCGATTACAAAGCCTGGTGCGATTCGATTCATGTGGACGATGCAACGCGCAATAAATTGAAAGCGCTATCGCCCGAAACATATATTGGTTTGGCAGTTGAGTTGACTGACAAGTTGATTGACAGCGAAAAGTAATTTCAGAAATTTCCATTGACATATTTTGCATGGATGGTAGAATACCGCCTAATATGTTTATACAACTTACCCTGCGTTGTGCCCGTCGTTTGCAGTTGACCTTTCTCGAAAGGTTGGGTGTTTTTGATTTGTGCACGGGTGCGCACAGGAGTTCGGTGTGAAGTAAATCCAAAACAACTCTCCTTTCGGGGAGTTGTTTCTTTTATTGGTCTTTGACGTCTTGTTCCTTATTAGTCTAGACCGTTTTTTGGAGAGGATTAGCCATGATTGCAACTTTAGTTTTAGAAGATGGAACCGTGATCGAAGGGCAGGCATTTGGCGCAGAAACCGATGCCGTGTTCGAGTTGGTGTTCAACACCAGCATGACAGGTTATCAGGAAATTCTCACCGACCCATCCTATCGCGGACAAGGTGTGTTGTTTACTGTGTCGCACATTGGGAATGTGGGAATTAATTTGGAAGACGATGAATCGATGAAGCCACAGGTCTCTGCGGCAGTGATTCGTTCATTAAGTCCCGTAGTGTCGAACTGGCGTTCGGCACTTTCTTTATCGGAATGGCTGAAAGGACATGGTGTTCCCGGCATCAGCGGTGTGGACACACGCTGGCTCACGCGCAAGTTACGCGATGGTGGAACACAGAAAGCTGCGTTATCCACCCAAGGCACATCTGCTGAGGAATTGTTGAGGATGGGGCGCGAGTGGCCCGGCCTCGACGGCCGCGATATGGTCAAAGAAGTGACGTGTGAGGAAATGTATCATTGGGTGGATGATGAAGGCAAGAAGTGGGTCGAGCAAAAAGCAAATGGTATAAGACCCAATGTGGTCGCTTACGATTTTGGCATCAAAGAAAATATTCTGCGTCATCTTTCATCCTACGGCGCAAACGTGACCGTTGTCCCTGCGGATACAACTGCTGAAGAAGTACTGACTATGAAACCCGATGGAGTCTTTTTATCGAACGGACCCGGTGACCCGGCGGGTTTGCCTTATGCCGTTGAAGCCGTGAGCGGATTGATCGAAAGCGATATTCCGATATTTGGAATTTGCCTTGGCCATCAACTCATTGGTCGTGCGCTTGGAGCGAACACACACAAACTCAAGTTTGGGCATCATGGTGGAAATCATCCCGTTCAATATTTGCCATCGGGTGAAGTGTTGATCACTGCCCAAAATCACAATTACTACGTCGCCGAAGGCGATTTGAATAAAGACGAAGTGGAAATTACCTACAAGAGTTTGAACGATGACTCGGTGGAAGGTTTACGGATGAAGAATAAGTCTGTCTTCAGCGTGCAATTCCACCCTGAGGCCGCGCCGGGACCGCACGATGCACATGATATTTTCGGAGAATTCTTTAGAATGATGAAGGAAGAAATCACGCGCAGCGTGCGGAATGGTGTAGCATGAAACGCACTGACATTCACACTATTCTCGTCCCAGGCTCGGGAGCCATTGTCATCGGTCAAGCTGCAGAGTTTGATTATTCCGGCACGCAGGCGGTCAAAGCCTTGAAAGCGGAAGGCTATCGCGTGGTACTGGTCAACTCAAACCCCGCCACGATCATGACCGACCCCGAAATTGCAGACGCCACTTATATCGAACCGCTCACGCCCGAAGCGCTCGAAGCCATCATCGCGCAAGAGAGACCTGATGCAATGCTTCCCACCGTCGGTGGGCAAACAGGACTCAACCTCGCGCTGGCTCTCAGCGAAAATGGCGTGCTCGAAAAATATGGCGTGCAGCTCATCGGCGCGAAACTCAGCGCCATCAAAGCCGCGGAAGACCGCTTGCTGTTTCGGGAGACCATGCAAAAGAACGGCATCCCTGTTCCGCGTGGGGGAGCTGCATATTCGCTCGCAGAAGCTGAAGAACTCGTCAAAGAGACGGGTTATCCCGTCCTGGTCCGTGCTTCGTTTGCGATGGGCGGCACGGGCGCATCATGGGTGTACGAGCCCGGGCAACTTGCTGAAGCGGTACGAAGCGCAATTTCTGAGTCGCCGATCCGTCAGGCATGGCTTGAAGAGTCGGTGCTGGGTTGGAAGGAATATGAACTCGAAGTGATGCGCGACAAAGCCGATAACTTTGTTGTGGTGTGTTCCATTGAAAATCTCGACCCGATGGGCGTACACACGGGCGATAGCATCACGGTCGCTCCTGCGCAAACGCTCACCGACCGCGAGTATCAGATCCTGCGTGACCTCGGTCATCGCGTGCTGACTGCCGTGGGCGTGGAGACCGGCGGCTCGAACGTTCAATTCGGCGTTGACCCCAAGACGGGTCGCGTCGTGGTTATTGAAATGAATCCACGCGTCAGTCGTTCTTCGGCGCTGGCGTCCAAAGCCACGGGTTTTCCCATCGCCAAACTCGCCGCGCTGGTCGCGGTCGGCTACACCCTCGACGAAATCACCAACGACATCACCAAGCAAACGAAAGCCGCCTTCGAACCTTCGCTGGATTATGTTGTAGTTAAGATTCCGCGCTGGGCGTTCGAAAAATTCCCTGGTGTGGATTCCACTCTGGGTCCGCAGATGAAATCGGTGGGCGAAGCGATGGCGTTGGGACGGACATTTCCTGAAGCGTTGAACAAAGCGATTCAATCGTTGGAAATCGGCGTCGATGCTCTCGACGGCTCAGGACCAACCCGCGAACTGCCCGTTGAACCTGAAACTTTATCTACTCTGAGTCTTCCAGCCGCCGACCGATTATTTAAAGTTTATCGTGCGATTCGGCAGGGCATGTCATTGGATGAAATTTCCAAAGCAACGGGATATGATCTCTGGTTCCTGGCACAGATGCAGGAAATCGTGAATTGTGAATGGGAACTTGTGAATTGTGAGTCAGAGACTCAGATCAGGCCTGTTCTGAAATATGCAAAGCAACTGGGTTTTGCAGACTCACACCTTGCGCGCATCGTGAATTCAATGTTCACTATTCATTATTCATCATTCCGTGAGTTCCGTAAATCGCTGGGAATCATTCCTACCTTCCAAAGAGTTGACACTTGCGCCGCAGAATTTGAAGCGCAGACCCCTTATCTTTACAGCGCCTACGAAATGGACGATGAGTCACGTCCAACCAATCGGCAAAAGATTTTGATTCTCGGCGGCGGACCGAATCGGATTGGTCAGGGCATCGAGTTCGATTATTGTTGCTGTCAGGCGGCATTTGCCTTATCTGAGATGGGCTACGAAACCATCATGTACAACTGCAATCCTGAAACGGTCTCTACCGATTACGACACAGCAGACCGTTTGTACTTTGAGCCGTTGACTCTTGAACACGTGTTGAATGTGATCGATCGAGAACAGCCGATCGGCGTGATCGTTCAGTTTGGTGGGCAGACTCCGTTGAATCTCGCGGCGGGGCTTGAAGGCGCAGGGGTGAAAATTTTGGGCACGTCACCGCATGCGATTCAACTCTCTGAAGACCGCGAGGAGTTTGCGAAACTTCTCCACGACTTGGATATCCCTCAACCCGAAAATGGAATCGCCCGTTCGTTGGAAGAGGCGCGCGAAGTTGCACGACGGATTGGGTATCCCGTGTTGGTGCGTCCGTCATTTGTGTTGGGAGGCAGGGCCATGGCGCTCGTGGATTCCGAAGCCAATTTGGCAGGATTCATTCAAAGTGCGATCGAAGCGGCTCCTGGTCAACCGATCCTGATCGATAAGTTTATGGAAGACGCCTTCGAAATTGACGTGGACGCATTGTCCGATGGCGAGCGAGTCATTGTCGGGGCGGTGATGCAACATATCGAAGAGGCAGGTGTCCATTCGGGAGATGCGGCGTGCGTCCTGCCGCCGTATAAGGTGAGTGCCTATCATCAGGGCATCATGCGCGAGTACACCGAGCAGTTGGGTCTGGCATTGGGCGTGCGCGGACTGATGAACGTGCAGTTCGCGTTGAAGGATGAAGTGGTGTGTGTGCTGGAGGTGAACCCGCGGGCCTCGCGGACCGTGCCGTATGCGAGCAAGGCGACGAATTTGAACCTGGCGTATAAGGCCGCGCAGGTGATGGCGGGGAAGACGTTGGAGGAATTGGGCGTGACCCACGAACCGCGCGTGGATGGATTCTTCGTCAAAGAGGCAGTGCTGCCATTCAAGAAGCTGCCTGGTTCGAGTTCGCTGCTGGGACCCGAGATGCACTCGACCGGCGAAGTGATGGGACACGCCTCGCGCTTCGGTCACGCGTTTGCCAAGTCGCAAATTGCCGCAGGGGTAGGCCTGCCGAAAAGCGGCGCGGTGCTCGTCACGGTCAATGCATATGATCGGAGCGCGGGCTTGAAGTTTGCGCGCGATATGCACCGCATGGGCTTCAAACTATATGCCACGCCCGGTACAGCCTCGATGATCAATCATGCTGGCTTGCCTGTCGAAGTAGTTGAGAAGACCCAGGGTGGTTCCTCCCCGATCGTGGACATGATCCGCGCGGGGAAAATTCAATTAGTACTGAACACACCGCTCGGTCCGCATGCCCATACCGATGGCGCAGCCATCCGCTCGGCGGCGATTGCGATGAACGTGCCCCTGCTCACGACTCTTTCCGCGGCGATGGCGGCGGTCTCGGCGATTCAGGCGCTGGGGAAGAAGGAGCTGAGGTATCGAAGTTTACAGAGTCATTTTGGGGGTGGAGGGTGATTATTAGTTGCCTATGTGTTAGGCAAATTTGCCAAGGACTTTACAGCTTTGATTTCATAAAATTTATAAAAGAAGTACAAGACATAAGAAAAAACTTAGCATCAAATATTGTGATGTTAGGGTCTTCTAGCATAGCGTGTCTTATACCGCCTTTGTCACTTGTATAGCCATACAGTTTGGTGAAAGCATCTAATAGCGCTGCGTGAATTTTACCCTCACGCTCTATGATATTTAACGCTTCTCCTAATGTAGCCTTTGGTTTTCCTGTGATAACTCTTGCAAGACTTTACACAGCCGAAATAGATTCTTTGATGGAATTTCGGTAATCAGGGTTCTCACGTTCACTGAGAAGCTCTAATGCTCGTCGTAAGTGTGCCGCGACCCCAGGAAAATCTTTATCTGCTAGAGCATGTTCAAGCATCTCAATCTCTTGCTGGTCCGTAATGTCAGTAAATATATTATCAATAAACCTGTATGCGGAAAGTTCTCTTTCAAGAATGGTGTTTACTGCTTTAGTAACTTCATCATTTTCAAGATAACAAAGTGTAAACTCGACAAAGTCATATAACTCGTACCATTGACATGAGAAGAAATAGTTGCGAATTGTGCCTAGAATATCATAGGATGAAGCGGGGCGGGTGTCGATGGGTTTCTTGAAATAATTTAGCCAGAGAGTCGTACTGTATGTCCCCATCCCCGTTTCACCGTATTGAGTATATAGAAAGTCCCTTGTTTGCCAAACAAAAAGGTCGAGAATATTCCAAAGGGTGTTGCGAAGCTCATCGCTCACGCCATCCCTTTGAATTATTTTGGATACAGGTTTATAACCTTTGCGCTGACTAAAAAGCATAATATGCAATTCCTCAACTTAATTTGCTATGTTAGGCACAGTCTCTTAAATATTGTTCATCTTTTGACAGAACCAATATCACTTGCTCTTAACTGATTTAATAAATTCTTGCCCACCGATTGATTGACATTAAGTTCCTGTCTAGAAAGTTGTTCGATTCGCTCAACAAGAGTATTAATATACTTATCAATCGTTTCAGGTGGCAAATCTTCAATCTTTTTTTCCTCAGTCGTTTCAATCTCTTGAATTATGCGATCCACAAGTTCTGCTTGAGGTGAACTTAAGCCGCTCTTCATGCCTTCGTTTCTATTGTGCAAAGCAAAGTCCCATTGCTTTCTTATAATTTGAATAGCATGATGACCAGCGGGAAACACATCCTGAATAGTTGATTTATCTAAATATTCAAACATGACTATCTCCCATCAAAATCAATAACATCAAATTTTTCGCGTGGCAGTCGGTCTATAATGAATTCGTCAGACAATGGATGCGCTCGCTGATTGACTGGCACTGGTTGGAGTAATTTTTCTACTAACATAAAAGGAACAACAAATATTAGAGGCTTAAAATCTTGGGGTTCGGCGGCATCGACAATTGACGCAATTTCACTTGCTTGTTCTGAAGTAATTTCTCCAGCCGCCAATTTAAATTCTACCCCTCGCAATATTCCTGCTTTGTTAGCGGCAATTTTTGCACTATGTCTATCACTACGCCTTACATCTTCCTGTAGATTACGATAGATTTCAGCAGGGCTTGAGGAAGGCGGTACTGTGTAATTAATTGACGGAACGGAAGAAGGGTCAAAATGTGGTGTGCACCAGACGTAATGGTATCCACCATAATATCGTTCGGCTATAACATAAGCCAACCAAGTGCTTGCCGAGTAAAGCAATATTAGTGATTTTGGTTTATCTCTCATTGCAACTTCCAAACTTCAACCTATTTAAACCCGTTCAAGAAGTACGTCAAGTGCCTAACTACGGGGATAGCTCCCTATGCCACAGTATTATAGAACCAGCTGAACAAAAAGACAACGAGGGAAGTGGTTTGGACCTCACCCCTAGCCCCTCTACCCCTTCGGGGCACACGTCCTAAAGGAGAGGGGACTGTTTTGATGGGAACACAACAATCGCTAAGTTAGTTTGTCAACAGAAGTGAGGCAAGTCGCTCATTCGCCCCAGACAGCAAATTCGTTTTCGCTTGGCTCAGTGAAGTGAAATCGGCGTCCTCCAGGGAATGAATATATTGGTTTGAGGATCGAACCACCCGCCTTTTCAACTTTCGCAAGTGTAGCCTCCAATTGATTGCTATAGAAAACGATCAGAGCCGCACCTTTTTCCGTGGAGGATGCGAGGTCAGACTTGAAGAAGCCACCATCAAGCCCTTGATTCTCAAACGCTGTGTATTCGGGTCCATAGTCTACGAAAGACCAACCAAAAACGGATTCAAAGAACGCTTTTGTTGCTGCCAGATCTTTAGCGGGTAGTTCAACGTAATTGATTTTTTCATGCAGATTCATGTGCTCTCCTTATTACAACAAATTTTTTGTTTAACCTTTCCTAATCTAAAATTATAGAGCCGCCTGAACAAAAAGACAATGAGGGGGAGGAGTATCGTTTTGGTGGGAAGACGACAATCGGTGGTTATGGCTTGTCAATGTGGGGGTGAATGCCGCGTCACTCTCGTGGCATCAGCCAGAGAAGCACTCCACCCAATATGACCCGAAAACCAATGCTGGGAATGGATGCGCCATTTACAAGATGACTTAAGAAAGCGTGCAGATCGACAAGTGAACTGAGAAACATATAAATAACAAGACCCAATATCACACTTTGAAAAAGAAACGGGTTATCCCATTTTCTTGCAGTCCATGCGCTGGGGATCAACGCCACCAAAGCGGCGGCGAGTGTCTGCACGAGAAAATTCGCTTGAGGACTGCTTGTAATCCCAACTACGCTGAGCATCGCGGATGGGAAAAATAAATATCCGATTGCTGAGACAGCCAAGAGGAAAACAACGAAAACCATGATTGCCTGATATGTCTTTTCTCTTGTCATTGAAATTCAAGGACTCCTTTGTGCGTAAATCACGCTGATATCAGAGTTGGATTTGTAAAACTTTATAGAACAGCCTCAACAAAAACACAACAATCGGTGGTTATGGATTGTCCGTGTGGGGAATTATCATTTGCTAGACTGTTTCATTCTCTTAACAGATGCAGTCACCAACTCTTTCAAGACCTTCCTGTCCACATCGTCTAGTGTCTTGATATACAGACATCCCATGCCAGTCTTATATTTTCCAAGTTTTTTTAGCAGGTCCGCGTGTACATCAAAACCATGCATCAGGTACAGCGTCAGGGCTTGTTTGCGAGGGGAGAAGCCGGTTAACATCCAATCGCCTTCGCGTCCGCTGGCGCCCTTGTAGTGATAACTGCCAAAGCCGACAATGCTCGCACCCCACATTTTTGGCTCCTCTTTGGTGACCTGCTTCATCAACTTGAGGATCTCGAAGGATTCGTTCCGTTTCTGCTCGTCCGTGACGCTTTCGAGGAATTTCGTCACACTGGCGTCGTTCACTTTGGTTTTGGGTTCAGCCTTTCCCATGTCAGCCTCCAAGTATTGGATATATCGAGAGTCACGGTTCTTTAATGGAAACACACTTTGAACAAGAGATAAAGTTGCATTTAATGGCGAGTGACTTTCCAAGCCTCATAAACGCCTCTCAACTGTTCGCAATGCTCGGGTACATGCTCAGTGTAAATATCAAGCCACATGTCCATCGTGTAGGGCTCCTTTGCCTCCGGATGCACAATGGAACGGGTCCATGCTTCGTCAGTCAGCGCCTTTAGCAGACGATACGTGGATCGCTGTAACAGCCTGAACATCTCCAGCGCGTCATCCACATCTTGATTCTGGTAATCGAGAACACTCGCCCATAAATGCGGATCGTAGGTCGCCAAAGTAGTGCCCGGTTCTGCAAGCAACTTATGCAGCCGTAAAACACCGTTTAATTCGCCATCCTTCATATGGACCAGAATCTCATGTACACTCCATTGGTCAGGGTCTGGCTTGAACGCCCACATCTCACGCGGAATCTCTGTCAGAGCCGCCATTATTAAATCGAATCCGCGCCCATACTCCTCAATAAGCTCGTTGCGTTTATCCTGGTTCATTACATCTCCTTTCTTGGCGCTGATTGTACTGTGTTTCGTTTGTTATGGCTTATAGACTGATTTGTGGAACACTTCAACAAATATACAACACTCGCTATTTTTACACCACACCCGCGGCGAGATGTCCGAATCTGGTTTGGGTGAGTCCGCTTGGGGGAGGAGTAACTAATCTAGGGGCACATTGGATGCAATTGTATAAAGCCACCACCAAAGAAGTAAGATCATGATTGCCGCACCGAACCAGGCTCCTTGCCGAGTTTTCGAAAGAAACTTGCCTATCAGGGCGCCTGTGATGCCAAATAGAAAAACGATGATCAGGGCATTCGTGGCAAAGATAGTGAAGTGCCAACTAGCTGGCCAGATAATCAATAATAGGACAGCAACAACCGCAGAAAGTACCAGCCCGATTTTGGCTGCTTCCCAGTTGTTGGTCAATTGTTTTTGTTTCATAAGGTCTCCTTGGGGTTGGCAAATCTGTTTTAGTCGTCGAGCGCAACCTCCTGCGGATTTGCCACCAGTAATACTTTCCCCGCGCCCATGTTATTGACGTATGTTTCTAGTCCCTGTTGTGCTTTCGCCAGCGGAAAGCGTTTGTGAATTGGAGATTGCAGATCTGTCCCTAAAAGGGATTGGGCTTGTCCGGAGAGTTGCAAGGCCCGGAGGAGATTCTTTTCACCAAACCAATTTGGAAGGAACCAGCCATCGAAATGTAAGTTCTTGATCAGCGCCGTGCGCGCATCAATGATGCACGCTTGATCTGATAACCGCGAATACAACAGAATGGTACTGCCATACGGCGCGGCATCCGCGAGCTGCTGTGTCATACTGCCGCTAATGGCATCCAGCAACAGGGTTGCATTTAATTTGTGCGCCATCGTCCGCAATTGTTCGACAAAATCCGCGTCACTGCTATTCAAAACATATTCGCCGCCGAGCTGGCGGACCCAGTCCACCTGCGCTTGACGCCGCACGACATGAATGATGGGGATATTGCGTCGCTTCCCCAAACGCAGAATCATGCCTCCCAATGCGCTCGCTGCGGCGGTGCTGACAATCGTACGATGTTTGCCGTGTTGGGCAATTTCGAACATCGCAAGCGCGCTCAATGGATTCACCAAAAGAGTCGCGCCTTGTTCTAAACTCACGTTCTTGTTCAGCGGAATGCACAACTGTGCAGAGGTGACCATATATTCCGCCCATGTTCCATCGCCGGTAAGTGGTGCGGAACATGCCACGCGCCGTCCGTTTAACAGGCGTGGCATGAACCCCTCACCTGCTTCAATGACGGTTCCGCTGCCTTCCAACCCTGGCGTAAAAGGAAATTGACGTTTGCCACTATAACTCAAACCTGAGAGCGACCCGAGGTCTGAGGGGTTGATGGGCGCGGTTGCCATACGGATGAGAACCTGCCCTGCCTGCGGTCGAGGCAGGGGAATCTCGCGCAACGTTAATTTGCCGTTTGGCTCGTCCAATTGAACTGCGTGCATTGTGGCTGGAATGGAGAGATTCATGTTTATCCTTATCTTTCAGTGGGCTTTGCGCTGGTTATATTTTTTCACGGCGATGTCATACGCTTCGGTCAGCAAAGGTTTTATTCTTTCAAAGGTCGCTTCACTCGGCGAAAGCACACAGAGGAAAAACTGTGCCGAATAATCAGGGTGGGGCATGATCGTATCCAGGGCGGTGAAGTCATAGGCGTTGATGTCTACTTTGTTGGTTCCAAACAACGATTTGAATGTCTCCCTGCTCACGCCGATATTCAGCCGATAAACGCCTGGACGGTCAAGTTTTGAAACAGTCTCATACTCATTGCCTGTGGATGCAATCGTTACGAACGGAAGCATATCGTCATCGCGGTAGATAAAGAACGTATACCCTAAATTGACAGTAGTTTTGACATTTTCAAATGTGCTCGTGATATAGCTCGTGATGAACGATTCGTCAATCACTGATGCCTGCCTTTCTCAACAAATGTTGGATGGGTTGACAAGGGTCTAATTATAGAACCCACTCCATAAAAAGACAACGATCGTCACAAATCAAATGCTATAATCCCTTATCTGCCCAGCGAAACTCATTATTATCAGGAGACTGCCATGGATATCAAAACATATACCGAAAAGGGACAAATCGTGGTTACTGTGATGCACGTGGATGGAAATATCGATGCTGCGACGTATCAGGATTTCCAATCCCGGGCTGATGAGTTGATTGACGGTGGCGCCCATTTTATTCTGGTTGACCTCAGCCATGTGCCGTTTGTCAGCAGCGCCGGGATGCGGGCCTTGCAACACATGTACGATCGCCTCCGCCGCCTGTATCCGGATTCTGATCAAAGCGATGAAGAGGTCAAAAAGGGCATTCGAGCAGGAACCTATAAGTCGCCCTTCTTGAAGTTACTCAACCCATCCAAAGAAGCAGCCAGGACTTTTGAAATAAGCGGCTTCGATATGTTTATTGAGATCCATACAGACAAGGACACAGCCATCGCTTCTTTCTAAGCCGATGGTTGTCTCTGTTTCGAAGGGCGTTACGCTACGCCCTTTTTGATTCCACTGATTAAGACAACATTTGGGGGTTTGTCCCGCAAGGGGACTTTCCCACAAGGGGACCTTACGGCAAATTCTTTGTATAACCTTCTATTGGTTTCTAGTTTCCGTTTCGAACAAACTTTACCCATCTGGCTTGTTGGTCAAATTCTGTCACCATCCAACCATGGTTGAGCCAGGCCGTGCGATGACTCTGTATCTTCGGTTGGACATTTGTCCACCAGGTTTTTAGCTTGGTTGCCGATTTAGGTAAAGGGTTTCCCAGAATCGCCTCGACCTGGTCAAATGTCAACTTGATCTGCTTTTTCGTGGCAGGTTGTTTGCGGAACCAATCCTCCAAAGGCAGATACTTTGTAAATTCGGGTTGCTTGGACATGGATGCTTCCTCCAAAATTGATCTTTATGTGCTGGATTGAATTATAGGACCGCCATTATAAAAAGGCAACGACTGCTACTCTAACAGCACACTCGTGATATGCCCAAATCTACTTTGCAAGAGTCTTTTGGAGAGGCAAAAAATACGCCCTGCATGCAGTGCAGGGCGTTGAGTATTTTACTCTGTGCGATTTTATTCAGCACTGCTTATCAAACGTTGTGCAGCGACCAGCGCGCCATCCCTTCTTATTTTGGTGGCAATGGCTTGGGCACGCGCAGTTACGTCTGATTGAAGCACTTGCTCGAGAGCGCTTGTCAGCGATTCCACTGTCGGTGTATTTTGCATGTGCGCAGTTCCGATACCAAGTTGTTGAACTCGCCCGGCCCAGTAGGGTTGATCATAATGCTGCGGGATGAGGACTTGTGGTGCGCCACCGCGCGTCGCGGCGTGTGTGGTCCCTGCGCCACCATGATGGACGACGGCAGCGACTCGTTTGAACAAAGCCTGATGGTTAACCTCACCAATGGCGATGCAGTCGGGTTCGTTGTCTACCAGGACAAGGTCCGCCCAACCTTTGAGGAGGATCGCGCGACGTCCGAGCGCGCGGGCGGATTGGATCATCGCCTCGCTAAGTGCTTGGGGTGCGCTGATGCTACCGAAGCCAAAGTAAATTGGTGGGTCACCTGCGTCGAGGAATGCCTCCAACTCAGCGTCGAGCGGACGTTGATCTTTCACAAACCAGGCTCCGGTTTGGAACACAGATTCGTCCGCTGAATCAGGCCATGGTCCCAAAGTCGGATCGGCCGCCAGCCAGGGCTGCTTTGTCAAAATGTGGCTGCGCACATTGCTGACAGGCTCCAGTCCGAGTCTTGTCCGATGCGAGTTGAGTATGTCGCGCCACTGCAAGTTCCAACGCTGCGTATCCTTTTCCCATAACTCGCTGTAGTCAGACATCACCACTGGCTTATCTCCCAGCATGGGAAGGAGGGGCGGAGCGTGATGTGGTGATGGTATAACCGCAGGACAGTAAGCAGCGAAGAAGTACGGTATGCCCATCTGCTCTGCGATGGATGGCGCGGCGATCTGAAGGGCGGTCGCGCCCACAATCAGGTCACAATCTTGAGCCGCGGCTGTGATCGTTTCAAATTGCGCCGCGACGGTGCCTTCCATCATCTGACGTATCTGCTCCGGTGTCGGTCGAGCTGCCATTGGGTTGGACTTCCCGGTTGAGCGCAACTCTGGTCCGATGGGGGTGACAGTCATGCCAAGACCCTCGATCCATTCGCGGAAATCGGGTGGCACACACATGTGAACTTCCTGCCCGAGTTCTTTCAATTGAAGCCCTAGCGCCACCAACGGCTGAACGTCGCCGCGCGAACCGATCGTCGATAACAGTATCCGCATCATTTTCTCCTTTTGTAAAATGGGTGAAGCGAACCGCATTGTACAACCTTCACGTACTGAAAAAAACTACCTTTAATCTCTATTGAAATTTCACTCTAAAATGTTTTATAATGTAAGCAACAGAACAGAATAAGCATGAGGTCTGCCAATTTTTAACTGGCAGACCTTTTCGTTTAAAAGACTTCCGAAACCCAAGGGTGAACTTCGGAAGTTTTGGTTTAAGACCTACACCTCTTTATTTACTCTTCAATCAACTTTTCAAAAAACCTTGACTTGGAGTCGACTCTAGGTGTTAGACTCTCGTTCGAGGTGAAATATGAAAATCGCAGAAGTCAGTGACCAGTATGGACTTTCGACAGATACGCTGCGCTACTATGAGCGTGTTGGGCTGATCCCGCCAGTCAATCGAAGTGAAAGTGGCATCCGGGATTACAACGAGCTTGATCTCAGGCGGGTTGATTTTATCAAGTGCATGCGGAGCGCCGGGCTTCCTATAGAAGTGCTGATTGAGTATGTTGGGTTGGTTCAGCAGGGTGACCGGACCATTGAATCTCGAAAAGAAATCCTGATCGAACAGCGCGAGCTGCTTGTTGCCCGCATGAAAGAAATGCAAAAGACTCTGGACATATTGGACCACAAAATTGAAGTGTATGAAAATGCTGTTTTGAAAAAAGAGAAAGAAATGATTAAGGTAGAGGAATTAATGGGCGGGAATTGAAAAGTTTGTTGAAGGGCAATTTCAAGAAAGAATTTGTTATAAAAGTAGGAGTTTAGAAAATGCAAAAACGAAAACTTGGAAACAGCGGATTGGAAGTCTCAGCTCTTGGGCTTGGTTGTATGGGAATGAGTTCTGGGTATGGCCCGGCTGGGGATAAGGGGGAAATGATCTCCCTGATCCGCACCGCTGTCGAACGCGGCGTGACATTCTTTGATACGGCTGAAGTCTATGGCCCGTTCACAAATGAAGAACTTGTGGGTGAAGCCTTGGCCCCGCTCCGTGACCAAGTGGTGATTGCCACCAAGTTCGGGTTCAAGCTGGATTCCGATGGCGTGGATAGTCGGCCAGAGCACATCAAAGAGGTCGCCGAGGCCTCACTCAAGCGACTCAAGATCGATGCCATCGATCTGTTCTATCAACACCGTGTTGACCCGGACGTACCGATCGAAGATGTAGCGGGCACCGTCAAAGACTTGATTCAGCAAGGCAAGGTGAAGCATTTCGGACTCTCGGAAGC
>Ga0070699_100001094_pt1 | contig 25223 bp, 25 predicted proteins | sample KBSK1503metaG_FD_65473 | JGI IMG/M metagenome (GOLD analysis project Ga0070699, IMG submission 65473) | Corn, switchgrass and miscanthus rhizosphere microbial communities from Kellogg Biological Station, Michigan, USA - KBS K1-50-3 metaG | ecosystem: Host-associated > Plants > Roots >...
AGCGGCTGTATAACTCTCTGATTTGGGGTGTTATACAGAATAATTCTGTATAATAGCTTATATACAGATTATACAATCGTCTACTCTATAGGGCAACCAAATGACACAGCCACCGTCACAACCTTTCCTCCCACAAGGGCAAAAGTTACTCGATCAATATCGTGATGCTATCCGTCTCAAACATTATTCCCAGCGAACCGAAAAAACATATATTCTGTGGGTTCGGGAATACATCTTGTTTCACCAGAAACGCCATCCGAGGGAAATGGGCACCCACGAAATCAACCAATTCCTCTCCCATTTGGTGACTGATAGAAAAGTGTCAAGTTCAACCCAAAATCAGGCGTTGAGCGCCATTCTATTCTTATATCGTCACGTACTTCACATAGAACTGGATGAATCGATCCTGTCGGGGTTTCGTCCACACCGCACCAGGACAATTCCAACAGTTTTGTCCAAAGATGAGGTAAAACGCGTAATTGGCTGTATGAGCGGCGTTTACAAAGTCATTGCGCAGATTATGTATGGGGGCGGCTTGCGTGTGATGGAGACCATGCGCTTACGCATCAAGGATATTGATTTTGCCAATCATCAGATCATCGTCCGCGATGGAAAAGGTGATAACGATCGGGTCACCATTCTGCCTGATACAGTTATCCAACCCCTGCAATTGCACCTCAAACTGGTAAAGATCATTCATGAAAAAGACTTGGCGGATGGTTTTGGCGCGGTTTATCTGCCCTTTGCTCTGGAGAGAAAGTATCCAAACGCAAATAAAGAATGGATTTGGCAATATGTTTTTCCTGCTGCATCCCGATCCATGGACAAAGAAGCGGGCCCCATGCAAAGACATCATTTGCATGAAACTGCCGTTCAAAAAGCGGTCAAGGATGCTGCCCGCCTTGCAAAGATCAACAAAAAGGTGAGCCCGCACACGTTTCGACATTCCTTTGCGACTCACCTACTCCAAAACAACTACGATATCCGTACTATCCAGGAACTTCTCGGGCATAAAGACGTCAAAACCACCATGATCTACACCCACGTATCCGGGCGCGGTGCCTCGGGCGTCCAAAGCCCACTCGATAATTGAGAATAAAAAAGCAGACGAGACCATTTACATCGTGTAAAGCAACGTGAGGGCATCTTTGCAACCCACACTCAAACCACCCCCATATATGGCTTGCCCGAATCCGCGAGTCGTCAGAGTCACGATCCAGTGTGAATCTACTCTGAATATACTGTGAATATACTCTGGCTTTTTCCCACTTTTGTCGAAGATCAAAAAACAGTCCGTCCATATTTGGGGGTCCACCTTGCATAAAAGTAAAGGCGCTCAAATGCTGCTGTGCTGAGTTATGTCTTAACCAGATGGATTTCTGTATGAGATACCATGTACCTGGTTATACAGCCTGTAGATTGTATAATTGATGCTGAACAACCTGATAAAGTTGTTCCCGCGGTCAGACAATTCAACCAAGGTATCTGATCTTCATGCGCCTCAAAGCCGATCTTCTCCTCTTCATGGTTGCCATCATCTGGGGTACAGCATTTGTGGCTCAGGGAGTCGCTGGGCGGTATGGAGTTGCCTATCTGTTCAACGGCATGAGTTTTATGCTCGCGGCCTTGATTCTGATTCCGTTCATTCCAAAACGGGCGAAAATCACGCGAGAACAATGGAAATGGATGCTCATTGCAGGTGTGATACTTTTTGGGGCAACGGCTCTGCAACAAGTAGGTTTATTTTTTACAAAGGTTGCCAATGCCAGTTTTCTCACCAGTTTATATGCGGTCTTTACGCCCTTTCTCCTGTGGGTCGGTTTCCGCGAAAAGCCGCATCAATTGGATTTGGTCGCGGTCACGCTGGCAGGTATCGGGGCGTTTCTGCTTTCGACGGCCGGGCAGCCTGTCCTGAGTGCAATCGCAGGGTTTCAAGTCCAGGCCGGTGATGCGCTCGAGTTGATCGGGTCCTTGTTTTGGGCATTGCATTTTGTCGTGTTGGGCAAATACGCGTCGAAGTTTGAATCCGTTTCATTTGCAGCGGGTCACTTCTTTATCAGTGGCTTGATCAACTTTGTAATCGGATTATTCGTGGAGGATATTTCCGTTTTGACAGCTCTCCCTTTGATCGGTGCAATTCTATATCGTGCGACTCTCTCCGTGGGCATCGGATATACCCTGCAGGTCTGGGGACAAAAACATACGCCTCCCACAGACGCCGCGCTCATTCTCGGACTGGAAGCTGTTTTCGCCGTCATCGCCGCCTGGTTCGCCCTCAAGCAGACTCTGCTCCCGATTCAGATCCTTGGCTGTATTGTCATTTTTGTGGCCGTGTTGATCGCGCAACTCAAAGAGTGGACCTCTGGCAAAATCGATCATGACCGTTTAGTAGAAGGTCATTAATTTTCAAGCTGTATTGTCTATGGTCTCATTATCATTACAATTCTGCTGATATATTTTAATGAATTGAATTCAAGTAAAATTGATTTGCCTATCATCGAGGGCAAATAATGAAGATAAAAGTTTTACTTAACCCTTATTCAAATCGTTGGAATGCCCAAAAACGCTGGGGTGAAGCGGAGGCCGCTTTGCGCGCTGCGGGTGTGGCATTTGACCTTTCCATCTCCGAGCATACCGATCATCTCGTGGAACTGGCGGCTCGAGCAGTCCAAAGTGGTTTTTCCACTCTGATCGTGGCGGGTGGCGATGGCTCCATTGGCGAAGTAGTCAACGGCGCGGCGCGCGGCTGGGATGAAAAATCCCCTTTTCCTGTGGTTATGGGAGCGATTCCTTTGGGTACCGCGAATGACCTGTGTGACAACATTGGCATTCCACGCGATTTCTCAGCAGTGGCTCAGATGATCGCGAAAGGGAAAACACGCCAGATTGATTTGGGAAAATGCAATGAACGCTATTTCCTCAACAATTCTGCAGCTGGGTTGGAACCGTATGTCACCACCAAGCAGGAAAAGATCACGTGGATTGCGGGTATCCCGCGCTATCTCGTCGCGGCTGTGCAAGGCATTATGGATAAGCCCAGTTGGAATGTCAAAATGGAATGGGATGGCGGATCATATGAAGGTCCACTCTCGTTGATATCGGTGGGGAATGGATTTCGTACCGGCGGCGTCTTTTTCATGACTCCGCACGCTGATCCCTTTGATGGCAAATTAACTTTTGTGCGTGCCTATCGTGATACGCGCCTGGGGATGTTTCAAGTATTGCCCAAAGCCATGAAGCCGGGCGAAGGGAACATGGTTGAGATGGATGGCATAGACGAAATCCATTGTACGCGCTTGAAATTTACGCTGGATAAGCCATCACCTGCTCATACAGACGGCGAGTTGTTTGATAAATGGATCACTGATTTTGACTATAAACTTTTTCCAGCGGCTGTCCCCATCCTTGTCCCCTAACATAACCTGTCATTGCGAGCCCGAGCGATAGCGAGTGGCGACACCGTACTTGCGCTCGGTGCAAGTGAGCAATCTCCAGCTTTGTGATGACAGAAAGTTGAATACCGTTCACTTTGAAAATAACATTCCAAAGTGAACGGTATTTGTTTATACTTGGCGCTACTATGCCCAAACATCCATCCCTGTCTTTTAAACCCATCAAGCGCGATCTGTGGAACGACCTCGAAGAACTCTTTGGCTCTAATGGTGCATGTGGCGGTTGCTGGTGCATGTTTTGGAAATTGCGCGGCAAAGCCTATGAAGAATCCAAAGGGCTTGAAAACCGTCAGATGCACAAGACGATTGTCACTTCAGGTGTTAACACTGGCTTGTTGGCTTACTGGCATGGAGAGGTGGTGGGCTGGGTGGCTGTGGAGCCGCGTAGCTCTTATGAAAAACTGGCCCATTCGCGCGTGCTCAAGCCCGTGGATGCACAGGAAGTCTGGTCCATCACTTGTTTCTTTGTGGCGAAGAAATTTCGGCGTAAGGGGATCGCGGTCGAGTTGATCAAGGCTGCCGTTGACCACGTCAGCCAGCGGGGTGGAAGCATCGTGGAAGGCTATCCAGTGGACGTAAAGGAGGATGCCCCTGGTCCATTTATATTCACAGGCACAGCCTCAGCATTTCTGAAGGCAGGTTTTAAAGAAATCGCACGCAATACATCTACACGTCCCATTTTCAGGTACGTCATTTAATAACCATGGCGTTCAGGGATATTCGGAAATCTCAAAGATTTCTCACGCTGGCAGATATCAGCTTTATTCTTGGATCAATCATTTTCATTGCTGCTTTGCTGGCTTTGAATATTTATCTCGCGCGAACGTATAAAGGGGGTGAGTGGCTGTTCCAACGTTGGATCAGTGCGCAGGCATTTCTATTTGAAGATATTGAACCGTATGGTTCCACAATTGCTCAGGAGGTTCAAGTACTTGCCTATGGCCGGGAGGCCTATCTGAATGATTATCCGTATGCACTGAATGATCCGTTCTATATTGTTCTGTTATATACCCCGCTTGCCTGGTTATTTTCAGATTTTACAATTGTGCGTGGCATCTGGATGTTGCTCTCTGAATGCGCGGTGGTTGTCATTGTTCTAATTTCCATACGATTTGCAGAGTGGGAACCACCAGCGTGGATGACTTTCCTTCTGGTTTGTTTTGGTTTGTTTAACGCCTTCAGCATCCATTCCTTTCTTTCCGCTTCACCCACTGCTTTTTTGATCTTAATCTATTTGGGTATTCTCCTTGCTTTACAATCCCATGCTAATGAATTGGCTGGGGCGCTTTTATTTTTAGTGGCATATCAATGGGAGGTGGGTGCACTGTTTTTTATATTAATGCTTGCTTTGGTGATTCTGAATCGGCTCTGGGGCGTACTAGCCGGTTTTATGATGTTGTTGGTGATCGCGGCGATTATTTCTATTCTCTTGAATTCTGGCTGGCCCATTGACTATATTCGTGCGGTAATTTTTGATTGGACTCGCCAAACCGATTACACCGTTGGAACTACATTGTCTTATATCTTTCCAAATTTCAAAATTGCGTTTGCGCAATGGATTAATTGGGTGATACTTGTTATTCTTTTTTTTGAGATGATTCGTACGATTGATTCGCACTACCGCCATATTGCCTGGGTGGTATTTCTCGCCCTGGCGTTGAATCCTTTATTGGGCTTTGCCATTTTCCCAACAAATCATGTTGCCTTTTTGCCAGCAGTAGTCTTGGTCATTGCGCTGGTTTGGGAACGCTGGACAAAGTGGCGCGTATTCTTAAGCCTCTTCCTCCTGATGCTTGTCTTTGGATTCTCGCATGCCTTGTATTATCAATCTGCTGTTGCGCCTGAAAGATTGTATTCCGATTTACTAAAAATCCTCCCGCCGGTTCTGGCAGTACTGGGCCTGTATTGGATGCGCTGGTGGGCGATTCGTCCGCCACGAATTTGGGCCGATCAGATTGGAGCGCGAAAGTGAATTGGCGCTATTACTTGCTTCTTTTTATTATTGGGTTTGTTTTTAATTTTGCCATTGCTCGATATCAAACCCTGCCCGGCTACATGGATGCCGACTATTATTTTGCAGGTGGAATTCAACTCGCAACTGGTAAGGGATTCACTGAACCTTACATTTGGAATTATCTTAGCGACCCTCAAGGGCTGCCCACACCTTCGCACGCCTATTGGATGCCGCTTGCGTCTATGGTCTCAGCCCTTGGGATGTGGCTCACATCTCAAACCACATACGCAGCTGGACGTTTCCCGTTCATTCTCCTTTCAGCCTGCGTGCCAGTTCTGACAGCCACTCTTGCCTTTGACCTTTCCAAAAAACGACTCGTGGCAATGAGTGCGGGATTACTCTCGATCTTTTCGCATTACTACGCTCCATCCATGCCTGTGCCAGATAATTACGCGATTTACATGTTGCTGGGCGCTGCATTTTTTCTACTTGCACCGCGAGACCAAAAATGGATTCCTTTTGCTCTTGGCATCATTGTTGGCTTGATGACTTTAGCGCGGAGCGATGGTTTGCTGTGGTTGGGGCTGGCTGGCCTGACTGTCTTATGGAAATCTTCCACACAAGGAAATAATTCTTTCAAAGAATGGCTGTCGCTAGTGATTCCTGGTGGCGTATCAGTCATTCTTGGCTATCTGCTTGTAATGGGTCTTTGGCATTATCGCAATTGGACTCTGTTTGAGACTTTCCTCACTCCTGGTGGAGGAAAATTGTTCTGGCTTCAGGATTATCACGAGACATTCGTCTACCCGGCAGAGAAAATCACCCAGGAACATTTCCTCCAGGCTGGTTGGGATGTGGCGATACAAAACCGAATCAATGCCATTAGATCCAACCTTAATACTATGATTTTTGCACAAAGTGGCTTATTCCTCCTTCCTTTTGTTCTGATTGGGCTTTGGCAGATCAAAAATGATTTGCGTACCAAGATAGCAATTACGGGTTGGCTGTTATTGTTTGTGATTATGTCTGTAATATTCCCATTTGCGGGAGTGCGTGGCAGTTTTTATCATGCAGGTGCAGCCTTTCAACCGTTGTGGTGGGCAGCCGCGCCTATGGGGCTGGAGGTAATTCTTTCATGGGTGCGCCAACATGATCGCTTCACAGATAAAAATGCTTCTATTGTTTTTCAGAGTATTTTGATTGGTTTGATGTTTGTATTTACAGCATATCTTGTGAATTTGCGAGTCGTGTCCACGGGTTGGGCGGAGGATGATGTGATCTATGCCGCAGTGGAGGAAAAGTTTCAGGAAAACGGAATCAGCCCAACGGATGTAGTGATCGTCCGTAATCCGCCAGGTTATTATGTGCGCACAGGGCGGTCTGCCATTCTTCTACCTTATGGCGACGAATCCGATATATTAAGTGTAGCTAGGAGGTATTCAGCAGATTATCTGGTACTTGAAAATACCAACTCTTTGGCTGGAATGAAGGACTTGTATGATAAACCTGAAATCAATCCGTCATTTATTTATTTGGGCGAAGTCGACGGCGCACATTTGTACCATATCGCTGGCCTGCCGTGATAAATTGGGTTCACATATATCACGAAATTGAAATGCCTACTTCAGGCGGATTAATTGCCCACAGGTCGCTCCTGTGCTATACTCATGTCAAGACCAATAAAGGGATTGAAACCGAATGAAAGAAATTACACTGATCATCGCCGATGATCATCCGCTCTTTCGTCAAGGGGTGGTGGATGCACTTTCGCTCGAAAAAGATTTTAAGATCGTTGCCCAGGCATCCGATGGAAAAGAGGCAATTGCACTCATTCGATCGTTGAATCCAATGGTGGCTATTGTGGATATCAATATGCCCGGTATGAACGGTCAACAGGTAACCCATCAGGTTACCTCTGAACATCTCGCAACTCGCGTCGTTTTGCTGACCGGATACGATGATATCGAGCAGGCGATCCATGCTGTGCTGGCGGGAGCAGTTGGCTATTGCGCAAAAGAGATTCAGCCGGATGTTCTCGCTCGCACCATTCGCGCGGTTGCCGAGGGTAAATATGCCATCGCTGGCAATATATTCAACCGCCGCGATCTGGACCGTTGGATTGATGAGCAGATGGATGGCGCACGCCGTTCTTATAGCGAGCCTGGCTCACCTTTCCATCCCCTTTCTGATCGCGAAATGGAAGTCTTGGCTTGTGTCGTGCGCGGTATGAGTAACAAGGAGATCGCTGGTTTGTTGGGCATCAGTCATCAAACGGTCAAGAACCACGTCACATCTATTTTAAGGAAGTTTGGTGTTGAAGATCGTACGCAGGCTGTGGTCTATGCTTTGCGCCGCGGGTGGGTAAAATTGCAGGATAACGGTATTAAGTCTCAGGAGTAAATATTTATGTTCAATGAATTAACAGCTGGCGATGACCTGGATATTGAAAAAGAACTGGATGAGACTCAACGTTCCCTGCGTGAAATCACCTTGATGATCGAACAGAGTCAAGGTGAACTTTCCAAGTTAACGCAGCGCAATGCTGCCATTACCGCTCATCTGCAGCAGATCCAAAATCAGTTGGATAAGCTCCCGCCTCAGGAAGTTCGCTCAGCTTATGACTCAGCTTTGGATGCTCAACAGCGTCTCTTCGTGATGCGGGGCCAGCTCGAAAAGTTGCAAACGGAGAGAACTCATTTGGAGCGCTTCAAATCGACCCTTGAACGGGCGCGTGCTTCGATGGGCGGCTCCAATCCCTCCTCTACATCTACGTCTGGCAGTGCGAAGAGTCCTTTGGCTAGTGTTGAGATGCTAGTCAACGCGCAGGAAACGGAACGCCAACGACTCTCCCGCCAGATGCATGATGGCCCTGCTCAAGCCCTGTCGAATTTTATTCTTCAAACTGAAATTGCGATGCGCCTCTTTGATGTGGATGCTGTTCAGGCACGTGGTGAGCTTAACAGTTTAAAAGCATCTGCCATGAGTACATTCCAGAAGGTCCGCAATTTTATCTTTGAGTTGCGCCCCATGATGCTCGATGATCTGGGTCTTGTTCCTACGGTCCGCCGCTATGCTGACGCATTTAAAGAGCAAACAGGTTTGGATGTTAATGTAACTGTCACTGGGACTGAACGCCGCCTCGAACCTTATTTGGAAGTGATGTTATTCCGTGCTATGCAGGAATTGTTGGGAAATGCAGTACGTCACAGCCAGGGGAGTCTTGTCAAAGTCATGCTGGATATGGGGGAAGAGCGCGTACGCGTAAGTGTGGATGACAATGGACGCGGCTTTGACCCTGATGTGGTCCAGCAAGGGGCCAGCCTCGGATTGAAGTTAATTAGAGAGCGTGCAGAAATGCTTGGCGGGAGTTTTGAAATGGATAGCGCAGTTGGCAAGGGCGCCCGCATATCGTTTGCAGTGCCTGCTCGATCCTAACCACAGTTATTGAAACAACAAAAATGTAAGCAATTTGGGACTTTTGCGGGGGTTTTAGTAACTTTTTTACTAAATTGTTATACTTGTTTTAGGTGTATACTATTATAATATTAAGGAAAGTGAATCTTCCGCCGAATTCGGCGAAATAATGAGAGGAGAAATACCATGCGTCGCGGACGAATACTTATCTTCCTTCTTTTGATCGTTGTAGTTGGAGTTGCTGTTTTGGCCGTTGGTCTGGGTTTGTTTAATCCTAGTGGAGGAGTTACACCCACACAAGAAGTAGCTAGTATTCAGGTTTATTTTGCTGCCCAGAATATTCCCCAAGGGGCCACAATTACTCAGGAATTGTTAAGAACTGACCCTGTCCCGCAGGGTTTGGTAACAGAATTCATGTTTACTACTGGCGAAGAGGCAAACTTAATAGGTCAAACTGCCAGGTTCACACTAGAGCCGGGTACTTTGATTACTTCCTCAATGATTGGCGCTGCTCCTGGTGACCTGCCAGGTCCGCGCTGGGCCACCCTCGTGCCGCCCGGCATGGTGGCTGTGGCAATTCCGACCAATCGTTTGTCCACTGCGGCTTTTGGTATCAATGATGGAGCGCACGTAAATGTCAACGCCTGTATGACATTTGTAGATGTAGATCCGGCTTATCAGACGGTTTTGCCGAATTATGTTTCTGTGATGCGTGATATTTATTTCCCCGAAAATGATCGTCCCTTTATTTCAATTGATCCCTTGACAGCAGAGTTGCCTTCACGACAAGGTCGTGTAGAGCTTGACCCAACGTTTGCCAAACCAATTTATACAGTGCCTTCCGAACTCCAGCGTCCTCGCTTGGTTTGTCAAATGGTCTTACAAGATGTAGTTGTTTTGAATCTTGGCAATTTTGAATTGGCTCCAATAGTCACTGATCCAAATGCAACTCCGTCACCTGCCCAAGCTCAACAAGATGCGGCCCCGGATATCATTACCTTGATGGTTACCCCACAAGATTCTATCGCATTGAACTACTTTGTATATAGTGGTGCCTTGGTATCTATGAGTCTTCGAAATCCTAATGATAATTCAAGGATCGAAGCCCAATCGGCGACCTTAACTAGCATCCTCACCCAATATAATATTTCGTTGCCATCCAAACTTCCCTATGCTCAGCAGCCTCGTTTGGATGTTTTGGCACCGCCTCTGTTGCCCAACGACATTATTAATGTACAGCCTCAGCAATAGAATAGATAAGTCAGATTGTGATGATAAAAGAAAATTTGAGGTTACTGCCTTATGCCTCCCGGTGAAAAAATACGAGTTGTGATTGTTGATGATGTTTCTGAAACACGTGAGAATGTAAAGAAACTTTTGCAGTTCGAATCCGATGTGGATGTTGTTGGAATTGCGCGCACCGGTAAAGAGGCGATTCAAATTTCACAGGAGTTATCTCCTGATGTTGTCCTTATGGACATAAACATGCCAGATATGGATGGCATTGCAGCAACTGAAGCCATTAGGGCCAGGCAGCCTGCTGTTCAAGTTGTCATTCTTTCGGTACAAAGTGACCAGAATTACATGCGCAAAGCTATGCTTGTAGGTGCGCGTGACTTTCTCACCAAACCACCTATGGGTGACGAATTGATTTCTGCCATCCGCCGGGCTGGCGATATGGCCCGGATCGAGAAATCTAAAAGTGCCCAAGTACAAGCTATGCCAATTGCAGGTAATACAGGAGGTATGACTAGCATCAGAGGACCGAAGGGTAAAATCATTACAATATACAGCCCTAAAGGTGGTGTTGGTTGTACCACACTTGCAGTTAACCTAGCCCTAACATTGAATAACAGCGATACACGGGTAGCTCTCGTGGATGGCAATCTCCAATTTGGAGATGTTGCTGTATTTGTAAACGAACAGGGTAAGAATACTGTGCTTGACCTTGCCCCTCGTGCAGAAGAATTAGATCCGGAAATCGTTGAAGAAGTCATGGTGAAACATGCCAGCACTGGTCTTCACATTTTGGCGGCTCCTAGTCGTCCAGAACAAGCTGAGAAGGTTTCAAGCAGTCAGTTTTCCAGCGTTCTTGAATATCTGAGCCAAATGTATGCTTATGTGGTTGTTGATACGGCTGCACTCCTAACCGATGTGACATTGGCAGCTATTGACCTAAGTGATTTGATTGTTCTGGTGACAACTCAGGATATTCCAGCTATCAAAAATTGCCGTCTGTTTTTGGATCTATTACAAACTTTGGGCGTTGAACGCGGACGTATTTTATTTGCTATGAATAGATATGATAAGCGTATTAATATCACACCTGAACGCGTGGCCGAGAACTTAAAGCAGGAAGTGGCCCTCGTTATACCACTAGATGAAGCAACTGCTACTAAGGCTGTGAATCGTGGAATTCCTTTTGTGCTGGATAGCAAAAGTCAGCCTGTTGCACGTGGTGTATTTTCCCTGGCAGAAAGTGTGCGCGCACGCGTGGCAGCCCAGGAAGCCGGTGGTGAAGCTGACCGGGTTGGACGTAGGTAATCTTTATTAATAATTTTTGTTAATGAAGGAGATAATGAAAAATGTCTCTCTTAAAACGTATTGAGCAGGGCGGCTCTTCTTCAGGCAGTCAATCTGGTGGATCTGGTTCCGGCGCGCAAGGAGGCGGTAGTGATGGCGGCTCCAAATTATCTTCCCTCCAATCCCGCCGTGTCAATGCGCCAATTACTTCACCTCAGGCTGGATCCTATTTTGATTTGAAGGTTCGAGTTCAAAATAAACTTTTGTCTGAACTCGATCCCTCCATGGATATTACTCGTACTGACGATGTACGACGCACAATCCAGGATCTCTTTGAGCAAATTCTGGCAGAAGAAAATATTGTTTTATCCAGGCCAGAGCGTGCTCGCCTCTTTGAGCAAATCGCCGCTGAAATTTTAGGGTTTGGCCCTCTTCAGCCCTTGCTTGAAGATGACACTATTACCGAAATCATGGTAAACGGTCCTAAAAATGTTTATATTGAACGCAAAGGCAGGCTGCATAGGGTTCCAATAACCTTTGAAAATAATGATCATGTGATGAGGATTATTGATCGTATTGTTGCTCCACTGGGACGGCGCATTGATGAATCCAGCCCCTATGTTGATGCTCGTCTTCCGGATGGCTCACGTGTAAATGCTGTTATTCCCCCCATATCCCTGGTAGGGCCGACGTTAACCATCCGTAAATTTTCAAAGAATCCTATTACTGTTGATCAGTTGATTCAATTTGGCTCCATTAGTAGTGAGGCTGTGCAGTTTCTTAAGGCATGTGTGGAAGCCCGTTTGAATATTCTTATTTCTGGTGGTACAGGCTCCGGAAAAACAACCCTTCTAAATGTAATGTCCAGCTTTATTCCAGATGATGAAAGAATTATTACTATTGAGAATGCAGCTGAGTTGCAACTGCGGCAGGAACATGTAGTAACCCTTGAATCCCGACCACCTAATATTGAGGGTCGTGGCGAAATTACGATTCGCGATTTGGTGATCAATTCCCTTCGTATGCGTCCAGAGCGTATCATTGTTGGAGAATGCCGCGGTGGTGAGACCCTGGATATGTTACAAGCCATGAATACAGGTCACGACGGTTCGATGACTACTGCCCATGCCAATACTCCACGCGATGCTCTTTCGCGCGTTGAGACCATGTGTTTGATGGCTGGTATGGACTTACCAGTTCGCGCCATCCGCGAACAAGTTTCCAGTGCCGTGGATGTCATTTGTCAGCAGGAACGCATGCGTGATGGAACTCGTAAAGTTACTACGGTCACCGAAGTGAGCGGTATGGAAGGTGACGTAATCACAATGACAGATATCTTTGTGTTTGAACAAACAGGTATGGAAAATGGCAAGCTTATGGGACGTCTGCGCCCTACTGGCTTACGCCCCAAATTTATGGATAAGATTGAAACAGCTGGTATCAATCTCCCTCCATCGATCTTTGGAATTGGCGAACGGCGCCGATATTAAAAATAATTCAAATAGGATTTTGTGAATGAGCCCGATAGTCTTGGTAGGCGCTGGCATTGTAATCATAGTACTCTTAATTATAGGACTTGTTGTTTCCGTTAATAGTGAGAGGTCCTTGGTTGAAGAGCGTCTAGGTCGTTTCCTGGACGAAGATCAGCAACGTGGTGAAGCAGGAGAAGAGGCAAGCCGTTCCATTGTTACGGAATGGATGAATAGACGCGTCGCAAGCTCGTCAGCCGGGGATCGGATTGCCCGTGAATTAGCGCGTGCTGATCTAAAATTCAAAGTTGTTGAATACTATGCACTGGTCTTCATTTCCACGGTATCACTGGCAGTTATTGCTTTTATACTCCAAAGGCAACTTCCTTCTCTTATTATCGGTGCGATAGTTGGTTTCTTTGCCCCGCGCGTGTATGTGAAACGTCAGCAGGCAGTCAGGCTGACAAAATTTAATGATCAGTTGGGTGACATGCTCAATCTGATGGTTAATGGTTTACGTGCTGGGTATTCCACCATGCAGGCCATGGAAGCCGTCAGCCGTGAATTACCGTCACCTATTTCAGATGAGTTTCGCCGTGTTGTACAGGAAATGCAAATTGGTATTCCAATGGACAAGGCACTTGAAAATCTTCTGCGGCGAATTCCAAGCGAAGACCTTGATTTCGTGGTGACTGCCATAAATGTTCAGCGCGAGGTAGGCGGCAACCTTTCTGAAATTTTGGATACCATATCTTTTACAATTCGCGAACGTGTCCGTATTAAAGGTGAAATTCGGGTTATGACGGCCCAAGTGCGAACTTCAGGATTGGTGCTGGCTCTTATCCCTGTATTTCTCGCGGTTGCCTTATGGTTCATCAGCCCAGAATATATAGGTGGGTTCTTTTCTCGCGGTCCTCTTTGTGGGTGGCTTGCTGTTGGGACCATTGTCGGTATGATTACTGCTGGTTATTTTGTTATGATGAAGATTGCAGATATCGAGGTGTAAGATGACTGTAATATACTTGCTTGGTGGTATAGTCTTAATTGTTGCCATTGCTGTTGTTGTGGTTAGCTTGCGTCGGAATCCTCAGGGGGAGGAGGATGATCCTTTGCAGGCACGTCTGGCTGAATTTATTCAGCGAGGTGATGTGACCTCACTGGAAGAGATTGAGCTATCACAGCCGTTTAGTGAGCGCGTTCTCATTCCAATTTTTAATAGAATCGGCGAATTTTCTGCCCGCTTTACACCTCAGAAGACTATTCAAACCACTGCTCGGCAAATGGAACTCGCTGGTAATCCCTGGCCCATTGATCCGTCGACTTTTCTGTTTTTGCGGCTTATATTGGGTGTGGTTGCTGGGGCCTTGATGGTTGGGGTTACCATTCTTTATCCGCTCTCTGATAAAGCATCTCAGAATTTTATGTATATTATTGGCGGGGCATTCTTCGGGTTTTGGTATCCGCACTATACGCTCACTAAAAAAATTACGGATCGTCAGTCTGAGATTCGAAAAGCGATGCCAGATGCACTTGATTTGTTGACCATCTGTGTGGAAGCTGGCCTTGGCTTTGAAGCTGCAATGTCTAAAGTTGCCGAAAAATGGGATAACCAGCTCGCCCTTGCTTTCGCTCGAACTCTTAAAGAGATTCAGCTTGGCAAGGTTCGGCGTGATGCATTGAAAGATATGTCTGATCGTTTAGGCATACCTGAGATGACCAGTTTCACCGCCGCTATCATTCAAAGTGAACAGTTAGGTGTAAGTTTGTCAAAAGTGTTGCGCATTCAGGCCGATCAGATGCGAGTTAAGCGCCGACAATTGGCAGAAGAGCAGGCCCATAAAGCCCCGATTAAGATGATCATTCCGATGGCTCTTCTAATTTTCCCTTCCATTCTGATTATCATCCTCGTTCCAGCTGCATTGCAGATCATGGGATCTGGTGGCATTTAATAATTTACCCTCATAAAACTTGTGAGCAAGATACCCTGGTCGTATCGTTTATATCGATTGACCTGGAGTGGGCTGGACTTGCTCTTCCCGCCGGCATGTGGAGGTTGTGGAAAAGCAGGTTACCGCTGGTGCCCGGACTGCCAGGAACGCATCCCGCGTATCGCTGAGCCTTTTTGTGAAAAGTGTGGCATTCCTGTTCGCAAAATTGGTCTGTGTGAGAAATGCCAATCGAACCCGCCTGTGTATCGTTTGATGCGATCATGGGCGGTTTTTGATTCACCTGTTCAAAATGCACTTCATACCATCAAATACCGCCGCAATATCGGTCTGGCAGATTCGCTGGCTTTTCAAATGGTGGAATTTGTAAACTCTTTACAATGGAAATTGAATATGATCATCCCGGTTCCATTGGGGCAAAAACGACTTAAAGAGCGGGGTTATAATCAAGTTGCATTGGTGGCCCGCCCTCTGGCTTATGAATTGGGCCTGGAGTATGCGCCCCGAGCATTACAAAAAACACGTGAGACGCGTTCACAAGTGGGTTTGAACCTCTCCCAGCGACGAGAAAACGTCTCGCAGGCCTATCAGGCTGACCCAGCAGCAGTGAAGCGGAAATCCATCCTGTTAATGGATGATGTAGCCACTACTGGATCCACCATCTCTGCCTGTACAGAGGCTTTGTTATCTGCGGGTACCCAAACAGTTTATGCGCTGACCATTGCACGTGCACTTTCACATCATGATTTAACCCGTGTTTGACAATGGCGTATTGACGTCATTGATATCACTTTTTCAGGAGGTAAGACCATGGCGAACAAGGTTGAAATAGTAGCACGTAACATGCGGCTGACAGACAATACGCGTGAGTACGTTGAGAAAAAAGCCGCCAAACTGGAAAGACACCTTCCGGGAATTGATGAAATCCGCGTGGAGTTGTCTCATGAGAAGACGGCCCGCAGTGCCACTGACCGCCAGGTGGCACAGATCACGGTACGCGGCAAGGGCTTTATCCTGCGTACTGAGGAACGGACTGATGATTTGCATGGTGCTTTCGATATTGCCTTCGAAAAGATGCAACGTCAGATTGAGCGTTATAAAGGCAAGCATTATCACGGGCGCGGGGATGGCCGTTCTGTAGCTGAAGTATTCGAGGAAGACGAAATGCCCGTGGATGATACTGGCGAACTGCTGCCATTGATTGCCAGGCGCAAGCAATTTATCGTTTTACCGATGACAGAAGATGAAGCTGTGGAACAAATGCGTTTACTCGGGCACGATAATTTCTTTGTGTTTTTCAATGCGGAGAAAAATTCGATACAGGTTTTGTACCGACGCCGTAATGGTTCGTATGGTTTGATAGAACCTGTAGTAGGTTAAACCAGTTGAATGAATAACCAGCCCGGCGGAATGTCGGGCTGGTTTTATCAAGGAGCAAGCATGGAATTTGAGGATAATGATATTGATGATGCAGATATAGCACCAATCGATTTTGATGGTGCACGGCAAAGCATTATTGAATTAATAAAAGCAGTGGGGGAGGACCCTGAACGCGAAGGCCTGAAAAAGACGCCTGACCGTGTGGCGCGTATGTATTCTGAATTGTTGAGAGGATATCGCGCTGATCCAGAAAAATTCATTAATGGCGCGCTTTTTAATATCGATTATGACGAAATGGTGATCGTGCGTGATATTGAATTCTACAGTCTGTGCGAACATCATATGTTGCCTTTCATTGGGCGTGCGCATGTGGCTTATCTTCCAGCTGGCAAAGTCATTGGACTTTCAAAAATTCCCCGCGTTGTAGATATGTATGCCCGCCGCTTGCAAGTGCAGGAACGCATGACCCGCCAAATTGCAGACTTTTTGAGTGAGGCCCTCAAACCTCATGGAGTGGCGGTGGTTGTGGAAGCAATGCATATGTGCTCAATGATGAGGGGTGTAAAAAAGCATGATGCCCGCATGACAACCTCCGCGATGCATGGATCTTTCCGAGCTAACGCAGCAACGCGACAGGAATTCTTAAATCACATTGAACGCGGTTCCAAGCCGCTTCAATTCTAGCCATAGCCTGCCTCAGTTCAATTAATCGAAAACTCCCCGACGCGTCTCCAGCCACACTTCCTGGCGGAGACACGTTGCAATTTCCTTTATCGATTCCCTTGTTATCGGATGTTGATATTCAGGGTAAATTTCTGCCAAGGGAACGATCACAAAGGCTGCTTCCCAAATATTGTCCCTCATAGGCTTATCATCAAACAATATAACGTCAATATCAATTGTACGTGGCGCGTTTTTGTCTTTACTTCGTCTCCGTCCCAGTTGAGTCTCAATCGGACGAATGACTTCATTTTTTAGACCCATTCGATCAAATGTACATTGGAATAGCACGCAGGCGTTTAAATAATTTGGCCCACTGGCTCCAACTGATTTTGATTCCCAGGCATTGGAGACTTTTAGAATTTCCCCATATTCAGACAGAAGTTTCAAAGCCTTTGGTAGATTTGTCTCAGGCTGGATGTTAGACCCAAGGTTCAAATACGCCAAATAGGATTCAGTCATCGCGGCTTCGTTCAATCTCCACACCGACCGACTCGGCAAAGCGCACTGCACCTGGTTTTTCTACACGGACGATAACCCTCTGCACGTTTTTATCTTCAAAACAGAGTTTTGCCAATTCGTTTGCCAGAGCCTCTACGGTAAGTTTATTGGCGCTTTCTGCATGCGCCATGATTTTTTTCGACATTTTGCTGTAATCTACACAATCATTGATATTGTCTGTTTGGCCGGCGCGATGGGTATCAGTGAAGAGAGTAAGATTAATCAAAATATCCTGGGCACGTTTACGTTCCCAATCATTGACTCCGATAATTCCACGAGCAAGTAAATTCTTGATAATGACTCTATCCATTTTATGGGTTCCTTTATTCTGGGCGTAGGCACGTTGGTGTTTTATATGCTGTGGAATCTGTGTGGCAATGAATTATGTTTGATGATAGCACTCTCACGCTCATAAAATCTACACTAAATGTCTGCCACCGTCCACGTGCAGGATTTCGCCAGTGATATAGGGTGGACAGGTGAGTAAGAACAACAGCGCCTGCTCGACCTCATTTTCATTTGCCCATCTTTTTATTGGAACATTTTTGAGGATATCTGGATTCTTGTTCCCATCGCTAGGCGGCAAAATGGCACCCAATGCTAATGCATTCACGATGATTTTTGGTGCCAGGGCAACTGCCAGGGATTTTGTCATAGCCGCCAATGCAGATTTACTGATTGTATATGGAAAGTGATCAGCACTGGGACGTAGGGCACGCCAATCAAGGATATTGACGATGCGTGCACCTTCGTCAGCTTGTTTGGCGAAGGATTGACTAAGGAGGAATGGGGCTGTTAAATTGATGGCAATATGTTCTTCCCAATCTTCGATAGGGGTAGAGTCGAAGGCTAATGATTTGAAGATTGCTGCGCTGTTGACGAGAAAATGTACAGGTGTGGATTCGTTAATTCTGGGGATCAGATTTTGGGCCTGGGATGAGTCGTTTAAGTCCGCTTGGAAGATAAAGGCGTGGCGGCCGAGTCCACTAATTTCGGCGTGCAGAGTCTTGGCATCAGCGTCTGAATGACCATGATGAATCACGACATTTGCTCCAGCGTGAGCACAAGCCAGTGCAAAGAGTCTCCCAAGGCGGCGGGCCGCGCCGGTGATCAATACAGTTTTCTCTTTCAGAGGTTCGGATGTCATAGTAGTGATTCTAATCCATTACAGAGTTGCGGCGGCATTTTGGTATCTGTAACAAAATAACTCTTTGACCTCTTGACCCGCCTTTTTGGCGGTGATAATATTTTCATGACAGAGACAATCATGCGTATGTTTTGAGTTTTCGATCAATAATCCTTCTTCACTCGGAAAGGTGAAAAATATGGATAAGAATCAAAATCCGACAGTTTATACGGGGGACATTGCTAATGAGCAGTTTGACCCTGCCAAGGAATATACAACTGAAGATCAGGAGATTACTTTCTCCCCTGAACAACATGCGATTTGGGCTGACTTGTTCGCAGGGATCCATCGTCCTTATTTACTGGAGCATCTTTGCCGTGAATATATTCATGGATTGGAATTGCTGAACCTTGACCCGTTTCATATCCCAACGGTAGTACATCTCAATGAGCATATCACTCCCCGAACGGGTTGGCGCATTGAACGGACAGCGGTGCGGTATACACTGGCAGATGACTGGTATAAGAAATTTGCGCAGCGCATTTTCCTCATCACCGATTATTTGCGTTCACGCGACCAGATGGAATTTACGCCTGAGCCAGATATGTTTCATGACATCTTCGGTCACCTGCCTTATCTGACGCAGGGATTCTATGCGAGCATCGAGGACAAGTTTGCCCCAGCTTACATGAAAGCGACGCAAGAAGAACGGGAAGTTATCAAGCGTCTGGCCTGGTATAGCACCGAGTTTGGACTGGTGATGGAAGATAATCGCTTCAAAGTCTTCGGGGCCGGGACGATTTCAGGTCGCGCAGAACTGGCCAACACAATCATGGAGTTTTACCGTTTGAGCCGAGATAATGTGTTTGATTATAGTAGTAATGTATTTGAACAGCTTCAAGACTACTACAACACGCACCATAAGGATATCGACCGTATTGTTGGGGGCGTCAATGAATTGCATCAACATGGGAAGATGTCATCGCAGGAGACAGGCTGGAATGTTGTTCACGCGCTGTATGACAAACTGGGAATACCACACGAGGGATATATGGGCGGCGAAGTGATATTGGCGCCGTTTGACATCGAAACAATTGCCAAAATCCCAAAAACGGTCTATGCCTTCAACCCGATGTTCTTCGTCTGTGAGTCCTTTGAGCAGATGGATGCATTGTTGGATTCTTATCTGAAACCAATTACGCTTCGAAATTGACAGCCTGTGTAAGCAGTGTTGAAAACAAGATCTAAAGCTTGAATGTGAACTTTATAGTTCGATTATGAAACTCTCTCGTTGGTGGAAATCAGCTTGTGTATCATGATGAGTAAGTGCCCAGTAAGTTTCATTCCCGTCCGTGGTTTGGATAATGGCTGTAATGCCAAGATGAACGCTCTGTTCAGGCTGGTGAATAGGGGTTAGTTCAACAGATATATCAAGCGAAAGAGAATCATCTTCTTGTTTAAATTCAAAAGGTAATTGATGGATCCCCTCTTCCTCTCGAAAGCCGATTCGACGATAGGCATCCATGTGATAGACGTTCCACTCGCTGGAAGGGGATAAGTTGAATTCCCAATATTCAGGCAATTGAGGAGCGGCCAGGAAGAACTCGAAGCAAGTCGCTTTCCATAGTTCGTTTTTTCGGCTGGGAGCGGAAAGTATGGGGAGGAGAATGTTCCTAATATCCCCATACACGTCGTAATGAATCGATAAAAGATTCGCTTGCCTTGTCACCGTCCCTGTGATTTCAATGGCAGGGATATTTGGCGCGGGATAGGGAATCAGCGCGAAGGTTTTAGGCGACAATGCTTTTGACGAGGCCGCGAATATCGGCTTCATGGGCTTCGATGGATTCAGTTAATTTGAATTGGACGAGGGCTCGGTGCAAGTTGTGTCCCGGATGCTTCACTTTGAAATATACATCCCCGGCAAGGTGGTCGGTGAAGAAGCGTAGACCCAATTCAAAGGCGATTAAACGGATGGCATCAAACATATAGGCATAATCAGCTTCGGTGAGGAAGAGGCGGGCCTCGGTGAGATAACCTTCCAGAATCGCCGCACCAATTTCGGGGTCGAAGTGTACCGCTTCCCAATCTTCCGCGTCCTCTCCGAGTGGATTGCATCCAGAGCGCAGACAGTCCCCGATATCGTAGTGGACGAGTCCAGGTTTAACTGTATCCAAATCGACAATGCTCACGGCTTTGCCAGTGACGTTGTCGATCATCACGTTGTTGACCTTGGGGTCGCCGTGAATGGGCCGGAGCGGGAGATACCCATTGCTGTGTGCATTTTCGAGAACATGGGCGAAGACGCGGCGGTCTTTCACAAACTTCATGCCATATTTGACTTCGGCTGATGTGTGGGTTCCGTTTTGCGAAAAGACATTATCGTAATTTTGCAGATAGCGTGGTGTGATGTGAAAACCTTCCAGTGTGTCGTCAAGCGACTCGATGGGGAGGTCGCTGATAAGATTTTGGAACATGCCCAGTGCGTGACCAACCTCACGGGCGTGATTTAAATCGTTGATGGTGTCGAACGATTGGGCGTTGTCGATCAGGCTGATTGCGCGCCAGAAATAGTCTTCTTCATCCATGAAAAAATTATGTCCATCTCTGGTTGAGATCACGCGCGGCGTCTGCCAGATTTGTCCTTCTGTGCTCACACGGCCATGAACATGCTCCGTAAAGATGCGCATGTTCTTCATGATTAGTTGGGGATATTTGAAGACGTTGGTGTTGATACGTTGGAGGACGAATTTTTCCTGTGTATCGCGTGTGACGATGTAGGTATCATTGATGTTGCCATTGCCGAATTCCCGGACGTTGAGGATATTCCCGTCAGGGTTGAACTGCTCCGCGATGAAGGTTAGATTTTCCAAAAGATTACTCCCGTGATGAGGATTATATACCTGAAAGCCTAGCTTGCTTTGAGCATTACTCTGCCACCCATGGGTTTTTGGAGAGGAGAATGTTTGGCGATGTAATCCTCCAGCACTTCGGGCATGATGGTGGGTATTTCAAATTCCATCTGGTCCACAGGGATGACAAGATAGTTGAGCAAATCAGAAAACTCCCAATCAGTTGAGGCAACCATATACTTTTCATTTTTATCCAGCGGCTTGCTCTGAATCTCAACTTCAATTTGTGTCAGGTCGTTGGAATAGCGGATGCACCCTCCCGCAATATGCGGCGTGCCGACTGCCCGCCCGCGGAGTGGGCGCGGTGTTTGCGCAGCATTTTCGGGTTTGAGCGCAGCGCGCAGGAATTGCAAAATTTGTTCGCCAGTCAGTTCAGCTTTGCCTGGGTTGGCCGTAGAGCGATTCGCTGAGAAAAGCGTCCCTTGTGTAAGCGGACCCGCCTCCAGGCCGTTTTCCCAGTGGCCCACGATCAACGCGAGTTGATCGCCTTCCATGCGTTCCAGTAAAGCATCAGCAAGTAAATTTCCTACAGAACATTCATGTTCTTCCGATGACTCAAGCGCTTCGCTCAAGATACCTACTTCGCGATTCATGATCTCTTGCGCACGGGCCTGTTCGGCCTCCACGGCTCGCTGTGCTTCCGGGTCGAGGGGAATATCTTCGGTGACCGGAATCAAAGTGCCTGAGTGTTGAATTACTTTTCCGGTAGCAGGATCAATCCCAAGGTCGAGCCGACCGAGGAAGCGACCATAATCCCCAGCTTGCGCGATGATCGTATCCTTCACCACGAGCGGTGGATTGAATTCCTTATGGTCATGCGCGCCGATGATGACATCGATGCCATGAATTTTTTCAGCCATCTCTTTATCCACCTCTGAACCGAGATGCGACAGGAACAGAATCGTATGCGCCCCTTGCGCCCGCGCCTGTGCAATAAGTTCAGGCAAAACGTCACCGGGCTCATCCATGTGCATTTTGAAAAAACTTCGATACTCGTCCATCGGTGCAGTCAGACCGATAATCCCAAGTTGGAATGAGTCGAACGACTCAATCGCAAAAGGGATAAGCCCATCCACCATTCTTCCGTTTTCGTCTTTCATATTGGCGCATAGCAAGCAGCGTCCGAAATGTTTCGCAAGATCGGCAACAGCCTGATACCCGTAACGAAGCGGGATCGCATTTCCGAGCGCGGCATGCTCGCAACCAGCGCCGCGCAAAATCGCTTCCATCGCGCTGCCCTTGGTGAGACTGCTTTCCAGTAACGTAGTATCTTCCGAGTCACCCGCATCCAGAAAAAGACAATAACCACCTGCCGCCGTAACCTCCTGACGGATTTGGCGAACCAAGGAGGCGATGCGCACAAGCTGTGAGACACGCCCATGAATGTCGTTGGTGTGCAGAATGGTCAAGTTAATCACGAAGCCAATTGTACAGGAAATTATTTCACTTGCGGGCGCGGTGTAACCCGATGGTAAAATGGAGTAACTCCAACGAACAGGTATCGAACATGACAGACGACCTCCAACTCCGCGCTATTAACACCATTCGCTTTCTTTCCGCTGATGCTGTCCAGCAAGCCAATTCAGGCCACCCGGGGCTTCCCATGGGAGCCGCCGCAATGGCTTACACCTTATGGACGCGTCATCTGAGACATAATCCACGCAACCCCAAATGGATGGGACGTGACCGCTTCATCCTTTCGGGTGGGCATGGTTCAATGCTCCTTTATTCTTTACTGCATCTGACGGGCTATGACGTGAGCCTCGACGATATCAAGAACTTCCGTCAATTTGGCAGTATCACTCCGGGCCATCCCGAATACGGACTCACCCCCGGTGTCGAAGTGACCACTGGCCCGTTAGGGCAGGGATTTGCTCAGGGCGTGGGCATGGCTATTGCAGCAATGCACCTAGCCGCCACGTTCAACCAACCCGGGCACGAAATTATCCAATCCTATATTTACGGAATCGTCACCGATGGCGACTTGATGGAAGGAGTTTCTTCTGAGGCCGCGTCGCTGGCGGGACACTTGAGTCTGGGTCGCATCGTATATCTCTACGATGACAATCACATCTCGATCGATGGCTCCACTGATTTAGCCTTCACTGAAGATCGAGCCGCGCGTTTTGAAGCTTACCACTGGCACGTCCAGATTGTTGCAGATGGCAACGACGTGGAAGCTATTGATGCTGCCATTCGTGCTGCCAAAGCGGATCCGCGTCCCTCGCTGATTTGTGTGAGAACCACGATTGGTTTTGGCGCACCAAAGAAGCAAGGCACTTCCAAGGCTCATGGTGAGCCACTGGGTGATGAAGAACTCAACGCTGCAAAAGAAAATTTGGGCTGGCCGCTCGAGCCGCGTTTTCTTATCCCTGGCGATGTAATGGAATTTTATCGCGACGCCGTTGAAAAAGGGCGTGAACGCGAATTCGATTGGAAGATGCGGCTCGATGCTTACAAACGCTTACATCCCAATTTAGGGGCGGAGCTTCAACGACGCATGAACGGTGAATTGCCCACAGGTTGGGATTCCGATCTGCCAACGTTCCCTGCCGATGAAAAAGGCATGGCGACGCGCGCTTCCTCTGGCAAAGTACTGGATGCTTTATCCACAAAACTCCCTGAACTCCTGGGCGGCTCAGCAGATTTGACCCCCTCCAACAATACCAGGTTTGCTGAAGCAGGTGACTTCCAAAAGGATAATCCAACTGGGCGTTATCTACGCTTTGGTGTGCGCGAACATGGCATGGGCGCGGCCTTGAATGGACTGAATCTATATGGTGGTGTCATTGCTTATGGTGGCACGTTCCTGATTTTTTCCGATTACATGAAGCCCGCGATTCGCATCGCCGCGATTTCTCACGTTCCAACTATTTTCGTCTTTACGCATGATTCGGTCGGTCTTGGTGAAGATGGACCCACGCACCAGCCCATTGAGCATCTGGCTGCATTGCGTGCCATACCAAACATGGTGACCATCCGCCCTGCGGACGCGAACGAAGTTACCGAAGCATGGAAATTCGCCATCCAGCGTCGAGACGGGCCGACAGCTTTGGCTCTCACTCGTCAGGCTCTCCCAACGCTGGCCATCGGACCATTTGTCAAATTGTCACAAGGCGCTTACGTATTGAAGGATTTCGGCGATAACCCGCAATTAATTCTCATGGCTTCCGGTTCGGAGGTGAGCCTTATTTACACAGCTGCCCAAAGATTATTCGCGGACGGGATTGAAACGCGCGTGGTTTCCTTCCCAAGTTGGGATTTATTTGAGAAACAGGATGAGGCGTATAAAGAGTCTGTGTTGCCGAAGAATATCACGGCGCGACTCGCCGTCGAAGCCGCAGCAACTTTTGGCTGGGAACGCTACGCCAAGTCTGTTATTGGGATCGATCACTATGGCGCGTCCGCTCCATATAAGGTCATCTTTGAGAAGTTTGGGTTTACGGTGGAGAATGTCGTTGCGAAGGCGAAAGAGTTGCTGTAAATAATCCGGTGGTCGAGTAGCCCATGTTCGTTGGGGCATATCGAGACCACCAATAACAAGTAAGACTGAAATTACACAATGTGGTCTCGATATGTTCCTCGCCAGTGCTCGGAACTACTCGACCACCAGAGGTTACGATGAAAGTAGCAGTTGGCTTTGACCACGCGGGTTTCCCGCTGAAACAAGTGACACTGGATGCGGTGCGCAACGCTGGACACGAACCTATTGACTTGGGCACAAATTCTGCTGACCCGGTGGATTTCCCTGACTACGCTGAAAAAATAGGGCGTGCCATTCAAAACGGAGAAGCCGAACGCGGGATTTTGGTCTGCGGCTCAGGAG
>Ga0070699_100001095_pt1 | contig 25214 bp, 21 predicted proteins | sample KBSK1503metaG_FD_65473 | JGI IMG/M metagenome (GOLD analysis project Ga0070699, IMG submission 65473) | Corn, switchgrass and miscanthus rhizosphere microbial communities from Kellogg Biological Station, Michigan, USA - KBS K1-50-3 metaG | ecosystem: Host-associated > Plants > Roots >...
GCTTCACGTTACGTCAAGCGTTTGGCTGACGGCATTGACGTTACGCTCAGCAACGACGATCTTTATTCGATCGACGGTGGACCAGCCAGTCTGGCTGAGCGTCTCGCCGAATCGCTCAAACTGAGTGGCGGCAATTTACGTTTGAACAGTCCCGTGCTTCGTTTGGCTTACGACGATTCGAATCGCGCGATCGGAGTCGATCTCTTGAGTGGCGAGAGGGTTGAGGCTCGCCAGGCGATTGTGAGCAACATGACGGTCTGGGACACGTACGGCAAGCTCGTCGGACTTAACCGCACGCCACCTGAAATCAAGAAGCAGTTGAATACACTGCGCGGCACAGGAGTCTATGTGGTTTACGCGGCGCTGGAAGAAGCGGCTGTGGTGCGGCTGCCGGGCGAGCTGATGCTCGTTGAAGACAGTGAGGGTGAGTTTACGATGGCGATCTCAGCAGGCTCGAGGGCGCCGGCGGGAAAGCGTGCAGTCACGTTCACGTGTCGCACCGAGGTCGAACCGTGGTTCGCGTACCAGTCGAGCGTGGAAGATTATGAGGAGTGGGACCAGGAAGCGCTGGAACAGTTCTGGACAAGACTGCACCGGGCCATGCCCGAGCTGGGAAGCGATATCGAGATCATCGAAACGGCGAATCCGCGCAGTTATTACGAACAAACGCGCCGCAAGCTGGGGATGGTGCTTGGCGTTGAGGGCACTGACATACCAGCACACCGGACGTTTCTGCCGAATGTTTTCATGGTTGGCGACACCGTCAGTCCGACATCAACACTGAAGGCCGTAGTCGAGAGAGCCATGATCGTCGCGAAAGAGATCGGTGGACAACCCTGATTGTCTAGTGTATATATGCACTAGACAATATGTTCGTTACGGTTGATGAAAGAGATGCGCGGCCGCTGTACCAGCAGTTGGTGGACGAGATAAAGACGCTGATTGCGCGAGGTGAGCTTGAAGAAGGAACGCTGCTGCCGCCGGTCAGACAGGTCGCCTCAGACCTTGGCGTGAACCTGAACACAGTGGCATTTGCCTATCGCCGGCTGCAAAAAGAAGGTTTGATTCGGGTGAAACACGGCTCAGGCGCCGTAGTGATTTCCCAAACTCTCAAAGAAAAACCCGACGACCGCCTCCGCACTCAACTACGGACCGCACTCACACAGTTAATCCTCGCCGGACTTAAACAGTCCGAGATTAAAGCCTTGATCAATGAAGAGTTGGACGAATTAATCCGGCAAAAATCCGCAGAAGTCCGCGTCTAGTTGTTCGGTCGAGACGGCTCGATATTCTTCCGTGGCATGCGATTGCCAGTGTCGGGATCGATCATCCGTGGCTGGCGGCCCATTCCTCCGGACGTATCCGTGCTCGGCGCCGGCATTGGAGTCGGTGGGCGGTACGAACCTCCGCCGGTAGATCCACCAGATCCACCTGACGTATTGGTTTGGCCACCAGATCCGGTTCCAGTCTGGCCACGATACCCACCGGAGTTTCCGGACCCTGCGTTATTGGGGTAACCATTGTTGTAGCCGTTCCACCCGGGAGGAAAGTAAGTGGCGTAGATGGAGGTGTAATAAAAAGAGCCGTAAGGTGAGCCTAAACCATAGAACAACGGCAGGAACGTGTAGCAAGCGGCGCGGCTGTTGTAAAACCAGAAACCCAGGCTAGTGCGCCGGAAGGTGTCAAAATCCCTCAGCGAAGCAAAGGCGGACGTCATCATCTGGTCGGTGATGCGGCGGTTGGCTTTGGCGAGTGTGTTGGCTCGCTCCTTACTCCAGGCGTCCACATCCGACTTCTCCGCGGCTTTCTTCTCTTCCTTCGTGAGCTTCGCCACCGAGACTGCGGTGGCACTGAAAACGACCTTGTTTCCTTCCTTAACCTTGGTGTGTGAATCGCTCAAAATCACGCGGCCCTTACGCACAATCAACTCAGTCGCATCTTCCGGAACGACATTGAGACGATAGAGTCCCTGGCGCACGATCGCGAGCTTTGTGTGTGGCGTGCTGATGCTGATGTTCAGTTCTACGCCGTCGGCTCCGGTGGCTTCGACGATTGCCGTGCCGCGCAACAAACGAACTTCGAGATTCGAGAGAGAGTTGTCAGACAACTCGACCTCGGAATTACTACCAACGCGCAGGTAAGAACCTGGATTCAGCAGAATCTCGACACGCCCATCGTAAGAGGTCCTAACTCGATCGCCAGCTTCGAGATCGTCCGTGATCATTAACTGCTGCCAATCGCTTTCGCCCTTCGAGTGAACGGTGGCCGCGCCGGTGATCGCATTAATCCCGCCCGCTTTGGCCGAAATCACGAATTTTTCGCGGTTTTGGGCAAGGTTGACGATGGAACAACACAAGAGGAAGGCGAGTGAAAAAATAGGTAACACCGGGAGGCCAAAAGTTCTTCTCATCGAAATACCCTCCGATACGCGATTCAGAATTGTTGGGGCGGGCCGATATCTCCTGAGCATTATAGTCTGCGCAGAGACATTTACAAGTTTTTCGCGGCGGGAGAGAGTTAAGCGCCTTGGCCGGAGATTCTCTGCTAAAACCTATGATTTTGCAACATGTTTCGCGTAGTAACCGCGCTTGGTCCGGGCAAAGAGATCCGAATGCCTGGTCAGCGATACCTCAACCGAGCGCCACTTGCCATCGAGTGACTTGTTAGTGGGGTTATAACCGATGCTGTAGACCGTACTCAGATCGCGTACGACCTGCGCGTACACCGCGTCGAGATCGCTGAGTCGTGCTGCCTGGTATAACGGCGTCCCGCAAAGACTCGCGATCTGTCCGAGCTGTTCGCGCGCCTGCGCGTAAGCCGCACGCGGAACGTGGAAACGCTTGACGTTCTCTTCTTCGGTGTCCAGATAGATAGGAAAGACGATACTCTCGGAATTTCGAATCCGCTCGAGTAAGCCGGGGAACGTGATTCGCGATCCGGGTCCGGAAATGTCGGGCAGAGCGTTGTCGACGCCGTCAGTCATAACGACGATCGCACTGCGTCGCAGGCCCGAGCCTTGCGGAATCAGATCACTCAAAACGTAATCCATCGAGTCCCAGAAGTTCGTGCCGCCAATCGCTTCGTCCATCTCGTCGATCGTCTTCTTCAATTTTTTGCGGTCCAAACTAAAGGTGGAATAGACCGCGGGTTGATCGGTGAACGTGACGAGGGCGATGCGATCGATGTCGCGAGCGGCATCGACGAAGCGCTTCGCCGAGTTGCGAATCATCTTCAGTTTTTTGGAATTTGAGCCGGAGAGGTCGAGCAATAACACGAGGTCGAACGGCGTATCAGCGGCGGCGAAGAACGTGATCTCCTGTGGCACGCCGTCTTCGAGAACGAGAAAGTCTTTCGGGTCGAGGATTGGAGGTGGAGCGTTCGACGGAAATCCGAGCACGCTGACTTTCAGGTCGACGAGATCGGAGTCGATGCGAATTGTTTCGACTGGATCCTGGCCCAGCGCAACGCTGGAAAAGACGAGCGCAAGCAAAGCAGTTTTCACGCAAAGGCGCAAAGACAAAACGAAGGCGCAATGAACTTTGAACCTCCTTTGCTGCCTTCTGTTTTTGGCTTTGCGCCTTTGTGTGAGAAATTCTGCCGCGTTCCTAGTTTGCATAATACCCACGTTTGCCGCGTGGAACTGCATTCGTCCGATTCACGTTGATGCGAATGGCTCGCCAACGCCCGTCGCGCGCGTTGTTCGATGGTTGGTAAGCCAAACTGTACATCGTTCCGAGATCCGCTACCACTTGTTCGTAGGCGCCGGCGAGGTCGGTCAACCGTTCGACTTCGTAAAAAACACCCCCACCCGCATCCGCCATCTCCTTCAGGCGATCGTGACCGGCGTCGAACGCTTCGGGCTGCGTGTCGAGCGGGCTCATGGCCTCATACTCCGTGTTCAGCCACAGCGTATACAAAACCCCATCGAATTCCTGGACGTTTCTGAGTGTCTCTTGATAAGTGCTGCGTGAACCCTGCTGGCCGCTGACGCCGGGAATCGTGCCGTCGAGACCGTCACTCATCACCACGATCGCCGTGCGTCTGGATTTCTTTGATTCCTTCACGACTTCATCCATCGCAAAGTTGGTCGCATCGTAGAGTTTTGTGTCGCCCCGAGCAGTATCGATCGTCTCGATTCGTTGGCGCAACAATTCGCGATCGGCAGTCAAAGTCGAGACTACAACCGGCTGTCCCGCAAACGTGATGACGCCAATGCGATCCGCGGGTCGGGCCGCTTCAACAAAACGGATGGCGGCAGCGCGGATGAGTTTGACGACCTCGCGCGTCGATCCCGATAGATCGATTAAGAGCATGAGATCGAAAGGCGCAGACGACGAGTCAAACTGGACGATGCGCTGCGCCTGGCCGTCTTCAAAGAGCTTGAAGTCCGATTGGCCCAGACCCGGCAGGCCACGATTGGTGCCGCGATCGATGACGCTGATGTTGAGCGTGACGAGCTGCGAATCGACGCGGATCACGTCGCCCTCGCTGACCTCGTCGCCGGACACTGGTCCATCCGTAGTTCCAGCCGGAGTCTTCGCGTTGTTCGCACCCTGAAGTTCCGGTTGTTTGGAAATCGGATCTTCCACCGCCTGCGCGGCTAGCAATATCTCGCCGGATCGTGTCTGGATATCGATTTTCCGGTCGCCATTCCCCACCCGCGTTTGCGATGTACCCTTTGACGATCGGGTGGTGATGTCAGCGTTATCAGGAATTTTGATTTTAAGATGGATCGCCACGACCGGATCGATTGGTCGTCGTACAACCGAGATCGTGATCGACTTCCCGCGATTATCGATGAGGATTGGTGATCTCGTGAGTCGCGTCGAACCGTCGCCGCCGATGCTCGCGGAAACTGCTACGTAGTTGTTGTGCCAGGTTTCAGCGTTGATATTGCCGAAGTCGTTGCGAACTTTCAGCTCGCCGCCGGCAGGCAAGTCGATGCGAATCTCATCATCGGCGTGGGCTGTTGCAGGGGAGAAGGCTACCAAAACTATAAGGCCTAGAAAGACCTTTTGAACCTTCAGGAACATGTCGGGGCGATGATAACAAAATGGTATTAATCTGCGTAATCTGTGGACAAACCAGCCGACAGCTCACACCGATTAGGGCTCGAGTAGATCGAGCATCGAGGTTGGATCCTTTGCCGGTTCCGGTGTCGCTGCGGGTGGCGGTGCGCCCGCGAGATCCGAGATCTTCAACAGCAAGTTGTTAGCGTTGGTTGAATATGGTAACGCGGTTTCGATACTGACCACGCCGTCTCTGATGAGGTGCTCGATCACGGTGTCGAAAGTCTGCATTCCGTCCTGATCGCCCTGTTCCATCGCGTCGATCAACGACTTTCCTTCCGACTCGCCCTTCTCGATATATTCGCGCGTGCGCATCGTCGATTTCAGAATCTCGATCGCCGCTATCCTTCCCTTTCCGTCACTGAGCGGAATCAGACGTTGCGAAACGATGAAGCGAAACGACTGAGCGATTCGTGTCCGGATCACTTTCTCCTCGTTCTTCGGAAAGACACCGATGATGCGATCCACTGTCTTTGATGCGTCGATCGTATGCAAGGTGGATAACACGAGGTGACCGGTTTCGGCCGCTTCAAGCGCGACCTCGATTGTTTCGCGATCGCGCATCTCGCCGACGAGGATCACCTTCGGCGCCTGCCGTAGCGCCGCTCGCAAAGCGATCGAGAAACTCGGGGTGTCAGAGTGTAATTCGCGCTGGTGAATGGTCGAGTTTTTGTGCATGTGCAGAAACTCGATTGGATCCTCGATGGTGACGATGTGGTAGTAATGCGTTTCGTTAATCAGATCGATGACGGCGGCAAGCGTCGAACTTTTACCGCTCCCCGTTGGTCCAGTAACCAGCACGATCCCGTTTTTTAGATCTACTATCTCCTTTAGTTGGTCGGGCAAGTTGAAATCGCTGAATCTCGGTGGCCGCATCGGGATCACGCGCATGACAATCGCGTGTGTTCCTCGTTGCTTGAAAATGTTGACGCGAAAACGCGCGTCGCCGGGAACGCTGAACGACACGTCAGCCGAACCAGTTTTTTCGAGACTATCGAACGCCGCCTGCTGATTACCGATGATCAGCTTGGCGATTCCGGCCGTATGGGCCGGCAACAGTTTTTCGAGACCGGCAATCCGCACCGGCACGAGTTTTCCGGCCAGCTCGATCTGCGGTGGGCGCCCCGGACTGAAAATCAGATCACTCACCTTGTCCGAAGCTTTCAGCATTTCCCGCAGGACAGCTACGAAATTTAACGGCGGTGGTGTGGTTGGTGGCTGAGTAGTTGAGGGGTTTGGTTGTTCGCTGCTCATTTTGGAACTTTTTACCATGCTGGCGCGTCAAAACCAGCAACAACTTTCGCTAAGGAATAATTGTTACGCGAGAACAAACTACTTTCATGGCTCGTACATCAAATAGTTCGATCGTGAGAGCAAGGTTGACGAGAAATTGGACCGTGCTCCTGAATTTGAAAAGAAAGGCGCTGGAAACATGGCAACCTACAGAGATCCTGTGAGATGCTTTGCACCTCTGGAAGTAATCGAGCGCCTGCTGGAAATTCGTGTTGAAGCAGGTTTCTCGCCTGCCGTATATCTTCTTTCCCCCGATGATTTGGCAGACTATCTCGACGCGTATGGCTTCGATGTGTATGCATTATCGGAGGCCGAAGCTGAGTTTCACTTTGGCGACTATCGCGCACCACTCGCTCCGGGCGGGGATCATGCGCACTTGTCGCTGACCGCACACTAGCATCACAAATAGCTTCTGAATTCGCAAACGTGGGAGATGGAAACATCTCCCACGTTTGTTTTGACAGACAGTTTTCACGCAAAGGCGCAAAGTTAAGACGCGAAGGCGCAAAAGAAATCACCTTCTCTTTGTGCCTTTGCGTCTTAACTTTGCGCCTTTGCGTGAAACTTCTTCTCAGTTGTTCTCTTTTAACGCTTTGATGACGAAGAAAGTGACGTCATCGGTGGCGCCGAGGTTGGCGGTCCACTCCAAAACCGCCAGCTCAAGGCTCGCAATCAGCTCGCGCGCGGGCCGCGCGTAATTCTCCTTCACCGCCTCGACCAGTCGATCGCGCCCGAATTCAACTCCCGCCGGATTCTGCGCCTCAGTCACACCATCCGTGTAAAGCACAAACACGTCACCAGGCTCGATCAGCAGGTGATACTCGTGATAGCGCGTCTCCGGAAACATCCCCAACGGCTGTTCGCCGTATTCGATAAAGCGCACTTCGCCTTTGGCGTTCAGTAGCACCGGCGGATTGTGTCCCGCGTTCGAATACGAAAGCGTCTTGTTCGACGAGTCGAGAATGCCGTGAAAAGCAGTAACAAACTGATTTCTCTCGATCGACTCCCAAAGCAGGTAATTCACCTTAGCCATCGAAATGTTGGTCGCATACCCGGTATGCGTCGCCGCCCGCAAACTCGCACGCAGAAAAGCCATCAGGATCGCCGCCGGCACGCCTTTGCCGGAAACGTCGGCGATCACGATCCCGATCTCGTCATCGTAAATCTTTACCCAGTCGTAGTAATCGCCGGAAACTTCTTCGGTCGGAAAGTTATAGGCACTGATGTCGTATCCCGGTAACTCCGGATCATTCGCCGGCAGCAACTCGAGCTGGACCTGGCGCGCCACTTCGAGCTGACCTTGCAGTCGCTTCTTTTCGATCAACTGCTCGTGCAACATCGATTTCTCGATGATGATGGCGACTTGGGAAGCGAGCAGCATCAGCACTTCCAAATCGTCGTCCGAGTAAGCATTAAGCTCGTCGCTTTCGAGATCGAAGACGCCGATCACTTCGTCGTTCGAGATGATGGGCGCCACCATTTCGGAACGCGTTCGATCGCGCGCATTGATGTAGACGGGATCGTTACGAACGTCGGCGGAAATGATCGGCTGCCCACTCAACGCGACACTACCGATGAAGCCTTCGCCGAGTTTCAGGTGGAGATCGGAAAGTTCGTCGATGTCGTAGCCGCGAACTGCTTCCGACTTAAACGTACACGGCTCCTCACCTTCCGGAACGAGCTCTGGGTCAAGACACTGGAGCACAAAGATGCCGGCCGCATCGTAGGGAATCAGGGAATCGAGAGTGTCCATCACCAGGTTGAGAACTTCCTCGAGATCGAGCGAGCGGCTGATCTTCTTGGTGATGTCCAGCAACATACGCAGCTTGTCGATCGTGGTCAGGCCGGTCGCTGCTGCTTCTTTTAAACGTTCAGTCATCGATACCTAGATATTTTTCACGCAAAGGCGCAAAGACGCAAAGGTAAATCAGGAGTCAAACTTTGCGTCTTTGCGCCTTTGCGTCAGATCTTCTTTGAATTCTCTCCAAAGGTGCGTCACCTTCATACGATATTCAGCCAGCTCGCGGCTGACACGAAAGTGTAATCCAATCTCCTTCGCCGTCTTACCTTGCAACAACATTCGCTTCAACGACGCATAGGGCACCAAAGCAGCCGCGCCCACCGCGTAAGCCTCCTCTTCATCGGCCTTGCGGTAGTCGCGATTCATTACCTTACCACGTTCGTCCCTGGTTACGATCGAGAGACGATTGGGCTGGTGGCCCAAAAACACGTGACAGATCTCTTCCATCAATGTCGCATTCGTTCGCGAACGACCGTGCATCGGGTTGAGTATCACCAGTTTCATGCCGTTGGGCAGTGTGCAGGCGCCGCCCGACCAACTTTCGGAGGCCGAGCCCAGCAGATGCTCGCGCGCGCTTTCGCTCAAGCCTTCCACTTGCTCGAAGCTAATAACGATCAGATTGGCAAAGCGTGCGAGCTCGAAAGGATTGAGCGGCTGGTCGATGCGAACGCGGGCGAAATCGCGCAAGCCAAGGGCTTTCAACTCAAAGTTTCGCCACTTTTCACCTGGAGGTAAATCGCCAAGCAGCACTTGTAAAGTATAGCGGATTCACGCTGGTCTAACGTGGCCTAACGTCGCCTTCGGGAGGTCTTTTCGCCTTTGCTGAACTGTGTGTAGGCCACGCGAAACAGTTCGGAAAGTGCCGCGGCAGTTTCCGGAGTGAGATTACGGTCGGCGCGCAGGTGCGCTTCGACGATCTCGGGCACCGGTTCCTGCGGGTAATAGACCACTGCTTTTGACTCTTCTGCCGCCTGTGGATCGCGTCCACTGAGAATTCGCTCCATTGGTACGTCGAGCCATCCGGTCAGTCGCGCGATGTTGTCTGCGTCAGGCTTGCCGGTACCATTCTCGATGCGTGAGAGCGTTGAGGCAGAAACTGAGGTTTTAGCAGCGACGTCGCGCAGGCTGAGCCCGAGCTCTTCGCGCCGGCGACGAATTGCTCGTCCCAGCTCTTCGGTGTTAACGAGGCTCTTGCTGGATCGTACGTTACGTTTCATGCGCCAACCCTACCACAGCGCGGTTTTAGACGCAAGACTTTGTATTGTGCGTGAAACGCGCGGTGTAAAAATATAGGTCCTATCTAACTAATAGGACCTATACCGACCTATTGTCGCGTAACCTTTTGCTCGGCGCTGCTCATCGCGAGGTCGCGAGCCTTGGGCAGCACGTCAACCGCCTTCGCCACCTGCGGATCGTCAGAGATGATGAAGACCCTGTCTCCCATCACGCGCCCGTAAGCCGCCGTGACGATGTTGAAGCGCAACTCGGTTTCGATGAACGTTCGGTTTCGATTAACCGTCGCTGCCGTCAGCTTGAACGAAGGATCGCCGGCAACAAAATCGCGAAACGCCTTGAACATCGCATCAGTAATCTTGAACTCTTCCTGTTGCAGGTCATGACGGAAGTTGATGCCGCCCAGGATCCGGCTGGCTTCGAAGCCATGAATCCGGCCATTCACGAGCTCACGCGTGAAGGCAAAGGACGGACTCAACAAACGTCGTTGCGTCAAATTCGCTGTGCGTGGACCAACACTCTCGTCCGGTGAAATTCCACCACCGCCATAAACCGCTCGTCCCGTATCCGTCTTGGTCTCAGGTCCGGTCGGCTTAGCGGGCGACGTTGCCGGCTCGCGGCTGACACCCGCGCCGTGCGTGTAGTAGTCATAAAAGCCGCCATTCGAATAATCGCGCTGAATCAAACGGCCCGAAGGCGTGAAGTACTTCGCCGACGTCAACGTCAAGCCCGCGCCATATTCGAGTGGAATAATGCTTTGCACCAGGCCCTTGCCAAAACTCGTCTGGCCCACGATGAGTGCCCGATCGTGGTCCTGCATCGCTCCGGCAACGATCTCCGACGCTGACGCAGTGTTTTCATTGATCAGGATCACGAGCGGTGTCGGGTCGGGCGCGTTATTGTGCGACTCGTAGGTGTTGTCGCGATAACCGTTGCGGCCTTTCTGCGTCAGGATCAACTGCCCGTTACGGAGAAAAACTTCTGCCACGTGAATCGCCTGGTCCAGAAACCCGCCGGGGTTGTTTCGCAGATCGAGCACGAGCGAAGTCATGCCCTTCTGGTGCAGTCGATCGAGCGCATCGAGCAGCTCGTCGGTGGTCGTGTAGTTGAAACCGCGGGTCATGTCGATGTAGCCGACGCCCGGCTTCAACATGTAAGCATCCGGAATCGAGGGTTGCGGAACAGCGTCGCGAATGATATCAACCTTCTGGATCTGTTTGTCAGTCGAACGTTCCAACGTCAACTTAACCGTTGATCCACGCGGGCCGCGGATCTTGTCGCGCACTTCCAGCGACGACTTGCCCGTCATCTTCACGCCATCTACTTCGACAATCCGATCGCCGTAGCGCAATCCGCCCCTGCTCGCCGGAGAACCTTCGAATGTGGCAGTGATGTAAGTATCGGCCTGGTCGCCACGCACGTAATTCTGGATCGAAGCGCCAATACCGAAATACTCGGAACGCTGATCCGTCTTCAGCTCGTCAAACTCTTCGCGGTCGTAGTAGTTCGAATGCGGATCCAGCGAACGCAGCATCCCGATGATGGACGACTTGTAGACGTCGTTGTAATTCAGCTTACGACCATCCACGTACTGTTCCTGGATTACCTTGAGCGCTTCATCGAAATCGCGTTGGACTGCGGCTGTGGCGGCGGTTCCCCGCCCTGATCGTCTACCGGGTAGTCCGCCGTTTGGATTTGCGCCGGAAGCCGTGGGCGTCTGCGTTCTTTGTGCGAGTACAAAACCGGGGACAACGAGGGTAAATATCAGCAGGATGAGAGCGACTTGAGCCGAAATTTTTTTCACTGCAAAACCTCTATTTCATCGGAGACTTCCACCGCGTAAATGATTCATTCACGCTGTATTTGCACTATAACGGATGCGGATAAGGCGGGCAAGGTTGTGCCCGGCAAGTCGGTTGCTTGACCGTGTTTCGCGCGCTCCGTAGAATGAACCTAATAATGCAAACAATCGTAAGAACGGACAGAATAAATTCGGTATTTGCAAAGGAGTCTGTACCAAATGAGCAGTCCGTATCATAAAGAAGATCCACCAGTACCCGAGAGAGTGGACGATCTGATGCTTCGCGACGACGAGCCGGGCTCGGATGAACATAATCGAACGGCGTCGTCAGTGCGCGACATCGCTTCGCGTATTCCCGAATCGTTGAGCGCGATCGGGCGCGATATCAGCAGGACTATTGAAAAAGCCATTTCGGCAAAAGACGATTACGTCGTGGCGGTAAAGATCTCGCCCGAGGCGCAGGAGAAACTCGAAGCCCTGGTCCAGGCCGGTGTTTTTCGTAATCGCGCCGAAGCGGCCGGCTTCCTGATCGACGAGGGCATAAAAACTCAATCAGCATTGTTTGAGCGGGTCAGACAAAAGCTCGGCGAAATCGAACGGCTGCGAGCGGAATTGCGCGGCATGATCGCCGATAAGACAATCTGACGCTCATACCCGGGCGCCACGATCTTTCGCGCCTAACTATCAACCTTCCCCCAAAAGCAGTGCTTTACCTTCCTCGCGAATGGTAAAGCACGCCTTTATTTTTGGCAGAGAAAACCTAGTGACAGAGAGATTTAATTTACCGCCAACTCCAATTGACGATTTCAGACTCGCTAACGGCCTCCGCGTGGTGTTGAGCCCCGACCGCGCGATTCCCGTGGTTTCCGTGGCCGTCTATTACGACGTCGGCTCACGCAACGAAAAAGAAGGCCGCACCGGCTTTGCTCATTTGTTTGAGCACATGATGTTTCAGGGTTCGGAAAACGTTCCGAAGGCTGCGCACTTCCAGTACATCTTCAATGCCGGCGGCACGATGAACGGCACCACCTCGACCGAGCGCACCAATTACTTCCAGACTCTGCCGTCAAACTACCTGCCACTCGCTTTCTGGCTGGAGAGCGATCGCATGCGCTCGCTGAAAGTGACGCAGGAGAACCTCGACAATCAACGCAGCGCGGTGCAGGAAGAAAAACGGCTGCGTTACGACAATCAGCCTTACGTCGGCGCGTTCCTGCGAATGAATGAGCTGATCTTCAAGAACCCCGCCAATTCGCACTCGACGATCGGCTCGATGGAAGATCTGGATGCTGCGACCATCGACGATGTGAAAGAGTTTTTTCGGATCTATTACGCGCCTAACAACGCCGTGATGACGGTGGTCGGTGATTTTGATAACCAGGAAGCACGTGCTCTGGTCGATAAGTATTTCGCCAACATTCCGGCGCAATCCGATCCGCCGCGCGTCGATGTTTCGGAGCCGGAGGAAGTCGCGATTCGTGAAGAGACGTTCTACGACAATCTCGCGCCTGCCCCTGCCTTCGTGCTCGGCTGGAAAATTCCGGTGCGGCGCACACCGGATTTCTACGCGATATCGCTCGCCGGTACGTTGCTTTTTGAAGGCGACAGCTCGCGTTTGTACCAGAAACTGGTGAAGGGCGATAAGTCGGTTGTGTCGATAGAAGGTGGCGTTGACGAGCGACGTGGACCATCAGCGCTGTACATCTTCGCACTGCCCAAACCGGGCAAAGAGGTAGCGACGATTCGCGCGCAGATCTTCGACGAGATCAATCGCATCGCCAACGAAGGACCAACCGATGCGGAGATGGAAAAACTTCGCAACTCGCTCTGCAACGACGCCGTTCGCGGACGCCAATCAACGATGTATCGCGCCCAACGGCTTGCGGAGTTTGCGTTGTACGACTCCGATCCGACGCTGGTCGATTCGGAGTTGGACCAGTATCTCAAAGTGGGCGCCGCCGATATCAAGAACGCCCTCGCTCGTTACGTAAACGTCGAGAATCGCGTCGTGCTCGACATCATTCCCGCCGCGGCTGCGAAACAGGCTGCGGGGGCCGCCGCTTCGGCTATGCCACAGTCACCGGGCGATCCACAGCAACCGGCTGCACCTCCTCCACTGGTTCCGGACAAGCCTGCCGCGGAACCCGAGTCGCCCGTGCATGCCGGCGCAGAAATAAAACCTTCGCCCTCAGAAAAACCCAACGATCCGGCGGATGTTCCGCCGCAAACTAAACCAGGTTCTGGTCCGCTGCATCCGTAGAACATGAGTCAACAGGAAAACTTTCGTAGCCAGGCGCCCGCGCCGCTACCACCTCGACTGATCTCGATTCCGACGCCGCGTGAAACCACTTTGGCGAACGGGTTAACTCTGGTTGTAGTGGAAGATTCACGTCTGCCACTCGTCAGCTACCGGCTTGCATTTCGTGTCGGTGGCGCTTTCGATCCACCGGAACTGCCCGGACTAACCGATCTACTCGCCGGTCTCATGCCGGAAGGCACCACCTCGAAGACGAGTAAAGAGATCGCGGACGAAATCGCGCGCATGGGCGCGAGTCTTTCGGCCGGCGCTAATTCCGATTACACGATGGTTGCCGCTTCAGCGCTGTCGCAGTTCAACGATCCGGTCATGGATTTGCTGGCCGAAGTTGCACTCGAGCCGTCGTTTCCTGAGACCGAGGTGGAGCTGGCGAAACAGAACACCAAAGAGAGTTTGCGACAACAGCGAGCGCAGCCCTCGTTTCTCGCGAGTGAGATGGTTTCGCGCGTGATGTTTGGCCAGCACCCATATTCAGTGGTGGCGCCGACGACTGAGTCAATCGATCGTTCGTCCCGCGACGAGTTCGTCAGCTTTCACCGCAGCAAACTCGTGCCGAACAATGCGGTGTTCATTGTAGTTGGAAACATTAAATACGAAGACATTCAGAAACGGGCGGAGTCGCTGTTTTCAACGTGGCAGAGAGGCGAAGATGTGGTGGCGAACTTTCCCGCGCCACCGGTGCGCACGAAGCGAACAGCGTATTTGATCGATCGGCCGGGGTCAGCGCAGTCGAATATCGTCATCGCCAACAGCGGCATCACGAGAACCAGTCCGGATTACTTTCCGATGTTGTTGATGCATACGGTGCTGGGTGCGAATGCTTCGTCGCGCTTGTTCATGAACCTGCGCGAAGAGAAGGGTTATACCTACGGCGCGTATTCGAATCTCGATGCACGCCGGAGCGCCGGCACTTTTCGTACTACCGCGGAAGTGCGGACGCCCGTGACGGGCGACTCGCTGAAAGAGTTTTTCTATGAACTGGATCGCATTCGTAACGAGCCGGTCTCGGCAAAAGAAATTGCGGATGCGAAGTCGTATCTGACGGGCGTGTTTCCGATCCGGCTCGAGACGCAGGAAGGACTGACCGATCAACTCGTCCAGATCAAGATGTTGAATCTGCCGGATAATTATCTCGACCGCTATCGCGATCGCCTGCAGGCCGTGACTGTCGAGGATATTCAGCGCGTCGCGCAAAAGTACGTCAAACCGGATGAGGCAGCGTTGATCGTGGTTGGGGATGGGGCGTCGGTGCCGGAACAGATCAAGCCGTACTGCGAAGATTTGGAGATTTACAACACAGCGGGCAAACGCAAAGTTCAGAGACCGGCTGGGGAAGTGACCGATCCAGTGGGTTCCTGGTCGATCGAGATTGAAACACCGCTCGGTCAAAATATTCCGGTTACATTGACGATCTCGCGCACTGAATCCGGATACAGCGGTGTAATGCATTCGGAAATGGGCGATGCGAACCTCGGCGCGATCGAGATCAAAGACAATTCCTTCCATGCGACCACTTCACTCGAGATGGATGGAGATGCGATTCCAGCAGAGGTTTCAGGAAGATTTGAAGGCAATCACGCGGAGGGTTTTCTCAAGCTGCAAAACTCACCTGAGCTGCCGTTCACGGGAAGTAAAAACTAAAGCAGTTTCACGCAAAGACGCAAAGACGGACGAAGGCGCTAAGAAGACTTCTTTGCGCCTTCGTCCGTCTTTGCGTCTTTGCGTGAAATCTTCTTCTTCGAAAATAAAAGCGCCCGGCATGGCCGACATGCCGGGCGAATCACAGGAGGAACCGAGTGTTATGGTCATCGCTATACGTTGCGACGATCCGTTAACCTCACCAATTCAGATGTTCGTAACAGCCGGGGAGGTTGCTCACGGCCGTTCGTAACGCAAACCCATTCCAGCACCTCCAACCACCCATCCGATCTTCTTGTTGAAATTCAGCGAGTAAAGGTTTTGCTTCGTTGTTGATTCCTCGCGCATCCACGTCTTGCCTTCGTCGTTACTTTTGAGAATCACACCACCGCGCCCGACCGCCCACCCTTCATCGTCGTTCAGAAACTGAACACTCAACAGAGTCACGTTTACATTCGTCGGTATGGTCGTCCACGTTTCGCCGCCGTTAGTGGTGCGCAGCAACGTGCCGCGTTCGCCAACCGCCCAGCCGTCGTTATCGTTGCGAAAATCAACGTGATAAAGCGTTACGTTCGTGCCGGCGTTTTGCTTTGTCCAACTCGCGCCTTCATCACGCGTGAACAGGATCGTGCCGCCATCGCCGACAATCCACCCGCGCTTGTCGCTGACGAAATCGATGTGGATCAGTTCCAGGCGACTGGGCGCACGCTGCCGGCGCCAACTCGCGCCACCATCGTCCGTATAGACGAGAATGCTGTCCACCACGCGCTCACGTTTGCTAATCGACCCGACTACCCAACCCTTCTTCTTGCTCGAAAAGCGCACGCTGTACAGCTCGACATCGGCGCCTTCGAATTCCTCGGGCGCGAAGATTCTCGATTGACTCCAGCTCGTGCCGTCGCGCGTGATGAAGATCGAATTACCGGCCAACAGGAAACCGGCTTCTTTGTCGCGGAAGTAGATGTCGTTGATGCCGGCCTTGGTGCCGACAGACTGTGGCGCCCACGACTGGCCGCCGTCTTCCGTGTGACTCAGGAAGCCGCCGTCGCCGCCGATCCAGCCGCGTTTGCTGTCGAGAAAGTAGACAGTGTTGAGATCGTTGCCGCCGGTGTTGATCTTGAAAGGCATCCAACTTCCCTGGGCTCGAGCAGCGGTGAGTAGGGTCAATAACAAACCTACGGCCGCAGAAAACCGCATTAGCTTTAAGGTTCTGGTATACATAACTGATTTTGTTTTCAGTTTTGTACCTTAAAGAAGGGGTTTCACGCAAAGGCGCAAAGGGACCGCAAAGGCGCAAGAGCTCTTAACATTCTTTGCGGCTTTGCGGTCCCTTTGCGCCTTTGCGTGAAACTTGCTTACGGCGCGGCAGCGTTCACGCGGTAAACACGCCCTTCGAAAACTACCACCACTCGCTGGCCTAACGCGAAGTAACTTCCCAGTTTCGGATTTTGCTTCAACAACGCGAAGTATTCCTCGCTGCCGAATGCGACTGCCGTTTCCGGCAAGCGTGTGTCAGCTTTGAACTCCGAGTCAGTCCACACACCGTCCAGCAGGTAGAACGTCTTGCCTTCGACTCGTTTTACGGCATCTCTCCTCGTTTCATCTTTCAGCCGCGCTGACTCCTGTTGCTCGCGCGCGCTCTTGCTCTGCTGAACCGCTTCCGCCCCGGTTGACATCCGCACCTTCGGCGCGGGCGCCGCTCTGGGTAGTGATTTCAGATCACTGAAACTGCCACCGATAACGGCGTTCTGCGTATTTACCGTGTCGGCGCTGGTTACCGTGACCGCGTTGCTCGGTTCCAAGGCGAGGTACGACGTGTAAGGCGTGACGATGCCATAACGCGTTCCCAGGTCCACGATCTCGTCGCGCAACTCCTTCTGCTCTCCATTCGAACGGACCTGCTCCATTAACCAACCCACGCGACGCGTCGCCCACAGTCGCGGCAGATATTCGTTGGCATCTGTATGCAACGGGAAACTCAGGTTTGTATAAGTGTAAGTGCGCGAGGTGCCGCCGGACCTGCCTGTAAGCTTAAGTTGCAGCGAGTTGAGATCCGCTGGATTGCTGTAACGCCCGATCATTGTCACCTGCGAACCGCGAAAGACGTCTGGCATGTCGCGTGGATAAACCAGGTCCGTTTGCGCGCCACCCATGTCGAGCTGGAGATCCGTGAGCACCGGATAGTTAACTTTCGAAAAGAAGCTTGAAACTTTGACTTCGAGATCCTCTTTCGGCTCGACATAGTCTGCGACGCCGCCATTGTCTGCGGCGAGCCTGTCGAGCAAGGTCGTGTTGACGTCGTACCCAACGCCAAACGTAAACAGTCGCACGCCGGGTTTAGTCGCCTTGTGAACGTTGTCAACGATTCTATTGACGTTCGTTTCATCGACCGTCGGCAAGCCATCGGTCATAAACACCAGCATCTTTGGACGCTCACGATCCGTGTCAATAAACTGCCGCAAGGCCGCCAACAGCGATTGATTGATGTTCGTCCCACCAACCGGCTTCAGCGCTTTCACGAAAGCCTCGCCGCGGGCGCGACCGTTGGCATCGGCGGCGATCAAGCCCGCTTCCATCAGATGTTCTTCACCGGCGAATGAGACGATGTTGAAGCGATCCTGCGGACGCAGAATTCTCACGCCATAAAGCAGTGCGGCGCGCGCCTTCTCCATCTTTCCTTCCTCCGCCATCGAGCCGGAAGTATCAACCACAAACACGACGTCCTTGGCTGAGTACTCCTGATCCGACCAATCATCCTTGGGTGAAATCATCAGGAGGAAGTAACCCTGTTTTCCGGGTTCACGATGCGTGAGAAGCGTGAGACCGAAGTCTTCCTTCGAGATCGTGTAGAACAACTGAAAATCCTGCGGGTCTTTGCCGCTTTCACTTTCGAATGAGACGACCGAGCGACGGTCGCTGTTGCGTTTGACGTCGATCGCATGCGTGGGCGAATAGACGTTTCGCAGCGGCTCTTTGCTCTCGACTTCAATGCGTCCGGCGACGGAACCGATTTGAGTTAACTGCCGGCCAGTGCCTAACGGATAGCGATAAGCAACAGTGCCGCCTTCGGCACGAACGACCTGCGTGTAAGTAATCTCGAGTTTCTTGTCTGAATGCGGCAGGATTGGGAAGATGCTGGCCTGGAACAAGTCTTTGCCGGCATATTCGAGTAGTCCCGGATCTCGCTGCCGGCGCACGATCTCGTCATAAATGCGACGCGCTTCTTCGCGAGTTCTGACCTCGCCGACCAGTCGTCGATCGCCGTCCCAGATGGCAAACTCAGCGACCGATGCCGATTCCGGAATCGGAAACAGGTACGTTCCTTCAAGGGTGACGTTCGTGTCGTTGCGAAATACCTGTTCGACGTGGGTTGTCGCGACTTGTGAGCTGATCCTCGTATCGATCTTGATCGACTTGATGGGCAGCGCTCGCGGCAGGGTGACCTGGGGTATCGGCCGCGGCTCCGGACAGCGCCGGCACGGACCCGGCACGATGATTCCCTGCCCGCTGGCGAGCGTCGCCAGGCCTGAAAGTACCGAGAGCACCAGTAAAAACCGCACTATTGTGGTTCGCAGTCGCATAAAAGTCTCCCAATTCTGACGTTAACACCACTTGCTGGAAGTAGAACGGATACGCTGGAAAACCTTGCGCCTGATTAATGCAACTCGCGGAGGCGCTTATTGACGATCGACACGATGGTAGCGACCGTGGCGACGATTAACCCGCCGATAGCGAGAGTGCGCTGCGGGCCAAAGTGGTTGGATGCGGTGCCGGCCAGAATGTTTCCTATCGGAAGTGTCCCGAGGAAAGAAAGTATAAACATGCTCATCACGCGCCCGCGCATCTCGTCCGTCACGAGCTTTTGCAGCAGGGTGTTGATAAGCGCCACCGAGACCACGAGTGAGAAGCCGACTCCAAACAGAAACGCTAACGAGAGCATCAGTCGTGAGGACAAGGAAAAGCCCGTGATACACAAACCAAACAGGATGGCGCCGCCGAGTACAAACCAACCCTTTCTTCTGAAGTCGCCGAGATACGCAACCAGCAACGCGGCGAGTAACGCGCCGCATCCGGAGACACCCATCAGCAACGCCAAACCCGTTTCGTTGAGCTTAAAGATGTCGCGTGCATAGATCGGGATCATGCTGAAGTACGGCGCGCCGAAGAAGCTGTTGACCGCCGAGAGCAATAACAACGACGACACGCGCGGACGGTTTCGCACGTAGCGAAACCCGTCAACCAGATCTGTCCACAACGCGCGTCGATCCTTCACCGAATGCGCCGGAGTATTGGCGCCATACTGCGGCCGCACCATCGCGAGCGAAACCACCACCGCAATAAACGACAAGCCATTCGCATAAAAACATCCGGCCAGACCAACCAGGCGAAAAGCGACACCGGCGAGCGTTGGTCCAACCACCCGCGAGAGTTGAAACTGAGTGGAGTTCATCGCGATCGCGTTGGAGAGGTCTTCGCGCCCGACAAGGTCATACGTCATCGCGAGATATGAAGGACTCGCCAGCGCCATGCAACAACCCGTCACAAACGAGAAGCCCAGCACCATCCAGCGATTTACGACATTTGTCGCGACGAGCGTGGCCAGTGCAAACGCGGCGAATCCGGCCGTCACCTGCGTGTAGAGCAACAGACGTCGTCGATCGATCAGATCGGCGAAGACGCCGCCCGCGAGTGTGAAGATGAAACCGGGCGCCGTGGCCATGAAGGCGTCGAGTCCGAGCCAGAAAGGCGAGTTGGTCAACTTCAAAACCAGCCAACTCTGGGCGACAACCTGCATCCAGGTGCCGATATTAGAAAGAAAGGCTCCGGTCCAAAAAATACGATAATTGCGATTCGAGAGCGCGCGGAACATCCCGCTGCGTCTACCGGAAGACAGTTTAGATTCATCTACAGACGCAAGCTCGCTAGGCATGAAGTAAATAGTCTTAACATGAAAAGTCAATGCCGCAAAGAAACACAAAGAGCTCCAAGGGGGTTATTAACGAGGATTTGTGCTCTTTAGTAACTACCCTTAGAATGACGCGCATAGATGGGACAACCTCACTGGAACATCTTTGAATGGGACGACCCTGAGAAGAAGAACGGCAACGTTCAGCACTTGCGTGATCACGATATCGAAGCTCACGAGGCTGAAGAGTGTTTTCGCCATAACTTCTTCTACGCACGTGACGAGCGCCGCTTTGACGATGTGTTCGTGCTGGACGGAAGAACCGATCATGGCAGAAGATTGAGACTCGTTTTTCAGGATAAAGGTAATGGTCTAGTCGAGTGTTTACGGGCTGGGACTTGCGATTGAATAAAAAAAGATGAAGAAACGATTTGCAAAACTCTCAAAGCGCGAGCAGGAGAAGGTTGAAGCGGACTATCACAACTCGGATCCTCACGAATTTCACACAACCATGACCAAAGCCTTGCGGCACCAGCCTAACGTCAAATCAACCTCAAAGTCCGCTAAAAAATCAACTCAGAAAACTGGCCGTTCGAAACCCCACGCATCCCGTTGATTCTGGGTGGGCTTTACTGGCGGCGCCAGGAGGAGAGTGAGCCGCCGGCGGCCCCGCGGCGTTCGGCGACGATTTCGGCGAGAATGGCGAGGGCGACTTCTTCGGGCGTGACGGCGCCGATGTCGAGACCGATGGGGGCGTGGATTCTTTTGAGCTGCTCGTCGGGAACACCAGCATCGCGTAGTCGTTCGATAACGATCGAAGTGCGTCGCTTGCTTCCGATCAAACCGGCGTAATCAGGATCGGCTCGAACAACGGCCTGCATGCATTGCTCGTCTTCGTTGTGACCACGCGTCACGACCGCCACGGAAACGCCGCGACCATTGCCAACCGCATCGCGCACCGCTGAAGTCCAATCATCAGCCACCACGAGCTGGATCTGCTTTTCCGGAAAGCGATCGCGATCGAGAAACTCAGCCCGATCGTCCAGCAAAGTCGTTTCATAACCAGCAAAAGCGGCCAGTTTTGCGAGTGACGCGCCAACGTGTCCCGCGCCACATACCACCAGTCGGGGCGCCGGTTGTAAACGTTCAAACAACAACGACGTGTCAAACGCACTGAGAGTAAAGAGGCGCGTGTCTTCACGCGAGGCGAGGAAACTCGCGGCCTGCGCCAGCACCGCGGCATCGAGCTCCGCATCGCCGAGACTGCCCGTAACCAAACCGTTTTCCTGGACCAGCAACTTGGTCCCGATGTCACCCGGACCACTGACTCGGGTCACCATCGCCGCGATCTCGCCGCGCTCGAGTAACTGCTCAATCATTCTTGTGATCGATGTAGCGGAGGGTTGCGTCACTTCGAAGCTTTGGCTAAGCCGACCACCGATGCCGCGCGCCGCAGCAGCCAGAGTGGTCCAACTAACAGGTAGATGGGATTTCTGAAGAAGGCGGGTTGATTCCCTTCGATCGCATGACCCACAAATTGAAGTATCCAGCCGACGACAAACAACAACAGCGCCCAGCGCCAGTAGAAAAAGAAGAGCGGCAACGACACGACGATCATCGGGATGCCAATGCTGTGGCAAAGCCGGTTCAGCGGATGCTGATGCTTGGCCCGGTAGTTAGCGAGGAGGTCCTGCGACATAAGTTATTGCCAATTAATTAGATTACCTCGACAAAAATATCCATCGTGCCACCGCAAACCATTCCTTCCTCACTGGCTTCATCAGCCGTCAGTGAGAAGTGGTGCAGCTGCGATTGGCCGGAGCGCAGCGCTGACTTCGCTTCCGCCCAAACTTCCGCTTCGATACAGCCGCCGCCGACCGTTCCCGCCACCTCGCCGCTTTCGAAGAAAAGCATCTTCGCGCCACGTTGCTGCGGAGTCGAGCCTCGCGTATGTGCGACCGTGGCGACGACCACTCGTTCACCACGCGCACCGGCTTCATTGATCAGGCGATAGAGCTCACGCTGTGGAATCGTTGCCATAACCTCGGAACTTTGCGTTCAGAAATTCGTGTTGGTTCTGTAACTGGAACTTTGGGAGTTGTAGTTTGTCTAAAATTTGCAGCCAAGTCCAGAACAACAGGATAAACTACAGCCACAGAATTAGCCTTGCAGCAAACTACTTTGTGATGTAGAGTCACCGCCACGCATCAGAGGTTTCGGGACATGATGTACCAGCACGGACAGCAACTCGGACTCACCTCCACACAGAAGTTCAATCTGGTCACCGGCGTGATCCTGCCGGCCATTGCAGTCACTGTTGAAGCTACTGTGAACGTCTGTGCCCAGACGTTCTTCGATCCAATTCCGACGAGTTGGCACTTACTGCTGGCCGTCATGGTGCCGCTGGCCCAGCTTCAGGTTTGGTTTGCGATTCGCCGCAACGATCCCAATCGCCTCGCGCTCGCGGGTGTTGCAAACGTCGCCGCAATCGGAATCTCGCTGTTCTATTCGTTTGTCTTTCTCCCACTCGTACCAATTGCAGCCTTGACGCTGGTGATCGCGGTCGGCATTTTGCCGCTCGCTCCGTTTTTTGCACTCATCACCGCGCTGATCATGCGCAACCAACTGCGGCGAATCGCTGCGCGGGCGCCGCGCAGGAGTTTTCTGCTGACGACCAAAGGTTTACTGGCAGGCCTGGCTCTCACTGTTGCTGTGATCGGCGCTTTAGAATTGCCGGCTGTCCTTACGCGCCACGGATTGCGGATGGCCGCTTCGTCGTATCCAGAAATGAAGACCAAAGGGATTCATTTTCTGCGTAAGTACGGTAGCAGGGATTATTTGTTACAGAGGTGCTACAGCGAACGCGATCATTCTCTTTACTTCCTCGCCGAATTGCTTTCGTCCCGTAATGCGATAAAGACCAGCGAAGTCCGTGACATCTATTATCGCGTTACCGGCGAGACTTATGACGCGTCGCCACCGCCAGGAAAAGTTGGCGCCCTTTGGGTACGTGAAAATAATTTTGAATTTGAAGAGAATGCCGACGGCACCAAAACGAACGCTGTCTACAAGGATTTGTCGCTGTCGAGTTCTAACCTGACCGGATCTTTCGATCCGGACGGCGGCGTAGGTCATCTGGATTGGACTCTCACTTTCGAGAACGATTACGCGCATGAGGTGCGCGCCGAGATACAACTGCCGCCGGGCGGCGTTGTCTCGAGCGCGTCTCAATCATACGACGGCGTCGAGGTTGTAACTGATTTTGTCGGCCGTAGTCCGGCTCTCGCGTTCAGCGTCACTTCCGACGATCAGCGTGCTCGGGTTTTGGTAACTACCGCCGGACGCGATCGCATCATCGTTCAAACTCATCCCGTGTCGAGTCTTCGTAACGGGACCAGTATTCGTATCGGCATCACCGTGCCATTGGTGTTGGAATCGAAAGAACACGCCCGGCTTATCCTTCCGCATTTCACCGCTCGGAATTTCAGCATTCCAAGGAATCTCAAACATTGGATCCTGATTGACTCTACGCATCCGCTGGGATCTGACTTTGGTTTATCGGTTCACTCCAACGCGCGCTCCTACAACAACGGTTATCAACTGTGGGGTGAGTTTAGTGATGCGGAGCTGATGCGACCGGAAACCGCGCTTCGTTTGTGGCGGACTGGAACGGACCACGGCATCTGGAGCCAGAACCCGTTCGAGATGGATGGAAGTATAGTCAAGCAATCTCTTGAGGAACGCACGCCGGCGCATTTAAGGCGTATCGTAATAGTGGTAGACACGTCCGCCTCGATGGCCCAGTGGCAACCTCAGATCAGTGCAGCCCTGCGCGCCCTGCCGTCTGACCTGGAGGTGCAGATCGTTCTGGCCGACGCGGATTCGCGTTATCAGGTTGACCAGGAAGAGGCGGTTGGCAGCGGACTCGTTTCCGCTTACGCACTTTTGAGCCTGGCGTCTTTCGCCGGCGGAGCGGACAATATGCCGGCTCTCACAAAAGCCTGGGACCTGGCCACCGAAACTCCCGGTAACAACGCCATCGTTTGGATACATAGCCCGCAGCGCATAACCCTCGAATCCGTCGAACCACTGATAGCTCGCTGGCAAGGACGCTTCTATGGACCAGCGCTTTATTCCGTGCCAACCAGTGTCGGTTCAGACGCGATTGAAAAGAAACTTGATGGTATCGACGAAGTTAAATCAGTCGTCCGGCTCGGTTCGCTACAGTCTGATCTCGAGCGCCTGTTTGGTCAGTTGTCGGGCCGGATTGCAACCTTGCAATTCGTCAGATCTGTAAAACGTCGTCCCGCCGATCTCGAGGTTGAGGGCATGGAGACCTCCGACCATCTCGCGCGGCTTTGGGCCAATGATGAGGTGACGCGGATTCTGAGCGCTCGAGACAATTCGTTGCGAGAAGCAGCCATCATGCTCGCGCTTCGTTATCAGTTGGTAACTCCTGCGAGTGGCGCAGTCATTCAGGATATTCGGCAGCAGTTAGACGCAGGTCAACCGGCGTCACACGAAATCTCAAGCTTCACTATTATGCGAGAGCCGGACTTTGGGAGTCTGTTCTTCCTCGCCTTGATCTTCTTTGGCTGGATTATCTATGTGAAAGCCCGCAAATCCAGCCCCGGCGTCTACGCTCCCTGAACACTCTTTGCGTCTTTGCATCCCTTTAGCCACAGATAACGCGGATAGAAAATCCGATTCTTCCGTGTTATTTGTGGCTACCAAGTTTGTTAATATCTGAGCCTCTAAAACCCAGAGTTGGAGGATTCGATGGCAGCAACCCCCCGAATGCCAGGCCGTATCAACGATCGACGGCTTTATATCCTGGCGGCAATTGTTACTCCCTTAATCGTACTCGCTGGTTTCGCACGCACTTACTATCTAAAACCTTTCTTCGGCACGCCGGATCTGCCGGGTCGCATAGTTCACCTGCACGGCATTGTAATGACCGCGTGGGTTCTGCTTTTTATTGTTCAGATTTCGCTGGTCGCAACGCGTCGCACGCGCGTGCATCAACGTCTCGGCATCGCCGGCGGAGTGTTGGCAGCGCTCGTAGTCGTGGTCGGAATTTTGACCGCGCTTTACGCAGCGGCTCGAGGCCACAGCCCGGGTCCGCCGGCACTCGCATTCCTCATCGTTCCGCTCGG
>Ga0070699_100001098_pt1 | contig 25190 bp, 20 predicted proteins | sample KBSK1503metaG_FD_65473 | JGI IMG/M metagenome (GOLD analysis project Ga0070699, IMG submission 65473) | Corn, switchgrass and miscanthus rhizosphere microbial communities from Kellogg Biological Station, Michigan, USA - KBS K1-50-3 metaG | ecosystem: Host-associated > Plants > Roots >...
TCCAGCTCGTCTACTACGAAGCTTGCTTGAGTCCCGATGACGCCTATCGTCGTGAACGCTACTTGAAATCTGGTCGAGGCGGCCGCTACCTCAAGCAGCGTCTGGCCTGCACGCTCTCTTTCGACTCGGGACAACAAGTTGGAACGGCACTAGTCGGAGAAGCGGGTCACGACGAACACGAAGGCGGCGCCGAGGCAGGTGAGCGCGATCGTGAGGGCCGAGGACCGGTGCGAGTGGGCCTCGGGCAGGATGTCGGCCGCGCCGATGTAGAGCAGGAACCCCGCGAAGAAGCCGAGGTACAGCGGCAGGAGCGGCGGCGGCATCTGCACCGCCAGCGTGGACGCGGCGCCCGCGAGCGGGGCGAACGCGTCCAGGGCGAGCATGGCCAGGGCGCGCCGGTGCGTGTTCTGGTGGGCGAGCATGAGACCCACGGTGTTGAGGCCGTCCGCGAAGTCGTGGGCGATCACGGCCGTCGCCACCACCAGGCCGACGCGGGGCGAGACCTGGAAGCCGAGGCCGATTCCTACCCCGTCGACGAAGCTGTGGCCGACGAGGGCGAGGGCGGAGAGCAGGCCGACGTCGGGATGGTGGTGGTCGGCGTAGCTCGTCTCCTGGCCCCGATGGATGAGGAGCAGCTTCTCGACGGCATGGAAGAGCAGGAAGCCGACCACGAGGGCGACCATGGGGCGCGACGGCTCCACGCCGTACTCGCTCGTGAGCCGGAAGATCTCGGGCAGCAGGTCGAATCCCACCACCCCGACGACGACGCCCGCCGTGAAGCCGAGTATCAGATGGAGGTACCGGCGGTAGCGGATCGCGAAGAGGCCGCCCGCGGCGGTCGACGCGAACGCCGCGGCCGCCAACAGCAGGGGGTGCACTACGAGCCCTCGATCATACGCGCGACGTGCTCGGCGATCGCGGGAGAGGCAGTGAGGCCGGGGGAGTCGATGCCGACGAGGTTCACGAGGCCGGGGAAGCCGCGCGCCGACTCCTCGGCGATGACGAAGTCGCGGAATCCCTCTCCCGGCCCTTGCAGCTTGGCCCGGATGCCGCTGATGTCGGGGGTGAGGTCCTCGTCCTGGATGGCGGGCACGAGCTGACGCACCGCGGCCCCGAACGCCGCGCGCTTGGCCTCCTCCACCGCGTAGTCCTGCCGGCGGTCCGGCAGGTACTCGGCGTCGGGCCCGAACCGCAGGCGGCCCTCGAGCCCGATCACCGCGTGCACCCCCAGGCTGACGTGCCCGGGCACCGGGTAGACCAGTCGCGAGACGAGGCGCGACCGGGCGGAGGACACCGCGAAGTAGCTCCCCTTGCAGTAGTGCTGCCGGTAGCCGGCCTTCTCCACGTCCACCCCGGCGAGGCCGGCCACCGTGTCCGCGTCCAGGCCCGCGGCATTCACGACGCGCTCGGCGCTGACCGCGTCTTCCTCGCCTCCCGAGCGCAGCGTCAGCCGCCACTCGCCGTCGTCCCGCGCCAGGGCCACCAGCTCGGCGCGGGACTGGATCACCGCGCCGGCCTCGCGGGCGGCGTGGGCGAAGTGGTCCATGAGCCCGTGCGCGTTCACGATCCCCGTGTTCGGGGAGAAGAGCGCGCCCGCCGACGGCACGTTGGGCTCCAGGGCGCGGACCTCGGCCGCCGTGAGCATGCGCAGCTCGACGCCGTTGGCCGAGCCGCGCTCGTGGATCTGCTCGAGCTGCGGCAGCTCGTCCTCGCGGCGGGCGGTGATGATCTTGGTCACGCGCGCGTGGGGCACGTCGTGGCGCGCGCAGATCTCGTAGATCTGCCGGTTGCCCTCCACGCACAGGCGCGCCTTCAGCGAGCCGGGCGGATAGTACATGCCGGCGTGGATCACCTCGCTGTTGCGGCTCGAGGTCTCCATGCCCGGGCGGGCGTTGCGCTCGACGACCACGACGGAATGGCGGGGCGCGAGGCGGGCCGCGATGGCGAGGCCCACGACTCCGGCGCCGACGATCGCCACTTCCGTGTCCGCCACGGCGTTCCATCGTATCCTGTCTGCCGGTCCCTGGAAGGAGTGCTCCCCGCATGGTTCCTTGCGTTCCCGCGCTTCTGGCCCTTGCCGTGCTCGCGTCCGCGTCGGGTTCCCCCCAGGAGCCGTACAAGCGTCCCCCGGCGCCCATCCCGCGCATCCTCGACACGGACCCGGCGCCCCTCGTGCAGCTCAGTCCCGACCGCGCGTGGCTGCTGCTCATGGACCGGCCGGCGCTCCCGCACATCGAGGAGGTGGCGGCCCCGGAGCTGCGCCTGGCCGGCGACCGCTTCGACCCGCGCAACGGCGACCGGTCGCGCGAGCCGACCTTCAAGGGCCTCCGGCTGCGCAGCGTGGCGAGCCCCGTCGAGCGGCGGATCGAGACGCCGGACCAGGCCCGCATCGGCGCCGCGTGGTGGTCGCCCGACTCCCGCCAGGTCGCCTTCACCGTGGTCGGGGCCGACGCCGTCCACCTGTGGCTGGCGGACGCGAAGAGCGGGGCCGCGCACCGGCTCACCGAGGCCCGGCTCAACGGCGTGGCCGGACCTCCATGCGCGTGGGCGTCCCCGCTGTCGGGCCTCGTCTGCAAGCTCGTTCCCGCGGGGCGCGGGCCGGCGCCCACCGCGCCCGGGACGCCCCCCGGCCCCCTGATCCAGGAGGCCTCGGGCAAGGCCGCTCCCAACCGCACCTACGAAGACCTGCTGCAGAACCCCGCCGACGAGGCGCTCTTCGAGCACCACTTCACCAGCCAGCTCGCCCTCGTCTCGCCCGACGGGAGCGTCCGGACGATCGGCGTCCCCGGCCTCCACGTGACGGCCGCCCCTTCGCCGGACGGCGTCTTCCTCCTCGTGGAGACGCTGCACCGGCCTTTCTCATACCTGGTGCCGCGCGAGCGCTTCCCGCGCGCAGTCTCCGTGTGGAACGTCGACGGTCTGTTCGTGCGCCAGGTCGCCGACGTGCCGCTGCAGGAGGACGTCTCGACCGCCTTCGACGCCGTGCCCACCGGGCCCCGGGACGTGTCGTGGCGCGACGACGCGCCGGCCACTCTGGTCTGGGCGGAGGCCCTCGACGGGGGCGACCCCGCGAAGGCGGCGCCGAAGCGCGATCGGCTCGCCACCCTCGACGCTCCGTTCGGCGGCGAGCCGGCGAGCCTGCTCGACGTGGACTACCGGATCTCCGGGGTGGTGTGGGGCCGCGGCGATCTGGCCGTGGTGGACGAGAGCTGGTGGAAGACGCGGCGGACCCGGACGTGGGTGGTCGCGCCCGGCGGCCGCCTCGCCCCGCGGGTCCTCTTCGACCGCTCGTCCGAGGACCGTTACGGCGACCCGGGAGAGTTCCTCACCGCGCCGAACCCCCGCGGCCGGTCGGTGCTGCTGACGAGCAAGGACGGCAAGTCCGCATACCTCGCGGGCCGCGGCGCGTCTGCCGAGGGCGACCGGCCGTTCCTGGACCGCATCGACGTCGGCTCCGCCCGCACCCAGCGGCTCTGGGGCTCGGAGGCCCCGGCCTACGAGGAGATCGTCGCGCTTCTCGACGGCGAGGGGCGCCGCGCGGTCACGCGGCGGGAGTCCGCCGACGAACCCCCCAACTACTTCGTGCGCGAGATCAAGGAGAACCTGCTCTCCCGACTGACGGACTTCCCCGACCCCGTCCCCGAGCTGGCGGGGGTGAAGCCCGAGCTCATCCGCTATACGCGCGCCGACGGCGTCGAGCTTTCGGCCACGCTGTACCTGCCCCCCGGCTACGACCGCGCGAAGGGGCCGCTGCCGTTCCTCTTCTGGGCCTACCCGCGGGAGTTCAAGAGCGCGGCCGCCGCCGCGCAGGTCGTCGGCTCGCCGTATCGGTTCACGCGCCCGAGCGGCGCGTCGCACCTCTTCGCGCTCACGCAGGGATACGGGGTGCTCGACGGGCCGACCATGCCGATCGTGGGGGAGGGCGACAAGGAGCCCAACGACACCTACGTGGAGCAGCTGGTGGCCAGCGCACAGGCCGCCGTCGAGAAGGTGGCGGCGATGGGGGTGGCCGACCGCAACCGCATCGCCATCGGCGGCCACTCGTACGGCGCCTTCATGGCCGCCAACCTCCTCGCCCACTCGGACCTGTTCCGGGCGGGCATCGCGCGCAGCGGCGCCTACAACCGGACGCTCACCCCGTTCGGCTTCCAGGCGGAGGAGCGGCCGTTCTGGAAGGCCCGCGACACCTACGTCCGCATGTCCCCCTTCACGTACGCGGACAAGATCGACGAGCCCCTCCTTCTCATCCACGGGATGGCGGACGACAACTCCGGCACCTTCCCCATCCAATCGGAGCGCTTCTTCGCCGCCCTCAAGGGCAACGGCGCGACCGCGCGCCTCGTGATGCTCCCGGCCGAGGCTCACGCCTATCGGGCGCGGGAGTCGGTGGGGCACACGCTGTGGGAGATGGTGCGGTGGCTGGACACGTACGTGAAGAACGCTCCCCCGCGCGCGGGGAAGAAATAGGCGGCGGGACGCTCCCGCCCCGCCGCCTTCGTGCCCGTTTCAGGGCTTGGGCGCCTCCTTGGCCTTCTCGGCTTCCTTGGCCTTGGGCGCTTCCTTCTTGGCGGCGAACGCCTTGGTGGCCGCGGCCGGCTTGGGATTCCAGAAATCGGGATCGGCGGCGGCGATGAGCGCGGTGGGGCGGCTGAGGGAAGGATCCATGGCGTAGACGGTGTTGTAGCCCTCGGCCACGATCTCCGAGATGAGCGTCCGCCGCTGCTTGACGGCCTCGGGCCCGCCGAGCGCCTCGTCGAGCGCCTTCTGCGACTGCTCCGCCCTTTGCCGGGCGTCGTCGATGTCGGACAGCGAGCGCATCGACGTGAAGGACAGGAAGGTGCCGTTGGCGGCGCCGGTCGCCACCTGGTAGACGGCGGTGTGGGCGTCGACGCCCGTCTTCTCCCGCGCGACGTTGAGCGCCTTGATGTAGTCGACGTAGTCCGGCACCCGTCCCGGCTTGATCCGCGTGGTGCTGACGCTCATGAAGCGGGCGCGGCCCGTCTGCTCAGCGCTGCGCGGGTGGTAGCTGAGGTCCTCGCGCAGCGTGTAGTAGGCGGTTCTCTGGCTGGCATGCTGGTCGGCCTGCTCGCGGTCGAGGCGGTCCAGATCGGCCTTGAGCGCGGCATTGGCCGCGATCGCCTCGTCGAACTGCTTGCGATTGGCCTCCACGTCGGCGAAGGAGCCGAAGGCTTGCAGGTAGACCACGGCGTTCTCGTCGCCCGAAACCGGGGTCAGTGCGATCCGGTAGATGGGCGCGTTGGCCTTGACGACGGCGGCGACGAAGCTGGCGGCCGACTTGGCGTGAGGCGCGCCCTTGCCCGGCTTGAGCTCCTCCCGCGAGACGGCGATGACCTTGGGCGGCCCCGCGTCCTGCGCGAGGACGGCCGAGGCCGACAACACGACACTTCCCAGGATACAGAGACGACGATCCATGGGGGTCCTCCTTTTTGGAGATGGGGAACCACGCTACGCCCCGGGGGGGAGGGTGTCAACCGGCGCGCCCGCGGCGCGTCCGCGGCGTGCCCGCGTGGCTCGCGACTCGCCGACGACGCGCAGGCCGGTGAAGAGCCCCCACACCCAGCTCAGCGCGAAGAGGAGCACGCCGAAGGCCCCCCAAGGCAGGTAGGGGCCGCCGTCGAGCGGCAGGCTGCCGGTGCGGGACCAGGCCACGACGAACCAGACCAGCCAGACGGCGGTGAGGGCGAAGCCGACCAGGGCCAGCGCGGTCTGGGGCCAGCCGGCCCGGCGGCCGGCCAGCAGCGAGCCCAGCCCCGGGAGCACCAGGAGGTTCGTCATCAGGCAGGCCCAGGCCCGCGCCTCGTCCACTACATTTTCCCTCGAGCCCCTCTGCGGGCCCGCCGCATTGTAGACTCGGGCCGGCGGCGGAGGCACCGGGATCTTGGCGACGTACACCGAGAAGACCATCGTGGTGACCGGAGCCTCGTCCGGCATCGGGCGCGCGCTGTGCCTCGCTCTCGCCGCCCAACGCCCGCGCCTGGTCCTCTCCGGCCGCGACGAAGCGCGGCTCGAGCAGGCGGCCGAGGCATGCCGAGCGGTGGGAGCGGAGGCCCTCGCGGTGCGTGCGGACGTGACCGTGCCCGCCCAGTGCCAGCTCCTCGTCTCCCGCGCGGTGGAGCGCTTCGGCGGCGTGGACGTCCTCGTCAACAACGCCGGCGTCGGCATGATCGCGCTCTTCGAGGAGGTGCAGGACCTGTCGGTCTTCGAATCGTTGATGCGGGTGAACTACCTCGGTGCGGTCTACGCGACCTGGTACGCCTTGCCGGAGCTGAAGCGGAGCCGGGGCCAGATCGTCGCCGTGGCCAGCCTGGCCGGCCTCAACGGCGTGCCCTATCGCACCGGGTACGCGGCGAGCAAGCACGCGATGATCGGCTTCTTCGACTCGCTTCGCATCGAGCTGCGAGGCACCGGCGTGTCCGTGACGGTGGCGGCCCCCGACTTCGTCCTCTCCGAGATACAGAAGCGTGCCTTCGGCGCCGATGGCCGGCCCCTCGGCCGGAGCCCGCTGCAGGAGGACAAGATCATGACCGCCGAGCGGTGCGCGGCGGAGATCATCGAGGCCATGGAGAAGCGGCAGCGGTTGATGCTCGGCTCGCTCCGTGGCCGCGTCGGCCGCTGGGTGCGCCTCGTCGCGCCGGGCCTCATCGACCGCATCGCGCTCAAGGCCGTGCGGGAAGGGAAATAGGCGCCCCTTTTCGCGCGCGGCCGTGTTTATATGAGGAAAACCGTGGAGGTGACGGTTGAGACTGACTCCCCCTTCGACCGCGTCCTGGCTCATCGCGCTGATCGTCGGCGGCCTCGGGATCCTCATCCACGTCGGCGCCGTTCACGTTCGCCTCGGCGTCGAGCCCTTCTGGCTCGTGGGCGCGGCCTTCGTCCTGCTCGTCGTGGCCTCCCTCGTGCGCGGGCTGTAGCCTAGAAATCGAGCCGAAGCCCCAGGCGGAGGGCTCGGGGTGGCTGCTGCACGGTCGGCGTGCGGAAGGCGGGACCGCTGAGCACGTCTTCCTCGACCTCGTGCGCGGTTGCGAGAAGGTTGAAGCCCTCGACGACCGCGCTCAGGCGCACCCGGCCGACGTCGATACCCTGCTCGGCCCGTGCGTCGAGGCTCAGCGTGTAGGCGAAGCGCGAGCGGCCGTTCGGGATCGCCCGCACCGCCTCCGGCCCCTGGGCGAGGTCCGGGGCAACGACCAGGCGAGCGAACGGCTGCCCGTCCTGATACCGGACGACCGTTCCCAGCCGCGGGCCATGCCGCCCGCGGCCGTACCACGCGGCGATCTTGATCGTGTAGGCCCGGTCGAAGAAGAGCCGCCCGCGGGCGAACGTGTCGGCGTTGGGGTCGTCGAGCAGCTCGCCGGGGACGCTGGGATCGTTCTCGTCGGAGCGGAAGCCGCGATCGGCGGCCGAGCCCTCGGAGCGGTGGGCGGTCGCCCCCAGGAGCAGGCGGAGGCCGTCCACCGGGCGCAGGTCGAAGACCAGCTCCACCCCCTGGTAGCGCGACGCGAGGCCAGGCGCGTTCATGACCCGGTACTGGTCGGCGCCGAAGCTCGCGGGATCACGGTCGAAGATCGGGAGCTGCTGGTCGTCGGCCGTGGTCGCGAAATCGCCCCCGGGGTCGAACACGGTGAACGTGCGGTACCGGTCCCGCGGGACCCCGACGTTCACCGACTCGATGAGCCGGCGCCCGCGCCGGTCGATCCCGATGAAGCGAACCACCGCGCGGCGTCCGAGGCGGGCCTCCACGCCCGCGACGAGCTCATCGGTGCGGGGCGCCGCGAGATCGGGGTCGAGGGTGGAGCGGCTCCCTCCGGGTCCCGCGAAGGCCACCAGGCGCCCGACTTCGCCCGGCGTGAAACGGCCGTCCCCGTCGTCCCGCCATCGCGAGACGGTGGCGGCGGGTGCGGTGGGATCGCCGAACGCGAGCAGGCGGAGGGGGAGCCGGTCGCGCCGGCGCGACCATCCGCCGAAGAGCGCCAGCCGGCCGGCATGGTCCAGCCTCGCCCGCGCCCGCAGACGCGGCGAGACCTCGAGCCACGAGATGCGCGACGGGCCGGCCGAGTCGGCCCGCGTGGACTCCGCCCGCGCCCCCGCCTCCACGACGAGGCGGTCCCCGAATCGGACGCGGTCGGACAGATGCGCGGCCAGCTCGTTGGCCGACCAGCGCGAGGAAGCCGGGCGCCGCGGGAACTCCCACACGCGGTCGGGCATCCCGCCCACGATCTCCCCGACCGTCACGGGGCCGGAGGCGAACAACTCGGCCTTCTCGCGGCTCGCCTCGACGCCCAGGGAGAGCGCATGGAACGAGCGGCGCCATTCCTCGGGCGCCGCCCGGAAGACGAGCGCCGCGGCGGCGCGCTCACGCGACCCCGGGCCATCGAGGAGCATGCCCGGGATCGGCCCGTCCGCGATCGGGTCCACCTCTCCGACCGTGGCGTCGCTCCGTCCGTCAGCAACCGAACGGGCGCGCGCATAGGAGGCGGTGGCCCGCAAGGCCGCGCCCGTTTCGCCCCGCCGCGTCCAGCCCGCCTGCAGATGGGCGAAGGCGTCGCGCCTCCGCGCGGCGTGTCCGAAGAGGACCGCGCCGGGATCGGGATGCCGCGCGTCCTGGACGAGGACCAGCAGCCGGCCCTCCGTGCCGGCGTCCGTCCACACCAGGTGGGCGAGGAGCGAGCGGGCTCGCGCGTCGCGGGCCTCGCGCTCGTCCCGCTCGAAGCGCGAGACGCCGGTCGCGCTTCCGGAGAGGGCGAGGCCGAGACGCTCGCGGACGAGCGGCCCGACCAGGGAAAAGGCGCCGCGCCGCCACGAATCGTACCGGGCGATGGCCGGGGGGCCGGGAGGAGTATCCGCCTCCAGTCCGGACGTCGTCGCCGCTCCCTCGAGCGAACCGCGCCAGACGGTGCGCGGACGCGGAGGCAGCATCACCAGCAGCGGTCCCGATCCCGCCTCCTCCAGGGGAACGAGAGCCGTCATCGCGTCGAGCGCGCCGAGGCTGCCGAGGTCGGGGAGCAGCAAGGGGGCGCCGGACCCGAAGGGGTCGGTCACGTCGGCCGCGCCGAAGCGGAAGGAGGCCTGGGCGAAGGGGGCGCCGTGCGCGCTGAAGCGTGGCGCCTGGCCCACCCGGAGGCCGCCGTTGTCCAGCCGGTCCACGACCGAAGAGGTCTCGGCCGTCTCCAGGAGCGACCACGCGTCGCGGCTCGAGGGCAGGTCGCGCAGCGCGTCGGCGTCGAACGTGGTGCCGTACCGGCCCGGCTCCGGCAGCAGGTCATCGATCCGCGAAGCGCCCTCCCCGCCGGCGAGGACCGCGGTGAGCCAGCCCGTTTCGCCGGGGCCGAGGCGCAGATCACTCGAGGCGGGCGCCAGACCCGCGTGCTCGACGCGCAGGCGGTAGGCGCCCGGGCCGACGTCATAGAACGCCAGGACGCCGCCGGCGTCGGCCCGCGCCGTGTAGGCGGCGCCCGCTTCGTCGATCGAGACGAGCGTGGCCGACACCTCCGGCAGCGCCCGGTGCGACGGGTCCACGACCCGCACCTGGAGGCTGGCTTCGGCGGCGGCCGTCATCGGCGCCGCGGCCGGCAGGATGAGCAGCAGCGCGAGCCCGAGAGCGCGGCCGGCCACCGCGCTACTGGGAGATCTTCTTGCGGGGGGGGGCGCTGGCCGCAGGAGGCGGCACCTCCCGCAGGCGCGGGATGGGGGACCCCTCGGCCGCGCGCGAGGGAGCCTGCCGTCCCGCTTCCAGCTCGGCCTCGATGTCCTCGCCGGCCGGGAGCAGCGCGTCCTTCTCGATGGCCATCAGCTCCTCGAGGTCGCGCACCCCGCGCTCGGTGTCCTCGGCGGAGGAGACGAGGCCGTCCAGCTGCTCGGTGATCGTCCGCGGGTCGCGCATGGAGTAGCTCTGGTCGCGCAGGAGCTGCAGCACCTCCTCCACCGTCTCCGTCTGCGCCTCCACGAGCTGCCGGTTCTCGAGCGCCTTCTGGTAGCGCTCCAGCCGTTTCTCGAGAACGCTCCGCGTGCGCGCCTTGATCTGCTGGATCCGCTCCGAGCCCGCCGCCATCTCGTGCTCGAGCATCGCCATGCGCTCTTGGATCCGCTCGGGATCGGTCGTGGAGAAGTAGGCGTGGTAGCGCATGAGGCTGTAACGCATCCGGAGGTAGAAGGAGAGGAGGAAATCGAGCTTCCGCACCAGCTCCTCGACCAGCATCTGGGACGACGAGTCGAGGGCCTTGTAGTTCTGCCGGATCTCCGAGGCCAGCCCCTGCAGGGCGCGGTAGCGTTGCTGCTCGGGGTTGGGGAGGTCCTTGAGCATCTCCCAGGCTTCCTTCTGCGTGCGCTGGGCGGCCGCCTGGTCCTCCTCCTGGGAGACGCGCGCCCGCACCAGGCGCTGGAAGCGCTGGTTGCCGGACACGAGCGGCAGGACGATCAGCTCCACGCCCGCCGCGACCACCAGGGGAAAGAGGGTGCCCGAGAGCGCCGCGAAGCCCAGGGCGGTGACGAGGCCGATCAGGTTGTACTGGCTCTTGAAGGCGTGGGCAAGGAAGTTCGGTTCCTCAGTGGGCAACGACGCCTCCGCCGGCGGCGCGCCGGAAGCTCCAGTTCGCCCTTAAGCTACCATACCTACGGCGGCAGTCCCGTCGTCACCCAGACCCGCACCCGCTCGTAGGGTTGCGATGGCCGGTGGGCGTCGAGCGGCACCGACTCTCCCGGTGCTCCGTACCTTCCGAGGGCTTCGGCGACGTGGAGTGTCCAGTTCGCGCAGTACAGTCCCTGGAGGGCACCGTTGACAGCCCCCCGGAGCGGGGGCAGTCGAGCGGGAGGCCGCTCGAACGATGGGGGAGGAAGACCCACCCAGTACACCCGGTGACCGCCCTGGAGCGTGCTCTCCACCCTTGCGACCAGGGGGCCGATCGGATCCTCGGCCTGGAGCTGGCGCGCCAGCAGATCCGTGCGGTGCACGCTCGTGTCCGCCAGAGGCGGGATCGTGGACCAGGGCGCGGCGCCCTTGTAGTAGCGGTTGAAGGACACGGCCAGGAACCAGGGGCTCACGACCACGAAGTCGTCGCGCGGCGCGCCCGCAAGCGCGGCCGTGGCCAGATCCATGTTCGTCTGCCGCAGCCCCAGGTACGCGAAGGCCCTCGGGGACACCAATGCGAGTAACGCCCCCGCCAGGACGAGACGGCTGATGCGGAAGGCCGGCGACCCGCTGTGGAGCATTGCTTCGAGGCAGACGGCCATGAGGGCCACGAGCGAGAGCCAGTACCAGGGCACGGTCGGGAAGCCGAGGTACAGCAGGAAGGCGAACTGCGCGGGGATGGCGATCAGGAGCACCAGCAGACCGTAGATCGCCAACGCCCGCGGCCACCCGGAGGGGGGTTGGGGTGCCGCGACGGCCACGAGCGCGCACGCCAGGGCACCGACCCAGGCGACGGCCAGCACCTGGCCCGGCCCGCCCAGGCCCATCTCGGCGCCCAGGGCGTGCCAGAAGACAGATGCCAGGTGTCCCGGGGTCGCTCCCTCGACGCTGACGAGCCGGTACTCGCGGGCGCGTCCCATCACGGCGAGGTAAGGAAGAAGGGAAAGCGCGGCCACGGCGCCGATGCCGAGGGCCATGACCGCGCGCCGCCGGTGCCCCCGCCCCAGCGAGACCAGGGCTCCGGCCGCTCCGATCGCAAACACGAGGACGCTGTTCTGGTAGACGCTCTGGACGGCGGCGGTGGCGGCGATCGCCGCGAGCCCGACGGCGGCGAGCCGGGGACGCTGGAGGGCCTCGAAGACCGCGGTGAAGGTCAGCAGGATGGCCAGCTCCCCGAGGCCGTAGCCGCGTATGGAATCGCCCCAGCGGACAACCACCGGGTTGACGGCGAAGAGGGCGAGCGCCAGCAGCGGCGGCGGAAGACCCTCGCGGCGCCGGCTCAGCCAGAGCGCGGCGACGGCCGCGAGCCCCACGAGGAGCCCGAAGCCGCGCAAGCCGGCGTCCGTTCCCCCGAGTCCCAGCGCGTACCAGAGGCGCAGGAGGACGAAGGGCAACAGCGGGAACGACTCGCTCTCCAGGCGATCCCACACGCCGGCGAGCGTCGGCTGCGTCGCCACGACGACCGTGTTGATCTCGTCACGCCAGAGCGGCCCGGCACTGAGGAAGAGCCGGACGTGCAAGACCAGCGCCACGACGGTGGCCGCCAGGGCCAGCGCCCCCTCGGTCCGCGCGAGCCACACCGGCGACGGGGCCTGAGGCGCGGACGGGGCGAGCACGCCCCGTATGTTAGCGTTGCGCGCCATGGACGCACGTCACGCGCTCCGGAAAGAGCTCGGCCTGCTGGGGGCCGTCGTCGTCGGCGCCGCGATCCGGCTCGACCAGATCCGCGAGCAGATCGTGCTGGACGACGAGTGGCACGCCCTCCACGCGATCCTGCGATTCGGCTACGGGCGCATCCTCACCCACTTCGGATGGACCGACGTCTGCATCCCGCTCGCCGTCTTCGACAAGCTGGTCGCGGACACCGTGGGGCTGTCCGAGACGTGGATGCGCCTGCCCGTGCTGCTGGCGGGGATCGGCTCGCTCTTCCTGATCCCGCTCATGCTGCGGACGTGGGTGGGACGCTCGGCAAGCACGTCGTTCGCATGGCTGCTCGCCGTCTCGCCGCTGCACGTGTTCTTCAGCCGGTTCGCCCGGCCGTACGCGATCAGCCTGTTGCTGGTGATGGTGGGTGGGCTGGCGTTCGCGCGCTGGGTGGAGGACGGTCGCCCGAGGTGGAAGGCCCTCAGCGTGGGCGGCTTCGTCCTGGGGCCCTATTTCCATCTGGCCGTGCTGCCGGTCGTCGTGGCCACGATCGGTCTCGGCCTGGTGGACGCCGTCGGGTGGCGCCGCACAGAGGCGCGCCGCCCCGGGGAAATGGTGCGCCTGGCCGCCGCGGTGGCCGTGGGCCTCGCGGTCCTCGTCGGGCTGCCGCTGGCCGCGGACCATGCCGCGCTCGCGTACAAGGCCGGCCGCGCGCGGCTCGGCGCGGCGATGGCGGCGGGCGCGCTGGAGCTGATGGCGGGAACGGCGCGGACGCCGCTGCTGGTGGCGCTCGTCGCCCTGGTCCTGGCCGGCGGGCTCCTGCTCGCCCGCGAGCGGCCACGCCTGCTCCTCGTGCTGGGGACGATGGCGCTCGCGGGGCCCGCCGCGATCGTGATCGTGCGCCCCGTGTCCGTCGACCAGCCCATCGTGGCCGCCCGCTACTGCCTGGTGGCCCTGCCGGTGATGCTGCTGCTCGCCGGGCTGACGTTGGCGCGCGGGGAGGAGTGGCTGCGCGCAAGAGGCGTTCCTTGGCCGTCGGGGGCGCTGACCGCCCTCGGCGTCGTCGGCCTGCTCCTGGGCGGACCGCTCCCGCGCATCCACGCGCGGCCCAACAACTGGACCAATCACGGGTGGTTCCAGTACGCGTACGACCCTGCGCGCCTCGACTGGCGCTGCCCGCAGGAGGTGCCGCGGTTCTACCGGGAGCTGGGCGCGCGTCCGCCCCGCAGCGTGCGGATCGTGGAGGCGCCCTGGTGGCACGCCTGGGAGAACGTGTACTTTCCCTGCTACCAGCGGGTGCACCGGCAGTACATGGCGATCGGCTTCGTGGCCGGGCTGGACCGGGCCGCATCCCCGACCGGCCTGCCGCGCGCGGCGGAGCTGCCCCTGCTGGCCCCCGGCGGTCGCTTCCGGTTCCGCAACTTCATCCACGTCTTCGACGACGCCGGCCTGCGCGGACATGCGATCCGATACGTCGTCTTCCACCGGTCCCTCGAAACGGAGATGGGCGTGGACTCGTCCGACTACCGCGTCGACATCGCACCCTGGATCGATTACTACCGGTCGCGTTACGGGCCGCCCGTCTACGAGGACGGCACCCTTCTCGCTTTCGACGTGACCCGGTCCCGGGCGCCCGAGGGCGCCCGATGAACGCGCGCGCCGCGGCCGCCGGCATCGCCTACCTCGTGATCGCCGTCCTGTGGGCGCTGCCCATGACCGCGCGCCCCACCGAGCGCGTGCCCGACCTCGGTGACCCGCTGCACCTGGCGTGGACGATGGCTTGGGATGCCCACGCGCTCGTGCACCAGCCGCTGCGGCTCTACGACGCCAACGCGTTCCATCCCTACCCGCGTAGCCTCACCTTCGCCGACCACCTGTTGCCGGAGGCGGTGATGGTCGCGCCCCTCTTCTGGGCCACCGGCAACGCGCTGCTCGCCTCGAACGCGGCGGTCGTGCTTGCGCTCGCGCTGTCGGCCACCGCGATGTTCCTGCTCGTGCGTCACATCACGGCCTCCCCGGCGGCCTCCTTCGTGGCGGGCCTGGTCTACGCCTTCAACAGCCTCACCCTGCACGAGCTGCCCCGCGTGCACGTGCTCAACGTGCAGTGGTGGCCCCTGGCCCTCCTGTGCCTCGCTCGCTTCCGCGTGGAGGGGCGCCGCCGCGACGCGCTCCTCGCCGCGGGCGCGCTGGCTCTCGAGGGCCTGTCCGGCACGTATTACCTCGTCTACACCGCCATGCTCACGCCGCTCTGGCTCCTCGCGATCGGCCTGGGCCGGCCGCGGCCCGCAGCGTCGGCGATGCGCCGGCTCCTCCTGGCCCTCGCGGTCGCCGCCGTCGTCGGGGCCGCCCTTCTATGGCCCTATGGGGCGCAATTCCGCGCCATGGGGTTCGAGAAGGGCTGGACGGGCGGCGCGGACCTGCTCGCCTACCTGGAGCCGGCACCACGCAACCTGCTCTGGCCGGCCCTGGACGCGGATCCCGGCCGGGCGGAGCTTCCGCACTTCGTGGGAATGCTCACGCTCGTGCTCGCGACGCTCGGTCTCGCCCGCTTCCTGAGCGGGCATGCCGGGCGCGGAGCCCGCCCGGTCCTGGCGTGCGCGCTGGTGGCCGCCGCGATCGGCCTGGCCTTCTCTCTGGGCCCGATCGTCCACGTGGGCGGCCGCCGCATCGGCCCCGGACCCTACGATCTTCTCTACCGCCTGGCGCCGCCGCTGCGCGGCATGGCGGGGCCGGAGCGGTTCGGGGTCCTGGTGCCGCTGGGATTGGCGGTGCTCGTCGGGATCGCGGTGGCCGCGCTCCTCGCGCGGTTGCCGCGGAGGGCACGCGTGGGCGTGACGGCGGCGCTGTCCGTTCTCGTCCCCCTCGAGCACTGGAGCGTGCCCAGGGCGGCGGCCGAGGTGCCGGCCGGCGCCGACGTTCCGCCCGTGTACCGCTGGCTGGCCCGCGACCAGCGCACGCCGATGGTCGAGCTTCCCCTCTATCCGCAGCGCGCGCGCAAGGAGTGGGCGGCCTATCTCTATTTCTCGACCTATCACTGGCGTCCGATCCCGGTGGGCCGAACGTCTTTCTACCCCCCCGCGCATGAATTCCTCGTGCGCATGCTCGAAGGCTTTCCGGACGATGGCTCGATGGCCGCGATGGACCGTCTCGGCATCGACACCGTGGTGGTCCATCCGCGGGTCTGGGCCGACCCGCAGCGCGCGGCGCGAGTACAGGCCGTGGACGCCCACCCGCGACTGCGCCTCGTAGAGGCCTTCGCCGGCGCGCCCGACGCGCGGTTCGCGGCCCTCGGCCTGGGCGAGGAGCGTGTCTACCGGTTGACCGGGGCCCCGCCCGCGCTGCCCCCGCCCTGCGCGCCCGCCGACCCCATTCCCCGGGAAGGGTGGATGCTGAGCTCGAGCGGCGTCAACAAGGAGGACCGCGTGCGCGACGGCGATCGCCGCACGGCGTGGCATACCGCCCAGCCGCAGCGTCCCGGTGACTACCTGGAGGTGCGGCTTCCCCGCGTCGAGACCGTAGCCGCGGTGGGCCTGGGCCTCTACTACCCCTACGACGAGCTGCCGCGGAACCCGGTGGTGGTGGAGGAGGGCGAGGATGGCCGCCGCCGGCGTGTGGACGTCGCCGACGGCCCGGCCGAGCGGCGCGCCGTCCTCGATGCGCTCCTGGAGCGGCCGCGAGAGGCCGAGTGGACGCTCCGCCTACCGCCGGGCCCCGCCCGCGCGGTGCGCATCCAGGTGGGCTGGCGCGAGGGCGATCCTTCCTGGCCCGCCTGGTCCGTGCCCGAGCTGCAGCTCTACCGCTCGTGTCGCTGAGCTACCATACCGCCCGTGGATTTCTCGATCCCGGCGGAGAGCGAGGCGAGGCTTCGTGCGATCGAGGAGTTCGTCCGTCGGCGCCTCCTTCCCCGCGAGACGGCGCAGCTCGCCGCCGGCTTCGGCGCCTCCGAGCCGGAGCTGGAGGACCTGCGCGGGCAGGTTCGCGCGCGTGGATGGTGGGCACCCGCGGTCCCGGCGGAACTGGGCGGGCTCGGGCTCTCCCTCCTCGAGTACGCGCTCGTGGGCGAGGTGCTCGGCCGGAGCATCTTCGGTCACTACGTCTTCGGTTCCCAGGCCCCCGACGCCGGCAACATCGAGCTGCTGCATCGCCTGGGCACCGAGGAGCAGAAGGAGCGGTTCCTCATCCCGCTCGTCCGGGGCGAGGTCCGGAGCTGCTTCGCGATGACGGAGCCGGAGAGCCCGGGCTCCAACCCCACCGAGCTGCTCAGCCGCGCGCGCCGGGACGGGCGTGAATACGTCCTCGACGGCCACAAGTGGTTCGTCACCGGCGCCGACGGCGCCCGCTTCGCGATCGTGATGGCGGTGACGGATCCGGGAGCGCCGCCGCGGCAGCGGGCGACGATGTTCCTCGTCCCCACCGCCACGCCGGGCTTCCAACGGGTGCGCAACGTCCCCGTGATGGGGAGGGCCGGAGAAGGCTGGCTGAGCCACGGCGAGATCCGGCTCGATGCGTGCCGGATCCCCGAGAGCCAGCGGTTGGGAGCGGAGGGTGGCGGCTTCGCGGCGGCCCAGGAGCGCCTGGGGCCGGGACGCGTGCACCACTGCATGCGGTGGATCGGCATCTGCGAGAGGGCCTTCGAGCTGATGTGCGCCCGGGCGTCGTCGCGCACGATAGAAGGGAAGTCGCGCCTCGCCGACCAGCCCCTCTTCCAGGCGACGCTGGCGGAATGCCGCGCCCGCATCGACGCCGCGCGGATGCTCGTTCTGAGGTCGGCGTGGACGATCGACCGGGCGGGCTTCGCCGCGGCGGCCGAGGAGATCTCCCTCGCCAAGTTCTTCGTGGCGGAGGTGATGGCGGACGTGGTCGACGCCGCCCTCCAGGCCCACGGCGCACTGGGGATGAGCGACGACACGCCGCTGGCGTTCTACTACGCCCACGAGCGCGCGGCGCGGATCTACGACGGCCCCGACGAAGTGCACAAGCTGTCCGCGGGCCGCCGCATCCTGAAGCGGCATGGCGGTTGACGCCGATGCCCCCGGCCCGCCTCGTCCGGGGGAGGAGCTGAACCGGGACCGGCTGGCCGAGTACCTGCGCAGCACGCTCGGTCTCGGGAGGCCGTTGGAGGTGCGGCAGTTTCCGGGCGGCCACTCGAACTTGACCTATCTCGTCAGCGCGGGCGGGCGGGAGCTGGTGCTGCGCCGCCCGCCCTTCGGCTCGACCGTGAAGACCGCCCACGACATGGGCCGAGAGTTCCGGGTGCTGTCCGCGCTCGGGACCGTCTTCCCGAAGGTGCCACCCGTCGTGGCCTTCTGCGAGGACGCGTCCGTCCTGGGCGCACCGTTCTATCTGATGGAGCGCGTGCGCGGAGTGATCCTGCGGAGCCGGGTGCCGGAGGGCCTGGCCCTGCCCCCGCCGACCGTCGCGCGGCTCTGCGCGGCCCTCGTCGAGACGCTGGTGGAGCTGCACGGGCTGCACTACGCGGCGGTCGGCCTGGCCGACTTCGGGCGGGCCGAGGGATACGCGCAGCGTCAGGTCACGGGCTGGACGAAGCGCTACCAGGATGCGCACACCGACGACGTGCGCGACATGGCCGACGTGGCGCGCTGGCTCGCGGGCCACGTTCCGCCCTCCGCGGGGGCGAGCCTTCTCCACAACGACTACAAGCACGACAACCTGGTGCTCGATCCCCACGATCCGGCCCGCATCGTCGCCGTCCTCGACTGGGAGATGTCGACCGTCGGCGACCCGCTCATGGACCTCGGGACGACGCTCGCCTACTGGGTGGAGGAAGGCGACGGCGAGGATCTCAAGGCCATCGCGTTCGGGCCGACGCGGCTTCCCGGAAGCGACACGCGGCGGCAGCTCGGGGACCGCTACGCGGAGCGGAGCGGTCTCGCCCTGCACGACATGGACTTCTACTATTGCTTCGGGCTCTTCAAGATCGCCGTCGTCGTACAGCAGATCTACTACCGTTTCCGTCGGGGCCTCACGCGCGATCCGCGCTTCGCGGGGCTCGGCGGCGCCGTGAACGTGCTGGCCCGGCAGGCCGCCCGTTACCTCGGGCGGCCGGAGCTTTGAAAGAAGACCGGCCGCCGGCCTCGGCCGGAGGTTTCCGCGGCGTGGGCCCGTCGCTGGCCCTGCTGTGCGCCATCAACACGCTGAACTTCTTCGACCGCCAGGTGTTGTTGGCGGTGGCGGAGCCCATCCGGCGGGAGTGGGCCCTCAACGACGCCGCCGTGGGCGCCCTCGGCACCGCCTTCACGCTGCTCTACGCGGTAGTGGGCCTCCCCTTCGGACGCCTGGCCGACCGCGCGCGCCGGACGCGCATGCTCGCGGCCGGGGTGCTCGCGTGGAGCCTGCTGACCGCGCTGCAGGGCGTGGCCCGGAGCTTCGTGCAGCTCTTCGTGCTGCGCCTGCTCGTCGGGGTGGGCGAGGCGACGTGCGCTCCCGCCGCGACTTCCCTCATCGGCGACCTGGTGCCGCCGGAGAAGCGCTCGCGGGCGCTCGCGGTCTTCATGCTCGGCCTGCCTCTGGGCCTGGGCCTGAGCTACGCCGCCAGCGGGTGGGTGGCCCAGGCCTGGGGCTGGCGGGCGGCGTTCTTCGTCGCGGGGCCCCCGGGCGTCCTGTGCGCGGCGCTGGCGCTGGCCTTGCGCGATCCCGGCCGCGACGCGGTGACGGACGCGCGCCGCGTCGCCCCGATCTCCCCCTACCGACGGCTCCTGGCCATCCCGACGCTGTGGTGGATCATCGCCTCCGGCGCCGTGCACAACTTCAACATGTACGCGCTCGGCACGTTCCTCTCTCCTTATCTCATTCGCCTCCACGGGCTGGACGTGCGGGAGGCCGGGCTCGTCTCGATGCTCGCCTACGGGCTGTCGGGCATTCCGGGGATGCTCCTCGGCGGCATCGCCGGTGACGCGCTCCGGCGCCGGGGCCCCGCCCCCCGCCTGCTCCTCGGCGCCGGCCTGTTCCTCATCGCGGCGCCTCTGGTGTTCTTCGCCCTGCGGCGGCCGGCGGGCCACGCCCTCGCCTTCACGCTCCTGCTCGGCCTGGCCTGCGCGGCGATGGCGGCCTACTACTCGATCGTGTACGCCGTGGTCCAGGACGTCGTGCCCGCCTCGCTCAGGGGCACGGCCATGGCCGTGTACTTCCTCGCCATGTACGTCCTCGGCGCCTCGTTCGGTCCCGTAGCCACGGGAATGCTGAGCGATTGGCTGACGGTGCGCGCGGCCCGGGTTGCGGGCGCCGTCTCCGGCGGGACCGCGTCCCTGGAGCCTTTCCGCGCCGCCGGCCTGCACGCCGCCTTGCTCGTGGTGCCCGCCCTCGCCCTCGTCATGGTCGCGATCCTGGGGGCCGCCGCCCGCACGGTGGACCGCGACGCGAGGCGTGCCGAAGAGGTCTAGGTCTGCCTCGGCAGCCCCGAGGGTGCCAAGGGCAGAGAACGGAGGCGGGTGCCGGTCGCATCGAAGATCGCGTTGCCGATGGCGGGGGCGACGCAGACGAGCGGCGTCTCTCCCGCTCCCGCCGAGGGCAGGTCCTTGCGGTCGACGAGCACGACGTCCAGATCCGGTACGTCGCTGAAGCGGGGGACGCGGTAGCGCGAGAAGCGGTCGGTCGTGATCAGGCCGTCCTCGAAGCGCACCGCCTCGAAGAGCGCGCCGCCCAGGCCCATCATCATCGCGCCCTCGACCTGGTTGCGCAGATGGTCGGGGTTCACGATCGCGCCGCACTCGAAGGCCGTCACCAGCCGCCGCACGCGGACCGCGCCGCCCGGCTCGATCGAGACCTCGGCGCACGTCGCGAGGTAGGAACCCTTCTCGGTGCCGGCGGCGAGGCCGTGGCCGCGGCCCGGCGTCCTCGTCCGCGGCCAGCCGAAGCGCTCGCCCGCGGCGTCCAGCACCGCCCGGACCCGCGTGTCCTTGAGGTTCTGCCGCCTCATCTCCAGCGGGTCGACGCCGGCGGCGCGCGCCACCTCGTCCATGTGCGTCTCCCGGGCGAAATGGTTGGCGGTGGCGGCCAGCGCGCGGTACGAGCCCTGACGCAGCGGAGACCGGGCGGGATGGAACTGGATGGTCTGGTTCGCCACGTCGTAGGGCGTGCGGATCCCGGCCGCGCCGCAATTGTAGGTGTGGAACTCCCACGCGGTGAGCGTCCCGTCGGCGCGGGCTCCGCTCTTCACGTCGATCACGCCCGCGGGACGGAAGTAGGCCCAGGCGAACTCCTCCTCGCGCGTCCACACGAGCTTGACCGGATGGCCGGCGGCGCGGGCCAGCCGGGCCGCCTCGATGGCCGCCTCGCCGGTGTGCTTGCCGCCGTAGCCCGCGCCGGTGTCGGGCACGATCACGCGCACCTTCTCTTCGGGCAGGCGGAAGGCCTCGGCCAGCTCGGTCCGCACGCCGAAGGGCCGCTGGGTGCCGGTCCAGACGGTGAGCTTGCCGTCCTGCCACTCGGCCAGCGCGGCCCGCGGCTCGAGCGGGGCGTGGGCGATGTACGCGACGGTGTAGGCCTGCTCGAGCCGGAGGGGCGCCGCCGCCCGCGCCTCCGCGACCGATCCCGACACCTGGGGGCCCCCGCTCCGGCCGTCGCCGTCGCGCGCCTCCGGTGGCGTCTTCTTCAGATGCTCGAAGATCTGGCCGTCCGACGGTTGCGGCGAGGTCTTCCACTCCGCCTTCAGGCGGCCCGCCGCGAGCGCGGCCTCCGCGGCGGTGGGCGCGGAGACGCCCACGAAATCGCCGTCGTGCACGACGCTCACGCGCTTCGTGTCGGCGCCGGACGTGTCGAGGGAAACGAGCGTCGCGCCGATCGCGGGGGGACGCAGGACCCGGCCGTGCCACAGACCGGGCCGGGTGAGGTCGGACGTGTAGCGGTGGCGGCCGGTGACGATCTCGCGCGCGTCGACCTTGGGGATCGAGCGCCCGGCCACCGTCCACCGGGCGACCGGTGTCGGGGAGGGATCGGCGGCGACGGTCCGCACGAGCGCCTGGCCCTGCGTGAGCTCGCCGAAGCGCAGCGCGCGCCCGCCGGCCGCGTGAACGACCTCGCCCTCGCGCGCGTCGAGTCCCGAGCGGTCGATGCTCCACTTGGCGGCCGCCAGGTCCAGGAGCGCTTCGCGCGCGGCCGCCGCCACCTGCCGGAGCTGCGCGGCCATGAACGGCGTCGTCCGGCTGCCGAAGGTCCCCTGATCGTAGGGCGTGAGGTCGGTGTCGCCCATGACCAGACGGATGGCGGACAGCGGCGCGCGCAGCTCGTCCGCCACCGCCTGCGTGAGCGAGGTGCGGATGTCCTGGCCGAACTCCACCTTCCCCGTGTAGGCGGTCACGGTGCCGTCGGCAGCGACGTGGAGCCAGGCCGCGATCTCACGGGGCGGCGAGCCGGCGCCGCCGCCGCGCGCGCCGGACTCCTGCCCCGGCGCGGCCGCCGCGGCCACGAGCACGACGAGGCCGCCGCCCAGCAGCTTCACGAACTCCCGGCGATCGACGTCGAACCGGTAGGCGGGGCCCGCGGCCAGCTCGTACCGCTCCGGCTCGAACGCGCCGCGATCGTCGGGGGGCGGCGCGGCGCTCGTCGTCATCCCGCGCCGCCCTTCGTCGCCTCCGCCGCCCGCCGCACCGCGCGGACGATGCGGTCGTAGGTGCCGCAGCGGCAGATGTGGCCTTCGAGCGCGCGGGCGATCTCGGGCGCGGTCGGGTCCGCCTTGCGCCGGAGCAGCGCCACCGATTCCATGATCATGCCCGGCGTGCAGTAGCCACACTGCATGGCGTCGGCCTCGGCAAAGGCCTTCTGGACGGGGTGGAGCTGGCCGCTCTGCTCGAGCCCCTCGATGGTGGCGATGGGGCGGCCGGCCACCGAGGCGACCTTCGTCAGGCAGGAGCGCGCGGGGCGATCGTCGACGAGCACGGTGCACGCGCCGCACTGGCCCTCGCCGCAACCGTACTTGGAACCCGTCAGGTCGAGGTCGTCGCGCAGCACGCTCAGGAGGCTGTGCTCCGGATCCACGTCCACCCGGCGGGAGACGCCGTTGATCTGGAGCTCGAGGATCGCCATCCCTGCCCGTTATATCATCGCGTGCGCCCCGTGAGCGGGCGCACTTGACCTCGCCCGGACCGGGACGTTAGTCTCTTGCCCGACGAGCCCATGAAAGTTCTGGCGTCGCGGCGGCTGCGCACCTTCCCGGCTTCTCGCGCCGTCGGTGTCGCGGTCGCCGTCGTCCTGGCCGGCGCCTGCGGTCCGAAGCGGCCGGCGGCGCCGCCCGTCGGCCCGCGCACCGATTTCCTCCGCACCTACGCCGGGCAGCAGCGCGTCTTGCGCTTCCAGGCCGACCGCGAGCGGGTCGTGGTGAGGAAGAAGGACCCGGCCCAGCTCTCCGGCGCCTGCGACGCGGCAGTGCAGGTGCGCAGCGCCGTCCTCCAGAAGGGCGCGCCCGTCCTCGTCCTCGAGAGCCTCGGCGCTCCCAACGCCGAGAAGGCCCGCCCGCGCTGCAAGGCCCATCCGGCGACGATCACGCTGAGCCTGACCGGCTACGACTCGGATCCGCCGGCCCAGGTCGTCGGCCGGCTCGACCAGATCCTGCCCACTCCCGAGGGTTACCTGCGCGCGTACGGCGTGCCTTTCGACCTCGCGTCCGTCGCCGAGCCGGCGGTCGCGGCCAGCAGCCAGACCAACGCTCCCGACGAGGAGCGGCGGCTCGGACGGCGGGTCACGACGTGGCCACGAAAGCTCTTCTGGGTCGATCCCGCCTACCGCGACCCCGCCCACCGGGTCCGGCACGAGGGCGAGGTCGAGTTCGAGGCCGTGGTGGGCGCCGACGGACGGCTCTACCGCCCGCAGATCCGCGGGGGCCTCGACAAGGCGCACGTGGCCGCCATCGAGCGCGTGCTTCCGATGTGGCGGTTCGAGCCGGCGCGCGCGGGGAAAGACGCGGTGCCCGCCCATCTCGAGTCCCGGCTCGTCTTCCGGATCTACTGAGGAGCAAGGCGATGCCCGTGACCGTCAAGAAGGTCGTGCTCTGGCGCCGCGAGCTGGACAACCGGCCGGGCGCCCTCGCGGGCGTCCTCGAGCCCCTCGTCCGCGCGGGCGCGAACTTCCAGGTCGCCATGGGCTATCGCTTCCCGGGTAACGAGAGCCGCGCCGCGGTGGAGCTGGCCCCGGTGACGGGGAAGAAGAGCACCTCGGCCGCGCAGGGCGCCGGGCTCCAGCCCTCGAGCATCCCGACCCTCGTCGTGACCGGTGACGACCGCCCCGGGCTCGGCTACGCGCTGGCCCAGGGCATGGCCGACGCGGGGATCAACCTGGCGTTCCTCGTCGCCCAGGTCATGGGCCGGAAGTACTCGGCGATCTTCGGCTTCGAGAGCGAGGCCGACGCCGACCGCGCCGCCGCGATCATCAAGAGGGCCTCCGCCGCGAAGCGGCGTCGGAAATAGCCGGCGGTCTACAGCCTCAAGTCCCACGTTTCGCCGACCAGGTCGTGACCGAAGCTCGTGTGTGGCTCCTCGTGCACGAGGCGGAAGCCGGACTGCTCGTAGATGTGGCGCGCCGCCCGCAGCACGCTGTTGGTCCAGAGCGTGATCTTGCGGTAGCCGGCCTGGCGGGCGAAGCGGACGCACTCGCCCACGAGGCGCGTGCCGATGCCCATCCCGCGCGCCTTCGGCTCCACGAGCATCAGCCGGAGACGGGCCACGGTGCGGGACTGCTTCACCAGGAAGACCGAGCCGACGATCTCGCCGTCCTGCTCGGCGAGCCAGCAGCGCTCGCGCTTCGGGTCGAAGCGCTTCACGAAGCGGGCCACGATCTCCGCCACCAGCGCCTCGAACCGCTCGTCCCACCCGTACTCCTGCGCGTACAGCACGCCGTGGCGGTGGACGACCCAGCCCATGTCGCCGGGCTGGTGCGATCGCAGGAGGTAGGGGACGGCGGCCCGCCGCGCGCCGCCGAGCAGCTCCTCGATCGCGCCCATCGCGTCCCCGAGCCGGCTCCGCGCGCGGGGCGGGAGCGCGGCCAGCATCGCGCCGATCTCCCGCCGGGAGCGCTCGTCGAGCGTGGCGAACGCCGCCTGCCCGCGGCGCGTCAGCGCCAGGAGGCGCGTCCGGCCGTCGGCCGCCGAGGGCCGCCGGTCGACGAGGCCGCGCTTGCGCAGGCCGCGCAGGATGCGGCTCAGGTAGCCCGCGTCCAGCCCCAGCTCCTTGCCGAGCTCGGCGGCGCGGGGCCGGTCGCGGTGGGCCAGCTCGTAGAGGACGCGGGCCTCCGCGAGGGAGAACGGGCTCTGTAGCAGCCCCTCCTGCAGCACGCCGATCCGCCGGGTGTAGAACCGGTTGAAGCGCCGCACGGCCTCCACGCGGGCTTCCAGGCCCCCTTCGTCCATGACCGCCTCCTGCCTGCCGGACCCGTGGCTGCCACTGTCAACTATCTAGCTGACAAAGTCAAGTATTGCGGCGGGCCACGGGCCGGCGCCGCCATCGGCGCGGGCGGGGTTCGATGTCGCGCGGCCTCTCGGGCCGGACCCTAGAAGTCGACCTGCGCCGTGAGCTGGATGCTCCGCGGCCGGGCGCCGCGTGCCGTGGGCAGCCTGCCGGATTCACGTGAAGCGCTCCGCCGGCTCGGGGCCCTTGCTCGCCGCGCGCCCGAGAGCAACCTCGTCTGGCGCCGGATGGCCGGTCTGCTCATGGCCTCCGGCGATTTCGAGGCCGCGCTGAGGGCCTACGAGACGGCCGGCCGCCTGGGCTATCGAGGCGAGGACCTGGCCGAGGCGATGCGTCCGGCCCTGGGGTCGATCACACCAGCGCGCGGCGGGCCTCGATCGCTGCCACCAGGTCCGCGAACTCCCACGGGCCGTCGTGCCGCTGTCCGCCAATGAAGAACGTCGGCGTCCCGTTGACCCCGCTGCGCACGCCGCTCAGGAAGTCCCGCCGCA
>Ga0070699_100001099_pt1 | contig 25182 bp, 20 predicted proteins | sample KBSK1503metaG_FD_65473 | JGI IMG/M metagenome (GOLD analysis project Ga0070699, IMG submission 65473) | Corn, switchgrass and miscanthus rhizosphere microbial communities from Kellogg Biological Station, Michigan, USA - KBS K1-50-3 metaG | ecosystem: Host-associated > Plants > Roots >...
CGGTATCGGCGTCGAACTGGCCCAGGCTCTGGATCAGCCTGGCCACCAGGCCGGTCCACCCGGTCTGGTGGGACGCACCGAGCCCGGCTCCGTTGTCGCCGTGGAAGTACTCGTAGAACAGGATGAGGTCACGCCAGTGCGGGTCGTCCTGAAATAGCCTGGTCCCGCCATAGACAGGGCGCCGCCCGTCGCCATCTCGCAGGAATGTCCCGGCGAGGCGGCGCGACAGCTCCTCGGCCACTTCCAGCAGCGTCATCATCTTCCCGGAGCCGGTCGGGCATTCAACCCTCAGGTCGTTGCCGTAGTACCGGTAGTGCTGGATCAGGGCCCGGATCAAGAGCAGGTTGACCGGGAACCACACCGGCCCGCGCCAGTTGGAGTTGCCGCCGAACATTCCGCCGGTCGACTCGGCCGGCTCGTACTGCACTCGGTGCTCAGTCCCGGCGACATCGAAGGCATAGGGGTGTTCGAGGTGCCAGCGCGAGACTGAGCGGATGCCGTGCGGGCCCAGGAACCGCTCCTCGTCCAGCATGCGGGCCAGGATGCGCCGCAGTTTGTCCTCGTTCACCAGGGACAGCAGCCGCCGGCCGTGGACGCCGGGCACGAACGGGTCGGCGATATTGGCGAGCAGGTCCTGGTTGCGCCGGATGAAGGTGGCCACATGCCCGGCGATCTGCGGATAGCGGTCGATGACGTCGGCCTCGATCACCGTCGTGGCGCACAGGGGCAGCAGGCCCACCAGGGACCGGACCTTGAGCCGGGCTCCGGTGCCGTCGGGCAGGCGCAGCACGTCATAGAAGAAGCCGTCCTCTTCGTCCCACATCTCGTCGGGATGCTCACCGACCGGGTCCACCGCGGCAGCGATCCAGAAGAAATGCTCGACGAACTTGAGCACGAACCCCTCGTAGGCCTCATCATGCTCCAGCAGGGTCAGGGCAAGCTGGAGCATGTCCTGGCTGAACATCGCCATCCAGGCCGTGCCGTCAGCCTGCTCCAGCCGCCCGCCGGTGGGCAGCGTCGCGCTGCGGTCGAACACGCCGATGTTGTCCAGGCCGAGGAAGCCTCCCTCGAATACATTGCGGCCGGAGGGATCCTTGCGGTTCACCCACCAGGTGAAGTTCAGCAGCAACTTAGCGAAGCTCTCCTGCAGGAACGGAAGGTCTACCTTGCCCAGGTCAGCCTCCAGGTTCGCCAGGAACAAGGTGGCCATGGCGTGGACCGGAGGGTTCACGTCCCCGAAGTTCCACTCATAGGCAGGCATCTGGCCGGTCGAGTGGAGGTAACCCTCGGACCGGCACGGCCAGCCGGGCCCGCGCCGCCACCTTGGTCCCCTCACCGTCGGGATTCACGGTGTCCGCGCCATGCAGGAGATGGTCGCCTATGCCGTCCTTGGCAAAGCGCGTCGCAGGCTCGGCGCCGAACACGCGTGCCATATTCGTTTCATTCTCGCAAAACAGCAGCGCCGCTTCCGGCTCGGCGTAGAGGTAGAAAACGCCGAGCTGATGATGTTCGGCCCGGACGACGGGATCCGCCGCCCCGGCGCGAGCGAGCCGGGGCCTGGGATCACTATCCCCCCACGACCATGTGTTGCGGAACCACAGCGTCGGCAGCACATACAGCCCGGCGTCCTGCGACGAGCGGTTGCGCACAGTGACGCGGCAGAAGATGTCTTCTGGGCCGGCCTTCGCGTGCTCCACCTCGACATCGAAATAACGGCCGTCGTCGAAGACACCGGTATCGATGAGCTCGTACTCGAATTCATGCCGTGACCGGGCCCGGTTCACCGCGACCAGGTCGTTGTAGGGGAACTCGGCCTGCGGGTACTTGTAGAGGTAGCGCTGGTAGCTGTGCGTCGGGAGGTTATCGACGTAGAAGTAGCACTCCTTGACGTCCTCACCGTGGTTGCCCTCGGCATTCGTCAAGCCGAACAGGCGCTCCTTCAAGATCGGGTCCCGCTCATTCCACAGCGCAAGAGCCAGGCACAGCCGCTGCTTGTCGTCGCTGATCCCGGCAATGCCATCCTCACCCCACCGGTACGCGCGAGACCGCGCCTGATCATGACTGAGATACGACCAGGCGTCTTCGCTGTCGCTGTAATCTTCGCGGACGGTCCCCCACTGACGCTCACTGAGATAAGGCCCCCAGGCACGCCACGGAACACCCGCCCGGGCATCCTGCAGCCGCCGCTCCTCAGCCGTCAGCGAGGCCGGATCGGCCAGCGCCGGCGAGTCAAGCTCATCAGGCATGTTCTATGTCCCTTCGTCGCTCACTACAGCTTCTCGTCGGGTCCCCTGGCCCCTTGGCCGATCGGCCGGACATGAGCGGTCAGCTGCACTACCAACTGGACGCGTCCATGAAGCTCTTCACCGGGCTCACCACGCTGGCCGCGTCTTTGGGTGACCGTAGCGATCTGCGCAGCGGAGGGATTCGCCGGCAGGGCCGCGACGGCCGCCTTGGCGGGCGCGTGATCTCCGCGGCCGTAGACTCATTCTCATCGCGTATCGACTGTTACCAGCGACGCGGGGATACGTCATCACCCTTTACGGGTGATTGGCAGTCAGGAAACAAGCCGCGCCGGCCGGGATTGCGACCCTTAAATGAACTTACCAACAATTAAGGGTAAACGATGAGTGGCAAAAAGACGACATGAACCTAAATTAGAGTGCCGGGAATCGCGAAGCTTACTGTTGCCTCACACCAGCCCCCGTAACAGCGGTACAGCATTGCCAGCTGGCACCCCGGAATGGTGTGGTCGACCTGCTCCGGAGCACGTGATGCGCAGCGCGGGGACGCGGGTCACAGCATGGCGAACAGATGGCAGCCCCAGGGCGGCAGGGCGACGAACAGTCCCTGGTCAGCCAGCTCGTCACCGCTCCGCTCGTATACCCGGTCATCGAGCAGGTCGGTGAGGTTCCAGCTGCGGCCGTGCAGGTTGGTCCAGCCGAGCCCGACCCGTCCATCGGCGGGCTCGGCGGAGAGGTTGACCACCACCACGTACCGGCCGTTGCCGTGAGCCACGTCGTCAGCAACGCCGCCGCCCGCGCCGTCAGCGGTCCACGACCAGGCGAGGAGGTTACGGCAGGAATCGTTGTCGGGCCAGCCGGCCACCTCGAGCAGCTGCCAGTCGCCCGCACGTACCCGGTGGCCGGCCACGGTGGCCAGCAACCGCCGGTACCAGCTGGCCAGGGTAGGGTCGGACGGTTCGCCGGGCCGGCGCGACAGGAAGACCGGCGGGCGCACTCGCCGGCCCTCGAACTGTCCCTCGTGCCACAAGGTGGCGCCCGGGAGGGTCGCGATGGCCACCGCCGCGGCCCGTTCGGCGTCGCCGGGGAGCAGGCCCGCGATGCGAGGCTCGTCGTGGTTCTCCAGGAAGCGGACGAGCCGCGACTGGTAGGCCAGGTCGGCGCCCAGGTGACCGCGGACGCCGGACACGTCCCGGCCGACGATCCGGTCATAGAGCCGCTTGTCGTAGCAGAAGTCGAAGCCCTGCTGCTGAAGTGTCCATTCCATGTCCCAGTAGGCCTCGGCGACGAGCACGGTCTCCGGGTGCTGGCTGCGCAGGCCCGCGATGACGGTCGGCCAGAATTCCTCGCCCGGCTCCTGGCCAGTACGGCCGCCCCAGGTCTTGGCGAAGACCTGATTGGTCATGAGCATGGCCATGTCGCAGCGGATCCCGTCGCACTGCCCGGCGATGTCCGACAGGGTCTGCATGGTCGCCGCGCGCAGGGCGGGCGAGAACGCGTCAAGCTGCACCACATCGGGCCACGGCGGGAAGTACGGGTCGCGGCCGTGGGCCAGGATGTGCCCGGCGGCCCGCACCCAGGCCGCCGGCTCCGCCTCGATGTCAGCCTCGCCGCCATTGACAAACAACTCCGGGTGGGTCGTCACCCAGGGATGGTCGGGCGCGACGTGATTAGGCACATAGTCCAGGAGCAGCCGGACGCCGCGGGCGGCCAGCGTGGCGCGCGCTTCGGCGAGGGCCCGGGGGCCGCCGAACGAGTCGTCGACGACGTACCGGCGTACGCAGTACGGCGATCCGATCACGTCGCCAGGCCGTACGTCGGGCAGAGCGTCCCGGAACGAGGCCTGCAGCCCCGCGTTCGCGTTGGCCAGCTCGAGGCCGGCCGGGCTTCGTTCCCACACGCCCATCAGCCACACCGCGTCGGCGCCGGCCGGTGTGACATCGTCCCAGGCGGAGGCCGGCACGTCAGCCAGCGTCACCCGCCGCCCGGCGGCCCGCGACAAGTCGCCCAGCCAGATCGCGGTGTTGATCTCGTAGATCACCGGCTTGGCCGGCCACCCGGTCATCGGCGCACCCCGGTCGGCCGGCCTGCCTGGTCTCGCCGGCAGTCCCCGGGGGAGGCGTGAGGGCCGCCGCCGTAGGCCTCGCGCGCCATTCCCCGCGGCCGCCCGCTGAGGTAGGGTCCCCAGCGCCGCCAGGAAACGGCGCGCATATCCTCATCCAGTCGCTGACGGTCCTCAATGATCATGTCATTCACCATTCGCTCGCTGCCGTCGCGAGTTCCGGGCCCAATCCGCCGTTCGTGGACGGCCAGCAGGTGGCCAGAATGGCGCAGGCAAACGCGGCCTGCATCACCCGGATGGGATGATTTGCGCGTCCCGGGCCGGGCGCAAACTGTTTATGAGCACATCATGACGGCACCCAGAAGCACTGGGTGGCTTTCGCGTTTGATAGTCGCCCAGGTTCGCTTCGTAACTGGCGGGAGCGTACACGCGGTGACCGAAGAACTGACGGAGAGCCGGCAGTCGAGCCGGATCCGGCGATGAGCTCCGGCCGGACCCTGCTAGTGGTCGGCGGGGGGCCGGCCGGGGTCACTGCTGCGCTCCAGGCCTGCGAGCTCGGCGCGCAGGTCACCCTGCTCGAAGCAGGTCAGATCGGCGGTACCAGCCTCAACCGCGGCCCGGCGCCGGTGCGGACGCTGGCTCGGACGGCCCGGCTGGCGCGCGACTGGTCCTCCTGGGCCGCCTTCGGCCTCGACGGCCCGCCGCCGGTCCCGAACCTCCCTGTCGTGGTGGCCAACAGCGACCGGGTGGCCCGTTACGCCCATGACAAGAAGGACCTGGCCGGCCATCTGCGCCGGCACGGGATCGACCTGGTGGAGAACCTCGGCCCGCCGGCTTCGTCGATCCGCACACCGTGGCCGCCGACGGGGCGCGCAGCTGGTCTGCGGACCGCATCATCCTGGCCGTCGGCGGGCACGCCGGCCGGCTCCGGATCCCCGGGGCTGACCTCGCGCTCACCTACGAGGACATTCCGTCCCTGGCCAGCTTCCCCCGCCGGGTCGCGGTGGTCGGCGGCGCCGACACCGGCTGTCAGATCGCGTCCATTTTCGATGACCTCGGCGCCGCGGTCAGCTTGTTCGAAGCCGGCCCTGTCCTCATACCCGCCGCCGACGCCAGTGTCTCGGCCGAACTCGGCCGCGCGTTCCGCGCCCAGGACATGGGCGTGCACACGGACACGCTGGTCGAGGCGCTCGGCCCGGACAGCGGCGCCATCCGCGTCGACTACCGCAGCGGCCCGGTATCGGCTCACCTGATCGCGGATGCCGTGTTCTTCGCCGTCGGCTGGCCCGCCAACCTCAGTCCCCTGGCCTTGGCGGCGGCCGGCGTACACGCCACGCCCGCCACGATCCCCGTCGATGACTACCTGCGCACCAACGTGGAGCACATCTTCGCCGCCGGCGATGTCAACGGCCGGTCGATGATCGTGCAGAGCGCCCGGATGGAAGGCCGGATCGCAGCCATGAACGCCATCCTCGGAGCCACCAGGCACGCCACCTACGACGTGGTCCCCAGCGGCAGCTTCACCGACCCCGAATACGGAAGAGTAGGCCTCACCGAGGCCCAGGCCGCGCGGCAGCACGACGTGGTGGTCGGCATCGCCCGCTACGATGACCTGCTCCGCCCCGTCGCCGACGGCCGCCCCGACGGCTTTTGCAAGCTGATCGCAGACCGCCAGGCGCGCACCATCCTGGGCGCTCACGTGCTCGGCGAGTACTCGGCCGAGACCGTGCAGACGGTCGCCGCATGCATGGCCGCCGGCATGACCATCGAGCAGGTCGCCGAACTCCAGTTCGCCTTCCCCACCTTCACCGAGGCCGTCTGCATGGCCGCACAGAAGATCTGCCGGACCCTCGGCGTCGGGAGCTTCCCCCAGATGTGGAGCTATCTCGGACCTGAAGACTGACCCGCGACCGGCACGTCGAAAGCGATGACGCTCTTGATGCCTGCCGGCCTGCCCAGGATCAGGTCAGGTGCCCGCTCCGGGGGGTAACGGCCGGCGATGAGCGTTCGTACCACGGCCGGCCAGCGCCGCCGGAAGGCATCGAGATCTCGCAGCGCGGACGCGAAGGCCTCGGGCCCGGCGTTGACCGTGCCCAGCAGCACCTGGTTCTTGAGCACCATCTCCCGCATGAGGCGAGCCGGATCTGCCTCGACGAAGGCCTGCAGGCCAGGCACGCCGGTCAGGACGAAGATGCCGTTGGTGCCCAGGACCTGCAACGCCTGCAGGGCGAAGTGGGAGTGCCCGACCGCCTCGTAGACCAGGTCGATGTTGCCTATCTGCGCGGCCAGGTCAGGGAACGTCGTCGTCTGGGAGGAGGCGTAGGTCGCGCCGATGGCGTCGACCAGGTCGATCAGCGGACCGGGCGGCAGCTCGCGTGAGTAGACGTACGTGGTGAAGCCGGCCGTGGCGAGCGTCATCGCTCCCAGCAACCCGACGGGACCGATGCCGAGCACCAGAGCGGAAAGCCCCCGGCCGCGCTCGTGGCTCGGTGTCTGCGGGTCGAGCCAGGGCGGGCGATTCTGCATCATCCAGAAGATCTGCTCGAGCGCCTTCTCCGCGATGGTCAGCGGCTCGGCCAGCACCGCGATCTCCCGCAGGTCGGGCGGCACGACGTTCATGTACCGCTCGTGGTCGACGACGTATTCGGCCATGTAGCCGTGGGCTTCCTTGATGCCGCGCTCGGTGAACTCGCCGGTATAGCAGTAATCCTGGTGCCCGGAGCGGCAGGCCAGGCAGCCGGGATGCGGGCAGGGGCGGCGTACCGAGGGCACGACGAGATCTCCCACCTCGAAGCGCTCGACGGCCGAGCCGACCTGCACGATCTCGGCCAGCGACTCATGGCCGATCACCAGGTGGTCATCCCCGGGCGGCGGGGTGCCGTACTCAAAGGAACAGATCTCTTTGTCGGTGCCGCAGATGCCGACATCCAGCAGGCGCAACGCGACCTGGTCGGGCTTGGTGAGCCGGGGAACGTCCTGCTCGATGATCTTGACCTGCTGAGATCCGGGAAAGACCGCGACGGCTTTCATATTCTCTCCGGGTGACCTCAGGTGATGGGCCGCAGGATGGCCCGGGCCGGCGCTCCGTCACTGCCGTGCAGCTTGACCGGGAGGCAGATCATTTCGTACCGGCCCGGCCCGACGGCAGAAAGGTCCAGGCCCTCGATGATCCAGATGCCCGCGGTGAGCAGGGTGCGGTGGATCTTCGCCCCGTCGGCGTGATACCCGCCCACGGACAGGTAGTCGACCCCGACCGTCCTGACTCTCGTTTCCGCCAGGTAGTCGGCGGCCTGCTCGGAGATGTAGACGAAGTCCTCGACGAACTCGGCGACCTGCCAGCACCGGGCCGAGTTCGAGGTCCGGAACAGTATGCGTTCACCAGCCCGCAGCGAGTGCCCGCGAAGCTCGTCGGCGGTGACCTGGCGGGGATGGGTGATCTCGATGACCCGTGCCGGGCCCATCGTCGCCGCCAGCGGCATCTCATCTACCCCGGCGGCCTGGCGGATAAAGTGCAATGGCCCATCGACGTGGGTGCCGCTGTGCACGCCCATGGCCAGATGGGACAGGTTACACACATGACCGCGCTCAAGGTCCATCGACCGCTGCATGACGATGGGCGGGTTGTCGGGCCAGTGGGGCATGCCGTGCCTGACGGTCACGGACACGTCGATCCATCCCGCTTCGCCGGGCTCAGTCATGGCAAGCAGACACCTCCATGCGCGCCATCGGGCTGGGCTCCGCCATCGTCCCCCGCCCCGCCAACGGCCGGTATCATCCGCCGCGGATGAACCACGCGCGGGACCAGCACGCCGGAAGCCGGGTCATCGCGCGGGCTCAGGGCCCGACCTGCTCGCCTTCGGGGTTGACCGGGCAGCAGGCGGCGACCGGGCAGGTGCGGCAGCCTGGGTTCACCCGGGCCTCGAAGACCGGCCCGGCCATGCCGGCCGCGACGGTCTCCACCAGGTCCTTGGCCCAGCCGGGCTCGTCGTCCTCGGCCAGCGCGCCCTGCCGCTGCACCTTGGCCCGCAGCGTCACGCCGGCCGCCTTGCCCACCTGGACCAGCTCCGCCCCGCCCGGCTCGGCCAGGCCGAACCGCTCGAACGCGCCGAGCAGCACGGCCAGCTGGTAGACGCCGAGCTGCGGGTGCCGGCCCAGTTCGTCCTCGCGCGGCGCGCTGCCGCCGGTCTTCAGGTCCACTACGACCGCGCGGCCCGCCTCGTCCGTCTCCAGCCGGTCCACCCGGCCGGTGATCTCCACCTGGCCGACCCGCACCTTGAGCGACTGCTCCACCGCGACGAGCTCGCGCGGGTTCTCCGCGTGCCAGTCGAGGAACCGCCGCACCATGCGCTCGGCCAGCGCGCGCTGCTTGGCGCTGTACCAGGCGCTCCCGAAGTCGAGATGGTGCCAGATTTCATCGATGCGATCAGCCACGGCCCGTTCGGTAGCACCATCGGCCGCCAGTACGGCGGCGGCGTGGATCACCGTGCCCAGGTGGCGCAGGACGTCTGTCCGGCCCGCACCGACCGCCGCCTCGAGCAGCCAGCGGAGCCCGCACCGGGTGAACGACTCGACCTGGGACGGGGACAGCCGGACCGCCTCACCGCCGGTCACGATCGGGCCCGAGTCGGACAGCTCGGTCAGCGCGTACCAGTCGCGCGGGTGGGCCGCGCGGACCCCGGCGGCGGCCAGCCGGGCCAGCTGGGCCGCGGCGGCCTGCCGGACGGCGGGCGGGCGCGCGGCGTCGGCTGCGGCCCGGCGCAGGTCGGCGACCAGCGCGGGCATGGACAGCCAGTGGTGCCCGCCGTGCGTCTCGGCGATCCGCTCGACACCGATGTCGTCGCCGGCCAGCTCGGTCAGGAACCGGGACGGGCGCTGATCCGTGTCCTCACCGCCGACTGCGGTGACGACGAGCCGCTTTTTCGCACGGGTGACGGCCACGTAGAACAGCCGGCGCTCCTCGGCCAGCAGCTTGGCGGCCAGCAGGGCCGCGTCCACGTCCGCGCTGGCGTCCTGGCCGGGGCCGCTCGCGGCCTCGGCGAGCTCGTCGACGCCGAGCAGGGACCCGCGCATCCGCAGGTCGGGCCAGGTCTCCTCCTGAACGCCGGCTACCACCACGACGTCCCACTCCAGGCCCTTGGACCGGTGCGCGGTCAGGATGCGGACGCAGTCTTCCCTGACGGCCCGCTCGGCCAGGGTGTCGCCGACGATCTCCTGGCCGGACAGGCTGTCGGCGAACAGGGCGGGCACGCCGGGCGGCATGCTGTCGGTGAAGTGCGCGGCCTTGTCGAACAGCGCCAGCACCGCGTCGAGGTCCCGGTCTGCGGCCGCGCCCGCCGGGCCGCCCGCCGCGCTGAGGAGCTGCCACTGCGCGGCCAGGCCGGAGGCGTCCCAGACGGCCCAGAGCACGTCCTCGGCGCTGCCGCCCTGCTTGATGGCGTCTTTCGCGGTGGCGAGCAGGGTGGCCAGCCGCTTGGCCGGCGCCGCTACCCGGTCCGGTACCACGGCCAGGTCCCGCGGGTCGAGCAGCGCGTGCGCGAGCATGTCGCTGGTGCCCTGGGGGCGCTGGTTTTCCGGGTCGGCGTCCGCGAGCAGCGCCAGGGATCGGCGCAGGCGGCGCAGGCCGAGGGCGTCGGTGCCGCCGAGGGGACCGCAGAGGAGCTCGGCCGCGGTGGGCTCGTCGAGTTCGGCCGGGCGCAGCGCGCAGCGCAGCAGCATCAGCAGCGGGCGGGTGCCGGGCTCCTCGGCCAGCGGCAGCTCGTCCCCGGCCACGGCGACAGGGACGTTGGCCGCGGTCAGCGCCCGGCGCAGCAGGGGCACCTGCCGGGTCGCCGAGCGGACCAGAACGGCCATGTCCGGCCAGGGCACTCCGTCGGCCAGGTGGGCGCGGCGCAGCGTGTCGGCGACCAGCGCGGCCTCCTGGGTCGAGCTGTCCGCGACCAGGATGCGGATCTCGCCGGGCGGGCTGTCCGGCGTGGGCACCAGCAGCCGGTGGCGGGCCTGGGCGGCCGACGCGCCCGGCGCCGCGGGCAGCCGCCGGGCCACCCGGCGGGACGCGGCCAGCAGGTCACGGCCGCTGCGGCGGCAGGTGCGCAGCGCCACCACCGGCGCGGGCTGGCCGTCCGCGGTGCGGAACCGGTCCGGGAACTCGGTGAGGGCGCGCACGTCGGCGCCGCGGAACGCGTAGATGGACTGGTCCGGGTCGCCGACCGCGATCAGCTCCCGGCCGTCCCCGGCCAGCGCCATCAGCAGTGACTCCTGCGCCGGGTCGCTGTCCTGGTACTCGTCAACCAGCACTACGTCGTACGCGCCGCGCTCGCGCTGCCTGGTCTCCTCGCGGCCGAGCAGGGCCGCGGCGATGCGGACGATCTCGGCGTAGTCGTAGGCCGGGACCGGTGCGAGGTCGAAGCGGGCCGCGTACCGGTCGAGGAACCCGGCCGCGGCGGCCCAGTCGTCACGGTCCTTCTGTTTGCCCAGCTGGCGCAGGCTCCGGCCGTCCAGGCCGCGCTCGGCCGCGCGCAGCAGCAGGTCGCGCACCTCCTCGGCGAAGCCGCGTGTGGCGAGCGCGGCCCGCAGCCGCTCCGGCCAGCGGCCGCCGCCGTCCTGGGCCTCGCCCTTCAGCATCCGGCGGATTTCCAGCAGCTGCTCCGGCGCGGAGAGCAGCCGCGGCGGCTCGTCGCCGGCCAGCACGAACTCGCGCCGGGCCAGCGCGTAGGCGTAGCTGTGGAAGGTCACGGCCAGCGGCTCGCGGGTGGTCCGGTGCAGCCGGGCGGTGATGCGCTCGCGCAACTCGGCGGCGGCCTTGCGGCTGAAGGTGAGGACCAGGATCCGCTCGGGGGCTATGCCGCGGTTCTCGATCCGGTCCGCCACCGCAGCCACGATCGTGGTGGTCTTGCCGGTGCCCGGCCCGGCCAGCACCAGCAGCGGGCCGCCCTTGTGGTCCACCACCTGCTGCTGCGCCTGGTCCAGGCGGGGCGGCCCGCTCGCGGCTCCCGCTCCGGCGCCGGCCAGGGGCCGGCGGACGAGGCGGTACGCGGGGGCGCGGGACTGGTCCATTACAGGCATTCCAGCAGACGGCACTGACATTTAGCGGCTCATCCGGGGAGGTTCGGCGTGTCGCGGCGAGGTGACTTTCTGGCGCTGCGCCGAGGTGCGGCTGGGGTTCTGCGTGGGGCGTCTGAGGCGTTGTCGCCGCGGGGTTTCGCGCCGACGTGGCCGCGGGCTATGGCCGGCGCGGCGGCGCGGATCCGCCGGGCCAGCGGGCGCGGCGCATGTCGACGCGGACCGGCGGGCGGGCGGAGCGGAGCGGGGTGCCCTCGGCCAGGTAGTGCCGGAGGGCCACGCTGTCGTGGCCCGGGGCGGGGGTGCCGTCGGAGTGGATCACCCGCCACCACGCCACCGCGCCGCCGTACACGGCCATCACCCGGCCGACCTGGCGGGGACCGGGCCCGGCCGCCAGGTACTCGGCGATGTCACCGTAGGACATCACCCGCCCGGCCGGAATCGAGTCGACTACGTCGAGCACGCTGCTGGCGAAGTCGTCGACCGGCGGCGGGGGGTCGACGTCGCCCGTGGGCCGCGTCACCGGTTCGCCCGGCCCAGGACGGCCAGCCGGGTCGCGGCGGCGGCTATCAGCACCAGCGAGGTGAACGCGAGCAGGGCGAACAGGATGAGCTGGCCGGAACCGCGCGGGCGGACCGGCGCGAGCGGGAGCACGCCGTGGTACCTGACGGTGGCCTTGATGCTGGTCGCCACGGGCCGGACACCCGCCAGCCCCCCGGCCTTGGCCAGCGCGGCGGCCGCGTCCACGATGCCGAACCCCACCTGGCTGTCATAGCCGCCGGCCGGCCGGTCCGTGGTCGTCGAGGTCAGCGCGGTGGCCACCAGGTCAGGCGCGAGTCCCGGGTACTCCGACTTGATCAGGGCAGCCACCCCCGCCACCAGCGCACAGGCCGGGCTGGTCCCACTGACCAGCCAGTATTGCCCGTCCCGGCCCTGGGCAGGCACCGATACCCCGGGCGCCGCCACCTTGACGGAGAGGTTGTCGCTGGAGAAGCCGGCCACCGCACCGTTGGCGTCGACAGCGCTGACGCTGATCACGCCCGGGTAATCCGCGGGGAAGGACTCAGGGGCCGGGCCGCCCCGGCTCGAGCTCGGGCCGCCCGAGTTTCCGGCGGAGGCGATCACCACCACGCCATGGTCGTAGGCGTCCTGCAGCTCTGCCCGGACCGTCACGCTCGGCGCGCTGTAGCCGATCGACATGCTGATGACCCGCGCGCCGTGCGTCACGGCGTATTTGATGCCGTCGGCCAGCGACTGCTGGATGACGGTTTCCCGCTCGCGCTCGTACTTGCCGTAGTGCGGGTCAGCGCGATCGGGGATCACCCGGATCGACAGGATCCGCGCCGCGGGCGCGGTGCCGATGACCCCGCTGAGGCCGCCGTCGTGGCCGTGCCCGGCGATCAGCGAGGCCATCCAGGTGCCGTGCACGCCCCAATCCCTGTTGGACGGGCTGGTGGACACACCGGTGTAGTTGGGGCCGGTGACGACCGATCCGGCCAGGTCGGTGACGTCCGGGTCCACCCCGCTGTCGATGACCGCGACGGTTACCCCGGTGCCACGGGTGACCGACCAGGCGGCTTCGGCGTTGAGCATGCTCAGCACCCACTGCTGTTTGGCCTGGATGCTGTCGGCGGGGGCGGCGGCGGCGTCCAGGGCCGGGGCGGCGGGCAGCGCGGCCAGCGAGACCAGGCCGCCCGCGGCGAGCAGGGCGATTCTCGGACGCCAGCCCCTGGTCAGCATCCCGGTGCCCCCGGGCAGCGGGGCGGGGCGGGGGGAGCGGCGAGCGTGCGCGCGACGGAATCCGCGACACCCGTGGCCATGCTGGTCATCTCGGCGTCGGAGTACGGGTCGCCGGACACTGGCACCCGCGGCCGGCTGTCGGCGTACCCGACGGCGTACATGACCAGGTACGGGCCGGCCCTGAAGCTCTTGGAAATCTGCCTGTGGTAGTCGTAGAGACCGGCCGCCGTCCCGCCGAACCTGACCACCTGGACGCCGCCCGGCAGCCGTCCGGCGGCGCTGGCCTCGCGCGCCGCGGTCAGGCGCGGCGAGGCCAGCCCGCTGTCTGCGCTGGCGGCCGCGGCGGCGTTCGGCAGCACCGCGACGCCGACGGTCATCACGTAGCTCCTGGTGGCGTCGATGTAGGTCGCCCTGAGCACCGCCTCACACCCGTTCCTGCGCAGCGCCGCGCCGGCCGTCGCGCTGGTCACCGCCTTGGCGCAGTCCGATTCCTGGGGCGCGATGCTGACCCGGAGCGCGTCCAGGTCGAGCGAAGTCGTGTCCTTGAGCGCCTGGGCAGAGAGCTGGTAGGGAACCGATGCCGGGAAGATCTGCCCGGCGGGTATGGTCTGCCAGCGGCGCAGGACCTCCCACGCCTCGATCTGGCGTTGCTGGCTCGCGCTGAAATGCCGGGGCAGCAGCTGGATGGCCACCCCGATCGCGGAGACGGCGAACCCGGCCAGACCGAGGATCAGGGCGATGACCGCGGCAGCGCGGCGGCCCCGTCCCGCAGAGCCGCCCCCGTCCCGGCCCATACTGCCCGGGCCGCTGCCGTCCGTCCCGTCGGCGTACATACCGTAACCGTGTATCCCGTCGCCATGGCCCCGGGGAGGCCCGGGGGGATCGTTCCCCCCGGAGCCAGCAGAGCCCCGGTTAACGTATACCCCGGGCACTCGGCGCCATTGATCACCGCGCGCCCCGGGATCCGCCGTCACAAGGAAAATGGTAGGGCTAGATTCGGGCGCCTTGACTGGCCGGAGGGACGAATGCCCTGGTTTGATCTGTCATTGGAGCAGTTGCGTGAATATCGCACGGATACCTCGGAGCCTCCTGACCTCGACCTGTGGTGGCGGCAGCGCCTCGACGAGGCCCGCGCGATGGCCCGCCCGCCGGCGCTGACCAGGTACGAAGCCGAGATCTACGCGCCGGTCGAGGTGTTCGACACCGAATTCTCCGGTGCAGGCGGCGACCGGATCAGGGCCTGGTACCTGCGACCCCCCGGGGCGGACGGGCAGACGCCGGTGGTGGTGAAGTTCATCGGCTACGGCGGCGGCCGGGGTATGCCCGCCGAGCACGCGCTGCTGCCCGCTCTCGGCTACGCCGTGTTCGTGATGGACACCAGGGGCCAAGGCGGGCGGTGGACGACCGGCGCCACCGGCGACCCGCCGGGCGACCCGGCCGCGGGACCGGAGAACGCCCAGGTGATGACCAGGGGAATCGCCCGGCCGGAAGGCTACTACTACACCCGGCTGTTCACCGACGCTGTGCTGGCGGTCGAGGCGGCCAGCGAGCTGACCGGCGCGCCGCGAGTCGCGGTGAGCGGTGTCAGCCAGGGCGGCGGGCTCGCGCTGGCCGCCGCCGCACTGGTCCCGCAGGCGGTCGCGGTGTGCCACGCGGACGTGCCGTTCCTGTGCGACATCCAGCGCGGCATCACGCTCGGGCCGGAGGCGCCGTACACCGAGGTGCCCGAGTTCCTGGCACACAACGTGGACCTGATCCCGGCCGCCCTCGACACCCTGCGATACGTTGACTGCGCGCTGCTGGCCCGCCGGATCACGGCGCGCTGTCTGCTCAGCGTGGGCCTGATGGACACGATCTGCCCGCCGTCCACGGTGTTCGCCGCGTACAACGAGATCGCCGCGGGCAAGGACATCGCCGTGCACCCGTTCACCGGCCATGTGGTGCCCACGGCGCACGTCGAACGACAGCTGCGTCACCTCAGGGACTTCCTGCGCTGAGCCAGCCGTGCAATTGTCCTTTAAGGTGGCCGGTAGCAGCGCTGCGGATACCTCAGGGGAGGTCCTTCGTGACTGAGGGGACTGGGCACATCATCGACCCGGACGGCGATGCCCGCCGGGGCCTGCAGGAGGCCGTGGTCGCGCACGGGCCGGCGGCCCTTTCCGACGCGACCATCATGGAAGACCTCTGCCGGGCCCAGCTCACCGCCCTTCCCGGCGAGTGCATCCTGGTCGTCAGCGCGGCCCGGGCCGACGTCCCGGCGCTGCTCAGGGACAAGATCCCCGAGCTCGGTACCTACGGCGCCATCCAGTCCGTGGCCACCACCCTGGCCGGGGCGCACGACCTGGACAACGCCGCGAGCCTGTGGGTGGTCCGTGAGTTCGCGCGCGCCCTCGGCATGATCGCGCCGGGCGGAACCCAGTCGATACCGCGTATGGTCCCGGGCGGGGCGGGCGGCGAGGCCACCGGAGGCCCCGCGCCGACCGTGGCGGCTGGGGCGGCCGGGGCAGGTGTCGCGAGCGGGGCGGGTGCGGCTGTGGGCGGCGGCACTGGCGTACCAGGCGGACCGGGAATGGCGGGCGGCCCTGAGGTTGCGGCTGGGATGGCGGGGAGCACAGCAGCGCCGCCGGGAATGGCCGCGGGTGCGGGAGCGCCGCCGGGAATGGCGGGGGGTACGGGAGCGCCGCCGGGGATGGCGGGGGCGGGCGCCCCGCCGCCGAGGCGGGCGTCGTCTGGGTCCAAGGTGATCAACCGCAACACGGTGGGGATCGCCGCGGCCATCGCGCTGGTCGCGGGCTATCTGGGGGTCGCGGCGGCGGCGCACCTGAGCCCGTTCCCGGCCAAGGCGGTGCCGACCACCTCGTCCCGGCCACCTAGCACCGGGCCGAGTACGAGCACGAGCCCGGCCGGGTCAGCGTCACCGGATGCGTCCCCCGACGCGAGCCCGACATCAGACTACGAGGTCCTGCTGAGCAAGATCCCGAGCGCGGTGCAGGGCCAGGGCAATTGCCCGAACGCCGGCACCCAGTTTGGCGCGATCGCGGTGGCCGAGTGCTCCCGGCTGAGCGGCCTGGGCGCCGGGACGATCTTCTACTACCAGTTCTCCAGCTCGGCCAAGCTCACCAGCGGGGTCAGCAGCTTCCTCAGCAAGGTGAACTTCCACAAGCAGCGGGAGTGCACGACCGGCAAGGATTTCACCGACTTCCTCGTCGAGTGCCGGTCGGACTTCCACAACCAGACGCCGTTCATGACGGGCACCATCGCGGAGTACACCAGTAAAAGCAACGACCCGATCATCGTCACCACCGACAACCAGAAGAACGTCATGACCGTCATGGTCGGGACCAACGCGGGCGACCTGCTGTCGTACTGGAAGCAACTGAACTGGATCGTGGTGTAGGGCGGCTCCGGCCTTAGGTCTGGCCGGGCGGCTTGCCGCCCTTCCCGGTCCCGGTGACGAGCCGCCACATGCCCCACGCGCCGGCCACCAGGCCGCCGATCACGACGACGGGGATGTGGCTGGTCGCGCCGATGATCAGCAGCAGGATGCCGAGGGCCAGCGTGATCGCGCCGGCCACCGGGCCGGTCTGCGTCCGCCTGGCCGGGGCGGCCGGTCCCGGCATGGGGGGTCCCGGCGGAGGCGGCACCGGCGGGCGGGGCGCGTACCCCATGGGCATCGGCGCGGGCGGCACGGACCCGTGATAACCGGGACCGGCCGGACCCCGGGCCTGTCCGGCCGCCCCCTGGGCCTGTCCGGCCGGACCCTGGGCCTGTCCGGCCGGACTCTGGGCCTGTCCGGCCGGACTCTGGGCCTGTCCGGCCGGCGGCAGGGTCCACCAGATCGTGTCGCTGGGCGGCACCATCTTCTGGCTCAGCTGCGGCATCGGTCCGGTGCCCGCCATGCCGAGCGGCGCGGACAGCGGCGGCGGGGCGGGCAGCGGCGGTGCGGTCCGCTGGGCTGGCGATGCGGCCGACTGGGCGGCCGGCTGGGCTGGCGAGGGGGGTGCCTGCGGCCTGGGGCGGGACGGCGACGGCGGGGTCGCGGTCCCCGGGCCGGGCACCGGGCGCTTCTCCCACCAGCGCTGGTCGGCCGGGACCGGCGACAGGGCCAGGGCGGCGGCCGGCTGTTCCAGGGTCGTCTCCAGGCTCCGGTCGGACACCCAGAGCGGATCGCAGCACTCCTGCAGCTTCCTGGCCAGCTCGTCGACCTGCGGGTCCCTCAGCGCGGCCAGCTGCTTCCAGGCCTCGGTCGTGAACGGGGGGAAGAAGTCGGTCTTGGCGAACAGCAGGTTCTTGGAGTTGTACAGGGCCAGCCAGAGCCCGGGATCCTTGCTCAGCGCGACCAGCGACAGGTAGATGACCAGGGCGGAGAAGGTGTCGAGCCAGCGATTCCAGTTGTGCTGCAAGGGATGCTGGTAGTTCGGGTGGCCGTACTCGGTGGGCGGGGGCTGCCCGGCCAGCTGCGGAATCCAGACCCCGTCGAAGTCGACCAGGCGGAGCTGGCCGTCCTGGTCCACCATGACGTTGCCGTGCTGCAGGTCGCCGTGGGCGAACTCGCCCCGCTGAAGCAGCGCCACGAGCTCGCGCCACCGGCCCGCCAGCGTGGTCAGTGCGGCGGCGTTGGACCCGGTCACCAGGAAGTCCACATACTCGTTGAGCGTCCGGCCGTCGATCCACTCCATGGTCAGCACCGGCCAGGGCGTCCGGTTGACCATGATCGCCCTGTCGAGCCAGGTGGTGCCGGACACGTACGGGCTCAGGTCCTGTCCGGCCAGGTAGGCGCCCAGCGCGCTGTACCGGTCCCGGCTGGAGGCGTCCTCCCTGATGTAGCAGCGCAGGGCCTGAGGCCTGCCCTCCACCGCGGCCTGGAACACCACGGCGCTGCTGCCCCGGGCCAGGGTCGGTCCGAGGCTGTCCCATACGAAGTGGGCGGCCTGGAGCTCGGGCACGGTGAAGCACCTGGCCGGCGCCTGCACCGCCTTATAGTAGTCGCCGGCGGCAGGGAAGGCGTTCACCGGCATGCCAGCAGGTAGGCGGGCTGGCCGGCCAGCATCCGCAGGCGCATGAGCGTCACGTCGTCGTTCTTCATCCTCTTAGCGCTGTTCTGCTCTCTGCGTTGATCCTCGACCAGCCGGGCGAACACGTCGGGGTGCGCCAGCGTGGTCAGGGTGTCCCAGACCTTGGCTTCGCCGCGCTCGATGGTGCGCAGGATCCACTGGGCCATCGCGTCGGTCGCGGCAAAAAGGAAGTCGCCGGCCTCGACCACACCACCGCCGGTGAGCAAGCGTTCGGTCATCCGGTCCAGGCGGGCGGGCGAGGTGTGCACGCCGTCGGGCAGGGTGCCGAAGTCTTCGGGTCCCATCGGGGGGAAGGCGGCGATCAGGCGGCCCGCCCGGACGTGGAAGAGCACCGTGTCGCCGAGGGCCACGCCCCGCCAGTAGGGTTCCGGGCCGTCGAGCCCGTAGATGTCGAAGCCGAGCAGGGTCGCGAACGAGCCCACCTCGGCGAACTTGCGCTCCTCGATGATGCTGTCGAATTTCCGGACCTCCGTGGCCCACTCGTCCTGCATCTCGGCGAACCAGGCACGCATGGCGGCGGGCTCGAGCCGGGGCAATCTGGTCCCGGCCGCCCCGCCCGCCTGCGGCGCGAACGACCGTACCAGCTGGTCCACCCAGCGCACCGGGTCGTAGGCGGTGGTGGCGCCGTCGAGCACGACGAAACGGGCCCAGCGCCCGTCGGCGGCCACGCCGCCGCAGGCGCCGTCCTGCCATTCCCCGGGCGCGTTGCCGTCCTTGACCGCGCTGAAGGTGACCATCTGAATCTGCATGACGGGCCAGCTCAGTCCCGCACGTCGACCTTGGTACCGACTTCGAGGAACCTGACCAGCATGGTGGCGTCGGCGTTGAAGCCGAACCCGCGCGCCCCGGGCTCCACCGTCGTGCCGGTGCTTTTCGCGTTGGCGATCATCGGCGGGGGCAGCGGGCTGCTGATCCGGAACAGCTGGGGGCCCGGCTCGGGCAGGCCGTAGTCCGTCGCGGGGAACAGCACGCCGTTGGACGCTGCCGGAGACAGGAAGATGTTGAAGAACAATGCGGGCCCGTCGCTGGTCTGGATGTTGATCAGCCGCTGCGCCCACTCCTCCAGCGGGGCGCCCTCATACGGGCTGTCGGTCACCATGCCGTCGGTGATGTTGATGATGATCGGCGGGAACGAGTCGGGGTGCGCTGTCGCCCACTCGTAGACATGGGCGCCGGCCACCGCCACCGCCTGGCACATCGGGGTGCGGTAGCCGTGTACCGGCTCGACCCAGACCGGCACCCGGCTCGGCGGCGCGCCGATGTCCACCGACGGCGTCTCCCGGACCGCGATCGGGTTGTCCCGCAGGTCAGGCAGGGCGACCAGCGGCTGGCCGGCCAGCTTCCCGCCGAAGGCGGGCTCGACGCCCTCGCCGCCCGCCACCGGGCGCAGCCCGTAGCCGAATATGCCGATGTCGAAATAGTGGCGCGCCTTCCCCGGCTCGCCCTGGGACGTGAAGAGCAATTCAAGCAAGATCTCATTGAGCACCCGGGCCGCGCCCTGAGCCAGGGTCTCCTGGCTGTTGACCCAGGTGGACTTCATCGAATCGGAGCGGTCGAGCAGGAAAACCACGCAGCCGGGATCTCTCCGGCTGATATCCCTCTCATACATGAAACGACCTCCGTTGCTTTCCGGCGATAACAAGAAAATGAGGGGGTCAGGGCGGCATGACCCGGACCGGCGGCCACGGCGTGCCTGGCTGCCACGTCCAGGTGTTCTCGCACGCCTCGCAGCGGAAATCCCAGCCGCTCCTGGCCCGCCTGATGTCGAGCCGGAACGCGCCGCAGCGCGGGCACTGCGCGATGAAGGTGGACGCCAGGTAGGTGGACAGGTCCGGGGCGGGCGCGCGCTTGGCGCCCGCGCTCGGCGCCGGCGCCCCCTGGGCCGAATCCCACCAGGGCGCGTCCGGCGGGCCGCCGGTTCCGGGCGGCGTGAGCGGGAGCAACTGGACCACAGTCTCGTTCACGGCGGGCGCACCGCCGCGGTTCACACCGTCGGCCCCGCCGGGTTTCCCTGGTCCGGCCGGAGCCTGCGCCTGGGCGGCGACCGGGGCGACCGGGTCGGGCGGGCAGGACTCGGGCGGCGGGGCGGCCCGATGCGGCTGGGCGCGCGGGATGGTAGCCGTGCGGGCGGCGGGCAGCTCGGGTTCCCTCGCGGGCGAGCGGAGCAGGATCACTACGCCGACGGCGCCGATGACGACCGAGGCGACCACCGCGATCACCAGCGAGGCGTTGACCAAGGTGGCCGCGGCCAGGCCGCCGATCAGCGCCATCGCGATCACCAGCACGGCCCAGCCGAACTGAGCAGGGCCGTATTGAGCAGGGCCGGACTGAGCAGGGCCGGACTGAGCAGGGCCGGACTGAGTCGGGCCGGATTGAGCAGGGCCGGCCGGCCCCGGCCTGCGGCGGCCGTGCGCGCTCACTGGCCCACCTGGGGAAGCTGGGTGGTGAGGCGGAACGTCACCAGCTGCGGGCTCGTCCCCAGGGTGGCCGCCGAGCAGATCCAGCCCGCCAGCACGTGCGTGGTGCGGACCTTGCTGTCCCAGCCGGGCGGCGGGTCGATGCACACCTGGTACTGGCCGGCCGGAACGTTCGAGGCGAACTCAAGCGCTGGGTTCAGCGTGCCGGTCACCACGCTGGCCAGCGTCCCGGTCTGCAGCACGTTCACCTGGCTGCCGGGCAGCGGCAGGCCGTCGCCGTCCTTGATCACCTTGACGGTGAGCTTGACCGCGGCCCCCTTGCTCGAGGCCGGGCTGGCGCTGGACGTGGCGGTGGTCGCGGCGGCCGGGGCCTGAGTCCGGCCCGGCCCGGCCGGCGCCTTCGTCGATGCGTGGCCGGTGAACCCGCCGATGACCAGCACCGCGACGAACGCGGCGGCTTGCGCGAACAACGGCACGGCAAGCTTCCTGCGGTCGACACTGACCACCGGAGGAATCCCCTCCTCTCCCGGCTCGGGCACTACTAGCCTGTCACGGACCTATCGCTCTTGTTCCCACCACGGCCGAACAGGCGGCTTGCGCTGGATCACGGTAGGCGCGGTGGCCGGATTGTACGGCGTGGCCGCGTGCGGTGCGGTCCGGTCGGCCGACGTGGCGGCGGCGTGCGACCCTGCTGCGGGCGACACCACTGCGGGCGACACCGCCGCGGGCGACACCGCCGCGGGCGATGCTGCTGCGGGCGGGGTGCTGGCCGCGGGGACGTGCTGCCACCATTCCCCTGCGGGTGACGGACGGGGCGGGGCCGGGGGCCAGGGCGCGGGCGGCGCCTGCCCATATGCCTGCGCGTGGGCCTGTGCCTGCGCGTGAGCCTGTTCTGGAGGCATGGGTACTGCCATGCCGTCCGGCGCGGCCATCGCCTGCTGCGGCAGCCAGGCCCCGGCCCGGGCGTAGCCGAGGAACAGCAGCACGCTGATCAGCGTGATCACTACCCAGGCGGGGTGGCTGTTGACCGGATTCCAGTCGTTGAGGCCGTGCAGGACGGCGGCGATGGCGATCCCGACCAGGCCGATCGAGTACTTCCTGTTCTGGCCGGTGATGGCCAGCCCGATGAAGTAGCCGGTGATGCCGGCCCAGCAGGCGTGGTCGATCGGGTCGGTGAGGAAGCGCCATACGTACTGGATCGTCAGGTCCTGCAGGATCAGGCCGTTGACGTTGCCGGACAGCGAGCCGAGCACGTCGGTGAAGTAGTGCACGACCTCGGCCGCGCCGAACACCAGCCCGCTCACCGCGCCGAGGAACAGGTAGTCCCGCGGGGTCTGGGTGTGCCAGTAGTGCCGCCAGATCCACGCCACCACCACGATCGGGATGGCCTTGGCCAGCTCCTCGGGGAGGCCGATGGTGAAGATAGCGAGCAGGCTGCTCGTGTTGCCGTGCAGCTTGGTCTCGAGGAAGATCGCGGTGGGCGCCTGGGTGACGATGCCGACGACCGCGACGGCGGCGAGCATGGCCCGGCTGACGTGCTGCGGGCGGACGATGACGCCGAGCAGCAGCAGCCAGGCCGCCGCGAAGTACACCGCGAAGATCCAGGCGATGTCGCGGATCTTGGCCTCGGTCGGGTGGTTGAGCATGATCAGCGCGATGGGCGGCACGCAGACCAGGGCGACCAGCAGCAGCACCGGCCAGCTGCGCAGCGCCGGGTCGCGGGCCCAGTGACGCACCGGCACCAGATTGGAGAAGGAATACGACGGGGATTGCCGGCCGGAATCAGGAACGTAGCCCCCACCCATAATGCCCACCCTTGCGCGAACCTGCCGGAGTAGGTTCCTGGCGCACGGTCGCGCCTGCTCCGAACGCTAATCCTAAACTAAAAGGGGGCAAATTTTCAGTCGCCGATTACCACCCGGTTGGTCAGGGTGCCGATGCTCTCGATCGTCACCGAAACCTCATCCCCGTCGGCCAGCGGACCCACCCCGGCCGGCGTCCCGGTCAGCAGGACGTCCCCCGGCAGCAGCGTCATCACCTGGCTGACGTGCGCGATCAGCCCGGGCACGTCCCAGCGCAGCTCGGATGTGCGGGCCTGCTGCCTGATCGCGCCGTTGACCGTGGTGGTGAGCTCGAGGTCGGAGGGGTTCGTCCCGGTCTCCATCCACGGCCCGAGCGGGCAGAACGTGTCGAAGCCCTTGGCCCGGGTCCATTGCCCGTCCCTGGCCTGCAGGTCCCGCGCGGTGACGTCGTTCGCGCAGGTGTAGCCGAACACCACTTCCTCGGCCCGCTCCCGCGGCACGCCACGGCAGAGCCTGCCGATGATGACCGCGAGCTCGCCCTCGAAGTCCACCCGGTCGGTGAGCTTGACCGGGTACTTGATCGCGTCCCCCGGACCGGTCACCGAGGTGGACGGCTTGAGGAAGATCACCGGTTCGGCGGGCGGTTCGCCGCTCAGTTCCCGCGCGTGCGACGCGTAGTTCCGGCCCGCGGCCACGACCTTACTCGGCAGCACCGGCGCCAGCAGCCTGACCTCGGCCAGCGGGTACCGGTTGCCGGTCAGCCGGACCCCGCCCGGATCGACGCCGAACGGGTGCCCGTACAGTTCCGCGATCGTCAGTCCCGGCCGCGGCGGCCGCCCCGCTCCTCCGCTCTCTAGCTCGCCCTCGACTACGCCGTACGCGACCCCGTCGCCCTTGGCGAATCTCGCGATACGCACGCCACTCCTCTGTTATGAAACCTGCGGCTGGCTCGTGACTACTGCATGTAGCCTTCGACCTCGCCGACCGGCCGTGCCGTCGCCTCGTCCGGGTTCTCGCCGAACTCCCGGCGGGCCCGCCGCTGCCGCAGCAGGTCCCAGCACTGGTCCAGCGCCTCCTCGGCGGACCGCAGCCGCTCGCGCTCCTGCTGGCTACTCAGCTCACCGGCCGCGAGTTGCTTGCGGAGCTGGTGCTCCGTCTCGATCAGCTCGTCGATGTGAGCCATGATCTCCTTGTCGTCCATGCCCCTACCGTAAATCCCTGGCCGCCCTACTGCGGCCCTGGGTCTGTTATTTAGCCCGAACGAACCGGGGCAAAACGTACATCGCGGACGGCTATCGCGGGGGTGGCGAAGCCGAGAAGCCGCTCCCCCTCGGCCGCGACGGCGTCGCGGTCCGAGGCGTTCAGCTGGATGAAGGGCTCTATTTCGAGGGCGCCCTTGACGATCTTCCAGCCGGCCTGCCACAGGCCGTCGACGAGCAGCGTGCCCCCGGTCGCGCCGTGGCCGGGCGGCAGCGGGACCGGGCGGCGGTGCGGGATGACCCGGCTGCGTTCGGCGTAGGAGAGCAGCAGGTTGTCGTACTCGGGCAGGAAGCGGGGCGGCGCCGGGACGTCCGGGTCCGGGCGGGGCGCGTCCGGCAGGTCGAGCAGCTCGCCGCCATCGGGACCGCTGAAGGCGCGGAGCCGGGCGCCGAGGCGATCGGTCACCTCGCGCAGCCGGGACAGCCCGGACCAGGCCTGGACGTCGGCCACGCTGGCCGGGCCGTAGGCGGCCAGGTAGCGTAGCACCAGCTGCTCGAGCGTGGTCGACCGCGACACGGGAGCGGGGGCGGGCGCTGGGGTCGGGGCGGGGGCCGGGGCCGGGGCTGGGGTCGGGGCCGGGGCCGGGGCGTTAAGCCAGGCGTCGGCCAGCATGAAGGCGGCCCGGCTGTTCGGCTCTCCCCACAGGCCGCGCGGCGGCACCTGGACCAGCGGCAGCAGGTGGCTGGCCGCGTAGGCGAGCGAGGCCGGGTCGTGGTCTGGCCAGCGCGAGGCCAGCCGGGCGCCGAGCTCGACCCGGGTCAGCGCGGTCTCGCCGAGCAGGTCCGCGGCGGCCGCGGCGAGCTCGGCCAGGTCGACCCCGACCAGGTTCCGGCCGCCAGCCCGAGCCGGCAGAGTCCCGGCCAGGTGGCGGCCCCGCAAGGGCTGGTACAGGGGGCGGAAGCGGACGTAATCCGCGGCGTCCACCAGGTGGACCGTGTTACGCATCAGGTGGGCGCGGAGCACGGCCCGTTCGGTAAGAAGGTCCTTCAGGTCCTCATGACGGAAGCCGGCCAGCCTCGTCCACAGCCCGACATACGGCGCCAGCGGGGCCTGGGCCTGCAGGCCGGCCAGGTGCCCGACCGCCTGCAGGGCGGTCAGCGAGGCCCGGTCGAGCAGCAGCTGGCGGGCGAGGGTGGCGCGGTTCAGCGCGCGGAGATCCAGGTGGCCTGAGGTCATGTCAGGGCCGCGGCGGTCTGATCGTCGGCGGGGTAGAACGACTCGATGGCCAGCTCCTCGACGGTGACGTCCATGGGGGTGCCGATCACGGCAGTGATGGACAGGAAAGACAGCTCGGCGCCGTCGTCCGCCTGGTAGCGGAGCGGGACGACCACCTCGGCCGGTCCGGGCGGGCGGCCGAGGCCGCCGGGGTATTCGCTGAGCTCGGCGTGCAGGGTGACCAGGCGCTGGTCGCCGGTGGCTTCGGCCTGGCGGTGCAGCCGGGTCAGCAGGTGGGCGCGCCACTCGGGGAGGTTCGCGATCCGCGGCGCCATCCCGTCCGGGTGCAGGCTCAGCCGCAGCACGTTG
>Ga0070699_100001103_pt1 | contig 25111 bp, 24 predicted proteins | sample KBSK1503metaG_FD_65473 | JGI IMG/M metagenome (GOLD analysis project Ga0070699, IMG submission 65473) | Corn, switchgrass and miscanthus rhizosphere microbial communities from Kellogg Biological Station, Michigan, USA - KBS K1-50-3 metaG | ecosystem: Host-associated > Plants > Roots >...
GAGCGCCACCGCACCGGCAGCCAGCGCGTGGTGCCGTTCCAGGGCTTCGAGACCAAGACCGGCACCATCATCGTGGCCGCGGGCAACGACCGGCTCTTCGCCAAGCTCGCCGCGGTGGTGGGCCACCCGGAGTGGGCGCAGGAGGAGCGCTTCGCCACCAACGCGGCACGCGTGGCCAACAAGCCCGCGCTGCTCGCCCGGCTGGAGGCGATCTTCCTCACCCGCACCAAGGGCGAGTGGATCGATCTGCTGGAGGCGGGCGGCGTGCCGTGCGGCCCGATCCACAGCCTGCCCGAGGCGGTGGCCCAGCCACAGGCCGACGCCATCGGCATCATCCAGCGCCTGCCCGGCGACGACTACGACGTGGTCTCGCTGCCCATCTCCTTCGACGGCCGGCGCCCCCCGATTCGTCGCGCCCCGCCACGCCTGGGCGAGCACAACGCGGAGATCCGCTGACCGCCTCCTACCGCAGGGCGGTGTAGAGCATGGTCAGGCCGGAGAGGAGCATCAGGCCGTCCATCAGCAGGCGGAAGCGGTCGGGGTGCAGGCGAAGGACGAAGCGCTTGGCGATCCAGGCGCCCACCATCAGCGAGGCGCCCGCGGTGAGGCCCTGCACGATCACCGCCAGCGGCAGCGCGCCGAAGCGACGGAACACCGCGGCCTTGCTCAGGTAGACCGCGAGCGAGCCGGCGGCCTCGGTGGCGATGAACGCGCCCTTCACGAGCCCGTAGGAGAGGAAGATCGGCGCGGTGATCGGCCCGGTGGTCACCACGATGCCGGTGAGGAAGCCCACCACCGCTCCGATCACCAGCAGGTGCCGCGGCCGCAGGCTGATCCCTCGCGAGCCGAGCCAGCGCCGCGCCGGGATCATGCCGAGGAAGAAGAGTCCGAGCGCGCCCTCGATCAGGCGCGGAGGGAGGGCCAGCAGGGTACGCGCCCCCAGCGCCGCCGCGGGCACCCCGGTGATCGAGTAGGCCGCGACCGCGCGCCAGTCCACCTCGCGCCACCAGATGATCACCCGCGAGAGGTTGGCCAGGATCGCGGCGATCGCCATGATCGGCACCGCGTGGAGCGGGCCGTAGGCGATCACCAGCACCGGCATCAGCATGATCGTCGACCCGAAGCCGACGATGCCGCTGATGGTGCCGGCGGCCAGACCGACCGCGAGCACCACCAGGACCTCCACGCGCGGGGCCGGCGCTACGCGAGCAGGCGGACGAGCGAGTCGAGGTTGCGGGCCGACGGGGTGAGCGCGCCCACTGGGTAGGCGTGGAAGGCGTCGACCACCGCGTCGTTGAACGGCGTGACGACGCCGACCGCGCGTCCCTCCGCGGCCACGAAGCCGTTCAGGTAGTCGATCTCGGTGCGCCGCCCCTTCATCACGTCCTGCAGCATGGACGGCCGGCCCCCGCTCCGGCTGCCCGCATCGGCCGCGATCTCCTTGCCGAGGACGTCGATGGCCCCTCCGTCGGCGGCGTCCGCGAAGCGCTCGGCCGGAATGCCCAGGATGGGCTCGATGCGGTGGCCGAGCGCGCTGCCCACCCGCACCACCTCGGCGCCGAGGTGGGCGGCGAGGCGGCGGGTCAGCGGCTCCGATCGCACCTCGGCGGTGCCGAGGCCGCTCAGGCCGGCGAGCGGGTTCAGCATGCAGTTGAGCGCGAGCTTCGACCACCGTTCACCCCAGAGGTTCGTGGTCACCACCGCGGGCGCCACGTCGCTCATGATCGCGGCTACCCGCCGCGCGCGCGGCGAGTCGCTGCCGTCGTGCTCCCCGATCTTGAACGCGGCGCTGCCCCGGTCGGTGCGGATGGCGTGGGCCGCCTCGTACATGCCCGCGCTGATGAGGATCACGCAGCCGAGGGTGCGTTCGCGCCCGGCCACGTGAGCCACCCGGTGGTCGTTGATGCCGTTCTGGAAGTCGACGACGACGCCGTCGGGCCGGCGCAGATGGTCCAGCGCGAGCTGGGTGGCCCACTCGGTGTCGTAGGACTTCACCGCCACGAAGACGAGCTCGAACGGGACGCGCACCGTGGCCAGCTCGTGCAGGTGGAGCGCGGGGATCGGGACCACGTGCTCGCCGCAGCTGCCGGACAGGCGCAGGCCCGCCGCCTTGATCTGCTCCACGTGCTCGGGCCACGGATCGACCAGCGTCACGTCGTGCCCGGCCCGCGCGAGCAGCCCGCCCACCACGCAGCCGATCGCGCCCGCGCCGATGATTCCGATCCTCGCCCGCTCCGCGCCCATGTGCTCTCCTCGTCCGCCCTGGATGTCGCGACGCCGCGGGTAGGCTACCGGAGTGGCGAGCGGGCGCGCAAGGGGCGCGCGCTCAGCGGCGGCGGCGCATGATCCACCGCTCGCGGGCGAGCCAGCCCCACGCGGCGAGGATACCCACCACCACCGCGACGATCAGCCAGGCCACATCGCGCATCGTTTCCATCCTTTCCTCGCACCGCCGGGCGCACGGGGGCGTCGGCCTTACCGGGTCAGGTTTACCCGACGAGCCCGGCCGCCACCGGCCGCGATTTCCATTCCCGCCGCCAAATCAATCGGTTGGGTGGGAGGCCCCTCCGGCACATCGATTGCTCCACCAGCCACACTCGGGCCGCGCGCGGAGTATGATACGGCCCACCTCGCTGTGTCTGACTCTGGCACGTACCCGGCGAAATCCCTGACGCGCTACGCCGCCGCCGTTCTCGCGGTGGCCGTCGCCTTCGCCTGCACCATGTTCGCGCTGCCCCTGAGCGAGCGCTCGCAGCTCTTCCTCTTCCTGGCCGCCGTGGTCCTCAGCGCCTGGTACGGCGGGTCGGGCCCCGGTCTCGTTGCCACCGGGCTCGCGGCGGTGGCCCAGCTCGCTTTTGTCGAGCCGCCGTACGGCGACGACGTGGTGCGCACGCTGCTCTTCCTGGTGATCGCGACGGGCATCTGCGTGGCGGCCGCGGGCCGCCGACGCGCCGAGGACCGCACGCGCGGGCACGCCGAGGAGCTGGCGGTCACCCTCGCCAGCATCGGCGACGCGGTAGTGGTCGCGGACGAGGCCGGGCGCGTCACCTTCATGAACGCGGCCGCCGAGCGTCTCACCGGCTGGCCCGCCGGCGAGGCACGCGGGCGGGTCCTGACCGAGGTCTGCCCCCTGGTCGACGAGACCACGCGTGCCCCGGTGGAGAGTCCGGCGATGCGGGTGATCCGCGACGGCGGCCTGCCCGAGCGGCCGGGTACCGTGCTGGTGCGTCGCGACGGCTCCGAGCGCGCCATCGACGAGAGCGGCGCTCCGGTGCGCGACCCGCGGGGCCAGGTCACGGGGGCGGTGCTCGTGCTCCGCGACCTCACCGACCGGCGCCGAATCGAGCGGGACCAGGCGGCGGTGATCGCGCGCGAGCAGGCCGCGCGCCGGGACGCGGCCGCGCTCTCCGCGGTGGGCCGGGCCCTGGTCCAGTCCCTCGACAGCGCGAGCGTGGGCCGTCACATCGTGGAGGGCATCCGCACCTTGCTGGGCGGCAGCCTCTCGGTCCTGTGGGAGCTGGACGCGACCTCCTCGCGGCTGGTGGCGGTGGCCGCCGCCGGCTCGAGCGACGCCTTCGCCCCGGGCACCGCGATTCCGGTCGACGAGGCGGTGGCGGGGCTCGCGGTGCGCGAGCGGGCACCGGTCGACTCGTCGGACGTCCTCGCCGATCCCCGCGTGGTGCTCAACGCGGAGACGCGGGCGCTGGTCGAGAAGTCGGGGCACGGCTCGGTCCTCGCGGTGCCGCTCGCCATCGGCGGGCGGGTGACCGGGGTGCTCGCGGTCGGCGACGTCACCAGCCGGGCTTTCGGCGCGGAGGAGATCCGCCGGCTGCAGGACTTCGCCAACCAGGCCGCCATCGCGCTGGAGAACGCGCGCCTCTTCGCGCTCGAGGCCACCCGGCGCGCGCATCTCGAGGACCTCGCGGCGGTCCAGCGGGACATGAGCGCCGAGCTCGACCTGGACCGGCTGCTGCAGCTGATCATCGAGCGCGCGGGCCGGCTCTTCTCGGGCGGCTGCTTCGCCTACCTCGTCGACGAGGACCGCGACGCCTTCGGCAGCCGCGCCTGGGGCCGCAGCGAGCCGGCGGCGGAAGCGCCGGTGCCGGCCGCGGGCGGCCTGGTGACGAGCTGCGCGGCGGCCCGGCACGGCCTGCTCGGCAACGACTATCCCGACTCGCCCTACGCGCTGCCCGCGGTGGTGCGGCTCGGAGTCCGCCACGCGATGGCGGTGCCGCTCGTGAGTCGCGGCCGCCTTCTCGGGGTGCTGGTGCTCGCCCGCCGCGAAGTCGACGCGCGCTTCTCTCGTGAGGACCTCGTCGCGTTCGAGGGGCTCGCGGTGCAGGCCGCGGTCGCGGTCGACAACGCGGCGCTTTTCGTGGAGGCGGGCCGGCGCCGGCGGGAGGCGGAGGTGCTCGCCGAGCTGGCCCGCTCGATCAACGCGGCCCACGACGTGGGCACCGTGCTCCAGCGGGTCGTCGACGGGGCCAAGGAGCTGTGCGGGTGCGATCTCACCAGCGTGGCCCTGCGCGAGACCGACAGCGGCGAAGTGGTCATGCGCAATCGGGCCGGCGAGTATCGTGGCCCCCAGGACCGACTGGTCATCGAGCCGGGCCGCGGCGCGGGCGGGCTGGTGCTGCGCTCCGGCGAGCCGTTCCGCAGCGACGACCTCGGCCGGGACAGCCGGATCGCCCGGGAGCAGGAGCCGCTCATCGAGGTCGAGGGCCTCGTGGCCACCTTGATCGTGCCGATCATGGTGGAGGGACGGGTGGAGGGGCTGCTCTACGTGCACCGGCGCACGCCGCGGCCCTTCCCCGATCGCAGCGAGACGATCCTGCGCCTGCTCGCGGAGTACGCGAGCATCGCGATCCACAACATGCGGCTGCTCGCGCACGAGTACCAGATGCGAGCGGAGGCGGAGGGCGCGAGCCGCATGAAGGACGAGTTCCTCGCCACCATCTCCCACGAGCTGCGCAGCCCGCTGCAACCCCTGCTCAACTGGGCCTACCTGCTCCGCTCGCCCAACCTCGACCCCGCGAGCGCGGAGCGTGCCCTCGACGCCATCGAGCGGAGCACCAAGACCCTCGGCCAGCTCATCGAGGACCTCCTCGACGTCTCCCGCATCGTCACCGGCAAGCTGCGCCTGCAGGCCCGGCCGGTGCGCCTGCCCGCGGTGATCCGGTCCGCGATCGAGGCGGTGGAGGCGGCCGCGCTCGCCAAGGCGGTGGCCCTCGAGGCGCGGATCGATCCGGACCTCCCGGTGGTACTGGGCGATCCCGATCGCCTCCAGCAGGTGCTGTGGAACCTGCTCTCCAACGGCATCAAGTTCACGCCGCGCGGCGGGCGCGTCATGGTGACGGTGACCGGCGGCGCGGACGAGGTGCTGATCACGGTGGCCGACACCGGCGCCGGCATCAAGCCCGAGTTCCTCCCGCACGTGTTCGAGCGCTTCCGCCAGGCGGAGAGCAGCACCAACCGCGCCTACGGCGGCCTCGGGCTCGGCCTCGCCATCGTCCGGCACCTGGTCGAGCTGCACGGCGGGAGCGTATCGGTCGCCAGCGAGGGCGAGGGGCGCGGGTCCACCTTCACGGTGCGGCTGCCGGTGGCCTCCGCGGTGCGGATGCCCGCCGAGCGGGCGCCGGTCGCGGTCACGAGCGACACGCCCGCGGTGCCGAGCCTGACCGGGCTCCACATCCTGGTGGTCGACGACGAGGCCGACGCCCGCGAGGTCATGCGCTTCATGCTCGAGCGCGGGGGCGCCCGCGTGCGCATCGCCGACTCCGCCGCCGCCGCGCTCGACGCGGTTCGCGAGGAGCGGCCCGACCTGGTCATCAGCGACATCGGCATGCCGATCGAGGACGGCTACGTGATGGTGCGGCGGCTCCGGGCGATGGAGGACGGGGCCCGCCGCGTGCCCGCGATCGCCCTCACCGCCTACGCCAGCGAGGAGGATTCGCGCCGGGCGCGCGTGGCCGGCTTCGACGCGCATCTCTCCAAGCCGGTGGACCCGGCCCGCCTCATCGAGATCGCGGTCGACCTCGCGGGCCCGCGCCGCGGCGGCTGAGCGCGGGCGCGCGTTCATCGGGGGCCCGAGGATCGGCCCGGCTCAGCGGGCCGCCGCGGGGCGGGCCGGCCCGCGCGGGCTCACCGTCTCGACGCGCCAGATGGGACCGCCGGTGTAGAGCGGCCCGTCGAGGGCCACGAAGGCGGGCGCGCCGGTGGTGACCACCCAGCAGTGATAGGGGGCCGGCGTCTTGCCGAGCAGCGCGGCGGCCGCCCCGCGCACCACCCCGAGCTTGGGCGTCATGACGTAGTGGGTGGCCGGCAGTCGCCGCTCGCCGGCGATGATCGTGTCCTCGCCCACCGGGGCCAGCTCGAGCTGCACGAGCATCGGCTTCGGGGTGAAGACGAGCACGTGGACCGTCTCCACCGCGTCCTTGGCGAGGTTCTTCAACAGCGTGGTCATCATGCCGTTGTACGTGTCGGGCGGCAGCGCCACCTCGCCCGATATGGTCTCGGGCTCCGCGCCGTGCTTGCGGGATCGCACCTGGTAGGTGCCCCGCTCCCGCGTGAGGGTGACCTCGATCTCCGCGGGGAACGCGGGTCCGCGCTGGACGAGGCGGTAGCTCTGCAGGGTGAAGACCTTCTGCTGCGTGAAGACCGCCGTCTCGTCGTAGAGCGAGCCGTCGCGGAAGCGGAGCAGGAGGCGCGAGTCGACGCCCTCCGGCCGCACGATCTGGAGGAGATCGCCGTCCGCGAGGACTTCTCCGCTCGCGGCGCGCAGCGCCAGGAGACCGTGGGTGACACCCTCGAGGTAGCGCACCGCGATCGGGTCCGCGGGCGCGCTCGCGGCCCCGACCCCGAGCAGCGCGGCGAGGCCCACCGCGGCGGCGCCGAGCCGGCGACCGACGAGAAGAGCGAGCGGACGCCGACCCGCGAGCCATCGCATGATCCGATTGGGACTGCAAGCGCGCTGCCACCGATTCGCGGCGCATATGCGCGGGTTCACTCGCGGCCCCTCCGCGCGCATCCCCGCGCGAGGCGAAAGTACCCGGTAAGACATACCGTCACGCTCGATAGCCGGCGCGCGCGATCCGGATATCGCCGAGCCCAGGCGACGTTGCGCCGGGCACGGCGGTTGCACCTTTTAGGTTCCCTATGACCCAGTCGATCCGCGTCGCCGCGGTTGGAGATCTGCATTGCACGCGCACCTCGGAAGGCGCGTTCCAGTCGCTGTTCGCCCGGATCGCGGAGGCCGCGGACGTGCTCGTCCTGTGTGGCGACCTCACCGACTACGGCACCGCCGAGGAAGCGCGAGTGCTCGCCAAGGAGCTCGCCGCCGCCAAGCTGCCGAAGCTCGCGGTGCTCGGCAACCACGACTTCGAGTCAAACGCGGCGGCCGAGGTGACGCAGATCCTCGCCGACACGGCGGGCGTCACCATGCTCGACGGCACCGCGACCGAGATGCTCGGGGTGGGCTTCGCGGGGGTGAAGGGCTTCGCGGGCGGCTTCGGCGAGCGCGCGCTGCAGGCGTGGGGCGAGGAGCCGATCAAGGCCTTCGTGAAGGCCGCGCTCGACGAGGCGCTCAAGCTCGAGTCGGCCCTCGCGCGCCTGCGCACGCCGGGCCGCGTGGCGGTGCTGCACTACGCGCCCATCGTCGCGACGGCGGGCGGGGAGCCGACCGAGATCTTCCCGTTCCTCGGCTCGAGCCGGCTGGAGGAGCCGCTCAACCGCTACCGGCCGAGCGTGGTGTTCCACGGTCACGCCCATCGCGGGCAGCCGGAGGGCGCCACCTCGACCGGGGTGCCGGTCTACAACGTCGCGCTGCCGCTCCTGCGCCGGCTGGACCCGGACCGGCCGCCGTTCCGGGTGGTGGAGGTGCCGCGGGCGGAGGCCCCCGCGCCCGAGACCGTCGCCGCCGACGCGCGCCCGAGCGCCACGCTCGCGCGCCCCGGTGAGCCCACCGCGCCGGCGCGGCCGGTGTCGGCATGAGCCCCGCGGCGTCCCCGGCGGCGCCGGGCCGGGTCCGGGCCCGATCGGACGGACCGTCCGCGGTCACCGCCCGCTTCTACCGCCGCGTGCTCGCGGAGCTGAACGCGGGCGGCGTCGAGTTCCTGGTGGGCGGCGGGCACGCGCTCGAGTGCTACCTCGGGATCGGCCGCTCGGTGAAGGACCTCGACCTCTTCATGCGCGAGCGCGACGTGCCCACCGCGCTCGCGCTCGTGGAGGAGCGGCTCGGCCACGCCTCCGAGGTGACGTTCCCGCACTGGCTCGCCAAGATCAAGCGGTCGGAGCACGACCACATCGACGTCATCTTCAACTCCGGCAACGGGGTGTGCGCGGTGGACGACGACTGGTTCCGTCACGCGGTGCCCTCGACCGTGATGGGACAGCCGGTCGCGCTCTGCCCGGCCGAGGAGACGATCTGGTCGAAGGCCTTCGTCATGGAGCGCGAGCGCTACGACGGCGCCGACATCGCCCACCTGATCCACGCGCGGGCGGAGGCCCTCGACTGGGGCCGGCTGGCCCGGCGCTTCGGCCGGCACTGGCGCGTGCTCCTGAGCCACCTCGTCCTCTTCGGCTTCATCTATCCGTCCGAGCGCACGCGCGTGCCCGAGCCCCTGATGCGCCGCTGTCTGCAGCTCCTCGAGGAGGAGATGGGGCACGCGCCCGCCCGCCGGATCTGTCGCGGTCCGATGACCTCGCGCGCCCAGTACCTGGTGGACGTTCAGCTGTGGGGCTACGAGGACGCGCGGCTCCTCCCGCACGGGAGCATGACCGAGAACGAGGCGTCGATCTGGACGGCCGCCATCGACGAGGCGGCGAGCCGACCGGTGGGCGCCGATGCCCTCGGCGAAGCCGGGGCCTGAGACGAGGCCTCCCGTGCCTCTTCTCCTCGCGCGACCGCCCGCGGGGGGACGGCGCCCCGTCGCGGCGCGCCGCCCCCTCGGATGGCCCCTGGCCGTCGCGGGCGCGCTGATCCTCGCGCTCGTGGTGGTGGCCCGCACGGTGGACGTGGCCGCCTACCTCGAGGCCGCCCGGACCTGGGTCGAGCCGCTCGGCGCGCTGGCGCCGGTGGCGTTCGTCCTGGTCTATGTGGTGGCCACTCTCCTCGGAGTGCCGGGCATGCCGTTCACCCTGCTCTCGCCGTTTCTCTTCGGGCCGTGGCCCGCGGTGGCGGTGATGATCGTGGCGAGCGGGGGCTCCGCCGCGGCCGCGTTCCTCATCGCGCGCTATCACGCCCGCGACGCCTTCGTGGCGCGCCTGTCCGGGACTCCCGGCTTCGCCCGCCTCTCCGCGCTGCTCGAGGCGCACGACTGGGTGGTGATCCCGCTGCTGCGCATCCTGCCCCTCGCCCCCTTCGCGGTCGTCAACTACGGCTTCGGGCTCACCACGGTCACGTTCGGCCGCTACCTCGCATGGTCGCTCGCCGGCATGATCCCGATGAACGTGGTCCTCGTCCTCGGCGCCGACCTCTTCTACACCGCGGCCACGCGGGGCAACGTGCCCTGGCCGCTCTTGGCCGGCGCGATCGCGGCCGCCCTCCTGCTCGCCGGCCTGGCCGCGGCCGGCCGCCGGGCCTTCGCCCGGTCGTGACGCCGTGGAATCCCTGGTGCTGCGCGGGCAGGGCCTGGTGGATCGGTGGAGCCGCTGGATGCGGCTCTCCCCGCCGGCCACCGAGACGTCCCGCCGTCGCTTCCTGATCGTCCAGATCGACGGCCTCTCGCGCCCGCTCCTCGAGCGCGCGCTCGCGGGCAGGAGCCTGCGCGGCCTCCGGCGCCTGCTCGACTCGGGCCGCCTCGTGCGGCGCGACCTTTCGGTGGGGCTGCCCTCCTCCACGCCCACGTTCCAGGCCGCGATCATGTACGGGGGCCGGCCCGACATCCCCGGCTTCCACTTCTACGACAAGCGGGCGGGCCGCGAGCTGCACTTCCCGAAGCGCGGGGTCGCCGCTCTCGTCGAGCACCGCCACGCCGGCGGCCGCGCCGGGATACTCGAGGGCGGCTCCTGCTACGGCTGCATCTTCACCGGCGGCGCGGCCGACAGCCTGTGGACCTTCGCGCGCCTCAAGCATCTGGCCCGGGCCGGTCGCGGGCTCCGTCGCACCGCGCTCTCCGGGCTGCTCCTCGCGTGGGTGGCGCTCAAGGGCATGGGCCTCACCGCGGTCACCGTCGCGCGGTTCGCCGGGCGCGCGGGGCTGGCCCTCACGTCGGGCCGGGCCAACCTCCGCCGGTCGATCGAGGTGCTGCTGCTCGACGTCGGGGTCGGCATCTGGGCCCGCGAGCTCTTCACGCTCCTCGTCTCGGCGGACCTTTACCGCGGCATCCCGGCGATCTACGTCAACTTCATCGACTACGACGTGTTCGCCCACGCCTATGGGCCGGAGGACCGTCTCGCTTTCCGCGCGCTGCGGCGGGTGGACCGCTCGATCCAGCAGCTCGCCCGCATCCTGCGACGGCTGCCCGAGCTCCACTACGACCTCTACGTGCTCTCCGACCACGGCCAGGTCGCGACCCGGTCCTTCACCGGGGTCGCGGAGGGTGCCACCCTCGAGCAGGTGGTGGCCTCCGCGCTCGGCGCGCCCGCGCCCGACCTGCGCGTCATCGCGGCCGGGCCCAACGCCTTCGTCTACTTCACCGATCGTCCGGAGCCGCTGCTCGCCGACGAGATCGAGACGCGCTACCCGCGCGCGATGGTGCGGCTCTCCGGCCATCCGGGGATCGGCTTGGTCCTGGCCCGTGGCGTGCGCGGGCCAGAGTGCTGGTGGCGCGGTCACCGGGTGCGGCTCGGCGCGTGCCCCGACCCCGCCGCGCGCGATCCGTTCGCGCGGCGCCTCGACCGGGACGTGGTGCTCGCGGGCCTGCGCGATCTCATGGCGATGCCGAGCGCGGGCGACATCGTGGTGTACGGGACCGGAGCGCCCGGCGGCGCGGTCAGCTTCGTCGACGAGCCCGGCTCGCACGCGGGGCCGTCGGAGGAGGAGCTGCACGCCTTCATCCTGCATCCGCCGGCGGTGCGCCTGCCCGAGGGCGCGCTCACCCATCCCCGGCAGCTCTATCCCCATTTCATGGCCTATCGCGAGGCGGCGACGGACGCGGGTGGCGGGCCGCCGCCGGCGAGGCGCGCGGCATGCGCCGCCCGCTGATCCCCTCGCGCCTCTCGCTGCGCGCGTACCTCGTCCTCCTGGTGGGGGGCGCGGTGCTGCCGATGGCCCTGTTCGTGGCCTGGCTGGCGGTCAGCGCCGCGCACGAGCAGCGCACCGCCCAGCGCGGCCGCATGGAGGACACCGCGCGGGCGGTGGCGGGGGCGATCGAGCACGACCTGCTCGACGACGTGCACGTGCTGCAGGTGATGGCCGCGTCACCCGCGCTCGACGGCGGAGACCCCGAGGCGGCCCGCGCCGAGCTGCGGCGGGTGGCGGCCGGCCAGCGGGAGTGGCTCGCCATCACCCTGCACACCCCCGACGGGCGCTGCGTCCTCGACACCGCGCGCCCGGCCGGCGGCGCGGCGGCCCTCGAGCCCGATCGCGTGCGCGCGGTGCTGGATCGGGGCGCGCCGGTGATCGCCAACGCGGCCGGGGCCACCCCGGGTGTGTTCGCGGTGCGGGTGCCGGTGCTGCGCGAGGGGCGGCCCCGCTACGTGCTCAGCGCGATGGTCTCGGTCGGCGTGGTCTCCGACCTCTTCGGCGCCCTGCCCGCCCGCTGGAGCGGCTCGCTGGTGGACGACCGCGGGAACGTCTTCGCGCGGACCCCCGAGGCGGCCGCGGGTCCCGCGCCCTTCTCGACCGGGAGCGCGGGGGCGCGCTTCCCGATCGCGCCCGGCGGACACGGCTCCGGCTGGGGCGGCCGGGCCGAGGTGCCGGGCGGGCCGGTCTACTTCGCCTATGCACGCCCCGCGCTCACCGACTGGCACGTCGTGCTGGCCGCGCCGGTGGCGGCGCTCGATCAGCCCTGGACGCGCTCCCTCGCCACCGTCGCGGGCGGCGGCGTCGCGGCGCTCCTGATCGCGATGGCCCTGGCCGCGCTCGCGGTTCGGCCGATCACGGGCTCGATCAGCGCGCTCGCCGGCGCGGCGGCGGATCTCGGACGGGGCCGGCACCCGGCGCCGCTCGGCGCCGCGGTCGCCGACCTCGCCCCGGTCTCGCGCGACCTGGAGGCGGCGGCCGAGGGCCGCGAGCGAGCGGAGCAGGGGCGGCGTGAAAGCCTGGCGCAGCTCGCGGCGCTGGTGAACCAGGCCACCGCGGGCGTCGCCCAGCTCGGCCGGGACGGCCGCTTCATCCTCGTGAACCGGCGCTACGCCGAGCTGGTGGGGCGCGCCTCGGCCGATCTCATCGGGCTCGCCTTCGAGGAGGTGCTGCATCCCGGCGATCGCGCGCGAGACGTGGCCGGCCTGCGAGGGCTCTCCCCGGAGGCCCCTGAGCGGGCCACCGAGACGCGGTATCTCGGGCCGGACGGGTCGGTGCGCTGGGTGGACGCGAGCCTCTCGCTCGCGCGCGGCCCGGACGCGCCCGGCGCGGTCACCATCGTGGCGCTGGACGCCACCGGGCGCCGCAATCTGCTCGAGCGCGAGCGCACCGCGCGGCGGGAGGCGGAGGCGGCGAGCCAGGCCAAGGACGGGTTCATGGCCGCGCTCTCGCACGAGCTGCGCGCGCCGCTCCACACCCTCCGGCTCTGGGCCAGCATGCTGCGCGGCGGGCTCCAGGACCCGCAGGCCCTCGCGCGCGCGGCGGACTCGATCGACCGCAACACCGTCCTGCAGACGCAGCTCGTCGACGACCTGCTCGACGCCTCCCGCATCGTCTCGGGCCAGCTGCAGCTCGTGATCGGGCCGGTGGCGATCGCGGCCACCGTGCAGGCCGCGATCGACGCCGTCCGCGCCGGCGCGCTCAACAAGGGGGTCACGCTCGTCGAGGACCTCGATCCCGCCGCGGGCATGGTGCGGGGCGACGCCACCCGCCTCCAGCAGGTGGCGTGGAACCTCCTCGCCAACGCGGTGCGCTTCACCCCCGAGGGCGGCCGCGTGGAGATCCGGCTGCGCGGGGTCGACCACACCGCGGTCCTGACCGTGGCCGACTCTGGCCGCGGCATCGCAACCGACCTGTTGCCTCACGTGTTCGACCGCTTCCGGCAGGGGGAGAGCGGGGCCAACCGCTCGCACGGCGGGCTCGGCCTCGGGCTCTCGATCGCGCGCCAGCTCGTCGAGCTGCACGGCGGGACCATCGAGGCCGCGAGCCCGGGCGAGGGCCGCGGGGCGACCTTCACGGTTCGCATGCCCAGCGCGGGCGCGCCCGCGGGCCGGGGCCCCGTCGCCCCGCCGGCCGCCGGCGCCGATGGTCCGCGCCCGCTCGAGCGGGTGCGCGTGCTGGTGGTCGACGACGACGCCGAGACCCGGGAGGTCATGGCGGTGACGCTCGGCCGGCAGGGCGCGGTGGTGACCACCGCCCCGTCCGTGGGCGAGGCGGTCGCAGTCATCGAGCGGGGGTGGCCCGACGTGCTGCTGAGCGAGATCCGCATGCCCGGCGAGGACGGCTACGACCTGATCCGCAAGGTGCGCCACCTGGAGGCGATCGGCGGCCGGCACCTGCCCGCCATCGCCCTGACCGGGTACGCGGCGGCCGACGACCGCCGGCGAGTGCTCGACGCCGGCTTCGAGGCCCACGTGCCCAAGCCGGTGCCGGCGGCGGAGATGGCGCCGATCATCGTGAGCCTGCTCGAGCGGGGGGCCCGGCCCCCCGCCGGCCGACGAGGAGACCTGCCGACATGAGGCCGAGCTGGTCACCGAGGAGAGCATCGCCGAGTCGGTGGTCTGCGGGTCCGATCCCGAGCGGCACCTGGCCGGGATCGCCCGGTCCGTCGATGCCGGCTACGACCACGTCTGTGTCCACCAGGTCGGGCCGGACCAGGCCGGATTCATGCGTTTCTACGAGCGAGAGATCCTGCCGCGGCTCGGCGCCCGGGTCAGCGCGGCATGATCCCGGGTTTACCGGGTAAACCGTTCCGACCGGGCGCGACGCCCTCGCGTGCCGCGCGCGCTACTGCGTGATCTTTCATCCACAAACGTCGGGCACAGAAGTTGCTTTTTTACGGTGCAGAGGCGCACACGGACATGGCGACGGGACGCGTGAAGGTCGAGGAGGTCACGATGGTGACGTACGGCGACGGAGCTTCGGATGTCCACGGGCCCTGGCCCCTGTCCTGGAGCGGGGTGTGGGTCGGCGCGCTCGCCGGCATTGCCCTGGTCCTGATCTTCGGGCTGGTGGGGATCGCGATCGGGGCGCACCGGGTCGGCCACCCCTTCGGCACCTGGCACGACGTGAGCTTCCTGGCCCTGGCCTGGAGCGTCTTCAGCGCGTTCATCGCGTTCGCGGTCGGCGGCTGGGTCGCGGGCCGGGTCGCAGGGGCGCGCCGTTCCGAGACCGCGATGCTGCATGGCAGCATCGCCTGGCTCGTGGCGGTGCCGATCCTCATGGTCCTGGCCTCGGTCGGCGCTTCGGCGTACTTCGGCACGTGGTACGGCGGGCTGGCCGGAACGCCGGCGTGGGCGACCACCGCCGCCGCGGCGGTCCAGGACCCGAACGCCGCGCTCGCGGCGCGCAACGCGGCCCTCGCCACGGTGACCGCGCTCCTGCTCGGGCTCGTGGGCGGGGTGATCGGCGGATGGATGGGCTCGGGTGAGCCGATGACGTTCACGTACTACCGGACGCGGCCGGTTCGCTCCGGCACGGGGGGATGGTGACATGCCACTGATTCTGCTGTGGTTGCTCGGGGTTCCGCTGAGCTTGATCGTGATCCTGTTCCTGCTGGGCGTCGGTCGCTAGGCCGGCCTGCCACGAGGACGTCGCCATGGACGGGCTGATGAATGAGCTCGTGAGACTGGGATTCCTCCTCACGCTGTGGGCATTCGGGATCTGGGTTGGCGGCGCCTCGGTGACCGCCTGGGTGGCCTGGGAGAAAGGCCGCGATCCGGCGGCCTGGTTCGTGATGGCGTTCTTCCTGTCCCCGCTCGTGGCGCTGATCGCGCTGAGCGCGGTGCCCGCGCGGCATCTCGCTCGGGTGCGGGCGGTGCAACGGGCGCGGGGAGCCGCGCGGCCGCGGCCGGCCGAGCCGTCGCGCATGACGGACCCGGTGGTGGCGGCCGCGCGGCTCGTCGGCTCGGTCCGTGAGCGGAAGGTCAACGCGTAGCACGACCGGACACGCGTGGGCGGTGGTGCTGGCCGGCGGGCAGGGGCGCCGCCTGCGCCCACTGATCCGGCGCGCGCTCGGTGACGAGCGGCCCAAGCAGTACGTCCCGCTGCTCGAGCCTCGCAGCCTGCTGCGCCAGACGCTCGATCGGCTCGCCCTCCGCTTTCCGCTCTCCCGCACGGTGGTGGTGACGGTGCGCGAGCACACCGACCATATCGCCCGCGAGTTCACCGGCGTCTACGAGCCGCCCTACGTTCTCGTGCAGCCTTGCGATCGCGGCACCGCCGCGGCGATCCTGCACGCGGCCCGCTGGATCGGCCGCAGCGACCCCGACGCGACGATCGCGTTCTTCCCCTCCGATCACTTCGTCCTGGGCGAGGTGACCTTCATGGCCCAGGTGGCCGACGTGCTCCGGGCGGTGGAGGCGCAGACCGATCGCGTCGCGCTGCTGGGAGCGCCGCCGTCCGCCCCCGAGAGCGAGCACGGCTGGATGCAGCTCGGCGGTCCGCTCGACGGGCTCGGTGCCGTGCTCCATGGCGTGCGCGAGCTCTGCGCGCGGCCTTCGGACGCGCGCGGGCAGCTCGGCCTGGCCGCTGGCTACCTGTGGAACACCGGCATCATGGTGGCGCGCGCCGAGCGCCTCGTCGCGCTCGGCGCGGAGGCCCTGCCCGAGATGAGCGATCGGCTCGACCGGGCCGCCGCGGACTCGGACGAGGAGCCGGCCGCGCTCCGCCAGGCCTACGCGCTCATGAGCCGGACCAGCTTCGGCCACGCGGTGCTCGAGCGCCGCCCGGAGCGTCTCGCGGCGTCGGTCCTCAGCCGGGTGACCTGGTGCGACCTCGGCAGCCCGGGCCGCGTGCTCGCGGTGCTCGCGCGCATGCGGGTGCGCCCCGGGTGGGCCGAGCGCGCGGACGCGAGCGTGCCCGGCGTCGAGCGGGCCGCCGGTGCCGAGCTGGTTGACCATCCCGCGATCCCGGCGTAGCCTTCGCTCCGATCATGGCCTCGACCCTGTGGACCGGCAGCATCAGCTTCGGCCTCGTCACGATCCCGGTCTCGCTGGTGACCGCGGAGGTGCGGGAGGAACTCGACTTCACCCTCCTCGACCGGCGCGACGACTCGCCGATCGGATACCAGAAGATCAGCAAGCGCTCCGGCAAGCCGGTGCCCGCCGATCGCATCGTGCGCGGCTTCGAATACTCGGACGGGCGCTACGTGGTGCTGAGCGACGCGGACCTGCGCCGGGCGAGCCCGGAGAGGACCCAGCGGATCGACGTGCTCTCGTTCGTGAAGGCCGCCGAGATCCCGCCGGTCTACTTCGACCGGCCGTACTACCTCGAGCCGGCCCGCGGCGGTGAGCGCGGCTACGCGCTCTTCCGGGAGGCGCTCCGGCGCACCGGTCGGATCGCGGTCGCCACCGTGGTGGTGAAGACGCGCCAGCATCTCGCCGCGATCGTGGTGCAGGACGGGGTGCTGGTGCTCGATCTCCTCCGCTACGCGGCCGAGCTGCGCGACCCGTCGCGGCTGCGCGTCCCCGGCCCCGGGCTCAAGGGGGTCTCGGAGCGCGAGATCAAGATGGCGGAGCGGCTGATCGACGAGATGACCGAGGCGTGGAAGCCCGAGCGCTACCGCGACGAGTACCGCGACGAGCTGATGGCGTTCATCAAGAAGCGCGCGCGTGCCGGGAAGCTCGCCGCCGCGCCCGAGCCCGAGGAGGAGCCGGCACCGCGCCCGCGCGCCGACGTCATCGACATCGCCGACCTGCTGCAGAGGAGCCTCTCCGGCCAGGGTGGGCGCGCCCGGGGCAAGGCGTCGGCGGACGAGCGGCGCCGGCCGCGGCGCCGCAAGACCGCCTGACCGTGAGCCTCACCGCCTATCGCCGCAAGCGCGACTTCGCGCACACCCCCGAGCCTCGCGGCCGGGCGCGCAAGTCCGCCGCCCGCCTCTCCTTCGTGATCCAGTGCCACGCGGCGACCCGCCTGCACTACGACTTCCGCCTGGAGCTGGACGGCGTCCTCAAGAGCTGGGCGGTGCCCCGGGAGCCGAAGCCGGTGGTGGGCGAGAAGCGGCTCGCGGTGCACGTCGAGGACCATCCGCTCGAGTACGGAGGCTTTCACGGGGTCATCCCGGAGGGGCACTACGGCGCGGGCCGTGTCGAGATCTGGGACCGCGGCTGGTGGGAGCCGGTGGGCGATCCGCGCGCGGAGTATCGCAAGGGCTCGCTCAAGTTCATCCTGCACGGCCGGCGGCTGCGAGGCGGCTGGGCCCTGGTGCGAATGCGCCCGCGCCCCGACGACCCGCGAGATCAAGGTAGGAGGAACGGGAAAGACAACTGGCTCCTCATCAAGGAGCGCGACAAGGAGCGTGACTGGCCGCGCGCCACGCGGGCGCGCCCGGCGGCGGCCCCGACCCGGACGCGCGCACGATGACGCTGCCGGGCTGGGTCGCGCCCCAGCTCGCCACGCTGGTGGGGGCCGCGCCGGCTGGCCGCGAGTGGGTGCACGAGATCAAGCTCGACGGTTACCGGGTGCTGGCCCGGATCGAGCGCGGCCGCGTCCGGCTCCTCACCCGGACCCGCCAGGACTGGACGGATCACTTCGACGCGGTGGCGGAGGCCGCCGCCGCCCTGCCGGTGAAGGAGGCGCTGCTCGACGGGGAGGTCGTGGCGCTCGACCGAGCCGGCGTCTCCTCGTTCCAGGCCCTCCAGCAGGGCGCGGCGGGCGGCGACGGCTGGACCCTCGCCTACGTGGCCTTCGACCTGCTGTTCCTCGACGGCACCGATCTGCGGGGCGAGCCCCTGCTCGAGCGCAAGCGCGCCCTCGCGAAGCTGCTCGGCAAGCGCCGCGGCCGCCTGCGCTACTCGGAGCACTTCGACGCGCCCGGCCCCGAGGTGCACGCGCGCGCGTGCCGCATGAAGCTCGAGGGCATCGTCTCCAAGCGCAAGGACGCGACCTACGCCTCCGGGCGCGGACAGGCATGGCTCAAGGTCAAGTGCGTGGCGCGCCAGGAGTTCGTGATCGGCGGCTACACCGATCCGGAAGGCGCCCGCGCCGAGCTGGGGTCGCTGCTGCTGGGCGTGCACGATCGCGACGGCCGCCTCGTCTACGCCGGCCGCGTCGGCACCGGCTTCACCGACGCGACCCTCCGCGAGCTCGGCAAGCGGCTGCGATCGCTCGCCCGGCGCGACTCGCCGTTCTCGACCGAGGGTCCGCGGGCGCCGGGGCGCGGCGTGCACTGGGTCAAGCCGGTGCTGGTCGGGGAAGTCGCGTTCACCGAGTGGACGCGCGACGGCCTGTTGCGCCACCCGGCTTTCGAGGGCCTGCGCGAGGACAAGCCCGCCGCCCAGGTCGTGCGCGAGACGCCCCGCGCGAAGCCGGCCCCGCGCATCGCGGGCGGCAGCGACGCGGACGTGGTGGTCGCGGGCGTCCACCTCACGCATCCCGATCGCGTGCTCTACCGGGAGCAGGCCATCACCAAGCTGGGGCTGGCGCGCTACTACGAGGCGGTGGCCGACTTCATCGTGCCGCACGTGGCCGACCGGCCGCTGAGCCTCGTCCGCTGCCCGGAGGGCGCCGAGGGCCCGTGCTTCTACCAGAAGCACGCGGGCCAGGGCATCCCCCCGCAGGTGAAGCGCGCGCGGATCCGGGAGCGGGGCGGCGCGACCGCGGCCTATCCCTACGTCGACGACCTGCCCGGCCTGATCGCGCTCGCCCAGATCGGCGTGCTCGAGCTCCATCCGTGGGGTGCCCGCGTTGGCCGCGTCGATCGGCCCGATCGGCTCGTGCTCGATCTCGACCCCGCGCCGGGCCTGCCCTGGACGCGGGTGGTGGAGGGCGCGCAGGCGATCCGCGAGCTGCTGAGCGGCCTCGACCTGGTGAGCTTCGTAAAGACCACCGGCGGCAAGGGCCTCCACGTGGTGGTGCCGCTGCGGCCCACGGCCGGCTGGGACGCGCTCCGCGCGCTGGGCGAGGCGATCGGCGCCGAGCTGGTCCGGCGCGCGCCCGACCGCTACACCATCAACCCGCTGAAGGCGGCGCGGCGGGGACGCATCTTCGTCGACTACCTCCGGAACGTGCGCGGCGCCACCGCGGTGGCGGCCTACTCGCCCCGCGCGCGGAAGGGGGCCACGGTGTCGACGCCGCTCGCCTGGAGCGAGCTGGCGGACCTGCCGGGCCCGGAGGGCTTCACGGTGGAGACGGTGCCGCGCCGGCTGGCCCGGCTCCGCAAGGATCCGTGGGCCGACTTCTTCTCGGCCGATCAGGTGATCACGAATCGGACGGCCACGGCGCTGGCCCCACCGGCCGCGCCGCGACGATCTCCTCCACCGCGTGCCCGTGCACGCTCCCGTCCTGCGCGCAGCTGATCACGTGATCGGCCTGCTTGAGCACCTGCCAGTCCGCGAACGCCTCGCGTAGCTCGCCCGCTCGGTAGTACTCCACGATCTCTCCCTTCTCCTCGTGCACCAGATCGTCGGTGAACACGAGGTGGGCCTGGTGGCCGCCCGGCCGCGTCATCGCGCGCAGCCGCGCGAACAGGTCGTCCCGCCGCGCCCGCGCGACGTAGTGCAGGCTGCCGCAGGAGAAGATCAGGTCGAAGGGGCCGGTCGGCAAGAGGCCGGTCGCGGAGCCGTGGACCCAGCGCACCCGGACCCCCCGGAGCCGGGCCAGACGCCGTGCCTTGGCGAGGCCGTCGGCGGAGGGATCCACTCCGAACACCACCGCCCCCCGCGCCGCGAAGAAGACGCTGTCGCGCCCCTCCCCGCAGCCGAGATCGAGCACGTAGTCGCCCGGCCGTACGAGCTGGGCGACCTCGAGCGCGAAGTCCGATGGAGCGGTGCCGAACACGTAGCGCTCGGGAGTGCGCGCGTACTCACGCGCCCAGGGACTCCAGGTCGTCTTCGACCTTTGCGATGCGCCCGGCATTGCCTGCTTCCTACGCAAGCCGGGTGCCAGCGGCCGTCCCGGCGCGGCTCGTCGCAGAGCGCGAAAAATCGCCGGCTTTTCTCACCGACCGGGTCGGCGCGCGCGTGGCGCTCGCGGGGTGCGAGTAAAGCTTACCGAGTAGTTCGACGCCTCCCCCGATGCTAGGCTACAGGCGGTCGACCCGAGGAGGACCACCGTGGCGCTCATCGACAAGCGAGAGTTCGTAGGGCTGGACGGCGTGGCGCACCTCTGCACCGGCGGGGAGGCGCCCTGGCTCCGGTCGCACACCGCCGCCTGCGAGCGGTTCGGGGCCCTCAAGAGCGGTGGCATGGCCGGCCGCGAGGAGATGTTCGCGATCGGGGCACGGGCGCGCGCCCGGGCGGCCCGCGTGCTCGGGGTGGCGCCGGCGGAGGTGGCCTTCCTGGCGCACTCTTCAGAAGGCCTGAACCAGGCGGTGCGCTCGGTGGAGTGGCGCGCCGGCGACAACGTGGTCTTCGCCGATCTCGAGTACCCGTCGTCGATCTACCCGGCCGCGATGCTGCGCGAGCGGGGGGTCGAGCCCCGCGTGCTGCGCACCCGCGCCCACTACCTCTCCCTCGACGACCTGGCGGCCCGGGTCGACCGGCGCACGCGCCTGATCCTGGTGAGCCAGGTCAGCTATCTGACCGGGCAGCGGCTCGACGTGGCGCGCTGCGCCGAGATCGCGCACGGCGTCGGCGCCCGCCTGGCCGTCGACGCCACCCACGCGGCCGGGGTGGTGCCGGTTCCCGGCAATGTCTGCGACTTCGTGGTCTCGAGCTGCTACAAGTGGCTGCTCGCCACCCACGGGGTCGGCCTCTTCGGCTACAGCGCCCGTCGGGTCGGGGAGCTGGTGCCGGCCACCGTCGGCTGGCACAGCGTCGGGCACCGGGGCGGCCCCGACGATCCGCTCGCGATGCCGTGGCGCGCCGACGCGTCGCGGCTCGAAGCGGGCAACCCGAGCCTGCTCGGCCTCGCGGTGCTGGACAACGCGCTCGCCCGCCTGGAGGTGCTCGCGCCCGAGGCGGTGGAGCGGCACGCGCTCGGCCTGGGCGGGCGGCTGATCGAGGGGCTCCGCTCCCGCGGCTTCACGGTGCTCACGCCGGAGGCGCCCGCGGAGCGCGCCGGCAACGTCTGCTTCCTGGCCGACGACGCGGCCGGGCTCGCCGGGCGGCTCGCCGGCGTGAGGGTGCTGGTGTGGGGCGGGGAGGGGCGCATCCGCGTCTCGCCCCACGTGCACTGCGACGCCGAGGACGTCGACCGCTTCTTCGAGGCCCTCGACCGGGTCGGCGCGCGGCCCGGCCAGGCGGTGGCGGCCCGCTAGTCGCCCCGCCATCCGGCCGGGCCCGACCTGGCCATTCGGCGGATGTCGGCCGTGGCCTCCTCACGGCATGCTGGGGTCGCACCTCAACCCCGTAAGGAGGACCGAATGGAAGCCCTGCTCTCGCTCTCGAACGACCTGGCCGGCGCGGTGGAGCGCGCCGCTCCGTCCATCCTGGCTGTCCACGCGCGCCGGCGCCTGCCGTCCACCGGCATCCACTGGCGTCCCGGCATCGTGGTCACCGCCGACCACACCGTCCGCATGACGGAGGGGATCACCGTCGAGACCGCGGACGGCCGCAGCCGGCCCGCAGCCCTGGTCGGGCGCGATCCGGGCTCCGACCTCACGGTGCTGCGGGTGGCGGACCTCGACGGCGCGCCCGCCGCGCTCGGCGACGATGCCGCGCTGCGCGTCGGCCACATGGTGCTGGCCCTGGGCTACGGGCCCCGCGCGAGCTGGGGCGTGATCAGCGCGCTCGGCCCCCGCTGGCGTACGTGGCGCGGCGGCGAGATCGATCGGCTGGTGCGTCTCGACCTCGTGCTTTATCCCGGGTTCTCGGGCGGGCCGCTGGTCGATGCGGGCGGCCGGGTGGTCGGCCTGAACACCTCCGGCCTGACGCGGGAGAGTCGGCTCGCGCTGCCGGTCACCACCGTCGCGCGGGTGGTCGACGAGCTGCTCCGCAAGGGCCACGTCTCGCGCGGCTACCTGGGCGTCGGCATGCAGCCGGTGCGTCTGCCCGAGCCCCTCCGCGTCGGGCTCGGCCTGCCCGGCGACGGTGGGCTGATCCTCGTGATGGTGGAGCCGGACGGCCCCGCCGCGCGGGCCGGCCTGCTGCTGGGCGACGTGCTGGTCGCTCTCGACGGCGTGCCCACCGGCGACCTGGAGGACGTGCAGGCGCGTCTCGGCGGCGACCGCGTCGGCAGCACCATCACCGCGCTGGTGGTGCGGGCGGGGGCGCGCGTCGAGGTGGCGGTGACGGTGGGCGAGCGCCCGCGCCGGGGCGGATCGTGAGCGCGACCCTGACCGCCGAGCCCGACCTCGACGCGCTTGGCGCGGCGGCCTCGAGCCTGGCGGTGGAGCTTGGCCGCGTCACGGTGGAGGTGCGAGGCGGCGGGCGCCGCGGCGCCGCCGCGACGGTGGGCGCGGGCGTCGTCTGGCATCCGGACGGCCTGATCCTCACCAACGCGCACGTGGCCCATCGCGACGTCACGGTGGTGCTGGCGGACGGCCGCTCCTGGAGCGCGCGGCTGGTCGCCCGCGACCCGCAGCGCGACCTCGCCGCGCTGGTCGTGGACGCGAGCGGACTGCCCGCCGCCCGGATCGGCGACTCCGGCGCGCTGCGGGTCGGCGAGCTGGTGCTCGCGGTCGGCAACCCGCTGGGGCTGGTGCGCGCGCTCTCGGCCGGCCTCGTGCACGCGGTCGGCCCTCGGGCGATCCACGCCGACCTCCGTCTCGCGCCCGGCAACTCGGGCGGTCCGCTCGCGGACGCGCGGGGCCACGTGGTCGGCCTCAACGCGATGATCGTGGGCGGGCTCGCGGTGGCGGTGCCGAGCCGCGAGGCGCGCCGCTTCGTGCGGGAGCAGCTGCGGGGCTGAGCGCGTGACCACCGTGCTGGTGGCGGCGTCGCGCCCGAGCGCGCGGGCCCGGCTCGAGGCGGTGGTCGGGGCCTCGCGCGCGCTCCGCCTCGTCGCGGGGCCCGCCGACGCGCCCCTCGCGCGCCGGCTCCTGACCCTGCGCCCGGACGTGGTGCTGCTCGACCTCGAAGGCGGCGGCCTCGACGCGCTCCTGGCCGGCCTGCCGCCCGCCGCGGGGGCGGCCCTCATCGTGATGACCGACTCGCCGCGACGAGTGCGTACCGACCTTGCTATCGGCGGGCTAGTGCGCGCGGTGCTGCCACGCGACGCCACCTCGAGCGAGATCCTGGTCGCCATCGACGCGGTGGTCGCGGGCCTCGTGGTGCTGCACCCGGACGCGCTCGCGCCGGCGTCGGGTTCGCGCGCGCGGCGCGAGATGATGCCCGCGCCGGTCGCCGCCGATCCGGCCCAGCCGCTGACCGCGCGCGAGATCGAGGTGCTGGGCATGCTGGCCGAGGGCCTCGGCAACAAGACCATCGCGGCGCGCCTCGGCATCTCGACCCACACCGCGAAGTTCCACGTGGCGTCGATCCTGGCCAAGCTCGGGGCGGGCAGCCGCACCGAGGCGGTGACGATGGGGATGCGGCGCGGGCTGGTGGTGATCTGAGCGGCTAGAGGCGGAGCTTCATGCCCTCGTGGGAGGCCACGAAGCCGAGCCCTTCGTAGAAGCGGCGGGCGTCCGGGCGGGTCTTGTCGGTGGTGAGCTGGAGCAGATGACAGCCCCGCTCGCGCGCCCGGGCGATGGCCCACTCGAAGAAAGCCCACCCGAGCCCGCGCGAGCGCTCCCGCGCGTCGACCCGCACCCCCTCGATCTGGGCACGCCAGCCGCCCTGGTAGGTGAGCGAGGGTATGAAGGTGAGCTGGAGGACGCCCACCACCTCCGTGTCGCGGAAGGCCACCACGAGCTCCTGGTTGGGATCGCGGTCGATGGCCGCGAAGGCCTCGAGATACGACGGCGGCAGCGGCCGCTCGTCGCGCTCGCGCGTGCGGCCGAGCGGGTCGTCGGCGAGCAGGTGGACGATCGCGGGCACGTCCTCGGCCCGCGCGCGGCGGAACTCGGGGGCGCGGGTCAACCCCGGCAGCCCGCCGGCTTGTGCACGCGCGCGGTGGAGGCCGGGAACTTCTCGAGCTTGTCGGCGGGCCGGCGCGGGCGCGGCACCAGCTCGCCGCCGCAGTTGGGGCAGCGGCCGTGCAGCACGGTCTCGGCGCACTGGCGGCAGAAGGTGCACTCGAACGAGCACACGCGCGCCTGATCGGAGTCCGGCGGAAGGTCGCGATCACAGCACTCACAGCCCGGTCGCAGCTCGAGCATGGGCTCCCTCCTCGGTGGCCAACAGAGTATCATCTGGAACCCGAGGAGGAGACCATGGCCAAGAGCGCGGTGACGGCGGAGCGATTCGCCAAGGGCATGACGTTCGAGGAGTACCTGACCTACGCGGGCAGTCCCCAGAACCTGGCCCGCGAGGCCTTCGGGAGCTACTACCCCGACGGCGGCGCGATGGGCATCCCCCGCAAGGACAACAGCGCGGTGCTGCGCGAGCGCTACGCCCGGACGCGCCTGGCCGACTACCAGGTCGCGTCGATCAAGTGGCTCGCGGCCCAGCCGGGCGGCCCCGCCAACATCCTGGTGATCTCCGAGGACTGGTCGTCGGACTGCCGGCGCGACGTCCCGACCCTCGCGCGGCTCGCGGAGGCGGGCGGGCTCGCGCTGCGCATCTTCAATCGCGACGGGAAGAAGATCCTCGGCCAGCGCCGGCCGGACCCGGCCGCCTACCCGGACGGCAATCACGACCTGATGCTCGAGCTCATGAACGCCAAGGACGGCGCGGAGTGGGCCTCGGTGCCCGCGGTGGGGGTGTACACCAAGGACTTCCAGGAGCTGTGCCGCTACCTCGAGTACCCCGCGATCTACCACAAGGACCGCGTGCGCGGCCACCAGCAGGCGGCGCGGCCCGGGGAGAGCCCCGACCAGGCCCGTGACCGCGGCATGAAGGAGTTCGCCGCGATGCAGGCCTCGCCCTTCTTCGACCTGTGGGCGAG
>Ga0070699_100001106_pt1 | contig 25074 bp, 26 predicted proteins | sample KBSK1503metaG_FD_65473 | JGI IMG/M metagenome (GOLD analysis project Ga0070699, IMG submission 65473) | Corn, switchgrass and miscanthus rhizosphere microbial communities from Kellogg Biological Station, Michigan, USA - KBS K1-50-3 metaG | ecosystem: Host-associated > Plants > Roots >...
ACGCGATCACCACCCCGGCGCTGTACCTGGACGCGCTAGTCCTCTCGCTCGTGCTGTTCTTCGGCCCGGTGCTCCTCGGCCTGCTCGTCGTGGCCACCGTGCCCCGCCTGCTCAGCGTGTTCATCAAGCCGTGCGCGGTCTATCCGCTGTTCGGGTTCCGCGACCGGATTCACCGGGCCATCGCCCGGATGACCGGGGTGAAGTTCTTCACCCGCCTGTTCGGGGACAGCTCCTACATCGTCTACTACCTGCGCTGGCTGGGGTACGACTTGGGCCAGGTCGTGCAGAGCGGGTCAAACTTCGGCACCGACCTGGGGCACGAGACCCCGTACATGACCATCATCGGCAGCGGGACGATGGTCGCCGACGGCCTGCACATCATAAACACCGACGTCTCGGCCACGTCGTTCCGCGTCTCCCCGGTGTACATCGGGGGGGGACAGCTTCTTCGGGAACATCATCTACTACCCGGCGGGCGGCCGGGTCGGCGACAACTGCCTGATCGCGACCAAGGCGATGATCCCGCTCGACGGCAAGGTCCGCGAAGGGGTAGGGCTGCTCGGCTCGCCGCCGTTTGAGATCCCGCGGACGGTGGACCGCGATCAGGCGCTCGCACTGGACGAGCCCGAGCGGCGGCGGCTGCGCGCGAAGAACTGGCACAACCTGCGGACCATCGGCATCTTCTTGTTCGCGCGGTGGCTGCACGTGTTCCTGGTCACTGCCTTCGCGCTGGCCGCCTTCGACTCCTACGGCGGGTTTGCGCAGCTGGAGATGGGGCTCCTGTTGGCGGTGAGCTTCCTGATCACGCCCGTCTACTTCGTGCTCGTGGAGCGACTGGTCAGGGTTTCCGACACCTGCAACCGCAACACTGCTCCATTTACGACCCGTATTTCTGGCGGCACGAGCGCCTGTGGAAGGTACCGGCCGAGCTATACGTGCGCATGTTCGACGGCACGCCGTTCAAGAACCTGGTCTGGCGCGGGCTCGGCGCCAAGGTGGGCAAGAGGGTCTTCGACGATGGCTGCCACTTCACGGAGCGGAGCCTGACAATCGTCGGCGATGACGTCACGCTGAACGCAGGATCCGAGATCCAGTGCCATTCCCAGGAGGATGGCGCGTTCAAGTCCGACCGGACCACGATCGGCAATGGCTGCACCATCGGGGTCGGCGCGATGGTCCACTACGGCGTGACGATGCGCGAGCGCTCGGTGCTGGCCCCCGATTCATTCCTGATGAAGGGCGAGGAAATCCCGCCGCACGCGCGGTGGGGGGGAAACCCCGCGAGGGAGATGTGACATGACGACTATCAGCCCGACTAAGGCTTTCGTTGATTCTGACCGCGAGTACTGGCGCGGTGTGCTGACCGGCGGCGGGTTCACCGCGATCCCGCGGTGGACCCTGGACCCGGTGCCCGGGGGTGGCCGTCTGCGAGGCGCTCGTTCCCGGCGACCTGCTGCCCGCACTGCGGCAGCGGGCCGCCGAGCTCGGCGTGGCGCTCAGCTCGGTGCTGCTGGCCGCGCACGCCAAGGTGCTCGCGGCTCTGTCCGGAGAGTCCGAGGTCATGACCGGCTACCTGGCCGCCCCTCGCGGCCGGCCGTTGCCGTGCCGGCTGAGCACCGCGCCCGGGTCGTGGCGGGCGGTCCTGCTCCAGGCGCACCGGACCGAGTGGGAGCTGCTGGCTCACCAGGACTTCCCGGTCGGCGATCTGGCGGGCGAGCTCGGCCTGACCGGGCCCGTCCTCGAGACCGTGTTTGATTCGCTGGGCGGCGAGGGCACGCTGGCGCCGGGCACCGCGCTCTGGGTGAGTATGTGGCCGCACAGGGGGCGGCTCGTGCTGCGGCTGCGGTACCGGACCGACGTACTCGACGCGGACGCGGCGGCACGGATCGCGGGCTATCACCTCACCGCCCTGGCGCTGATCGCCGCCGACCCGGAGGCCGAGCACGGGCGGCAGAGCCTGCTGGGACCCGAAGAGCTCAGCTTCCAGCTCGACGGGCTGGCCGGACCGCACCGGAAGCGGCCTGGCCGCCGGATGCACGAGCTGTTCGAGCAGCGGGCGCGGGTACACCCGGACGCGGTCGCGGCGATCTGCGGCGCCCGGCAGTGGACCTACGCCGAGCTCAACGCCCGCGCGAACCGGCTGGCCCGGGCCTTGCTGGCCCGGGGTCTTCGCCGCGAGGGCGTCGTGGCCGTGGTGACCGAGCGCAACCTGGACTGGATGGCCGCCGTCCTGGCGATCTTCAAGGCCGGCGGGGTGTACCTGCCCATCGAGCCGCACTTCCCGGCCGACCGCATCGCCAGGACGCTGTCCCGGGCCGGGTGCGAGCTCGTGCTGACCGAACCGGGCAGCACGACCACACTCGATCCGGCCCTGGACGGCATGCCCGCGGTGCAGACGCTCTTCGCCGAGGCCGCCTACGCCGAGAACCACGCCGACGATGACCTCGGTATCGAGGTCGGGCCCGATCAGCTCGCCTACATCTACTTCACCAGCGGCTCCACCGGAGAGCCCAAGGGCGCGATGTGCGAGCACGCGGGCATGCTCAACCACCTGTACGCCAAGATTGACGACCTGGAGATCGGCGCCGGGCAGGTGGTCGCGCAGACCGCACCGCAGTGCTTCGACATCTCGATGTGGCAGCTGGTTTCCGCGCTCCTGGCCGGCGGCCGGACCCTGATCTGCGAGCAGGAGGTGATCCTGGACGTCGGGCGGTTCCTCGACACGATCACCGACGGCCGGGTCAGCGTCCTGCAGGTGGTGCCGTCCTACCTCGAGGTGGTGCTGTCCTACCTGGACCGGAATCCCCGTGACCTGCCTGACCTGCGGTACGTGTCGGTGACCGGCGAGGCGCTGAAGTCCGAGCTCGCACAGCGCTGGTTCGCGGCCAAGCCCGGGATCAGGCTGGTCAACGCGTACGGGCTGACCGAGACCTCGGACGACACCAATCAAGAGGTCATGGACAGGGCCCCGTCCGGCGAACGGGTCCCGCTCGGCCGACCGGTCGGCAACGTGCGCGTCTACGTGGTGGACGAGGACCTGCGGCCGGTGCCGCTCGGCGCGGCCGGCTTGATCGCCTTCTCCGGGGTCTGCGTCGGCCGCGGGTACATCAACGACCCCGAGCGCACCCGGCAGAGCTACCTGGCGGATCCGCACTACGAGGGCCAGCGTCTCTACCTGGGCGGCGACTACGGCCGCTGGCGGCCAGACGGCAAGCTGGAGTTCCTCGGCCGCCGGGACAGCCAGGTAAAGATCAGCGGCTTCCGCATCGACATCGGCGAGATCGAGAACACCCTGCTGCGAGTGCCCGGCGTCCGCGACGGCGCGGTGGTGGTCGCGGCGGGGCCCGGCCAGGGCCAGCGGCTGGTGGCCTTCTATTCGGGCCCGGGGCCGATGGAGGCCGGTGCCCTGCGGGACCGGCTGGGCGAGTCGCTGCCCCGGTACATGGTCCCGGCGGCCTTCCACTGGCGGGAAAGCCTGCCGTTGACCGCCAACAGCAAGATTGACTCCAAGTCGCTGACCGCGCTGGCGGGCGAACTGGGCGACGCCGCGGCCGGGACGGACTACGACGCGCCGGGGACGCCCACCGAGCGGCGGCTGGCGGCGGCGTGGGCGACGGTGCTCGGCATCGCCCCGGACGGGATCAGCCGGCACGACAACTTCTTCGACCGGGGCGGATCGTCGCTGCTGGCCGTGAAGCTGGCGATCACGCTGGACCGCGCGGTGTCCCTCAAGGAACTGACCCGTCATCCGGTCCTCGCCGACATGGCCGGGCTGGTCGACGGCAAGTCCGAACGGCGGTCCGGGCTGCTCCAGCCGCTGCTGGAGCCGCCCGGCCCGGACGCGGCCCTGGTGTGCTTCCCCTACGCGGGCGGCAACGCGGTGAACTTCCAGTCGATGGCCAGCGCCCTGCGGGGCAGCGGGCTGGCCGTCTACGCCGTCGAGCTGCCCGGTCACGACCTAGCCGCCGAGGACGAGCCGTTCGCCTCGATGGCACGGGTGGTGGCGCAGGTCACCGCCGAGATCACCGGGCACGGCCTGAACCGGGTCCTGCTCTGGGGCCATTCCTCGGGTGCTGCGTTCGCGCTGGCTACGGCCATGAAGCTGGCCGAGCACGGGGTGGACGTGCGGCGGGTATTCCTCGGCGCGCAGCTGCCCGGCGATGCGACCGGGCGGCGCGCCAGCGTCACCGAGCTGATCGGGCGGAGCAACGCCGAGATCGCCGCGGCGCTGAGCGCGGAAAGCGGCTACACCGAGCTCGGCGAGCTCGATGCGCAGCACACCGGGCAGATCGGCGCCGGCTACCGGCACGACTGCGTGTCCGCGCACCGCTATCTCGCGGACGCCCTGGACCGCCCGCCCGTGGCGAAGCTATCCGCGCCGGTCACGGTGGTGGTGGCCGCCGACGACCCGTCCACCGCGGATGCGGCCGTCCGCTACCGCGACTGGGGGTTCGTGGCCGACCAGGTCGACCTGCACGAGCTCGCCGGCGGCGGCCATTACTTCCTGCGCACCCGCCCGGCCGAGGCGGCCCAGGCGGTTCTTCTCCGTGCTCACTAACTGGGCCCACTAACGGGCTTATTGATTGGAAGGGGAAAACGGATATGTCACATTCATCACTGGCGTCACTGATCGACCTGGATCTGCAGCCGGGCAAGCCTCCGGTGGTACGGGCCGAGACCGGCGCCGCGGATGGTGCCAGCGCGGCCAACTGGGCCGCCGGGCACCGCAACGCGCTGCGCGCCGTGGTCGCCGAGCACGGCAGCGTCCTGATCCGCGGTCTCGGGCTGCGGGACGCGGCCGAGACCGGCGCGGTCTTCCAGCGGCTTGCGGTCAGCCTGATGCCGGAACAGGAGGCCTTCGCGCCCCGGCAGCCCTATCCCGGCGGCCATACCCCGATGGCACTGTACTCCGCCACACCGTGGCCACCGAACCAGCAGATGTGCATGCACCACGAGCTGAGCTACAGGCTTGAGTTTCCCGGCCTGATGCTGTTCACCTGCCTTACCGCCCCGGCTAGCGGCGGGGCGACGACAGTGTCCGACTCGCCGACCGTGCTCGGCGCGCTGCCCGCCGACCTGGTCCAGCGGTTCGAGCGGGAGGGCTGGATGCTCGTCCGCAACTACAACGAGGATTTCGGGGCATCGGTTGAGGAGGCGTTCGGCACCGCCGACCGTGGCGAGGTCGGGCGGTACTGCCGGGCCAACGCGACCGAATTCGAGTGGCAGCCCGACGGCACCCTGCGCACCTGGCAGCGCCGCAGCGCGGTGGTGCGCCACCCGGTCACCGGCCAGCGCTGCTGGTTCAACCAGGTCGCGTTCCTCAACGAGCGGACGATCGACCCCGAGGTGCGCGAGTACCTGTTGGATCTCTACGGTGAGGACGGGTTGCCGTTCACCACCAGGTTCGGCAACGGCGACCCGGTCGGCGAGGACATCGTGGAGCTGCTCAACGAGACCTACGAAGCCCACACCATACGAGAGCCCTGGCAGTCTGGCGACCTCCTGCTAGTGGACAACGTCCGGACCGCACACAGCCGGGAACCCTACGAGGGAGCGCGGGAAGTCGTGGCCGGGCTGGCCGACCCGGTACGGCTGGCCGACTGCTCGCCGAGCGTCGAGGTGACGGCGAGATGACCGGCACCGGCGCGCCGCCGTTCGCGGTCATCTCCGGCGCCCACGTCCAGCAGGCGCTGCGCGGCCGGGAACGGCAGATCACCGAGCTGGTCGAGGACACCTACCGGCTGCACGGCGCCGGCGACTCGGTGAACCCGCCGTCCTACTTCCTGCGCTTCCCCGACCGCCCGTCGGCCAGGATCATCGCACTGCCCGCCTCGATCGGCGGAAAGCTCCGGGTGGATGGCCTGAAGTGGATCTCCAGCTTCCCCGAGAACGTGGCGGCAGGCATCCCGCGGGCATCGGCGGTGCTGATCCTCAACGACCACGACACCGGTTATCCGTTCGCCTGCCTGGAGAGCTCGATCATCAGCGCCACCAGGACCGCCGCGTCGGCGGCGCTGGCGGCGGACTGGCTAACCCGCGGCCGGCCCCGGCCGGCCCGCGTCGGGTTCTTCGGGACCGGCCTGATCGCCCGCTACATCCACACGTTCCTGGCCGGCAACTGCTGGTCGTTCGACGAGATCGGCGTGCACGACCTGTCCGCCGGCAGCGCGGCCGGCTTCCGCGGCTACCTGGAGAGCTCCGGCACGGCCGGCCGGATCACCGTGTACGAGAACGCGGAGCAGCTGATCCGGTCCAGCGACCTGGTGGTCTTCGCGACCATCGCCGGGGAGCCGCACGTCACCGACCCGTCGTGGTTCGAGCACAACCCGGTGGTGCTGCACGTGTCGCTGCGCGACCTCGCGCCGGAGATCCTGCTCGCCTCGACGAACCTGGTCGACGACGTGGAGCACTGCCTGAAGGCCAGTACGTCACCGCACCTGGCCGAGCAGCTGACCGGAAGCCGGGACTTCCTGGCCGGCACGCTGGACGACGTGATGGCCGGGCGGGTGACGGTGCCGGCCGACCGGCCCGTGGTGTTCTCCCCGTTCGGCCTCGGGGTGCTGGACCTGGCGGTGGGCAAGTACGTCTACGACGAGGTGACCCGTTCCGGCGAACTCCACGTCATCGACGACTTCTTCCACGAGCTGCGCCGCTACGCGCCCGGGCCGGCCTAGATCCCTCGTCCCGCGGGCAGGATGTTGGCGTTCATCCGGAACAGGTTCGCCGGGTCGTACCGGGCCTTGAGGCGCGCCAGCTCGGCGTACTTCTCCGGGCCGCCGAGCGCCTCGACCACGCGGTCCTGCTCGTCGAAGTTGAGCATGTTGACGTAGACGCCGCGGCCGGTCCACGGGGCCAGGTCGGCGACGGCCTGACGGGTACGGGCAATGTAGTCCTGGTCGTCGCCGGCGTCGTCCCAGCGCATGGCGAAGTTTAGCCAGAGCAGGTAGCCGCGGTTGGAGAACGCGGTGTCGGCCTCGGCCACGTCGCCGATGGCGCCGCCGAGGCCGATGATCTCGACCTCGCCCTCCATCGGCATGTCCTGCCAGAAGGCGACGAGCGTGTCGATGGCGTCGCCCGCCAGGTCGGCGACGTGCGCCTCCTTGGTGTAGTAGCGGTGGCCGTCCTCGAACTCGGTGTCGATAAGCCGCTGCACGCCTGCTGCGAACGGCAGCACGGTGGTGGCCTTGATGCAGGGCTCGCCGATCTCGGTCAGGCGGCCGATCGTCTCGGCGCCGCCCGGGTCCTCGGCGTCGTCCAGCCACATCGAGACGAGCATGAGCAGGCGCTTCCCGACGTACTCGGGCGGGACGAACGGCAGGGCCGGCATGTCGTGCTTGAGCGCGGCGTGCCAGCCGACCGTGCGGGGCAGGGTGGGTACCACGCTCGCGTAGCCGCGCAGCGCGGAGGCGACCTGCTCCGGCTCGTAGACCGAGACCCCGATGCGCATCATCGGTCCGAAGTCGTGGGCGCGGAAGGTGAACCGGGTGACGATGCCGAAGTTGCCGCCGCCGCCGCGCAGCGCCCAGAACAGGTCAGGGTGTTCGCCGGCACTGGCTTCTATCACCTCGCCGCTGGCCAGCACGAGCTCCAGGGAGACGAAGTTGTCGCAGGTGAGGCCGTGCTTGCGGGAAAACCAGCCGATCCCGCCGCCCAGCGCCAGGCCGGCCACCCCGGTCTCGGACATGATCCCGGCCGGGACGATCAGCCGGTGCGGCGCGGTCGCGGCGTCGAGGTCGCCGAGCCGGCAGCCGCCGCCCGCGTGCACCAGCTTGCGCTCCGGGTCGACGGTGACCTCTCGCAGCCCGGACAAGTCGATGGTCAGGCCGCCGTCCGACATGGCCTTGCCCGCCACGTTGTGGCCGCCGCAGCGGACCGAGGGCGGCAGGCCGTGCTCGCGGGCCACGTTGACCGCGGCCACCACGTCCTGGGTGCTGGTGCAGCGCAGGATCAGGCCGGGGCGCCGGTCGACCATGGCGTTCCAGATCAGCCTGGCCTGCTCATAGCCTGGGTGATGCGGCCCTATGACCTCGCCCTTGAACGAGCCGGCGAGTTCCTCGGTTATGCGCAGTCGCAGCTGCTCGTCAATTGTCGACGAGGCAAAGGGGGACGACGAGAGGGTCGCTGATGACATGGCGGAGTTCCTTTCCTATGCGGAGACCGCGCTGGCGCCTTCGGCGATGCGGCGCATGGCGTTCAGGGTGGCGGCCACGGCCTTGAGGTAGTCGCCGGTCATCGAGTCGGCGTACTCCCGCTCCTGGGTCGAGCCGCCCTCGACCCCCTCCACGACCAGGGCGAAGCTGAAGCGGAGCCTGAGGTCGTCGTCCGGGCCCTCGATCTCGTTGGCAATCGTGCCGAGCACCGGGCCTGCGATGCGGGTGAACGTCACCCGGTGCGGCTGCTCCAGCGTGATCCGCTCGGTGAAGCGCTCGCCGCGGAAGTCGATGTCCCGGTCGAAGGTGGTGTCGCTGTACCGCTCGGTGACCTCGCAGTAGGTCATGCTGGGCACGAACGGCAGCGCATTGTTGGCCTTGAGCACCAGCCCGTCCCAGACGGCGGATCGCCCGAGGTGCGGCTCGCCCGCCACGTTGACCGGCAGCAAGTGGGTCACGAAGATCATTAGTTCTCCTTCACGGTGTTCTCCAGGGTGCCGAGCCCGTCGATGGCGACCCGGACGACGTCGCCGCCGCGCAGGTACAGGCCCCGGGCCGCGCCGACACCCGACGGCGTGCCGGTGGCGATCACGTCGCCAGGCTCGAGCGTGACGACCTCGCTGGCGGCGGCGATGAGTTCGGCCACCGGGCTGACCATGTCGGCGGTGGACTCGTCCTGCTGCAGTTCGCCGTTCACCCACAGCCGGATCCGCAGGTCCTGCGGATCCGGTACGAGGAAGGCCGGGGTCAGGCCCGGGCCGAGCGGCAGCGAGCCCTCGACCGACTTGGCCGCGAACCAGTCGTAGCTGAACGCGTCCGCGGGCGCGGCGTCGCGCTTGTGGTAGCCGCGCGCCGTGATGTCGTTGCAGACGCAGTAGGCCGCGGCGTGAAACCAGGCCCGTTCGGGATCAATGTTCTTCCCCCTGACCCCGATGATCACGGCCAGTTCGGCCTCCCAGTCGTACCTGGCACGGGCCGGGTCGCTGATCACGATCGGGTCCCTGGGGCCGATGACCGAGGTCGTGGGGGCCTTGAGGAAGAAGAACGGCCGCCAGCCGGCCTCCGGGATCTGGGCCCCCATCTCCCGCATATGCTTGCGGTAGTTCACGCCGGCGCAGATCACCTTGCGCGGCCACTGCAGCGGCGGGAGCAGCGCGTCGTACCCGATCACCGGCGCGCTGGCTACGTCCAGGTCCCGCAGGACGGCTTGCGCCGCCGGCCAGTCCTCGAGCAGGTCCATGGGGCCTGGCCAGCGCTTCAGGTCGGCCGGCCCGACGAGGGCGCCATCCTCGCGCAGCACCCCGAACCCCGGGGTGCCGTCGGCGGTGTAGCTGGCCAGCGACCAGGTCATCGGTTCACCTGATCGTGCACGCAGGCGATGTCCAGGTCGCCCCAGCCATCGGCCAGGGCCTTGTCGAAGACCTCCTTGGCCGCGGCGAACACCGAGGTGGACAAGCCCGTGCTGGCGGCGTGCTCCTCGATCTGCTCCAGGATCGGGTGCAGCGTGCGGACCGGGCCCGGGGCGGGAGTCCAGGCGCGTTCGGCCATCAGCGGGCCGCGCTGGCGCCAGATGGCCGAGCTGGCGATGGAGTCGTCCAGGGTCTTCTGGACGAGTCGCAGGTCCAGGCCGCTGCGCCGGGCCAGGGCCATCGCCTCGGCCGCGGCGACCGTGTGCACGGCGAGCAGCAGGTTGGCGACGTACTTCATCCGGGCGCCGGTGCCGAACGCGCCGGTGTAGATCCACGGCCCCGAGATGGCGTCGAGGACCGATGTTACTGCGTCGACGCTTTGCTTGTCGCCCGAGACAAAGGTGGTGGCCAGCCGCGGCGCGACCATACCGGGGCTGCCGGAGATCGGGCAGTCGAGCAGGTCGCCGCCCCTGGCCTGTACCTGGTCGCGCAGGCGGGCCTTGCGGTCCACGTCGATGGTGCTCATCTCGATGTGGACGGTGCCTGGCTTCAGGTTCTTGAGCGTGCCGGCCGGGCCCGCGATGACCTCCTCCACGTCGTCGGCGGTGGGGACGATCGAGATGATGACGTCTGCTTCCGCGGCGACCTCGGCCGCGCTGGCCGCTACGGCACCGCCCTCCTTGAGGAGTTCGGGTGAGCCGCTGCGCCGGTAGCCGGTGACGTGGAAGCCGCGCACCATCAGGTTCCTGGCGATGGGCAGGCCCATCTTACCCAGGCCGATCACGCCCACTCGGTCCATCGCTGCCTCCTCGCCGCGGTGGCTTGGTAGCTCAAACTGTATGCAGTTTGGTGGTGAGGTTCAAGGGGGTCGCGCCGGAAAACTGCATGCAGTTTTGGCGGGTGGCGGGGCTCCGGCGGCCTGGCGCAGGGCTCGGCGGGGGGAGTTTCATGATCGTGAGCGGTTCGGGACAAATAGCGCCCAAAACTGCTCACGATCATGGAGTCGGGCGGGCGAGCCTCCCCCGCATCCGGCGCGGCGACACGGCAAGGGCCCGGAGCCGTCCAGCGGGCGGCGGGCGGCGGCACGCAGCTGGGCAGAGCGCAGGAGTGGGGGTGCGGCGGGCGGGTAAACTGTATGCAGTTAGTCTTGCTCAGGAAACGTATCCGGCTGCGGTCGGATCGAGGAGAATGCTGTCCATGCCTCGTGTCGTGCAGGTGCCTGACATCCGCAAGGTCGACTTGCCCGAAGCCAGGCAGGCCATCCCGCACGTCCACGCCTACCTGCGGGAATGCATTCTCGACGGCACGCTGAAGCCGGGCACCAAGCTGTCCCAGGTGAGCCTGGCCGCCCAGCTCGGCATCAGCCGCACTCCGCTGCGTGAGGTGCTGCGGATGCTGCAGGAGGAGGGCCTGGTCGAGATCGAGCCGAACCAGCGGACCCGGGTGGCGGGCCTGGATCCGCAGGAGCTCGACGACGTCTACGCGAGCCGGATCCTGCTGGAGACGCTGGCCCTGTCGATGACGATCGGGCACTTCGGGGCCAAGGAGCGGGCCGAGGCCAAGCGGATGCTGACCGCGATGCGCCGGGCCGCCAGGACCGGCGACTTCGACGAGTGGTTCGGGGCACACACCGAGTACCACCGGGTCTGCACGGCGGCGGCCGGGGAGGCGATGCAGCGTCAGCTGCGGGCCTTCGCCGACCGGACCACCCGGTATATCCGCATCTACCAGCTGTCCGAGCCCGGCAGCTGGCAGGCGGCCGGCGACGCCGAGCACGCCGCGATCCTGGAAGCGCTGATCGCCGACGACGAGCGGGGCGCGCTGACCGAGATGGCGCACCACCTGGAGCGCACCGCGCTGCGGGTGCTGGCCGACTGCGCGCCCGACTACGAGCCAGCCGCCGTTCCGCACGCGGTGGCGCTGATCGACCGCCAGCCGCCCGCGGGGCGGGTCGCGCTGGGTTAGGAACCGGGGCGGGCGGCGTCGGCCGGGGTGCCGGATCGCAGCTGGGGCTGGGTGATCGGGCGGGCGGTGGGGCCTAGCCACATGTCGATGGAACCGGGTTCGGCCGGGTCGAAGGTGCGGGGCACCCAGCCGGCGTCGTCCTCGATCCGGCGCACGCCGAAGGAGTACTCGTAGGTGAACCCCTCGGGGCCGAGGAAGTAGAGGAAGATCGCGCCCGACTGCGGGTGCCGCCCCGGGCCCATCTCGATCTCGACGTCGTGCTCGACCAGGAAGTGCCAGTTCCTGAACACGTCGTCGATGGTCTCCACCTGGAAGTTCATGTGGCACAGGCCCGGTTCGCCGCCGCGGAACACGGCGAGCTTGTGGTGCACGGGATCGATCCGCATCAGGCAGGCCGCGTCGCCGAGCCAGTCAGAGACCCGGGCGTTGAAGCGCGTGCTCCAGAACCGGTAGGCCTCGTGCACGTCCGGCGCGTCCAGGCAGAGGTGGCCGAACTCGGTGATCCCCGCGGCCCGGCTGAAGGCCACCGGCCTGGCCACCGTCTCGAGCTGGTTTACCAGCTCCAGCCGGTTGCCGAACGGGTCGTCGAACGCGATGAACTCCCGCACCCGCCGCGACCTGGCTTCGGCGGCCGAGCCCCGGTGCACGCTGATGCCGGACCGCTCGAGCTCGGTCTCGGCGGCGTCGAGGGCGTCAGAATCTGCCACGGTGAAACCCGAGGAGATGACCCCGGAGGGCCCCTCGACCAGGGCCAGGCAGTGGTGCCGGCCGTCGGCGCGCAGGTGGGTGACGCCCACCTCGGTGGGCGTCACCAGTTCAAGGCCGACGATGCCGGTGGCGAAGCGGGTCGCCGCCTCCAGGTCCGCCACCCCGGACCTGACGTAGGCGATATCGGTGAGCGTGATCATGGGCGCTGCCTGGATCAGGCGAAGACCGGGGTGAGGTCGATGTAGATCTGCCAGTCGCGCACCAGGTCGCCGTCGAAGACCAGGACGTCGCAGTTCGGCACCGTGACCGACTTGCCGTCCTTGCGGCGGTACTCCACGTCGATCTGCGCGATGACGGTGTCGCCGGCCTCGTAGACCTTCTGGATGTGGTGGGTGAGGCCGTCGATCGAGGCCCAGAAGCCATTGACTCCCTCGGTCACCGCCGCGCGCCCGATGGCCGGGTCGGCGTTGGCGAAGCGGAACCTCACATCGGGGGTCAGGTGCGCGACGAACTTCTCGGCGTCCATGGCGTCGATGGCGGCGAAGATCGGGGCTACGTCACGGCTCATGGTTCACTCCTTCGCTGGGGTGGGCTCTGAGTTGGCGAGGAAGGTCTCGGGTGGCGGCGCGCCCCATAGGTGCGGGGGGACGTCCCAGTCGCTGGCTACCCAGCACTCGTCGATCTGGTCGATGTCGGAGAACCACTCGATCCACGAGCCCCACGGATCGGGGTTGTAGTGGAAGAAGTTCGATCCGATGGTGTGGCGGCCCAGGCCCCAGCCCGCCTGGTGACCCCTGGCGCGCATCCGGTCGGCGCCGACCCCGATCGCGTCGATGGACGGGACCTCGAAGCTGGCGTGGTGGAAGCCGCGGTGTGTGCTGGAGATGAACCCGAAGATGTGGTGGTCGCCGGGCCCCGCGTTGAGGAACGTCACCAGGTCGTGGTGGATCGTGTCGCTGACGTGCAGCCCGAGCACCTCGGTGTAGAACTCCGTCATCCGCGCGGGCTGCGCGGTGAACAGCAGCGAGTGCCCGAGCCGGCGCGGCAGCACGTCCTCGGTGGCCTGCGTCCACTGCGCGACGTCGAACCGCTGGCGGGTGCCGCCGATGTTGACCAGCACCTCGGCGGCCGGCCGGGCCTGCGCCTGCGGTTCGTCGAGTAGCTGTACGGCGGTGCCATCGGGGTCGCGCAGCCACAGGCCGTCTTCGGTGGCGCCGGGCGGCGGCTCGATGACGGGCGTGCCGAACCGTTCCAGCGCCTCGCGGACCGCGTCCGTCGTGCCGGGCCGGAGCGTGAAGGTGACGTGGTGCAGCCGCTTGGCCGGGGCCTGGATCATCCTCACCTGCTCTTGCTGGCGCCCCGGGCACATGGCCACCAGCGACCCGTCCTTCTCCCCCGTCTCCAGGCCGAAGTCCTGCAAGAAGCCCTCGGCCACCGCCAGGTCAGGCACTTCAAGCGCGTAGTGGTGCAGTCCTGAGATCACGGCCCTTCCCCTTCGCCAGGAAAACTGCATACAGTTTAGACATGGAGCCGGCTGTCTGGGAAGGGGGCGTTCGGGGTGATTCAGCGACCTGCGGCGGGGCCGGGCGCGGAGCCCGACGTGGTGCTGCGCGGCGAGGTGGCCGAGGCGGCGAACGTGCTGGCCCGGCTCGGGCTGGTCACCGCGTTCGGGCACGTGTCCGCCCGGGCCGGGGAATCGATGCTGATCACGCCGACCGCCGACCTGGCCGGCGTGACCGCGGCGAGCGTGATCGAGATGCCGCTCGCGACGGCCGCCCCTCCCGCGGGGGCACTGCCTGCGGCCGTTCCGGCCGAGGCATGGGCGCACCTGGCCCTGTACCGGGCCCGGCCGGACGCGGCGGCGATCGCCCGGGCCCAGCCGCCCCGCGCGTTCGCGGTCGCGGCCGTGGTCACGATGATGGTCCCGGTGCACGGGCAGGCCGCGTGGCTGGGCGAATCGGTGCCGGTGTACGACGACGCCGGGCTGCTCAGGTCCGCCGATAGTGCCGAACGGGCGGCCCGCTGCCTCCCCGCCGGCGAGGCGCTGCTGCTGCGCGGCAACGGCGCCCTCACCCTGGGCGCCAGTCCCGGGCTCGCGGTGGCCAGGATGTGGCTGCTCGCCGCCGCCTGCGACGTCTACCTGGCGGCGCTGGCCGCGTCCGGGGCCAATCCGGTCACCCCGCTGTCGGCCGGCGAGATCGCGTCATGGCGCGCTGTCGGCGGCGAGCTGCTCCCCCGGCTCTGGCAGCACCTGCGGAGCCGGCCGGGATCTTCGGGACCGAGGCCGGGCGAAGTACAGGGTTAGGGCCAGGCCGGCGACCATCGGCGTCCACCAGCTCCACGGGTCGTGCCACTGGACCTGCGAGAAGAACGTGAGCCCCACGGCCGTGCACCCGGCCGGGAGAAGACGCGACCAGTCCCTGGCCGCGGCGGCGAGCGCCACGGCCAGCGGCGGCCACAGGTAGTAGGCCACCATCACCGGCTCGAACGCGGACCGGAGCGCCAGCGTGACCGCGGTCCACCAGAGCAGCTCGGTCAGCGCCTCTGGCCCCCACCGCCCGGCCGCCCGCACCGCCCGCCAGCGGCGGGCTAGCACCAGCGCGCAGCCCAGGGCCGCCACGATGGCCAGGATGCGGCCGGGCCCGGCCGCTACCTGCCCGTCGGCTATGTGCGGGGCGAGGTAGATCCACGGGGTGGGGTGGTCGATTATGGGGTAGTTCGGCTGGCTGGTGACGGCGTGAACGGTCGCCGTCCAGTTGGCCGCGGCCGCGACGGCCAGCAACAGCGCGCCGGGGGCGGCGGCGCGGGCGACATAGCCGGGCAGCCGCCGGGGCTCGACGACCGCGACGAGCAGAGGGAACGCGAGCAGCACGAGCGGCTGAACGGCCACCGCCGCCCCGGCCAGCCAGGCCGACCGGGCGGTCTTCGAGTCGGCCAGCGCCAGGATGGCGTACAGCAGCAGCCCGATCGCCACGGCGTCTTCCGGGTGCCCCCACCGGATGGTGACGCTCCACAGGGCGGTGGCGCCGGCCGCGGCCAGCCAGAAGCGCTTGGGCCTGGTCGCGCCCAGGCGCTCGGCGATCGCGTCGGCGGCGAACAGGACCACGGCCGAGATGACCACCTGGTACGGCCCGGCGAACAGCCAGACGGCGGGGTACGCGCCATGGGCGTGCGGGACCGTCACCTGGAGCCCGGCCAGGTCGATGATTGCGATGGCCGGGACCAGGATGATGGCTGCGCCCGGGAGCGAGACCAGCTGGGTGGGCACGGTATACAGGCCGGCCAGGTTCAGGTGCGCGAGCCGCTGGGCCGCGATCAGCGTGCCCCACAGGTCGTCGGGCAGCGCCCAGGCGGTCTTGCCGTAGAAGCGCGGGCCCCAGATTGTGCCGGCCATCCCGGCGGCGGCCATGATCACGGTGGCGAGCAGCGGGAACAGCCTCCTCACCGGCCACCGCACCTGGGCTGGTGTCACGCGTCCACGTTAGCTTCGATCGGTACTATATTCAGCAGGCACACATCGGAGGCGCGCTGGCCATGACGGACTACATCGGGGCGGTCGTGCTGTTCGTCTTCATCGTGGCGGTATTGGTCCTGCTGTGGCGGCGCGAGCACCGCTAGGCGGGGCCGTGCCATGATCGGGTCATGACGAGCCCGGACATTGGCCAGATCATCGAGGCGAACGGCATTTCGCTGTACGTGGAGGAGCACGGCGACGGCAAGCCGGTCCTGCTGCTGCACGGCTGGCCGGATTCGGCCCGGCTGTGGCGGCACCAGGTCCCGGTCCTGGCGGCCAGCGGGTACCGGGTCATCACGCCTGACCTGCGCGGTTTCGGGCGCTCTGAGCAGCCGGCCGAGGTCCGCTCCTACGGTCTGCGGAACGTCGTCCGTGACGTCTGCGCGCTGCTCGACAGGCTCGGCGTGCCATCGGCGCACGTGGTGGGCCACGACTGGGGCGCGGCCGTGGCCTGGCTGACCGCCATCGTCTATCCGGACCGGGTCCGCACGCTGACCGCGATCTCGGTGCCGCACCCGCTCGCCCCGCCCACCGTACGGCAGTACGAGATGGCCTGGTACCAGCTGTTCTTCCAGTTCTACGGCGTGGCGGAGGCGACCATCCAGCACGACGACTGGGCCTGGCTGCGCACGTTCACCCGCGGCGACGGGGACATCGACCAGGCCATCGCGGACCTGTCCAGGCCGGGCGCGCTGACCGCGTCGCTGAACTGGTACCGGGCGAACCTCGCGCCGCGCATGCCAGGGCCCGCGCCCGAATTGCCGCCGGTCGCCGCGCCGACGCTGGCCATCTGGTCGGACGGGGACCATTACCTGGACGGCGAGCGGGTGAAGAAATCGGCGGCATTCGTCCGGGGCTCGTGGCGTTACGAGGAAATTCCCGGTGCGAGCCACTGGGTGCCGCTTGACGCTCCGCAAAGGCTGAACGAGCTGCTGCTCGACTGGCTGCGCCGATAAGGAAGGACCGCGCGCCCCGGGGGTAGGCACGCGGTCCGGTTGGGGAGAGATCAGGCGGCGGTGCGCTGTCGGGCGGTCATTTCTGCTTTCCTGACCACCGGTCGCTGCAACACCATTGGAATTGGGGAAATGCCCGCGCGGCGATGTCTAGTGGATCACACTGGCTACTGGATCACGGGACGGGAATGGGTTCGCCCAGGACGAGCAGGACGTCGTCGGCCAGCCCGTCGCCGGAGTGCTCGAGCAGGAGCCTGACTACCCGCTTGACCGCGGCGCCCAGGTCGGGCAGGGCCAGCGCCGCGGCCACCCGGTGGTCCAGATCGAAGAAGCGCCCGGCGCGGTCCCTCGTCTCGACCAGGCCGTCGGTGTAGAACAGCAGCCGGTCGCCGGGCTTGAGCTCGATGTCCTGCCGGACCGGGCGCGGGTGCAGGCCGAGCGGCGGGGAGAATCCGTCCGGGGACATGACCTGAAGGCCCCCGGCCCCCGCCGGCAGCCGGACCGGCGGGTGGTGCCCGCAGTTGACGATGCGCACTTCTCCCGGCGCGAATTCGGCCAGGATGACCGTGACGAAGTCCTCCATTTCCATTTCCCGCGCCAGCCTGGCGTCCATGTTCGCGGCCAGCCCGACCAGATCGGGCTCGCCGAACGCCAGCTCGCGGAAGACGGCCAGGACGGCGGCGCACCGGCCGACCGCGTCCAGCCCCTTGCCCTTGACGTCGCCGATGATGAAACGGGGCCCGAACTGCGTCATCGCGAGGTCATATAGATCCCCGCCGACGAGAGCCTGGGTGGTGGCGGACTGATAGTGCGAGGCGAATGCCATGCCGCCGATCTCGGCGGGCAGCGGGCGCAAGATCGCGTGCTGGACTCTTTCGCTGATCTTGATGAGCGCGCCTTCCCGGCGGCCTCGGATCACCGCGACGAGCACCGCCAGTGCGCCGACCACGGCCACCATGGCGATGCGGTACCACTCCATCGTGCTGCCGGCCGTGCCGGTGACCCCGGCCACCACGCCGCACAGGGCGAGCGCGTAGCCGGCCACCAGCGCGGTCATCCGGCCGGTGCATCGCGCGCAGGCCAGCAGCGGGCCGACCGCCAGCAGGCCGGTCAGGTTAAACCTACGTCCTATCAGGATCCCCGCAATAGCGATGACGGCGTCCAGCACGAGAGCGATCACGATCCAGACGGGCTGCTGACCCATGGCCCTCGTCGCACGCCGCAGTAGTAGGCGCATGCGTCCCCATCCGAGCTACCCGTGCGATGAAATATAACCTACTGGAACACCGCGCACTTTGCCTCATTTATGCGGGCGCGAAAATAGACTGCACCATTGCGATACAGCGTTACCAGGACTCCCAACCCAGACCGTTCGGGATAAAAAATTGATTTTCCCTAGCGGATCGCGGTGCGCGTGCAATTTCACGGTTTACCGGCGGCCTGGAATGCGCGCGGCCGCGACGCGATGACTTCCGCCCGGCCGGGTCGTCTTACCTCGAGAACCACAGGGAGGTACTGATGAGCAAGATCGTGGCCGGGATCACCACATCGGTGGACGGGTACATCACCGGACCGGGCGACGGCCCGGGCTGCGGCCTGGGCGTGGGCGGCGAGCGGCTGCACTACTGGGTGTTCGGCGGGCCGTGGAGCTACGAATCCCCCGCCCAGGGCGAGGCGTCCGGCGAGGACAAGGCGTACCTGGACGAGATGACCGGGGCGAACGGCGCGGTCATCGCCGGGCGCGCCACCTACGAGGCGGCCGGGCACTGGGGCGACGCCAACCCGTGGGACGTTCCGCTCTTCATCGTCACCCACCGGCCCGGCGAGCAGCCGGACGGCGGCGGATTCACCTTCGCCGGCAGCCTCGCCGAGGCGGTCGAGCAGGCCAGGGCCGCGGCCGGAGACAAGCAGGTATACCTGATGGGCGGCGCGGACCTCATCCGGCAGGCGCTGGCCGCGGGGTACCTCGACGAACTGACCGTCATCGTCGCGCCGGTCGTGCTCGGCGCCGGCAAGCGGCTGTTCGACGGGTTCACCGAGTCGCTCGACTTCCAGCACCTCTGGGTCCGGCAGTCCCCGTTCGCCACGTTCATCCACTACCGTGTGCGGCACTGACCGCGCCGGGGTCAGATCAGCGGGTTGACGGTACGCAGCCGGGGAAAGCGGCTGAAGTCGCGGTCCGCCGTCCACAGCGCCTGCACGCCGTTAGTCAGGCACAGCGCGGCGATCCTGGCGTCGTGCACGGCGGGTCCGGTGATCTTCCCGTCGGCGAGCAGGTCCCGCAGCCGCGGCCAGTACGTCTCACCTTCGCTCAGGAGGACGGCCGATGCCGTCTCCAGCCACGCGTCGATCTGGCCGAGCGCCTGATCGACGCGGCTGGGCGGGTCGTAAATCCGGGGATGGGTGACGATAGAGAAGAATTCATGCAGGCACGGCCAGGGCAGCGCCCACGGCGCCCGGCCCTCGGCCAGCTCACGCACCTTCGCCGCCGCGGCCGGATGGAACTCGGAGTCACGGCGGTGGGAGTAGACGAGGATATTCGTGTCGACGGCGATCACAGGCGGTCCCCGTAGGCCGCATTGCGGATCTCGGCCCAGCTGGCGTCGCGGAACTCGGGGCGCAGGCCGTTTCCGTCGACGCTCGCGTCGCGAAGGCTCGGAACGGTGGTGTCGAGGTGCCTGGCCAGGGCCAGCCTGAGCCCTTCCTCAAGGAGCGACTTTACGGTCGTCCCCTCGCGCCGCGCCGTCTGCTGGGCCGCACGCAACAGTTCGTCCGGCAGCTCCACGGTGGTCTTCATATGTGCAGGTTAACAGGTGACCCATCCGGCCACCAATCGTTTCCCATACACCCATACTGCGTCGGTTAAGCCGCCGACCTTAGTGGCCTCGCTGAGGATGGCGATGAGGGCGGCCACGGCCTCACGGGCGTCAGGGCCGGCCGCGGCGACCGTGACGTGCTGGCCACTGGTGGCGCCCAGGCCCATCACGCCCAGGACGCTCTTGGCGTCGGCGGTGTGACCGCCCGCGGTGACAGAAACCGCCGAGGCGAACCGCCCGGCCGCCACCGCGAGCGCCCCGGCCGGGCGGGCGTGCAGGTCGCCGGCCAGGACGATGGCCCGCTCACAGCTTGCGGACATGACGCGCCTCCTCAGCCGCGGCGGCGACCGCCTTGAGGTCTCCGCCGGCCGCGGCGGTGACCGTGGCGGCCACCGCGCCCTCGACGAACGGCGCGTCCGCGAGCAGCACGCTCCCGGCCTCGCCGTAGTCCTCCAGCACCGCCCGCACCGTCAGTACCGCGCTGCCCAGGTCGGGCAGCACGACCACGCCGGCGCCGTGCTCGGCCTCGGCGATGCCGCGGGCCACCTTGGCCGCGCTCGTGCCCAGGTCGCCGTCGTCGGTGCCGCCCGCCGCGACGATCGTCACCGTGCCGCCGCAGACCTGTGCGGCCAGGTGCGCGGCTCCGGCGGCGAGTTCGGCGCTGTGCGAGACAAGGACGATTCCGACGGTGCCGGTGCTCATGGGCTGCGCAGTCATGGCCTATCCTGAATAGTGTTCGGCATTGCTGAAAGGGTGTCATGATCCAGTCGGTGCAGCGCGCAGCGCAGATCCTCGCCGTCCTCGGCTCGGGTACGCCGCGCCTCGGCGTGACCGAGATAGCGGACCGGGTCGGCCTGGCCAAGCCCACGGTGCACGGCCTGCTGCGCACCCTGGAGGCGCACGAACTCGTGGCGCAGGACCCCGACACCGGCAAGTACAGCCTGGGGCCCGGCGTGCTCCAGCTGGGCAACGCCTACCTGGACGGCTCCGACCTGCGGGTCAGGTCGCTGCGCTGGGCCGAGTCGCTGGCGCAGCGGGCCGGCGAGGCGGTCTGGGTGGCCACCCTGTCCGGGTCCCGGGTGATCGTGCTGCACCACGTCTTCCGGCCGGACAACACCGTGCAGATCCTCGAGGTCGGCGCGGCTATCCCGTGGCATGCCTGCGCGCTGGGCCACGCGATCGTGGCGTTCCTGCCCGAGGCCCAGCGGACCCGGGCCCTGACCGCCGAGCTGGCCCCGCTCACCGGCCGGACCAAGACCACCAGGAGCGCGCTGAGCCGGGCGCTGGCCCAGGTCCGGCAGCGCGGCTACGCGGTCGAGGACCAGGAGGCGACCGTGGGCGACGCCGGGATCGCGGCGCCGATCCTGGCCCGGGACGGTGTGGTGGCCGGCGCGATCGGCGTGGTCGGTGCGGCCGACCGGCTGCTGGCGCCGGGCACCAGGGACGAGCTGGTCCGCGCGGTCGGCGAGGCGGCCCGCGCCGTATCCCGGGACCTGGGTGCCGGGCGCGGCGGCCCCGTGCTGTCCGCGCTGAGCTGAGCGCTGTCCGCGCTGAGCTGAGCCGGCCCGCGGGTGTCCGGTCGTCACCTGATCACCTTCTCCCCAGCTGCGAGGATCTCCGCCGCGTCGCGGGCGGCCGCCGCGGTGTCGGCGGCGGCGATCCAGCCCGCCACCCGCGGCACCCGCGCCGCGCCGACGCTAAGCGTCCGCACGCCCAGGCCGAGCAGCAGCGGCAGGACCAGCGGGTCGGCGGCCGCGTCGCCGCAGACTGATACCTTCACGCCGGCGGCCCCGGCCACGCGCACCACGTTCGCGATCAGCGTGAGCACCCGGGGGTCCGCGGCCAGCGCGGGCCGGCTGCCCGGGTCGGCCCGGTCCACGCCGAGCACCTCGCTGGCTAGGTCGTTGGTGCCGACGGAGAAGAAGTCCACCGCGTCCGCGAACGCGGCGGCCGCGGCGGCGGTGGCGGCCACCTCGACCATGATTCCAAGCTCGGGCGGTTCGGCACCGATCTGCGCGGCGGCCTTGGCCAGCGCGGCGCGGACCTGGCTGATCTCGTCGACCGAGGTGACCATCGGCACCAGGACGGCCAGCCGGGCGCGCGCACCCGCCCGCAGGATCGCCCGGACCTGGTCCGCGAGCGCCTCCGGGGCGCCGAGCAGGGCGGCCAGGCCCTGCGGGCCGCGGTCGCGCAGGAAGGGCGGGACCTTGTCGCCGGAGAAGTCGAGCAGCCGGACGACCGCGGGCCGCCCTTCGAGCAGGGCCAGCACCGGACTCAGCTGGGCCAGGTGGTCGGCCTCGGACGGCCAGCCCGGCGTGCTGGTGTACGGGATCTCGGTGCGCAGCAGGCCGACGCCGGCCGCGCCGCCGGACAGCCCGAGCCGGGTCTCCGCAACCGAGGCGACGTTGCATAGCAGCGTGACCGGCTCGCCGTCGGCCGTCCTGACCTCCCGCGGGGCCCGGGCCGCGGCCTGCTGGCCCGGCGCGATCCAGTCGGCCTGCTGGCCCGGCGCGATCCGGCCGGCCTGCCTGCCCGGCGCGATCCGGCCGACCTCGGTGGGCGGGTCCGGGTCGACGATCAGCTCACCCGCGGCGGCGTCGAGGATCGCATCGTGACCGGCCGAGGCGGCCAGCACCGCCGGGTCGGCCCCGGCCAGCATGGGCAGCCCGAGGCCGCGTGCCACGATCGCCGCGTGCGAACTGGCACCGCCCGCCACGGACACCGCACCGGCCAGCCCGCAGCCGCCCGGGTCCTCGCCGGCCAGTCCCGCGTCGGCCAGGCGGATGAGGTCGGCCGGGTCGACCTCGCGGCGCACCAGGATGAACCGGCCCGCAGGCGGCGGAGGCGCGCTGGTCCCGCGCAGCTGATCGATCACGGCCGCCGCCACCTGGCGAACATCGCCGGCGCGCTGGGCCAGGTCGGGGTCGGGCAGCGCGGCGAGCACGGCAGCCTGGGCCTCGGCGGCCGTTCTGACGGCGGCAGTACCGTCGGCCCCGGCCCGTACCGCGTCGATGGCCGGCCCGGTCAGGGCGGGGTCCGCGGCGATCAGCGCGCCGATGTCGACGATGCCGGCCTGGAGGTCCTCGCCGCGCTCGCGGAGCCGGGCCGCGAGCGCGGCCCGCTCCCGCGCGACCGCGGCGAACGCCGCCCGCACCTCGTTCTCGCCCGAGCTCACATGGTCCTGGCCGGCCTGGCCGGGCGCGTCACCGAGGTAGATCTTCCCAGTGCCGGTGCCCTCTGAGACCGGCTGGCCCCGGTAGCGGCTGGGTGCGGTCATCGCCCGGCCTGGGCGGCGTCCCGCAGGGCGCCGAGGATGAGCGCGGTCGAGACCGCGCCGGGGTCCTCGTGGCCAACGCTGCGCGGGCCGAGGTAGCTGGCCCGGCCCTTCAGCGCCTGCATGGACACGGTGGCGGCGGCCCCGGCCGAGGCCGCTTCGGCCAGCACGGACAGGGCGTCGTCCGGCGCCGCCCCGTCCGCGATCGCCTTGCTGAACGCCCTGGTCGCCGGGGCCAGCGCGTCCACCATGGTCTTGTCGCCCTCGCGGGCGGCGCCGAGCTGCTGGACGCCCGCCAGGGCCGCCTCTAGCGCGGCGGCCAGGGCCGGTGAGTCCACGTCGGCGGCGTCTCCGAGCGCCTTGCCGGCCCGGCGGAACGCCATGCCGTACAGCGGCCCGGAGGCGCCGCCGACCTTGGAGATCAGGGTGTTGCCCGTCACGGTCAGGATCGCCCCGGGCGTGGCCGTCTTCGCGCCCGGGGCGTCCAGGGTGACGAGCACCGCAGTGAAGCCCCGGGCCAGGTTGATGCCGTGATCGGCGTCTCCGATCGCCGCGTCCAGCTGCGTGAGGTGGTCGCGATTGGCCTCGATGACCCCGGCGGCCGACACGATCCAGGCCCGGAAGACTTCAGCGTCCATGATGGCTCCCTGACTGACAGCGGAAATCACTGCGCCTAGCGTCCCCACCGCAGGGCAGGCGTGTCCACTGGCGCGTCCCACAGCCCTGTCAGCGTGTCGGAGAGCTGGCACACCGTCACCGAGAAGCCCTGCATCTCCAGGCTGGTGATGTAGTTGCCCACCAGGTTCCGCACGACGTGGCCGCCGTGTCCCTCGAGGTACTTCCGCACCTCGTTGAACATCAGGTAGAGCTCGATCAGCGGCGTGCCGCCCATGCCGTTGACCATGACCAGCAGGTCACCGCCGACGGGCAGGTCGGCGCGGATGGCGTCGAGCGCCACCGCGGCCAGTTCCCGCGCCGGGGTGAGGGCGGCCCGGGTCCGGCCAGGCTCGCCGTGGATGCCGATGCCCAGTTCCGCCTCGGCCTCGCCGAGCTCGAAGGTCGGCTTGCCCGCCGCGGGCACCACGCACGAGCTGAGCGCCACGCCGAAGGACCGGCTCCGCTCGTTGACCTCGCGCGCCGCAGCGGCCACGGCGGCCAGGCCGGCGCCCTGTTCGGCCAGGGCCCCGGCGATCTTCTCCACGAACACGGTGGCCCCGGTGCCGCGGCGGCCCGCGGTGTAGTGGGAGTCCTCCACCGCGACGTCGTCGTTGATCACGACCGGGACGACCTCGATACCCTCGTCCCCGGCCATCTCGGCGGCCATCTTGAAGTTCAGTACGTCGCCCGTGTAGTTCTTCACCACGTGCAGGACGCCCGCGCCGCCGTTCACGGCCTGGGTCGCGACGAGCATCTGGTCGGGCACTGGCGAGGTGAAGACCTCGCCCGGGCAGGCGGCGTCGAGCATCCCGTAGCCGACGAAGCCGCCGTGCAGCGGCTCGTGGCCGGAGCCGCCGCCGGACACCAGGCCGACCTTGCCCGGCGTGGGACCGCCGGCCCGGGTGATTACCTTGTTCTCCACGTCCACGGACAGCGACGGGTGGGCCGCGGCGACGCCCTCGAGGGCCTCGGTGACGACCGTCTCCGGGCTGTTGATCAGCTTCTTCATGACGTTGCTCCCCTGGCTTTCAGGTCCGGGCCTTCTCGGGTACAGGATCGGCATCGGGCGCGAGGCTGGTCATGGCGGCGTCGGCGCGCACCCGGCCGATGAAGACGTAGGCGAGGCCGCCGAGCACGCCGCCGACGATCTCGCCGATGACGTACGCGGGCACCTGCACCCAGGAGACGGTGCCGCCGAACCCGCCCTGCATGAACACGGTGCCCAGGTAACGCGCGGGGTTGATGGCCGCGCCGGTGGCCGGGCCGAGGATGATGATGATCGCGAACACGACCGAGCCGATGGCCATCGGCGCCCAGCCGGGCACGGCCCGGTGGTCGATCACCCCGAAGATCACGAAGACCAGCATGAACGTGCCGATAGCCTCGATCAGCGACGCCCGGCCGAATCCCATCGACGCGGCGTTGTAGCTGGTCACCCCGCCGCCCGCGGCGACGGTGGCGGCCCGGCCCAGGGTGAGGAAGATAGCGGCCGCGCCGGCGATCGCGCCGGCCAGCTGGGCCGCGATGTAGCCGGGCACCTCACGCCACGGGAACTTGCCCGAGACGGCCAGCGCCAGCGTGACCGCCGGGTTGATGTGGCCACCGGAGATGTGCCCGATCGCGTACAC
>Ga0070699_100001108_pt1 | contig 25059 bp, 22 predicted proteins | sample KBSK1503metaG_FD_65473 | JGI IMG/M metagenome (GOLD analysis project Ga0070699, IMG submission 65473) | Corn, switchgrass and miscanthus rhizosphere microbial communities from Kellogg Biological Station, Michigan, USA - KBS K1-50-3 metaG | ecosystem: Host-associated > Plants > Roots >...
AGACTCCAGCGGTTGAGAACAACTCGCTGGAGGAAGTGCGCGACAAGCACAGCGCGTTGCTCGTAGTGTTCAAATCACGGGTGCTCGATGTGAACGACCGCGAGCGGGCGATCATCGACGATGTACTGAAGGCCGACCCGGAACCAAAGGGACGTTATCGTTGGGTATACACGCAACTCGCACGGAAGCTGAACAAGTACATTCATAAGTACAACAGTCTGAGTCCGGCACGGGCACTATCGGAGGCGGACTACGTGATCTTTTTCAATGTGGTGGAGTTTCGGCGGATTCTCGACACGCCTTATCCTTACGGTGAGCTGTTTGTAATCGTGAAAGGCTCACCTGAAAAACGAAAGCCGCCCCGTGTCATCTGGAGAGCGCGGAAAATGCTGATTGCGGAAGACGCGATTAACGACCTGATCAAAGAACTCAAGGCTCTGCGCGGCGAGAGTTAACTAATCGGCCACAAAAAGGCACATAAGGCACATAAAAATTCCGTGAATCCTCCTTTAATTTTTTAAGTGTCCTGATTTTCATTTGCCTGATTTCCTTTTGTGCTTTATGTGCCTTTTTGTGGCTAAATTCTTTTTGTGCGTTTTTGTGGAGGAAAATGCTTACACATATCGTGATCTGGAAGTATCGTGAAGACGTGGAGCAGTTTGCGCGTGAGGAACATGTGAACCTCCTGCGCCGGCTGCGCACTATTATTCCGGAAGTGCAGAGTCTCTCCGTCGGTTTTGACACGTTGTTTTTACCGCGCTCGTACGACACCGGCCTCGTCGCCGTCTTCGCAGACCGGACCGCGCTCGACGCTTACACCGTCCATCCCGAACATGTTAAGGTCGCCGAATTCGGCAGAAGCATCAGCGAACACGTTGCTTCGGTCGATTTCATCGACTGATCCATGCGCTCAAAGAAGTTCATTCTCTTAGTCGTCGTTTTACTGCTGCTGCTCTCGCAGATCCCGTTTGCCTACCGTCGCTACAAACTCCGCCGCTTGAGCGCCGCGATTCAGCAGCTCAATTCCGAACGTCATAGTCAGGCACAAACCGGATTTACCGAGTACAAAGGCGTGGTCCATGTACACTCTTTTCTCGGCGGCCACAGTACCGGCACGTTCGGAGAGATCATCACGGCAGCTCAGGCGAATCAGTTGCAGTTTGTGATCATGACTGAGCACACCGAGAAAGAGTTTGACACGGCGGCGATGACGTTGCAGGGCGTGCATGGTGGCGTGCTCTTTATCAACGGCAACGAAGTCAGCGCCGCAAATGGCGATCGCACGCTGACACTTCCCGGTGACATTGGCATAGTCGCTTACCCGGAACAGTTTCAAAACTGGGACACGCCGGGACTCGACGGCGCTGAGGTGTACAACGTCTTCACAAACGCGAAACGAATCAATCCGATCGTCGCGTTCTTCGATGTGTTGTGGTCCAAGCGAAGTTATCCGGATCTAATCTTCGCGCTCTACGTTGCGCGTCCCGATGAAGCGTTGCGGACGTGGGACCAGGCGTTAACGCGGAACCGGCTAACGGCGGTCGCAGGTAACGATGCTCACGCGAACATCGGCGTGAGTCTTAAAGACAGCTCCGGCAAGACACTGCTCGGCATCCAGCTCGATCCGTACGAGGTCAGTTTCCGGCTCGTGCGCTTGCACGTGTTACTCGAGCAGAACCGGGCGCTGGAGGCGACGAGCTTGCTGGATGGCGTGCGCGCAGGGCATTGCTTTATTGGTTTTGATTATCTTGGAGATACGAGCGGTTTCGCGTTTGAGGCCGAGAACGCGGGCGGGCGGAAGATTCAGGGCGATGAGATTCAACTAACGGGTGACACGCGGCTCCGCGTGCGTAGCCCGGTCGCGGGACGAGTCGTGATTTTTAAGGACGGTGCCGTGTTTTCGGATGACAACGGGATCAGCAGCAAAGACTTGGGCATCACAGAACGCGGCGTGTATCGGGTCGAGGTTTATTTGCCGCAATTAGGCCTGGTGGCGCCGTGGATCATCTCGAACCCGGTTTATGTGCGGTGAAGATTTTCACGCAAAGACGCAAAGTTAAAAACAGAAGGCGCAAAGGGAAGTCCCTAGCGCCTTATCTTTTTAACTTTGCGCCTTTGCGTGAAACTGCCTTCGTGCTTTAAAACGGTTTCGCCCCACGGGGTGCCCTGCTAGCGGCCCTGTGGGGCGACGAACCTTAGCCGGAAAGCTCCAGCTTTACTTGTCTTCGGAAGCGGTGCGTACGTTCACCGGAGTACTGTTGGAGGTCTAGTAGTTGACCCCTCGCTCCTCATAAGCTCCAAGTGTTAGGAACCAAGGAGTACAGCCTTCCACACACTGTTTTTTCAAGTTCGACCAGTCTAGGCATTGAGTGTTTTGCTGTCAAGTTTCAGCTTGACCGCACGTGAACCATACAAGACCGCAAATTGATAGAATGGCACCCACCCATGGAACTCAAAATACCCATTCCACGCAGCTTCAGCTTCCGCCGCACCGTCGCTAGTCACGGCTGGTACCAACTGCCACCATTCGCGCTCGACACAAAAAAGTGGCAATTGACGCGCGTGATCGACGTCGGCCCAAAGCCACCCGTCACGGTTTCCATGACGGCCCTGAAAAGTTACATACGCGTGACGCCCGCTCGTGCACTAACGAAGTCGGATGCGGCAACTGTCCTGCGCGACTGCCGTCACTTACTCCGCCTGGACGACGACTTACGCGACTTCTACCTCGCGACCAGCAACGATCCTGAGTTTGCCTGGATTGAGACGCAGGGCGCAGGCCGGCTGCTGCGCTCGCCCACCGTCTTCGAGGACCTGGTGAAGATGATGTGTACTACGAACTGCTCGTGGGCGCTGACGTTGAAAATGGTCAATGGTCTCGTTAATAACGTCGGGCGCGAGACAGATGACGGTCGCCGTTCGTTTCCGACGGCCGAGGCGCTCGCCGCGATGCCGCTCAAGTTTTTCGTTGATGAAGTACGCGCCGGCTACCGTGCGCCTTATCTGAAAGAACTGGCCGACCGTGTGGCTTCGGGAGAACTGAACGTGGAAGCGTGGTTCACAAGCGAACTGCCGACCGCTGAGCTTGCGAAGCAAATCAAAGGCGTTAAAGGCGTGGGTCCGTATGCCGCGGAAAATCTTTTGAAACTGCTGGGACGCTACGATGGGCTCGCGCTCGACTCGTGGACACGCGCCAGATTCTACGAGCTGAGAAACAATGGCAGGAAAGCAAACGACAAGAAGATCGCGCGCTACTATTCACGCTTCAAGGAGTGGCGCGGACTCGCGCTGTGGTGCGACGTGACGCACGATTGGTTGTAGGCCCTATATAAGCAGAGGTTTCACGCAAAGGCGCAAAGGTTACGCAACGGTTACGCAAAGGCGCAAAGTAAAATCTCTTCCTTGCGGCTTTGCCAACCTTTGCGCCTTTGCGTGAAATTGTCTCGCGCTTACTTATTGAAAACGAGCGTCGAGTCTTGCGGGCCACGCGGTGACTCAGAGTGGCGAACAACGGTCAACACTTTACCATCCGCTGAAAGCGAGAGCTTGTCAGAACTGGTAATCGTCATCTCGTTGCCATCCTGCCCCGTGAACATATTTTTGTTGATAAGCTCCAAGGTCTTGCCGTCGCTCGCCAGCGTGGCCTTGCGGGCAAACTTCCCGCGGCCCGTCTCACCAGTGGTTTCGCTGCCGTCAAGGTTGTAGCTGCGCGGACCCTGAGGGCCCATCATGCCGCCACGTCCACCACCCTGACCGCCTCCCGGAGGACCACCCGCACCCGGAGCACCGCCCGCAGGAGGACCACCCGGACCGCCACCGGGACCACCGCCCTGAATCTTCTCTTCGACAGTGATCTCTTTATCTGTTTGCGTGATAACCCAGGAAACGCTTTCGGCGTTCTGGACTCTTTGGGAGAGACCCTGGCTCTTGCTCTTATCAAGCGTCCAGGTTCCGGCGAAGTTTGGCGCAGCAGCATGCGCAGCCAGAGTAAATACGAGTGCGCTTGTCAGGCCAAAAGCAAAAAGCAACTTTCTCATTCAAGATCTCCTTCAGTTTGGGTGGATTATTACGAGAAAGTGGAGTCTAGCAAAACAATCGTCGAAAAACTGTCAGGGAATGTAAAGAATTGTATAGAGAAGGTAAAGAGGGAACCTTTGCTACTTACGGGGCGTAACTTGCACGTTGTTGAAGGCTCGATTGCGAGGCGGCGAACGGAAATATGAAGCGTGCGTTGATTATTGTGAAGCCATTCAATCGAGCCAATCTTTTTGTCATAAGACAACTGCGAGTGGTGTTAACTCGCAGAGAGAGCCATCTAACTAGACAGTAATCCAAACGCAGGTAAGGAGAGGCAGTGATGAAGTCAATTGCAAGTCGGATGTTGGTAGTGTTGATGGTCGGCGCACTCACAAGCGTGGTGGCGTTGGCCAAAGTGCAAAAGCACAGAGTGACCTTCGAGAACGATATGAAGGTTAACGGTACCCTCGTGAAAAAGGGCTCCTATGATGTCAAGTTTGACGACGAGACGGGTCAACTCTCGATCGTGAAGAACGGCAAGGTCGTGGCGCAGGCGATGGCGCGCGTCGAAGCTCGAGAGAAGAAAGCCGGTGATTTTCAGCTACGATCGACAGTCAATGGCGATGAGACGCAACTGATCGGTGTCACCTTTGGCGGTTCTGACAAAGACGTGCTGATCACCAATAGCGGCGCAACTACCACGGGTAACAACTAAGCAGGTAAACAAGCGGTTCCCCCCTGCGCCCCGAAGCCTGATGGGTTTCGGGGCGCATTTGTGTTTTGCCACGAAAAGCACAAGAATTGGTTTTTCCAAAAATCAAACTTCGGAGTGTTCGCGATGAGAAACAGGCGCTTTGGCCGCACTGGGTGGGAAGTCAGTGAGATCGGATACGGCATGTGGGGAATGGCCGGTTGGTCCAACTCCAACGACGATGAATCACTCGGCTCGCTGCAGGCAGCAGTCGATCACGGCTGCACCTTCTTTGACACTGCTTACGCTTACGGCAACGGTCGTAGTGAAAACTTTCTGGGCCAGATCGTGCGGTCCAATCAGGGCCAGCGTCTTTACACTGCTTCGAAGATCCCGCCTAAAGATTTGAAGTGGCCGGCGCAGCCTGAGTCAACGTTGATGCAATCGTATCCACCGGATCACGTCGAGGAGTATGTGCATCGCAGTTTGGAGAATGCCGGGCTGGACCAGTTGGACCTGATGCAGTTTCACACCTGGAATGACGAGTGGATGCGCGACGATCGCTGGTTCTATCGACTCGACGATCTGCGCAGTCAGAAGTTGATCAACGCGATCGGCATCAGCATCAATCGCTGGGAGCCATGGAACGGCGTGCGCGCGGTGCGGAGCGGGCAGATCGACGCCGTGCAGGTGATCTACAACATCTTCGATCAGAACCCGGAAGATGAACTCTTTCCGGCGTGTCGCGAGCTGGACGTGGCAGTAATTGCGCGGGTGCCGTTTGACGAAGGCACGCTCACCGGCACGTTGACGAAAGACAGCCGCTGGCCCGAAGGTGATTGGCGAAATACTTACTTCGTTCCGGAGAACCTGATACCGAGTGTTGAGCGAGCGGAAGCGGTGAAGCAGGTGCTCGCGGAGTGGAACCGCGAGCACTCCACCAAGATCACCATGCCGGAGCTGGCGTTGCGCTTTATTCTCGGCAACGACGACGTGAGTACGATCATCCCCGGCATGCGCAAACTCTCGCACGTGGAATCAAACATCGCCGCCAGCGATGCCGGTCCACTGCCTCCAGACCTTCAGGAAAAAATGCGTACGTTTCGCTGGGTCCGGAAACCGGCGCCGTGGTCCCAGTGAGCCGCAAAAGGCACAAGAAAGTTAGCCACAAAAAGGCACATAAGGCACACAAGAAAAACCAGAAGACAAACCAAAAGAAAAACCAGTCAAGGGTTTGAACTCCCTTTGCTGGTTTTCTTTTTGTGCCTGTGCCTTTTTGTGGCTAACTTTTCATTCCCAGGGTTTTGACCAGGAAAGCCCAGCGATCCGCGGCCTCTTCGATGATCTTCGACGTTGGTTTACCCGCGCCGTGCCCCGCCTTCGTCTCGATCCTAATCAGGATTGGAGCACCGCCGGCCTGCGCTGCCTGCATCGCCGCGGCGAATTTGAAACTGTGACCCGGCCAAACACGATCGTCATGATCCGCCGTGGTAATCATTGTCGGCGGATACGACGTGCCCGGCTCGAGGTTGTGCAACGGTGAATACGCGTACAACGCTTTGAAGTCCTCCGCATTCTCCGACGAACCGTAATCCGAAACCCAGGCCCAACCGATCGTGAACTTCTGAAAACGCAGCATGTCCATCACGCCGACGGCCGGCAACGCAGCCCCAAACAGATCCGGCCGCTGCGTTAACGCGGCGCCCACCAGCAGTCCGCCATTGCTGCCGCCACCTATCGCGAGCTTCGGCGTCGAGGTGTACTTGTTATCGATCAACCACTGCGCTGCGGCGATGAAATCGTCAAACACATTTTGCTTTTTTGATTTCATTCCGCCCTGGTGCCACTCCTCACCATACTCGCCACCGCCGCGCAGGTTTGGTTGCGCATAAACGCCACCCATCTCCATCCACACGAGATTCCCGACTGAAAATCCCGGCGTCATCGAGATACCGAAACCGCCGTAACCATAAAGATACGTCGGGTTGTTTCCATCGAGCTTCAGACCTTTTTTGTGGGTGATGAACATCGGCACTTTCGCGCCGTCTTTGCTCGTGTAGAAAACCTGCTTCGTTTCGTAGTCCGCGGGATTGAAGTCGACTTTAGGCTGACGAAAGATCGTGCTCTTCCCAGTCGTCATATCGTAGCGATAGATCGTGGTCGGCGTGGTGAAGCCGGTAAACGAATAGAACGTCTCTTTGTCTGTCGCTTTACCACCGAAGCCTTCCGCCGATCCGATTCCGGGAAACGCGACTTCGTTCACGAGTTTTCCGGACGTGTCGAAGATCTTGACCTGCGTGTACGCATCCTTCAGGTAATTGAGAACAAACTTATGATTGACGAGCGTCGTGGCTTGGAGTGTTTCCTTGCCCTCCGGGACGATCACTTTCCAATTGCCGCGGCCGGGATTGGCCGTGTCGATCTCGATGACTTTGCCGCGCGACGCCTGCAAGTCAGTCTGAAACCAGAAACGCGTGCCCTCGTTACCAATGAACGTGTAAGCCGCGTCGAAATCGTCGAGCAACTTAACCACCGGCGCGTCCTTCGCTTTGAGATCCTTGTAGTAGACGCGGTTCTTTACGTCCGTGCCCTGAAAGACCGTAATGATCAGGTAATTGCCGTCTTCGGTGACGTACCCGCCAAACAGCCAATCTTTCTGATCGGGACGTTCGTAGACCAGCAGATCTTCCGTCTGCGGCGTGCCGAGTTTGTGGTAGTAGACTTTTTGAAAGTAATTGATGGCCTTCAGCGTATTGGCTTTCGGCTCATCGTAACGGCTGTAGAAGAATCCCTGGCCGTCGCGTGTCCACGAAACACCCGAAAACTTTACCCACTTGAGCTGGTCGGAAAGATCCTTGCTCGTTTCAACGTCGCGTACCTTCCATTCCTGCCAATCAGAGCCGGAAGCCGACAAACTGTAAGCTAGCAGCTTCCCGTCAGGACTGACTTGCGTTCCGGCAACGGCCACGGTGCCGTCGGCGGAAAGCGTGTTGGGATCGAGCACCAATTGCGGCTGGGCGTCGAGCGACGTCACCGTGTAGAGCGCTGCCTGGTTCTGCAAACCGCTGTTGCGCATGTAGAAGTATCGATTGCCTTCCTTGAACGGGGTGCTGTACTTCTCGTAGTTCCAGAGTTTTGTCAGCCGTTCTTTCAAAGGCATGCGAGCCGGAATCGACGCCAGGTAGGCGAAGCTCAACTTGTTCTCGGCTTCGACCCAGGCGCGGGTTTCTTCAGAGTCGAGATCTTCCAGCCAACGATAGGGATCGGCGACTTTGACGCCGTGATAGTCGTCAACCTGATCGCTCTTTCGGGCCGGCGGATAGTTATTCGGTTTGATCATCTGTTGTGTGATACCTGCGATGAATAGACAGAGTATTAGAGTCAAGCGCAATGGTGGGTGTACGGACATGATCAACACTCTCCCTTCAGGGAGTAAGTATAGCCACAAAAGGCACAAAACGAACAAATGAGGAAAACCAACTGGGCGGCTCTCGCTGAATAATAAATCCTTTTGTGCCTTTTGTGCCTTTTTGTGGCTATTATGAGCGCGCACGATCTTGAATCCTAAAAGGAGTTTCCCCCTATGTACGAAACACGCTCCGGAACCTTCCTGGGTGCAGTGGTGCTGGCTGTCAGTCTGGTAGTGGCGACGACAATCGGCGGCTGGTTTTTCGTGAAAGGCAAACGCGGTGACCAGACGATTACGGTAACCGGCTCGGCGCGAAGAAGAATCAAGTCGGACCTGGTTATCTGGCGTTCGGCAATCTCTTATCAAGCCCCGGCCTTGTCCGAGGCTTATCGCTCGCTTTCGGAAGCAGTGCCGCGAGTGAAGGCTTATCTGGTGAGTAAAGGCATCAAGGACAACCAAATCACAGTTTCTTCCATCTCTTCTCAAACTCTCCACGGCCAAACCAGTGAAGGCGCGGAGACCTCCGAAATTACCGGCTATTCGCTGCGCCAGGAACTATCCGTGCGCTCAGAAGATGTCGAAAAGATCGGGCAGATCGCACGCGAGGCAACGGAGCTGATCAATCAGGGGATCCTGATCGAGTCGATGGCGCCGGAATATCTCGTTACGAAACTCGGAGAAATCAAGATCGAGATGCTGGCGGAAGCTTCCCAGGACGCGAAGAAGCGCGCCGAGCAGATTGCGAAAAGCACGGGCAGCTCGATTGGCAGCGTACGGACGGCTCGTATGGGCGTGCTGCAAATCACACCCGCGGATTCAACCGAGGTTTCCGATTCAGGCATGAATGACACCTCTGCGCTCGATAAAGACATCACCGCGGTAGTCAACATCGGCTTCGCAGTTGACTAGAAGAATATTTCACGCAAAGGCGCAATAAAAGACGCAAAGATCGCAAAGTCTTGCCGCGCCTTGGCGTCTTTCTTTGCGTCTTTGCGTGAAAAAAGATTGACAACGCTCGGTGGCATGGGCGAATCTAAACCAACGCTCCGCCCCCCGGCGCGTTGAGCTTTAACCTGTACTTCTCCTGAGAAAACAATATGAAATCAAGTGCCCGTCTCGCTCTTTTTGTTGTCGCCGTTCTTTTTGCTGCCATCGAGATGAAGGCACAGGAGAGTAGTAGCGCAGTTCGTCCACGCGTGGTCACCAGCCCGGTGGCTCAGCAACAACAGAAAACGGCGCCGGCCATACCACAGGCCAAGCCGGCCGAGCTCGCGCCGAGCCTGCCCGAAGTTGAAGGTGAACCGCAAAAAAAGACCGCCGCCGCGCCGATAACTTTCCTGACGCCGTCGGTCATCAAGTCGCGCATTTCCGACGCGCAGCGCATGTTCAAAACGCGACCGAAGCCGACGGCTTTGTCAGTGCCGCAGATCGAGTTCGTAACCATCGCCGCGCTCGATCGCGAAACCGCGCGCACGCACTTCATCACGATTTCCAAACAGACTTTTTTGACTAAAGGCGCCGAGCTCAGCACCACAACGTCGGAGGGCACGAACGTCAATATCCGCATCATCCGCGCGAACGGCGTCAACACCGCCTTGACGATCTTCACGCCCGACGGCAAGTCGCTTGCGCCATTAACCATCGAATATCCGATCGAAAGAGGCGGGAAATTCCTCGAGACGGCTTATTACACCTCCGCTCATCCGGCGCTGCTTTCGAACGACCTGGTGCGCTCTGGACAATCGTACGTGCGCAACATGCTCGATCTCGCCGCGCGTCGTCTGCGCGATAAGGGCGTGGCAATCTCGCCGTTGCTCGTGGACGTTGCCGAGCGTTTGTGTGTTGTCGAACACGTCGATCACGAACGTTTTCGCGCCGAGAACCGGCTCGCGCTTTACGACGAGATCTACTCGCTCTTCGCCCTGAACGAGATCGACACTTATCGTTTTTCAGTCAGCTCCGCCGGTGCGGGCGGTATGGTGCAGATGATTCCCTGGGCTTACAACCTCGAGCGCACGCGACATCCCGGCGTCGGTCTCATGCCCGACTTCGTCACCGGTATGCGTAACCACGGCAACGCGCTCCAGGCAATGTTGCTCTACATGCACGACACCTGGACCGATCTAACCGCGAGCGAAGAAGTGAAGAACGCGCTGGACACAAAGATCGCCACGCCGAGCGAGCTGCTCGCCGCCGGTTACAACTCCAACGCCGCGAAGCTGCCGACATATTTGAAGCGAGGCGGTGACGGCTGGCGCACACTCATCCCGCGTGAAACGCAGATGTACTTGCAGATTTATAAGTCGTTCGAAGGCCTGGTACCAATGCAGACCCGGATGAACGCCGATGGCAGCGGATTAAAGACCAATCCGCCTCTTCCGCATTAATCTGTGGCTAAAACCTCTCGCGAGTCGGCGTACTGAAGTTTATACAGTTTCCAGTAAAGCCCTCGCTCCGCCAGCAACTCCTGGTGTGTTCCCTGCTCGCGAATCTCACCGTGATGCAGCACGATGATCCGGTCCGCATTTTGAATCGTCGACAGCCGGTGCGCGACCACGATCGAGGTGCGATCACGCATCACGCGCTCGATCGCACGCTGAATCAACTGTTCCGTCTCGGTATCAATCGAGCTCGTTGCTTCATCGAGTATCAACAGCGCCGGATCGAACGCCAGCGCGCGCGCAAACGAGATGAGCTGCTTCTGTCCAACCGATAACCCCGCCCCACGCTCACGCACTTCAGCTTCATAGCCGCCCTTCAAACGTCGAATAAAACTATCAGCGTGAACTTCATGCGCGGCCCAACGCACGCGCTCCTCGTTGATGTCTTTACGTCCGAGACGAATGTTTCCCTCGATCGTGCCGCTGAACAGAAAAACTTCCTGCAGCACGACCGCGAAGTTTTCGCGCAGTGCTTTCAGATCCCAGTCACGCAGATCCACTCCGTCGAGCAAAATCCGGCCGCGCTGAATATCATAGAAACGCATCAACAGGTTCGTGATCGTCGTCTTCCCCGAACCCGTATGACCGACGAGGGCGATCGATTGTCCGGGTTCGACCGTGAACGAAACGTCTTTCAGCACCCAGTCTTCGTCGTTGTAAGCGAACCAGACGTTCTGAAACTCGATGCGGCCCTGAGCGCGCGTAGCTTTGAGCGGTTTCTCAGGTGGAACGATCGCGATCGGCAGGTCGAGGGTTCTGAAGATGCGATGCGACGCGACGACTGCTGCCTGCAGCACGTTGTACTTGTCGGAGATGTCGCGAATGGGTTGAAAGAGGGATTGCGAATACTGGATGAACGCTACCAGCGCACCGAGCGTCAGCACCGTGTGGCCTTCAACGTTCTGCATCACGCGGTAACCGCCATACCAGATGATCAGCGCGATTCCCATCGCGCCGATCAAATCCACGAGCGGGAAGAAGATCGCGTAGTAAAAAATCGTGTCGACATTGGCGCGGCGATAGTCGTCGTTGATGCGGTCGAAATTGTTCAGCGACTTTGCTTCGGCGTTGAAAATCTGCACTGTCTGCGCACCCGCGAAGTGTTCCTGGAGGAAAGCATTGATGCGTGCGATCCGCGTGCGCACCATGTCATAACCGCGGCGCGCACCTTTGCGAAACCACGTAGTCGCGCCAAACAACAGCGGCACCGTGAGCAGACTGACGAGCGTAAGTCGCGGATCCATCCAAACCATGAGCGACACGATGGCCACGATCTTCACGAGATCGCCCAGCAGATCCGTAACCCCGGCGGTAAAGAGCTCGTTGAGCGCATCGACGTCGCTGGTGAGTCGCGTCATGATCCGCCCCACCGGATTGCGATCGTAGTACGCAACTTCCTGATGCTGGAGCTTGCCGTAGAGCTCCTTCCGCATGTCGAACATGACGTACTGTCCGGCGCTGTTGAGGAAGATGGCCTGGAAGTAAGAGAAGACAAGCCGCAGGATTTGCGAACCCAGGAACAGGAGAACGAGTAACGTAAGGCCGTCCGTGGAGCGCGGCAGGATATTCCGATCGATCGCGTATTCCGTGAACTTCGGCTGCAACACCTCGAGCAGGTTAAGGCTGAGCGTGAGCGCCAGCGCAGCCGTGAGTATCCGCACGTACGGCTTGAGATAACGCAGCAAACGCTTCGCGACCTGAAAGTCGTAAGTCTTGCCGATTGCTTCTTCTTCGTGAAACTGTTTTACCGCTGTAGACATTTTACTTAATTAGGTTGCTGCGAGTTCTTCCTCCAACAACTGTCGTTCATATAAATCCGCATATTCACCACCGAGCGCGAGCAGCTCGTCGTGAGTTCCCTGCTCGATCAGGCGTCCGTCGTCGAGTACACAGATCACGTCCGCGTCGCGCACGGTGGAAATGCGATGCGAAATGATCACACTCGTCCGATCGCGCATCACACCGCGAAGCTGGCCGAGAATTTTCTCTTCCGTGTACGTGTCAACGGACGACAGCGCATCGTCGAGAATCAGGATCTTAGGTTCGCGCATGACCGCGCGCGCGATCGCCGTTCGTTGCTTCTGCCCGCCCGACAACGTAATGCCACGCTCTCCAACCAACACTTCAAAATGGTCCGGAAACCCGGCAATATCCTCAGACAAACCCGCGATCTCCGCCGCCCACTCAACCTCCGCCTGCTCTGCTTTCTCAACTCCGAAAGCGATGTTTCCCTTCATCGTGTCGCTAAACAGAAACGTCTCCTGCGGCACGTAACCAATACTCCGGCGCAATTGCGCGAGGGGATAATCGCGAATGTTTACGCCGTCGATAAAAACCGTATTGTCGGGTGCTTCGATCAGGCGCGCGATCAGGTTGGCGATCGTCGATTTGCCACTACCCGTGCGACCGACAAACGCAACTGTGTGTCCTTCGAGGATCGTCAACGTCAGATCTTTGAGTACCGGCTCGTCATTCGGGTGATACCTGAAAGTCAGATCACGAAATTCAATCCTGCCTTTGATCGGCGGTTGCTCAACCACGTACGCCGTGTCCGCAATCGCCGGCTCGATGCGCAGGATCGCGTTGAGCCGCTTCAAACTCGCCGTGCCGCGCTGGTAAAGGTTCACCACATATCCGAGCGCGATCAGAGGCCAGATCAAACGCGTCAGATAAAGATTGAACATGGTGAACTGGCCGACCGTGATCTCGCCGCGCACCGCGAGGGGCACGCCCACCCAGATGATGATGATGTAGCCGAGACCGATCAGAAACGTCATCAACGGCCGCATCAACGCCTCGACTCGCACGAGTCCGAGATTCCGTTCGGCATATTGCAAGTTGAGACTCTCGAAAGCCGCCATCTCCGCGTCTTCCTGCGCGTACGCGCGCACGACGCGAACCCCGCTGAAGTTTTCCTGCGCGCGCGCAGTGATCTGACCGAAGAAGTCCTGGATCTTTTCGAAACGGGTGTGAACCTGCTGTCCGAAAAACTTCACCGTGAGCGAGACGAGCGGCATCGTCAGGAACAGCAGCAACGTCAGCCACCAGTTGAGCATGAACATCAGCGGCAGCACGAGCACGACCACAAACACCGTCTGCAACGTGTACATGATCATCGGTCCGGCGAGTTGCCTTACGGCGGCCAGATCGTTGGTGGCGCGCGCCATCAGGTCGCCGGTGCGATGTTCGTGAAAAAACGAGAGCGGCTGATCGACGAGATGACGGTAAAAATCCTTGCGCATGTCGTATTCGACATTGCGCGACATGCCGATCAGTATCCGGCGTTGCAGAAACAGGAAGAGACCGCTAATCAGACTCGCGCCGAGAACTTTGCCGGCGGAGATAGTGAGTTTCGTCCAGGAAACCGTTGTCCAGTTCTCATCCACGGCCTGGCCAACGATGAGCGGAATAACAAGGCCGGCAGTGACGCTGCCAAAGATACACGCGATACCGATCGCTAGTTGGAGCTTATATTTCCGAAAATAGAGCGCAAACTTTCTTAAATCTTCCACCCGACGATAATAGCATCCGTGTCATCTGTGGCTTAAATCACTCGCAGATAGGTGCTGATTGCAGTCGCGGCGAGCTTCTCGTTACCGTCAAAAAGCTCCGCCGAAACTGTGATCACGCGTTTTCCGGCGCGCACGACTCGCGCGATCGCGCGCGCGGAACCTTCACTGACCGGGCGTAAATAATGAATCGTGAGATCGACGGTCATCGAGTGTTCATCTTCAGCCAGCAGCGGCATGATGGCGAACGCCATCGCCGAGTCGATCAGGGTCGCGATGGCGCCGCCGTGCGCGATGCCGCCGTTGCGCTTGAGATCTTCGCGCATTTTCATCGAGAGCACGGCCACTCCGGGTTCGACCGACTCGACTTCAATGCCGAGCAGTTTGGCAAACGGAACGTCATCGAGTGTCATGAACGATAACTCTCTCCGGGATTCGTGGGCTCGACGATGACCGCAGTGCCGTAAGCCAGCACTTCCGTAACACCTTGTGCGAGTTCAGTCGTGTCGTAACGTGCGCCGATGACGGCATTCGCGCCGATCTCGGTGGCGTGTTGAATCATGATCTCGAAGGCGTCTGAGCGGGTTTGTTCACAGAGTGTGGTCCAAACGGTGATGTTGCCGCCGACTATAGTTTGCAAGGTCGCGCCGATCGTGGCGAAGACGTTTCGCGAACGCACGACGATGCCGCGCACCACGCCAAGATTCTGCACGACACGATAGTTCGGCAGCTCGAAAGCGGTGGTCACCATCTGGTGCGAGACCGAATAACGTGGCGGGCTCACGGCATACGGAACGCGTGGTTGCATGGAATCTGAACTCATCGCTTTTCTCCTTGCCACAAAAAGGCACAAAAGTCACAGAAAAAGAGCTGACTATCTGCGTTTGTATAAACTCGCACTCGGCGATTTCACTTTAGGAATGAACAGGAACTTTTCGAGGTCGCAACGACCGCTCTGGTTGAAGACGACGCCTTCGAGCTCGAGCAGGCGCTGTTGTTTGTCATGCGGCAGAACGACTTTGCCGGTCGAGCAGCCGCCCTGCGCATTCACCACGCGATGCCACGGTGTTCCGTCCGGTGATGAATGCATGCAGAAGCCCACGGTGCGCGGCGTGTAACCATCGCCCATCAGCTCCGCGATCTGGCCGTAAGTCATCACTCGCCCGCGCGGAATCCGGCGGACCATTGCATAAACTCGCTCGCGATATTTTGGATCGGCTTGTTTCAATCCTTTAATCCGTGGTTCTTAGAACGACTCGCGCCGGAGCGCCATCGCCCAGGTTGCTGCTTAAACGTAACGGCAAACAGATCAGTTCATACTGGCCTGCCGGAACGTCAGTGAGATTCAGACCTTCGAGAATGACCACGCCCTGCGATAAGAGAGCCAAATGCGTTTCATGCTTCGGCGAACCGAACTTCTCGATCGAGAGATAATCGATGCCGACGAGTCGCATGCCGCGTTGGACCAGCGTCTCGGCTGCTTTCAAGTCGAGATAGGTGAAGTCTTCGTGAAACTGAAGCTTAGCTTCGCTCCAGAACGCCGAATTGCGTGTCTTGAAGATTATTCGTTTGGCGCCCGGCGAACAGTGGGCCAGCACAAACTCTTCGTCAATCGCGCGACAATCCTCGGGAACGGCGACTACCTCCGCTGCGCCGATCAACACTTCGAGATCCAGGTTTTCAACCTTGCCGGCGCCTTCAATGAAATGTGCAGGTGCGTCAACGTGAGTCGCCGTGTGCGCGCCGAAGCTCAACATCGAAACGCTCACGCCATCCCCCGCCGCCAAACTGCGCCAGTCGCTAATCGCGACCGCCGGATCGCCGGGCCAGGTCGGCAGCTCATTAAAAATCGGCACGGTCACGTCGTAAATCGGCACCGGCGAATAGTAGCAATTTGCTCTCCGAATTATAAGTGTCGTATGTTTTAAGCCGCTTAAAACTATGACCTTCCGTCTTGCCGCTTCGAGCTACTTAAATTCAGCGCCTTTAATCTGGAGCTTTTTATACGGACCACACCGGGACAGTGTCGACTTTGTCGAGGCCGTGCCCGCGCGTTGTGCACAACTGCTGGCTGAGTCGTCGGTAGACGGCGCGCTCGTGCCGGTGATTGAGTATCAACGGATATCCGGCGGCTCGCTGGTGCCGAACGTTTGCGTGGGCTCGCGCAAAGAAGTGCTGAGCGTGGTGCTCGTTTCGAAGAACAAACATCTCGAGAACATTCGCAGCGTGGCGTTGGATGAGTCGTCGCGCACTTCTGCGACCCTCGTCAAAGTAATCTTTCGCGAGTTTTTGGATCACGAGCCTGAGTGGACCACGCGCGCGCCGCACCTCGAACAGATGCTCGAGCAGAACGACGCGGCGCTGATCATTGGCGATCCGGGCATGACGTTCCCGCGTCAGGGGCTGAACGTTTGGGACATGGCGGGTTTGTGGAGACAGTACACCGAACTCGGGTTTGTGTTCGCGATGTGGATGGTGAGTGACCACGCGACGGAACGCGCGCGTTTCGTCGATTTCTCCGGCGCGAGGGATGAAGGCGTGGGTCATATCGAGGACATCGTGCAGTCGTATCAGGACAAGATCCCGATGAGCGTTGCAGAGCTGCGAAACTACTTGACCGAAAACATCGTTTTCAAAGTAGATGAGTCGATGGAAAAAGGACTGCGGCTCTATTTTGAATTGGCGTCCAAGCATGGCTTAATTGAACGCGTAAAGCCTTTAAGTTTCATTAGCCACGAATAACACCGATGTCGAACATTCAACCAATTCTCGATCGCGTGCTCAACGGTGAGCGGATGTCCGTCGAAGAATGCATGCAACTGCTCGAATCGCACGACATCGCGCGGATGGGCGTCGCCGCAGACGAGATACGCGCACGCCGCCACCCCGCCAACGTCGTCACCTACATCATCGATCGCAACATCAACTACACTAACGTCTGTAATGTCGTCTGCACTTTCTGCGCGTTCTACCGGCGTCCCGGCGCGCCTGACACTTACGTGCGCACGTTAGACGAGATCTGCGAGAAGATCGACGAGACGATCGCGCTCGGCGGCACCGGCGTCCTGATGCAGGGCGGACTACACCCCGACTTTGGCATCGAGTGGTACGAAAATCTGCTGCGCTCGCTGCGCGAAAAATATCCCGGCTTCCAGTTGCACTGTTTCTCGCCGCCCGAGATTCATAACCTCCACCTGATCTCGAAACTCGATTACGTAACCATCATGGGTCGTCTCAAAGCAGCCGGACTGTACAGTCTGCCCGGCGGTGGCGCGGAGATTCTCGACGATGAAGTGCGCAAGCGTGTCGCGACGAAGTGTACGACTGACGAGTGGCTCGACGTGATGCGTGCAGTGCATCGCGTCGGCCTGCGCTCGACGGCGACGATGATGTTCGGCATCGGCGATCGCATCGAGCATCGCGTCAGGCACCTGCAACGCATTCGCGATCTACAGGACGAGACAGGCGGCTTCACCGCGTTTATTCCGTGGACGTTTCAACGTGAGAACACGGCGCTCGGCCGCAAGATTAAAGACGAGCCTACAGGTGTGGATTATTTGAAGATGCTGGCGGTGTCGCGTCTGTTCCTCGACAACATCGAGAACTTTCAGTCGTCGTGGCTGACGCAAGGTCTGCGTCTCGGACAGGTCGCGCTGCGTTACGGCGCCAACGACATGGGCTCGATCATGATCGAGGAAAACGTCGTCTCAGCGGCCGGTGCTAACAATCGAGCGGATGAGCAAATGCTACAGTTCCTGATCCGTGAGGCCGGCTTCATCCCGCAGCAACGCGACATTCTTTACCAGCACGTCAACCGCAAACCATCCACAGATTACACGGATTCTTTTAAGCAATCTGTGTAATCTGTGGATAGCTTTTTTAGATTACCGCAAAATCGAATTGTTCCTGGTGAATCGTAGGATCGCTCGTGATGTCGATTGGTCCAAGGTAGTCTTCAATCTCTATCATCACATCGCGTTCGCTCGACCGCAGTGCTTTCGCCACGTCCGGATTGATTCGCAGCGTGACCTGCTTGTTTTCCCGCTCGCCATTAAACTCTTTCGCCAAACGCCTCGATTCTTCGAGCAGCTCATAACAGATCGTTTGCGGCGACTTCACCAGTCCCGCTCCCTGGCAGTACGAGCAAGGCGAGCAAAGCGTGCGCTCCAGCGACTGCTTCACGCGCTTGCGCGTCATGATCACCAGGCCGAAGTCGTTGAAGGAAAGCACCTTCGTCGGCGACTTGTCGTTGCGCAACGCATCCTGAAGCGCCTGCATTACCTTCTGCCGGTTGCGGCGTTCTTCCATGTCGATCAGGTCGAGCACGATGATGCCGCCGAGGTCGCGCAGGCGAATCTGCCGGACGATCTCGTCAACGGCTTCGAGGTTTGTGCGCGTAATCGTATCTTCGAGACGACCGCTGCCTCGCCCGACAAACTTGCCGGTGTTGACGTCGATCGCGACGAGCGCTTCCGTCTGGTTGATCACGAGATAACCGCCGGACTTCAGCCACACGCGCGGCTTGATCGCTTTATCAATTTCAGCCTGCACGCCGTACGCTTCGAGAATCGGCTGCTCTTTCGTGTAGAGCTTGACGCGCTTCACCAGAGCGGGCTGAATGCGATTGATGAACTCGACAATCGCCTGGTACTCCTCCTCTGAATCGACGCGAATCGATTCAAACTCGCCCGACAGTTGATCGCGCAACAGTCGTTGGACCAGATCGAGATCGCGATGGACGAGGGACGCTGCTTTCGATTTCTCGGCCGCGGCCCGGATGTCGAGCCACGTGCGCACGAGATAACGAACGTCCTCGCGCAGTTCTTTCTCACTGATCCCGACGCCTGCGGTCCGAACGATAAAACCACCCGACGGAATGTCCTCTTCGGCGCGGAGCATCTGGATCAACTTGCGCAATCGATGGCGCTCGGTGTCAGACTCAATCTTCCGCGACACGCCGACGTGTTCAACTGTCGGCATGTAAACGAGGAAACGTCCGGGCAGCGCGATGTGTGAAGTGATGCGCGCACCTTTCTTGGCGATCGGTTCCTTGGCGATCTGAACGAGGATCTCCTGGCCCTCGCTCAGTAAATCGGTAATCGCGGGCTGGTGTCGCTCGCGTCGCGATTGGTTGCGATAGCCACGCTGATCGCGTGGGCGTTGTTCGCGTTCGCGTTCGCGTGGGCGCGGGCGGCTCGGCTCTGCCGCCGGTGGTGGTGGTGGCGGCGGTGGCGCAACTGCAACCACTTCTTCCGGCGCTTCTACAAACTGCTCGCGTTCCTCGTCATGACCGTTTGTGCGGTCGTCCGTTTGATCTCCCTCAGCACCGGGCGTGCCTGGCTTGTTCTTGCCTGGGCGCCGTCTTCTTCGTCCACCCCGGCGTGTCGCAAATTCACCGCGCGACTGATTTTCCGACATGCGCGCTTCCGAGTCGGAATAGCCGAGCGCCGGTTGCTCCTCGCTGTCATCAGTTTCAGCAGCGCTCGCTCGCTTTTTCGCGGGCTTCTTACTTGCTTTTTTCTTCGACGCACTGGTCTTGCTCGGTGCTTTCGAAGCGCTCGCAGCGCGTTTCTTCTTGTCAGCTCCGGCTGGGGCTTTGCGACTTCGTTTACTCGCCGGCTTTTCTTCGACCGCGGCGCCTACCGCTTCTTCCTCGTCGTCGCTGATGCGCTGGAAACCGCCGCCGCGGAATGTCTCGGGCTCAAGGTCATCCACGAAACTCGAAACGTGCGCTTCGCGTGGTCGGCCTGCTTCGCGGATCGGCTCGCTTTCGGCCTCACCATCGTCAATACGCTCGAATGAATCGCTGCCCAATCCGGTGGGAAGTAGTGAACCGACCTCGGCGCTGCGGAAGTCGTCTTCCATGTTGAACTCGACCGCGTGAATCTGATCGAAGATTCGTTCCTGGAGTCGAGCATCCTTGAACATCTCGCCGTTTGCGGCAGTCTCTTCTTCATCGACAATGCGTTCGATGGAAGGATCGCCGGCTACAAAAGGTGTGTCGGGAATTTCGAACGAGGGTTGTGGTGGCGCAGCGGAAGGAGCAGCCTCGTCGGTCTTTTCCCAGCGGCCGCGACGACGGCCACGGCGACCACGACGGCCCCTGGCTTCCTGCGACTCCGAAACGTCTTCCGCGGCTGCGGCCTCTGGTTCCGGTTCCTGCTGTAGCGGCTCGGCGCGCTCCTGAGTCAGGTCGATGCGTTGTTCGCGTTCGACGCGATTGATTGCGACTTCCTCGGCGGCTGCGTGTTCCGCGTCGGGAGTGCCCTTCTTCGACTTGTCGATTACGATTCTTTCAAACTCTTCTTCCTCGTCGAAGAAGTCAGAGACATAAAGGAAAGCGTCGCGTTCGAGGCCGATGTCGACGAAAGCCGACTGCATGCCTGGCAGCACGCGCATGACGCGTCCTTTGTAAATATTGCCGACGATTCCCTGATGTTGTTCTCCACGTTCAATGTAGAACTCCGCGACCTTGTCGTCTTCAATGATCGCAATCTTTTTTTCGCGTCCGTTGACGCTGACAATTAGTTGTTTTGCCATTACCAGCCTTTTCTGAAGTAGTTGAAACGCAGAGCTGCGCCTGCAAGCCATTAGGCGAGGCGTTTGCGCTGCGCGAGATTAGTGTGGGTATTTGTAGGATGGCGTCGTGTCTGACGCTTGATTCCGGTCGTCTGCGGATCGGTGTCCGGAGGAGGACCAAAGTTCGAACTTTCAATACAAAGCCTGACTAGCCGCTGGGCGTTCGGAGCCGGGGGATCTTCTTCACAGGGAGCACACCTTTTATGCTCTTGAACCTGTAGACCCGCAGGCGGCTGCAATCAAATTTAATCTGAACCGTCTGTTGACGATTATGAAACTTGCCTCGCGGGGCGGGCGAGATGCGGCGAGTATAGCAGTTTCACGCAAAGGCGCAAAGTTTACGCAAAGGCGCAGATAGAGGAAATTCTTTGCGGCTTTGCGTAAACTTTGCGCCTTTGCGTGAAAATCTTACCTGTGCCGTTTGCCCGGATCGTACTTCGGCAGCGACTCGACAATAAAGTCGAAGCCCAGCCACAAACTCCAACTGTGATGATAGAAAAGCACCGGAAAAATCAGCGCCATCACGAACAGCAGAATCAGCACGTGACTATAATCCGCCCCGAGAATCAGCAGGGAAAAGAAGCAGACCAGCAAAATCACCAGTTCCGTCGTGACCACGTTCGCGAGGATGGCGCCTACAAAAAACCCGTCTTCACGCTTGAATAGCGACATGCAGTCCGGGCAATGGTGCCTGATATGGAACGGGTGGGTCGCGATCGCCGATTCCCCGCACGCAGGACAACGCAATCTCAAAGAACGCCCCAGCACCCGCTTGATATGTTCAAAGTCTACTTTCAAAGTATGGCCCCATATTAACGTGAGGCTGGTCTAAACCGGAAGCCTTGACAGATGGCGCTCACCTCCGTTAGATCACATCCTGCTTTTCTCCCAAAAGCGAAATCACAAACAAGATGGAGGGGTGCGTGCTATGTCATGGCATAAGATCACACTACCGATACCGCCAATGAAGGAAATCGACCCTAAGGTCGTGGAAATCGGAGAGCTCGCTAAGGTCCGCTGGAAGCACGAAAACAAACCAGCCGGGTTTGGGATGTTGCATGCCAGCCGTGGCAGCGATCCCAACGAACATGACACGCGTTTTATCTATCTCTCGCCGGTTGCATCCGAGCTGTGCCGCGAAGATCTGAGCGAGAATTACACGCTTGAACCGTGCGACGTGCCCGCCCGCGATGAACCAGGCATTATTTGGGTCTTCGGCGATCCGTTAGTCATGGGTATTCTCAAAGAGAAGTGGGAGCCCGAAGTCCCTGAAGCCGAAGCGGCACAAACAGCGTAACGGCCGGGGCTACTTAATATAGCGATCGAACCAGGCAAGCGTCCGTTCCAACGCATCGATACGATGTTTCGGCTCGCGTAATCCGTGACCCTCGCGCGGATAACGGACCAAAACTGTCTCTACCCCGCTGCGCTTCAGCGCCATGTACATCTCTTCCGCTTGCGTGATGTGAACGTCGTTGTCGTTCTCGCCGTGAATGAAGAGTGTCGGAGTCTGCACCTGCCTGACAAAACGCAACGGCGACCACTGCCACAGCACGTCGAAGTTGTCCCACGGAAAACCGCCGAACTCCGCGTGGATCAGATCCTGGTAAAGCGACGTTGAATAGAAGCTGACCAGGTTGCTGAGACTCGCAACTGCGACTGCGGCTCTAAAGCGCGGCGTCTGCGTGATGATCCAGTTAGTCATGAAGCCGCCGTAACTGCCTCCGGTCACTGCCAGACGATTGTTATCGATCCAGTTGTTGCGCTTTAACGTTTCATCAACGCCCGCCATCAGGTCGCGATAGTCTCGGCCACCCCACTCGTTGATGGTCCCATCGGAAAACTTCTGTCCGTAACCACTCGATCCGCGCGGATTCAGATAAAGCACGCCGTAACCGCGAGCCACGTAAACCTGAAAGTTCGCGTTGAAAGACCAGCCATACATTCCGTGCGGACCACCGTGAATGTTCAGTATCAGCGGGCACTTTCGATCGCTGCTGCAACCCGGCGGTCGCATCAGCCAGCCTTGAAGCTGGGTGCCGTCAAAGCTCGGGAGGGTGATTTCTTCCGGCGCAACGAGTCGCATGGATCTCATCAGTGAATCGTTGTGGGCGCTCAAACGTCGCAGCGGAACGAAACTGCCGAGGCCGGACCAAACCTCGCTCGGTCGCAGCGCGTTTCCCATCGTCATCACAAACGGATACGCGACCTCGGTCGCGCTGCCACGCCCAATCGTTTGCGTTCGGTTACTGAAACTGAAGCTGGTGATCTGAAACTGTTGCGCGAGTGGCGAGCTTGACTCAGTACGCGAGCGTGATTCCTGCGGATCGAAAGCACCGCCTATTTGACCGTCAAGGCCGAATAGCGAAAAGCGGCTCACACGACCGCCGTCGCTTCCGGTTCTAAAGATCGTGGTGGAACCGCGATCGCCGGCGAGATAGAGGAGCGAACGGCCGTCGGGCGACCACTGCGGATCGCGTACTCGGCGATCCTGTTCGGTGGCCAGTTCTTTTCCAACGCCACCCGCTGCCGGAATCACGAAGAGATGCGTGTCTTCCGCAACACTGTCGATCGTTGTCACCTCGCGAGTGGTGGCGATATACGCGATCGACTTTCCGTCAGGCGACCAGACGGGATCGTATTCGCAACCGCGCGACTCGGTGAGTTGTCGTGTTTGTCCACCGAGATCGACCGCGAAGATGTCGGAGTTGTTGTTAGCGTCGGGATCGGGTTCGCGGTTTGAGAGGAAAAGGATCTCATCGCCGCGCGGACTGAACGCGACGGCGTGATCGTAGAACATGCCCGTAGTGAGTTGTTGCGGATTGGGACGTTCGACTTCAACTGCCCAAACATGCGTGCGTCGATTGTCGGAAAAAGACGTGCGTGATTTGTACTGGATGCGATCGATCACGCGTGGGTCAGTGGTTTCCTGGGTTTCGGCTTTCGCGGAGATGTAGGCAATACGGCGCGAGTCGGGTGACCACGACAGGGATTCGCCGGCGTAGGTGATGAAGAAGTTGGTGGTGGTGATTGGCGCCAGTAGGCGAGGTTCGGGTTTGTCTAGTTTGACGAGCCAGAGACCGTCCTGATCGTCGTGGGTTGAGAAGAAGGCGATGGAATTGCTGTCGGGCGACCAGCGAGGGTTGGAGGCGGTCCAACCGGAGGGCAGCAACGTTCGCGGCGGGGTGCGAATGTCAGGCCAGTCCGCTGGGCGACGAGGTGATGGGGAGGGGATCGGTGTGGGCGTGTACGACTCCAACCCCACGCGTGCGAGGTAGAGTGTGCTGAGGTTCTTGTCGTCATCAACGGACGAGACCGTGTAGACCACCCACTGCCCATTCGGGGAAATCTGCGCATCGGTAACGTTCGACACCTTCACGATATCCGCCGGCCTCATCGGCCCCCGCGACTGCGCGATGCAAGTGGAGGTTAAGAATGCGAACGCAAGCAGCAGTTTCACGCAAAGGCGCAAAGACATTACGAAGGCGCAAAGGGTGTTTGACCCTCCTTTGCGCCTTGGCGTCTTCCTTTGCGCCGTTGCGTGAAAGTCTCTTTCAGTACAATTTATTGACCACCCTTTGTATTCCATGCCTAATCAGCTCCACATTGAAGTTGATCAATAGTCCCAACCTCAGATCCGTCAATCTCAGATAGGTTAGCAGTTGCTTTTTATGAACCGGCGCCAGCGTTTCCACCGATTTGATCTCGACTATTACTTTCTCGTCAACGATCAAATCAACCCGGAAGCCCAACTCAAGTCTTACTTCCTCATAACGCACCGGAAGACCAACTTGTTGAGCGACTCGCAGACCTCGCTTTTGTAACTCGAATTCCAGGGCTGCTTCGTAAACCGACTCAAACAGCCCGGGTCCGAGTGTCGTGTGGATTTTGAATGCGGCAGTAACGATCGCCGCGGCGATCTGATTCTCAGTCATGTGAGGAACTCCTTGTGAGGTAAAAGCAAAGACTGATTAGTTTACACTGATCACGGCTTGGGGGATGGAGCCGGCGTGGCCTTCGGATCAACGACCTGCAAGCTGTTGCGCACCACATCCCACGCCGCCGCGTGTTGCTTCAACTGCGCGTCTGGTCCAAAGACGGTCAGGACCACCACACGCTGCCCCACCAGCGCCCAGTAGATCTTCGCGGCCCCGGTTTCTCCGCCCAGCGACGCACTGATCTTCACCCCATCCGCTTTGACTCCACCAATCTCCGAACTGTCCGGCGACTGTTCCGGCTTCGCTCCCATCGACACGAATTGTTTCTCCGTCGCCGCGATATACGGATCGATGAACGCCTTCTTCGCATCCGGCAGTTTCTCCGCCGTGATGCGCCCCTTGTGTACAAACACCGTGATTTGCACGTCGCTGCCGGTCTTGTTCAAACCGAACTGCTGCGCGTCGCCCGTGGTTT
>Ga0070699_100001109_pt1 | contig 25054 bp, 26 predicted proteins | sample KBSK1503metaG_FD_65473 | JGI IMG/M metagenome (GOLD analysis project Ga0070699, IMG submission 65473) | Corn, switchgrass and miscanthus rhizosphere microbial communities from Kellogg Biological Station, Michigan, USA - KBS K1-50-3 metaG | ecosystem: Host-associated > Plants > Roots >...
GAAGGGCTACGGCTTCATCTCCCGCACCGACGGACCGGACGTCTTCGTGCACTACTCCGAGATTGACGGCCAAGGCTTCCGTAGTCTCGAGGAGAACCAGCACGTGGAGTTCGAGGTAGGGCAGGGCCCGAAGGGCCCGCAGGCCATCCGCGTCCGCGCCGCCTGAGCCGCGGCAGGCCATACCTGCCGAGGCAGAACAGCTAGACGTGGGCCCGGCGCCGGCAGGTGCCGGGCCCACGTCATGCCCGATCCCTGACCCTACGGCGCACCTCCCCGGAAGTCCTGGCGAGATCCTCCGACGCGGTAACTACCAGCCCGCTGCGTGCTCTTCTTCAACGAGCCAGCGGTCAAAGGTCGTCGGGCGGGCGATTGGCTCTCACCTGGTGCCACGCAGTTCGCCGGGGGTGCCGACGGGCAGCTTCGCTGCGACTGGCAGTGTGATCCACGTGATGAGCCCGCCAAAATCCGGTCGCGCTGAGCGATGAAGCTCGCCATGCTCGCGCCGATCGCCTGGCGCACGCCGCCCAGGCACTACGGGCCGTGGGAGTCAATCGCCAGCCTGCTCACTGAGGGGCTTGTCGCCCGAGGAGTCGATGTCACACTTTTCGCAACGCTCGACTCGGTGACGGCGGCCGCTCTCGACGGCGTCTGCCCGCACGGCTACGCGGAGGATGCCCACCTGGACGGCCGGGTCTGGGAGGCGCTGCACGTCTCGCATGCACTGGCCCGATCGGGCGAGTTCGAGCTTGTGCACAACCACCTCGACTGGCTGCCGCTCGCATTTGGCGAGCACGCACGGGCGCCGATGGTGACGACCATCCACGGCTTCTCCGGCGCGGGCATCCTTCCGGCCTACACGCGGTCGCGCTCGGCGTTCGTCGCGATCTCAGATTCCGACCGCTACGCCGGGCTCGACTATGCCGCAACTATCCATCACGGCATCGACCTCAGGATGCTCCCGTACCGCGCCACTGCCGGAGATTACCTTGTCTCGTTCGGGCGCATCCATCCTGACAAGGGGACAGCTGACGCCATCGAGATCGCCTGTCGCGCGGGACGACGGCTGGTGATCTGCGGCATCGTGCAGGACGAGCGGTATTTCACCGAAGCCGTGGAGCCGCATGTCGACGGGGATCAGGTCATCTTCCTCGGCTCGGTCGGGCCGCGGCGCCGCGCGGATGTCCTCGGCGGTGCGGCTGCGCTGCTGCACCCGATCTACTTCGACGAGCCGTTCGGCCTGTCCGTCGTCGAGGCCATGGCGTGCGGCACCCCGGTCGTCGCCTACCGGCGCGGCTCGATGCCCGAGGTGGTCGACGAGGGCGTGACCGGGTACCTGGCCCACGACATCGAGTCGTCGGTCGACGCAGTCCGCGCGGCCGTGCGGCTAGACCGCTCGGCCGTCCATGCCCGCGCCGTCGCGCGGTTCGGTGCCGACCGCATGGTTGAGGACTACCTCCGTACCTACGAAACGCTGCTCATGTCGGCCAGCACCTCGCCCAGCGGCGCGTAAGCCACCCCGATACGGCAGTCATCTATGCCGTAGGGAATCCACACCAAGCCGTCGTGCAGGAAGGCTCCGCACGAGTACAGGACGTTGGGGACGTAGCCGTCCTGCTCATCCCGGCCGGGGGACAGCAGCGGAGTCCTCGAATAGCCCACGACGCGCGTCGGGTCATCGAGGTCGAGCAGGAGCGTGCCGATGACGTAGACCCGCATCGGGCCGACGCCATGGGTGAGCACGAGCCAGCCCTGGTCGGTCTCGATCGGCGGCCCGCAGTTGCCGACCTGCAGCATCTCCCACGGCGCGGACGGTTCCTGCAAGACCACTGGCTTGTCCCACACGTAACCGTCCGCCGAGCTGGCCAGGCTCGTGCTCTCGCCGTCGGAGCGGCACAGGGCGAGGTGCTGCCCGTGCACCTTCCGGGGGAACAGCGCCATGCCCTTGTTCCTGGCGGCCGGCCCGGCCAGCCGATGAGCACGGAAGACCCGCAGGTCCGAGCTGATGAGCAGGCGCGGGGCGATCCGCCGCCCGTCATAGGCCGTGTAGGTGGCGCGGTACTCGGCGGTCCCGTCATCGTCGGTAAACCGCGTGAACCGCGCGTCTTCCATGCCGTTTCTCTCCTCCTCGGCGGACGGCGACAAGACCCGCTGCCCGAGGCCCGCGTCGCGGGCGAAGGAGGCGTTGTAGGCCGACGAGACCACCGTGCGGAGCAGGTCGGCGGTAGCGGCGGAACCCGCCCGGGTCAGCAGGCCCCGGTGCGTCTCGGCCAGCGCCCGCTCGAGGTCAGCGCCCTCGAATTCGGCGGGGAGGGCATGCAGGACGGCCTCAGCGAGTTCATCGAGATGGCCCTGGTCAGCTAGGACGGCATGCAGGTGCTCCCGGTGCCAGCCGGCCGGCGTGGTGTCTGCGACGGAGACCGGCAAGAGCCGGGGCTCGAACAACCACTGCGCGCCCGGGCCGACGACGGCCGAGCAGAAGCCGATCGAGGAGATGTGCCCTTCACCGATGCCCCGTACGCTGAGCGCCACCCGAGCCTGGCCGGCGCGCAGGCCGCCCTGGTCGGGGCCGAGCACCGCGCTCGGGTTGCACAGGGCCGCGGCCTCCGTCGCGTACTCCGCCGTGAAGGTCGCTCCCAGCAGCAACGTGCGCGCCGCCGTCAGTTCACGCGCCTCCTCGAGGTGCGCGGAGACGATCGACGCATGCCGCCGCAGGAGCGCCTGATAATCGTGGTGGCGGCCGCCGAAGTCGCGGAGCAGGCCCGCGGCCAGCCGCTCGACCTCGTCTTCCGCCAGGCTCATGACGCGGCCGACCACCTGGCTGGCCCGCGAATGGGTACCGTGCAGTTCCTCGCCGGGCAGGAAAAGCCGCGCGACGACGCGGGCCGGATCGGGGTGCAGCCCGGCCTGAATGCGGTGCGCTATCATTCCAGCTCGCCGATCCGGCGTGCTTGCTGCGCGGTCGCGAGCATCGCCAGGGTGGACTCGGCGCCCTGGTTGAGGTTGCGGCCGTGAGGCTCCAGGCCGTCATAGCCGCCACCGGTCCCGGGGTCGAACATCGGCGTAGCGCTGTCGTTGTCACCACCGAACCAGTCCCAGGCGAGGCTGACTCCTGTCAGCCAGGACGACTGGCGCGTGATCCGGAACGCGCTCCCGCAGGCATCGGCGAGCGCGGACACCTCGATGGGCTGCTGGTCGTAACCGGGGCCTACGTCGTCGCGGCCGCGGCCGCCCACCGGGGTCACCGACAGGTGGCCAGCACGAGTCTCGGTGAGGAGCAGGAACTCCAGGAGGTTCAGGCCACGGTTGAGGGCTGACTCATCCGGAAGGGCGTCGCCGGCGACGATCAGCGCCTCGGCAATCGAGGCGTTTGCGTAGCTCAAGCGTTCCTCCGGCCATGGCCAGCCGGGATCGTCGACCTTCGGTCTGCCGATCACGGCCAGCATGTCCGTGAGCAGCGCTCTCGCCGCCATTTCATCCGGCCGTCTGCTGAGCAGCTCAGCGGCGCCCAGCGCGGCAAACGCCATCGACCGGAGGTGCGGGGAGCGCCGCTGCGCCGCAATGCGGAACCCGCCGAGCGCCCGGGCCCGCATGCCCGGCGTCGGCGCACTCGTGGCGGCGACACCGAGGCCCCACAGCGCCCGTCCCCACCAGTCACCCACCGTCGCCTCGTCGCGCCATCGCCCGTCGACGGCCATCCTGTTGTGACAGGCTCCCGCGGGATCGAGCGCGTCGAGGACGAAGGCAAGGTAGCAGCGGGCCAGGCGGCGGACGGTCGGTCCGGGCTCCGGCTCATGGCACACGACGACTAGCCCGCGGGCCACGTCGTCGACGCAATAGCCGTGCTCGCGCCGGGGGACCGTGTGCCGGGCGTGCTCGAAGAGCCCGCGGTCGTCAGTGAGCCGTTCGAGGTGATCGAAGGCCGGCTGGTGAAGGCCGCTCGAGGGAGTCACGCGGCCGGCCATCATGCGGCCACGCTCGCCGCGATCAGCCGGCCGGCCAGCTCACGGTACTGGTCCGCGACGACCGGCCACAGCAGCTGCGGCGCGGTCGCGGCGGCAGCGGCGGCCATCTTTGTCATCACGTCCCCGCGCTCGATGACCGAGCGGAGCGCCGCCGCGATCGCGGCCGGATCGCGGTGCGGCACGAGCAGGCCCGCTCCCCCCGCCAGCATCTCTCTGGCGTGCGGGAACTGCGTCGCCACCACCGGCTTGCCCGCCGCCACCGCCTCGATGAGCACCCCCGAGGTGACCTGCTCGGTCGAGTCGTAGGGCAGCAGAACCACGTCGGCCGAGCGGACGAGGGTGGCCAGCGCACTGGTGTTCCGGTAGTAATCGTCGAAGGTGATCATGGATCCTAGATCCGCCTGCCGAACCTGCTCATAGAGGCGATCGCGGTAGGCGTCGCCTTCGTGGAGTAGTACCTTCGGGTGCGTCTGGCCGGCGACAGTGTACCGCGGCATGGGCGCAAGATCGCGCAGCATCGCCATGGCCTCAATGCCCCACTCGATGCCCTTGCCCGGGCCGAGCAGGCCCCACGTCAAGACGGTGAACTGTCCCGTGCGGAACATCGGCTCCGCCGCCGTCGTCGTCTCCAGGGCGGGCGCGCCGTGCGCGATGACGGAGACCTTCGTCATGTCAACGGCGTACCCGGTCGCGAGCCGGTCGCGCGCGGTCATCGTCATCGCGACAACGGCATCGGCCTTTGCCGTCACCGCCTCGAGGACCTGACGCTGGTGTGGCGTCGGGTGGGTCAGCACGGTGTGCAGGACGACGACGCATGGCACCCGGACCTGGTCCAGCAGGTGCAGGATCTCGCTGCCGTCGGCGCCGCCGTAGATGCCGTACTCATGCTGCACGATAGCGACGTCGCACATGTTCAGTTGCGCGGCCGCCTGGCGGAGCGAGGCGGAGTCATCCGTGATGAGCTGCGCCACCACCTCGTCGCCGGGGCGTGCTGCGGGCGCGTCGACCAGGCGAACGACCCAGCCTTCGTCAGCGGCGGAACGCAAGAGGGCGCCACGCAGGGCGGCGGTGAAGGTTGCCAGTCCGCACTGGGTTGGCGGGAACGTACTGACAAAACCGAATCGCGTGCTCATAGTTCAGGTGCCTTCCGATCGGACAGCCCCGAGAGAACTGAGAACGAAGCCTCACGCAGTAAGATTCTCCGGCTTACGGGCAGCGTGTATGCCCGACCAACCGCGGCGATACGCCTACGTTCCTGGCTCAGGCCAAGAGGGGTTAGTACCCGCTGCAGCAACTGCCGGCCTAGCCAGGCGCACAAAAGGTGCGGCGACGTCAGCCTATCCGAAGACGGGGACGGCCGCGACGGCGCCGGCTTCACTCAGGACCTGCCCGTGGGTGCCTCGCTGGATGCCGGGCCTCACCAGCGCTCCTGTCGGCCTAGCTGAGGCGGGCGCCTAGGTCCGTTCGGTATAACTGGCCCGAACGGACCTGTGCTGTCCCGCCTACCTCACTTCCGCCCGGCAGGTTCTGGCCTGGCGCCGGGACTTCCTGCGCCTGGGCCTCCTGCGCTTGCGCCTCCGGAGCCACCGTGACGCTCGCCATTGCCATCTCCGCGTCGGGCGACGCCGCGCCGGCCTCAGGCCAGCGCTTGAGCTCCACCTGCGGGATCAGCCAGGTGGCTAGGAAGGCCAGCGCGGCGATCGGTACGGCCACCAGGAACACGGTCTGGATCGATTCGGCGTAGCCGGTCACGAAGCCCTGGTGTACGGCGGCGGGCAGGTGGGATAGCACCGCCGGGGTGACGTCCGCGCTGGTGAAGCCCTTCGGCAGGGTCACTCCGTGCAGGTGGCTGGCCAGGTTCCCGACCAGTACGTTGGCGAAGATCGCGCCGAAGATCGCCGTGCCGAACGACCCGCCGATCGAGCGGAAGAACGTGGCGCCTGAGGTCGCGACGCCCAGCTCGCTGTGCGGCACGCCGTTCTGCACGATGATGACGAGCACCTGCATGACGCCGCCGATGCCCATCCCGAGCACCAGCATGTACAGGGCATCCAGGGCTGTCGACGTGTGCACCCCCATCAGGTGCAGCAGGAACATGCCTGCCGTCATGAACCCAGCGCCTGCGATCGGGAAGAACCTGTACTTGCCGGTCCTGGAGATGATCTGCCCGGAGGAGATCGAGACCAGCAGCAGCCCGGCCATCAGCGGGAGCAGGTACACCCCGGAGATCGTCGGCGAGATGCCGCGGACGACCTGGAAGAACGCCGGCAGGTACGTGATCGCGCCGAACATCGCGAAGCCGACGATGAAGCCGACCACGCTGGTCACCGAGAAGGTGCGCAGCCTGAACAGGTGCAGTGGCAGCACCGGCTCGGCCGCCCTCCGCTCGACCAGCACGAACACGCCGATCAGCAGCGCGCCGGCCACGCCCAGGATGTAGATGGGCGCCGACCGCCACGGGTAGGTGGTGCCGCCCAGGCTGGTCAGCAGGATCAGCGAGGTGACGGCCAGCGACAGCACGGCGGTGCCGAGGTAGTCGATCACGTGGTGCACCCGGCGCAGCTGGCCGGGCACCTGGCTGGCCACCACGACTAGCGCGATCACGCCGATCGGAACGTTGATGTAGAAGATCCAGCGCCAGGTCAGGTTGTCCACGAACACGCCGCCGAGCAACGGGCCGACCACGCTGGCCAGGCCGAAGACGGCGCCGAACAGCCCGACGTACTTGCCGCGTTCGCGCGGCGAGACTATGTCGCCGACGATGGCCTGCGCGCCGACCATCAGGCCGCCGGAGCCCAGCCCCTGCACGGCGCGGAACGCGATGAGCTCGATCATGGACGTGCTGAGGCCGGACAGGATCGAGCCGACCAGGAAGATGACGATCGCGGCCTGGAAGAAGATCTTCCGGCCGTACTGGTCGCCCAGCTTGCCCCATAGCGGAGTGGACACCGTGGTGGCGAGCAGGTAAGCGGTGATAATCCAGGCGATGTGGGAACCGCCCTTGAGGTCACCGACGATCGTCGGCAGCGCCGTGGACACGATCGTCTGATCGAGCGCGGCGAGCAGCATCCCGAGCATGAGCGCGCCGATGATGAGCAGGATCTGGCGGCGGCTGAGCCCAGGCAGCGCACCGTTCGCGGCGGGCGAAGTCGGGCCGCCCGCGGCCGCGGGAGTGGCGGGAGTGGCGGAGGCCATCAGGTGTTGTCCTTCTTCCCCATGATGTTTCGTAGTTCGCGGCGCTCAGGCAGCCCGTCGGCGAGTGCCCGGAACGCTTGGTCAATAAGGTGCTCGAGCGGTACCGTGCCGCCCGAGCCAGCCCAGAATGAGATGCTGGCGCGGAACACGCCGGCCGCGGTCGCGGCCAGCAGGCTCGGATAGAGATCCCGCTCCGGATCGGTGCCGAGCCGCTCGGCGAGTCCCTCGGCGATGGCCCGCTCGACCATCGCCATCTGCGCCGCGCGGGCCGCCCGCAACTGCGGGTCGGTGTGGGCGCCTTTCATCCGGCGCAACCAGTCCACCGGATCGCCGCCGAGCGCGCCGAGCTCATCCGCTACCGCCCGGGCGTCACTGACCATGATCATGCGCAGCGCTTCCAGGGCGGGTTCGCCCGGGGCGGTGTGAATCATGCGCTCGCGCAGCACCGGGATCCGCTCCGGATCGGTGCCGAACAGCGCGGCTTCCTTCGAAGGGAAGTAATTGAAGAACGTGCGCGGTGACACGTCCGCCGCCTCGGCAATGTCCTCGATGGTGACGTGCGCGAAGCCGCGTTCGGCCACCAGGTCGAGCGCCGCCCGGCGGAGCGAGCGGCGGGTCGCCAGCTTCTTGCGCTCGCGCCGTGAAGCGTGCGTTCCCCCGGCGGGAACCGTCGTACCAGTAGCTGTCGTCATGCGCTCTCTAGCATTCTGCATCAAATGAAAATTTGCAGCTTATGAAAGCTTGCATGGCGTGCAACAGTAACGGCCGGGCAGATGTTCCCGGCATCAGGACCGTCACAGAGATGCGGTCAGGCGGCGGTGCGTTCACCGGCGGGCCGACGGCGCAGGCTCGAGTTCAGCAGGGCCGGTGGCAGGTACGCCTGGTCGAGCGTGCCGACGTCGGTGCCGGGTGGGACGATCTCGTCGATCTGGTCGAGGATCTCGTCGGTGAGCGTGACGTCGGCGCCGGCGAGCAGGTCGTCGAGCTGCTCCATCGTGTGCGGTCCGATGATCGCGCTGGTGACGCCGGGATGGGCGATCGCGAAGGCCAACGCGAGGTGCGTCATCGGCAGGCCGGCCTTCTCGGCGAGCGGGATGAGCTGCTCGACGGCGTCGATCCGGCGTTCGTCGTTGAGGTGCCTGAAAATGTGCGCTCGGCGCAGGTCGGTCTGCCGGCCCTTGCGGACGCGGCCGGTGAGCATCCCCTGCCCGAGCGGCCCCCACACGAGGATGCCCATCCCGTAACGCTGCGCGATCGGCAGCACTTCGCGTTCGATGCCACGGCTGAGGATCGAGTAGGGCGGCTGATCGGTGCGGAACCGTTCCAGCCCGCGCCGCTCGGCGACCCACTGGGCTTCGATGATGTCGGACGCGGGCATCGCGGACGTGCCGACCGCACGGACTTTCCCGCGGCTAAGGCCGGTGCTCGCCGCTGTCGGCTTGCTGGCGCAGGGCGAAGATCGCTGCCTGGACGCGGTCCTGCAGGGCGAGCTTGGTGAGGATGCTGCGGACGTGGGTCTTGACGGTCTGCTCGCCGATGGCTAGTTCCCGGGCGATCTGCCGGTTGCTGTGGCCGAGGGCGATCAGCCGGAGTACGTCGCGTTCGCGCGGTGAGAGCGGCTGCAGCGGGTCGGGCGGGGGTGGGCGGCGGAGCGCCTGGGTGAGCCGGGTCAGCAGTTCGGGGCTGAGGCTGGCGGTACCGGCGGCGGCGTCGCGGACGGCGGCGATGACGTGCTCGGCCGAAGCGGTCTTGAGCAGGTAGGAGGTCGCGCCGACGCGCATGGCACGGACGAGGTGCTCGTCGTCGGTGGCGGAGGTGAGCACGACGACGGCGGGCCGGTGCGGCGCGGCGTGCAGGGCGGCGAGCACGGCGTGCCCGTCAAGTCCGGGCATGTACAGGTCGAGCAGCAGCACGTCCGGGCGGGTGGCCGCGACGACGTCGACTGTCTGCCTGCCGTCTCCGGCTTCGCCGGCGATCTCGATGTCTGCTTCCTGGCCGAGCAGGTAGCACAGTCCGTCGCGGACGACGCGGTGGTCGTCGGCGATCACCACCCGGATCGTCACGGCACCGGCAGCCGGACGGTGAGTGCCGCGCCGCGCCCGGGGGCGCTGTCGATGTCCACGGTGCCGCCGAGTTCGGCGACCCGGTCCCGGATGTGGGCCAGCCCGGAGCCGGCGTGCGGGGCGGCCGGGTCGAAGCCGGTGCCGGTGTCGCGGACGGCCAGCTCGACGTGCCCGTCCTGGCGGGTCATGGACACGGCGAGTCGGCGGGCGTTGCCGTGCCTGACGGCGTTGGCGCATGCCTCCTGGGTGATGCGCAGCAGGGCGTGCTCGACCGATGTGGGGACGGTGACATCGTCCAGGCTGGCGTCGACGGTGACGCCGAGCCGGTCGTGGTAGGCCGCGCAGACCTCCTGCAGGGCCGCGGTGAGCCCGGCACCGTTCAGGCTGGCCGGGCGCAGCTCGATCAGGAGCGCCTGCATGTCGCGCAGCGCCTCCTCGCTGATGCGCTCGATCGCGCGGGCCTGCTGATGGCCCGGGTCGGCCCGGCGCATCCCGGCGGCGATCATCCGCAGGGCGAACAGGTGCTGGGAGATCGCGTCGTGGATCTCCCGCGCGATCCGGGCTCGCTCCGCGTCGCGCGCGTCGCCGGTGGCGCGCTGCCGCTCGGCGGCCAGCGCGGAGCCGAGCTGGCGGGTCATGGCGGTGAAGTTCACCTCCAGCCGTCCCACCTCGTCCCGGCCGGAGACGGGCAGGGTGACGGTGTAGTCGCCGTCAGCGACGGCGAGGGTGGCTCGTTCCAGGCGGCGTACCCGGCGGACGAGGCGGCGTGAGGCCAGCAGCCCGAACAGCACCCCGACCGGCACGATGGCGAGGATCAGCGCGGAGGAGGCCGTCAGCAGCACGCTGGTCTCGCCGAGCTGATTCAGCTCGCTCCAGGCGTGGATGGGGTTGATGAACCCGGGCGACCAAGGTGTCTGGACATAGACGTAGGCGACCAGTCCCGGCCCGCTAGCCGGCGGCTTGGTGCCGTCGGCGCGGCCCGCCGGCCAGACCGTCCAGAGCACGCCGTCATACGGCACGGATATGCTGCGTCCCTTGTCGACGCCGCTCGCGATGGCCATGACCGCCGGGGCGGGGAGTTCACTGGCCGCCGCTCGTCCGGCCGCGTACCGGGACGGCGCGGAGGACGCGACGACCGTGCCGTCGGCGGCGATCGCCACGACCGCGGTGATCGGCTGGTCGCCGAAGATCGCGCCGGTGATCGCCGGAACGGCCAGCGTGCCGTCCGGGGCCATCTGGGCCTCGCCCGGCTGCGCCGGCTGGCCGGGCTCGCCGAGCACGGTCCCGGTCGGCACGCCGCCGGGATAGCGCTGGGAGAGCTGCTGGGCGTAGGTCTGCGCGGCGGCGCCTACCTGGGCCTGCAGCTGGGAGCCGTTCACCAGCCGGGGTACCTGGAAGCCGAGCACGACCGCCTCGACCAGCATCACGACGGCGAGCGTGACGAGAATGTAGGAGGCGATCAGCCGGCTCGATAGCCCCCATGCCCCGTGCCGCACCCGGTCAAGCACACCTGAACGCTACCTCCGCGCAACCTTCCTGCGTATCCCTCCAGCGAGGGACCCTCGCTACCTCCGGCGCGTGATGTGCCCGCCGCCGCCGGCCGGGACGCTGGCTGCCATGAACCCGCAGTCACCCTGCCCAGCCGCGAGGAGACACGAGATCATCAACGGTCTCCCGGGCCGCGGACCCGGCCCGCGGCAGCCACGTCCCCGGAGGACGCGAGCCGCCGCCGTCATCATCACCGTCATGGCCGCCGCCCTGCTGACGGCGGCCTGCGGCGGCAGCCCGTCATCCACCGGTACCGCCAGCTCACCGAATGCGGGAGGGTCAGCCAATTCCCCGTCCGGGCTGGCCTTCGCCCGGTGCGTTCGCTCCCACGGGATACCGAACTTCCCCGACCCCATCGACAGCAGCGGACACTTCTCCAAGACCGCCCTGCGGCAACTCGGGGTCAGCGATTCCCGGCTCCGGACGGCCGAGGACGCCTGCCAGAACCTGCTCCCCGCCGGGCCGGCTCCTCTCACGGCCCAAGAGCAGCAGGACTACCTGAGGGCAGCCGCCTGCATGCGCTCACACGGCGTCACCAGCTTCCCTGATCCGGTCTTCTCCGGCGGGGGCGTCAGCTTCCCCACCCCCCCGGCGGGCTTCGATACCGGCTCACCGCGGTTCGTCCAGGCCCGGCAGATCTGTCAAAGGCTCATCCCGGCAGGACTGCCCTACAGCGGCAGCGGGTCAGGCGGCTGAGCGATGACGGGACCAAGCGCAGGCGGCGGCTCGTGAGCGGGACGGATTCCCGTGGCGGGGATGCGGCCCAGCGGGAGACGAACGAGGTAGCCGCGCAGCATACGAGGCCGCGCCATCGGCCATGGGGCGGCTGGGCCACCCTGGGCATCGTGATGGCGGTGGCGGCCGGGGTGGTGCTGGCGTGGCGCGCCGGGGCGTTCTCCCCGGCCGCCTCGTCCGGGACCGGGCGGGGGGCGCCTGCGCCGGCGACGGCGGTGGTGACCCGGCAGGACCTGTCGGCGACCACGCCGGTGACCGCGACCCTTGGGTACGCGGATTCGTACACGGTGACCGGGCAGGGCGGCGGGACGCTGACCTGGCTGCCGCCGGCCGGGCGGGTGATCCGCCAGGGGCAGCCGCTGTACAAGACCGGCAACGGATCCCCGGTGGTGCTGCTGGATGGCAGCGTGCCGGACTGGCGGAACCTGGTCGAGGGCGTGACCGGCGCGGACGTGTCCCAGCTCAATCACGACCTGGTGGAACTCGGGTGCGCCAACCGCACGGACATCGCCGCGCTGGGCTGGGATTACTACTCGTGGGAGACGGCGTACGCGGTGCAGCGGCTGGAGGAGCGCCTGGGGGTCTCCTTCCCGCCGGGATCGCTGTCGGGGCAGGTGGTGTTCGAGCCGCAGGCGCTGCGGGTCAGCCGGGTGACCGGGAGTCTGGGCGCCCCGGCGTCCGGTCCGGTGCTCGTCGCGACGTCGGACCGGCACGTGGTGACGATCCCGCTGGATGCCGTCGGCCAGTCGGAGGTCAAGGCGGGTGACACGGTGACGGTGACGCTGCCGGACGGGACGACCACCCCGGGCGTGATCTCCTCGGTCGGCACGGTGGCGACCACCACGTCCGGACAGGGGGGGAACCCGCCCACGACGATCCCGGTGCAAGCGACGCTGACCGACCCGAGGGCGGCGGGCACCCTGGATCAGGCGCCTGTGACGGTGAACATCACTACCGGAAGCAGCCCGGGCCCGGTGCTCGCGGTGCCGGTGACGGCGCTGGTGGCCCAGTCGTCGGGGGAGTATGCGGTGGAGGTCACCGGGCCGGGAAATACGCGGCGCTGGGTGCCGGTACGGCCCGGGATCTTCGATGACGCCGACGGGCTGGTGCAGGTGACCGGAAACCTGACGCCCGGGCAGCATGTCGTGGTGGCGGCGTCATGACTGTCGCGCAGACGACCGGGGGCCCCGCCGGCCAGCCGGCGGGGGGCGTGCCGGTGATGGAGCTGGAGCGGGTATCGAAGGTGTACCCAGGGCAGCCGCTGGTGCGGGCGCTGGACCAGGTGAGCCTGACGGTGACCGCCGGGGAGCTGGTCGCGGTGACCGGCCCGTCCGGGTCGGGCAAGTCCACCCTGCTGCACCTGATGGGCACCCTGGACAAGCCGACCAGCGGGACGGTGCGCGTCACTGGCCTGGACACGGCCCGGATGACCGACCGGGAGCTAGCCGCACTGCGGGCGTCCCGGATCGGGTTCGTCTTCCAGCAGTTCTTCCTCGCCGAGCACCAGTCCGTGCACGGCAACGTGGCCGACGGGCTGCTGTACGCCGGGGCGCGCCGCGGCGAGCGCCGGCGGCTGGCCGCCGCCGCGCTGGTCCAGGTGGGGCTCGGGCACCGGGCCGCCGCCCGGCCGACCCAGCTGTCAGGGGGCGAGCGGCAGCGGGTCGCGATCGCCCGGGCGATCGCCGGCCGCCCGCTGGTAGTGCTGGCCGACGAGCCGACGGGAAACCTCGACTCCGCGACGGGCGCCGCGATCCTGGCCCTGCTGGAGGAACTTAACCAGCAGGGCACCACGGTCATGATCATCACCCACGACCACGCGGTCTCCGCCAGGACGCGACGCCGCATCGAGATGCTCGACGGGCGCATCATCACCGACACCGGAGCGGCAATCGTTACCACCGCCGCAGGCGGCGGGGTCTGGCACGGTCAGGAGGGAACCCCATGACCATGACGTCCGGGTATCCCGCCGGGACGGCCGTCCGGGCGGCCCCGGTCCCGGCGCGGCTGAGACCCCGGGACCTGGCCGGGCTGGCCGCGGTCGGGCTGCGGACCCGCAAGCTGCGCGCCGGGCTTTCGGCGCTGGGGATTGCGATCGGCGTTGCGGCGATCGTCGCGGTGCTGGGCCTGGCGGCCTCCTCCTCCGCCGCGCTGATAGCCGAGATCCAGCAGCTGGGCACCAACCTGCTGACGGTCACCAACGGGCAGACCTTCACCGGCCAGAACGCCGAGCTGCCGGCAGCGGCGCCGGGCATGATCGCCCGGCTGCCCGGCGTCACCAGTGTCCAGGACGCCGGCACGGTCAGCGGCGTTGACGTCTACAAGTCCCCGTATATCCCCGTGGGCGAGACCAACGCCCTGAGCGTGGACGCCGCCACCCTGAACCTGCCGGCCGCTGTAGGCATCTCGCTGGCGCAGGGCCGCTACCTGAATGCCGCGACCGAACGCGAGCCCGTCGCCGTGCTCGGCGCCGCCGCCGCCCAGCGGCTGGGCATTGACCGGATCCGGCCCGGGACGCGGATCTGGGCCGGCGGCCAGTGGTTCTACGTCACCGGCATCCTCAACCCGGCCGCCTACACCCGGGAGATTGACTCCGCGGTCCTGGTCGGCTTCCCGGCCGCGGAGAAGTACCTGCACTTCGACGGGCACCCATCGGAGATCTACGTCCGCACCACCCCGGACGATCAGGCCGTCACCACCCGCGTCGACAACCTCCTCGGATTCCAGGCCAACCCGGAAAACCCGAACCAGGTCGACGTCTCCCAGCCATCCGCCGCGCTGACCGCCCAAGCCGACGCCAAAGGCGCCTACAACACCCTGTTCCTCGGCCTGGGCGCGGTCGCGCTGCTGGTCGGCGCCATCGGGGTGGCCAACATCATGATCATCTCCGTGCTGGAACGCCGCTCCGAGATCGGGCTGCGCCGGTCCCTGGGCGCTACCCGCGGCCAGATCCGCGCCCAGTTCCTGGCCGAGGCCATCCTGCTGTCCCTGGCCGGCGGCGCCGTCGGCATCGCCGTCGGCGTCGCCGCCACCGCTAGCTACGCCCGCGGCCACCACGAGCTCCTCGTCATTCCGGCCCAGGCCTGGGCCGGAGGCCTGGCCGCGGCCGTCATCACCGGTGCCCTGGCCGGGCTGCTGCCCGCCATCCGCGCCGCCCGCTTGTCGCCCACTCAGGCGCTCTGGAGCATCTGACCGCACAGGCACCGCCAGAAGCGTCATCCGCTGGGTGCGGTGCGCTGACCACCGGATGCCCGTTTCACTGCAACTGCTGTAGCAGGAAAGGCATGACACACGAGTCAACTGCAGCGGGAAACACCACACAGGCCGTTCCGACCACGGCTGAGCAGCGGGTTTCCTTCGAACGCGACGGCTACCTGATCATTAGCGGTGCGCTCCGCTCCGATGAGGCAGCAGACGCCGGCTACGCGGTCGACCGGCGAGAGGCAAAGCCGAGCGTCGGTCGTGATGCGGTCGAGCGCGTGGGCGACACGTAGCCGTCCCTCCGCGATCGGTCCTCACGTTCAGCTTCGGGCGCACCGCGCAGTCCCAGGTAGGCCGCCGGTCATGACGAGCCGGTCTCGTGCCACTTGAGGCCGTCGGCGCGTGCCGGAAGGCACCGGCTATCGGGAATGATTCTCATTAACAAGTTGTTGACCGGAGCATGAGTCACAGCACATTTCGCCCCGTCATCAAGCTGAGGTCGACCGCTGGGACTGGCTACACGTACGTGACCAGGAAGAGCCGGAGAAACGATCCCGACCACCTCGTCATCCGCAAGTACGACCCGGTGACCGGCCGCCACGTCGAGTTCCGGGAGGAGCGGTAACTATGAAGCAGAGAATCCACCCGGACTATCATCCGGTCGTCTTCCGCGACCGCGCGGCGAACTTCGCCTTCCTCACTGGGTCGACTGCGACCAGCGAGCGAACTATCACCTGGCAGGACGGCATTACCTATCCCGTCGTCGACGTCGAGATCTCGTCGGTGAGCCACCCGTTCTACACCGGGCAGGCGCGGGTCCTCGACACGGCCGGGCGGGTGGAGCAGTTCCGCCGCCGGTACGGCAGCAACGCCAAGGGCGCCTGACCACCTCAGGTAGCTTGTGCGCCCCGCGATCACGGGCCGTCCGCTGAAAGCGGGCGGCCCGTTCCCGTGTCCTCATCGTCTGGTTCACGCAGGCCGGCAATTCCCTTCGTTCCCGGCCGCGTGCTCGACCAGGAACTCCCAGCCCGCGGCTTCTAGCGCCTTCCACTCGGCGCCCGCGCGCCGGTAACGCCCCGCCGCATCCCTCCCGCTGCTGCCAGCCATCCAGTGTCCGCCCCGAGTACGCGGGTACGCACCGCCACGCCCGGCAGACTTCATTACCGGCGGACGCGGCTCTGCCCCGCAGCGAAGTCCGCCGCGTGGCTCCATAACCACGCCGGAGTTGGATCGTTCCCCAGCAGTGCAGCGCGCACGAGAGATGCGGCTGCTCTCGGCTGGCCTGAACGGCTAGACCGCTAGCCAGACATCGCCGGGCGGCCAGCCCTGCATAAGCACAATCACCGGAACTAGGTGACAGCCGCTCACCCGGCTGCTGCCTAGCGATGGCCGAAGCGATTCCTGTCATGAAGCCGATGACGCCAATCACCAGTGCTATCGCCTGGTGCCGGTAACGGTGTCACGCGTTGGCTTCGGACCGCGCGGTCCGGCGGGGAATCACCGGGATCCGGTGAGGACCGTTCACCTGTGCGGGGGCAATCGTGGGGTACGGCAGCGGGCCTGATCGGGAGAAGGCACTGCTACGACGGGTCACTCCGCCCGCCTAGCTGAGCTCGCTCCCCGAGCAGAAGCAGAAGAGGACAACGATGACGAGGCACCTGGGGGTCTGGGCCGCTCCCGACTGCACATTGCTGCTGACTCGTGCTGGAAGCAAGCCCGCCCGGAACCGGCTCGCGATGACATCGGCTCTACTCATCGTGCTCTTCGTAGGACTCTCTGTTCCGGTGATCGGAGCCGGAGTCGCGCTCGACCAGGGCGCGAGCGCACCCGACACCGCGCTCGGGTTTGCCATTCTCGCCGGGCTGGGCGTTGCCCTCTCGGGCTGGGCGCTGCTGCGACCCCGGCCTTCACGCCCGGAGTAGTCGATCCGCCTCGACCCGGGAACTGGGTCGCAGGTCCACTCATAACCGGAAGGAGAAACGACATGTCGTCCGATTTCGTGACCATTCGCGTGCAGGAGGTGGCGTCGTGAGCGAACGCGTAGCGATCGTGGTTGGCGCGGGCGGAGAGCTTGGCCGGGCTACCGCGGAGGCACTGGCAGGTACCGGCTATACGGTCATCGGGATCGACCGCAACGAGCAGGGACTGAAGGAACTGTCCGACGGCATCCGCCGCGCGGTGGGCGACGCGACCGATCCGGCCGCCGCCAAGAGCCTGATCGACCGGATCGCCGCCGAAGTCGGCCCTCCTGAGGTGCTGGTGAACACCATCGGCATGTTCCGCCTGGGCGAGGCGGCCGCCACGACGCCCGAGGACCTGAAGGTCCTGATAGATGTCAACCTGGGGGCAGCCCTGTGGCTGAGCCAGGCCGTGGAACCGTACATGCGCCAGCGCGGCAAGGGCTCCATCGTGCACGTGTCGGCCCGCCCGGCGACCGACCCGACCGCTGGCATGGCGGCCTACGGCCTCAGCAAGGCGGCTCTCAGCCACCTCATCCGCATTCTCGACCTGGAGTTGCGCCCGCACGGCATCCGGGTCAACGCGGTCGCGCCACAGCTCATCGACACGGCCGCCAACCGGGCCACGTTCCCCGCCGAACTGCTGGCCCACGCCGTCCGTCCGGAAGCGATAGCGAACGTCATCGCCTTCCTCGCCGGCGACCTCGCCGCACCCGTCAGCGGCGCGATCGTCCCGGCCTACGGCGCCTGACCCACAGGGTGAGCCGGAACAGTCCGGCGAGGGCCGCGGCGGTGACGTGGAAGGCGTCCGCCCGGGCCTGGCTGACCGGCCGCGGCGGGCTCGACGCGGAGATCCTGGACCAGGAGGCCGCCATCGAGTGGGGCCGCCCGAACTTCGCCACCTTGCTCACCGGGCCGGCCTGACAGCGCCACGCGAAGAGAGCGGCAGCTCCTCCTGGCCAGGCGCTATGATGACGATGCGCGTTGAGGGCGCGCCCGGGTCCGCGGGAAGGACTGAGTCTGCCTCAGCAGTACATCTGATGTATCGAGTGTCGTCTTCTCGGCGCCCCAGTCGCGGACCATGAGGCGCTGGCGAGGAGATGACATGCCTTCACAGGCGCTTCCGCCGCGGCCCAGCCTGGACCAGCTCCGGCGCCGGGCCAAGGAGCTGCGCGATGCCGCCCGGTCCGGGGACCCTGCCGCGCTGGGCCGGATCACTGCGCGCGCACCCGCGGCCAGGCCCGGCACGGTGACGCTGGCCGCCGCCCAGCTCGCGATCGCCCGCGAGCACGGCTACCCCGGCTGGCCCCAGCTTGTGGCCGAGGTTCAGGCGCGTACCGCCGAACTCGGGCAGCGGGTGGAGGAATTCCTGGTCGCCAGCATCCGTGACTGGACCGGACGGGCGGCGCGGATGCTGGACCGTGATCCGTGGATAGCCGGATACGACTTCCGCACCGCGGTCGTCCTGGGCGACGCCGCCCGGGTCCGGGAGATGCTGGCCCACGATCCGGGGCTGGCCACCCGGACGGATGAGCGGACCGGGTGGACCGCCTTGCACGCGGCGTGCGCCTCCCGGTGGCACCGGCTGGACCCGGCCCGGGCCGGCGGGCTGACGGAGGTCGCGCGGCTGCTGCTGGCCGCCGGCGCCGATCCCGCTGCCCGGCCGGACGGGGAGGGTGGCCAGTGGTCGCCGCTGCTGTGCGCGGTCGCGGGCGCGCCCAACCCGGCCGTCACCCGGCTGCTGCTGGAGCACGGCGCCCGACCCGATGATCATGTGCTGTACCTGGCGGCGTTCGAGAGTGATCACGAATGCCTGCGGCTGCTGCTGCCGTACGCGCCGGACATCACCGCAACCACCGCGCTGTCCGCGCCGATCAGCACCGGCGATGTCGCCGGCGTCCGGCTGCTGCTTGACGCCGGAGCCGACCCCAACCACCTGCTGGATGCCGGCCTGCTCGGCGAATCGCACGAGCAGTCGCCGCCGGTTCCGCCACTGTCCGCCGCGGTCGAGATGCAAGCGGGGCCGGAACTGACCGGGCTGCTACTCGAGTACGGCGCGGCCCCTGACGTTCCGGGCCCGGACGGCCGCACGCCCTACCAGCAGGCCGTCCGCACCGGGCAGGACCAGGTCGCGGACCTGCTCGCGCAGCACGGCGCCAGCACGGCGCTGTCTTCCGCCGACGAGTTCCTGGCCGCCTGCCGCCGCGCCGACCGCGTCGCCGCCACGGCGGTCCTCGCCGCCCACCCGGACCTGGCCGCCCGGCTCACCGCCGAGGATCACCGGGTCCTGACCGACGCCGCCGACCACGGCCACACCGAGGCGGTCCGGCTCATGCTCGACCTCCGGTTCCCGCCCGGCGCCCGGTCCGAGCAGGACAACGGGGCCACCGCGCTGCACCTCGCGGCCGCGGCCGGCAGCACCGGAACCGTCCGGCTGCTGCTGGACCGCGGCGCCGACCTCGAGGCCCGCGACACCGCGTGGAACAGCACCCCGCTGGAGTGGGCCATCGTGGGCAGCGGCATGCGGCTCGGCCACGACCCGGACCCCGACTGGCCCGCGACCGTCCGTGTCCTCCTCGACGCCGGCGCCTCCGCCGCCGGGATCGTGCTGTCCCCCGACGACCCCAAAGCGCCCAGCCCCGAGGTCGCCGCCCTGCTGCGCGCCCGCGGAATCCCAGACGAGGAGGGCAGCACAACCGGCGGCTGAGCCGGCCGGGCGCACCTCAGACAGGCGCGCGGCGGCCGATCCGCGCGGAAATCCATATCGGACGTGCACCGCGCCGGGGTTACGCTGCCGCCGTGGCAAAGCGCAGATGCCGGCGCGCGCCTGATCCGGAGGCTGTCGGGCTCTACGAGCTGGATCTGCTGGCGGACTGAGGCGACCACGGCCCTTTCGATTCGGGGCTTAAGGAGGCGTAGGTCGGGACCAACGTCCTTGCCTGTCCGGCTTCCAACCCTGTGGAATGCAAGGATGTTCGTTGGTGATGAGGTACTCCTCGAGGTCAGCTTCGCCGTGGCCTGCGGAAGACTGACGCAGCTGACCGAGAGCGGTGCGCTGATCACCACGTCCGAGGATTCCTACAGCCGGGAGACAGGCACACTCACCCGTGTGGGCGCGATCGGCCTGTCCAAGCTGGTTCGGGTCCAGATCAGCGAGCTCGCCCGGACCCAAGAGTCGGCCGGGATCGCGCTCCGGTGGGAGGCCGCCGGCCCGGGCGGCGGGCTGTTCCCGGTGCTGGATGCCGATGTGAGGCTCACGCCTGCCGGCGAGCACGTCACGCTGCTGTCGATGGCCGGCTCGTACCGGCCGCCGCTCGGCATGCTGGGACAGGCCCTTGACCGGGCGATCTTGCACCGGGTCGCCGTCGCCACGATTCGCGGCTTCATGGCTCAGGTAGCGGCCCGGATCGGCGGCGGCCCGTCAGGCGGGGCCACGGAGGCGCCTGCCCCCAACGGGGCCGGCTCCTCGCCGCCTGCTGGCGAAGGTCCGTACTAGCTCGCGCCCGGGTGGTCCAGGCTGGGACCGCCGCCCGTCTCTCCGGTCGTGAACGCGTAGTCGCGAATCTCGTGGATCACCTCGTCCAGCTGGTCCATCGCCTCGCCGAGGCGTTCGCGGGCAGTCTCGCCAGGCAGGTCCGCCGCGGCCTGCAGGCTGAGCCCGACCTGGAACAAGTGCTGGACCACCCGGTCGAGCAGCTCCCTGGCCAGCTGCGGCTGGCCGGCTGCGACGCCTCGGGCCAGGTCCCCGAGATCATCCCGCTGACGGGCCTCAGTGGCGTCGCGGATCACCGCGAGCACGTAGTGTTCGGTGGCGGTCGGCACCGGGCTGAGGCTGATCTCGACGGGGAATGTAGCCCCGTCTTTGCGCTGAGCGGCTAGCCGCACCCGTTCGGCCATCGACCGGGCCTGCGGTGCGCGATAGTAATCTGCGCGGTAGCCGGGGTGGGCGGCGCGCACCTCGGCCGGGACGAGTTCGTCAACCGGCAGGCCGGTCATTTCCTCCCGCCGGTAGCCGAACATCTCGGCGCAGCGCCGGTTGACCAGGGCGATCAGCCCGTCCTCGCCGGTCAGCGCCAGGCCGTCCCCCAGCGCGTCGAGCAGCTGCCAGAGCACAGCCGGGGTCACGGCCCGGACACCCCGGGCACTGATCAGGCTGGCCTGCGGCGGCGAAGTGGTTCCTGATGGCGCGGGGATGGCGCTTCCCGCCGCGATCGCCGCGTCGAGCAGGGGATAGATGGGGACCAGGCGATCTAGCCCTTCGATGCTGAGCACGCGCCTGACCAACGGAGCGGCGACCACCAGCCTGAGCTGGGTTCCGTTAGCCGCCGCCCGCTGGCACGCCCTCGCGATTGCGTCCACGGCCGCGTGGTCGCAGGACACGGTGCCGGTCATATCGGCGATCAGGACGGTAGCCCCGCGGTTGATCACCGAAAGCAGCCGGTCACGGAGCTGGTCCACATTCGAGATATCGACCTGTGCCGGGAACGAGACGATCGCACGCCTTCCTGTCCATGTCACCGGGAACAGGTCATCAGGCATAGCGACCTATCTTGTCATTCCGGCCGGAGCTCAGCCAGCCAGGCGCACGCCGGGACAGGCGGTGACACCGGACATCACCACGACCACGAGCTTCATGATCAGCGTGGTCGGAAGCTCGCGTCGTGGCTGACCCGGGCGCGAGGGGCTCACGCCCGGGCCGGATCGTGCGTTATTTCTGCCCGGCGGTCTCCGGCCGGGTGCCAGGCTGATCTACCGGACCGGCCGGCCGCCGGTTCCAGTTGCGCCATATCAGCCGGTGCACCGGGATCCACCTCGGTATGTCGCGCAGGCCGGGGATGAACGGGATGAACAGCAGCAGCAGGGTGGCCAGGCCGGTCATGTAGATGGCGATCAGGTCGATATTGGCGGAGTTTCGCCATCCGGGCATGTGGTACCACAGCTGGTACAGCCATAGCCAGGGCTGGCCGGGGTAACTGCCGGTCTCGTTCATCACGCCCCACTGGTCGCCGGTGAGGTGCTCGGCGGTCGCCTTGTCGGCGTAGTAGGCGCCGTCCTCGAGGAACAGCAGCGGCTTGGTGAAGTCGGTGCCGTAGAACGGCTGGCTGGCACTCAGATCGGCGTCGATGGCACCGCTGCGGGCCAGCGCCAGCTCGGACGCCAGCATGACCGGGACAGGACCGTCGTTGGCCGCGGGAACCACCGGCACCCCGTTGACGAACGTGACCTTGGTGACCGCCTTCCCGTAGGCGGCCGCCCACTTGACTTGCTGGTCGGGTGACGCGGCCTTGTAGGTGGCCAGGGCCGCGGCCAGCGCCGGGTCGGTGGGCGCGGCGCTGGACAGCGGCCCCAGCACGAAGGTCTGCGCCGCGTCGATGGGCTGCCGCACGCCCGCCCAGTTCGCCGGGGCGAACCATTCGCTCTGCGGGGTCCCGTTGCTGTTGTAAGGCGGTCCGTAGGTCGCGGTCAGGCTGGTGCCGTCCAGTTCGGTCGCCGCGGTAGCGAGGAAGTCGGCCGGGACGACCTGGACCCAGCTACGGACCGTGGCCGGCGGCACGTTGGGCGAGGACAGCAGACTGGCCAGGCCGACGGTGAGTACCAGGATCACGACGGTCGCGATGGTGCCTTCCTTGAGGATGTCGTAGCGCCTGGTCGGGCCGCGCCACGCCGCCCGGTCGGCCTTCCTGGCGGCTCGCCTGGCGGCGAGCCCGTGGGGGCGGCTGACCGGCAGCGGGTGGCTGACGCCGCGCATCCGCACCAGCAGCACGTGCGCGCCGACCAGCGCGATGAGCAGGATCGGGATCAGCACCACGTGCCACAGCAGCATCTGGCCGAAGTTCATCAGGTTGAAGAAGGCGCCCACCCCGGCGGCGTTGAACGCGTCCTTGCCGTTGGTGGAGATCCACTGCGAGTCGAAGTTCTGCTGCGACAGGTACCCGGTGAAGCACTCCACGACCGAGGCGAGGAAGGCAACCACGCCGGTGACCCAGGTCAGGGTCCGGCGGCCGCGCCAGGCGGCCATCCAGAACTTGCCCCACAAGTGGATGACCAGCAGCGCCATGAACAGCTCGACGCTCCACAGGTGCAGGCTGTTGAAGAAGTGCCCGACCGGGTTGGTGTGCCACCAGTCGGTGCCGCCGATCGCGATGGCGAATCCGCTCACGATCACCACGCCGAGCGCGGCCAGCGAGGCCACGCCGAACACGTATACCCAGGAGGCCACGTAGGCCGGCTGGCGGTCGGGCAGCAGCTTGTGCGGCGGCAGCGAGGTCAGCGCGCGGCGGCGGGCCCGCGCCGTCCACATCCGCTCGTCACCCGGGGCGGTGCCCGCGTCGGGTGCCGGGTCAGGGACGGCGGTGTCCTCGCCGCGGCCCCGGGGGAACGGCAGCAGCAGCGCGGCGCCGAAGATTGCGACCATTACCGCGATCAGAACCAGGTTCGCCACGGAAATCGTGAAGACGTTCCAGGTCAGGTACGAACCAGGCTGGTTGAGGTCGAGGGCGGCGGGAGCGTGTCCCGCCAGGGCGAGGGTTTCCACCAGGGCCTCCAGGTCGACCGGCAATCGATTGTGCCTAGCCTGTCCGCCCACGGCCGGCGGCCCTAGTGATATGGGTCATGACCGGCCGGGACCAAAGTCCTTTACTTCCGAACGGACCGGGCTGTGTGCCCCTGCGGCCAGCTCACCGCAGGCGATCCCGGGCACGGGCTATGGCTGAGGCCCGCTGTGACTCCCAGCGTTAAATGGCGTGCGCTCGGGAGCGTATCCGCCTGTTTCCCGGGTTTTGTTGGCGTGGTCTGCCAGTTTTAGTTGGCGTATCGGTACAGTTCCCAGTTTCTCCTGGCGTGCGGCTCCCGTGACGTCGGCCTCTCGCCGGTCGGTGCGCTGTCTCGGGGCCGCGGGACTGCGGGGGACCCTATTAGTAGGGGCGGGCGTGCGGGACCGGGGGGAAGCCGGTGAATAGTTCGGTCATCTCGACGCCGAGGACGCTGGCGATGGCGAACGCGCGGTCGACTGAGATCGCCTGGCCGGCGTGCTCGACCTGTGCGTAGAAGGACCGGCTCAGCCCGGCCTGCCTGGCCACCGCGGTCTGGGTCATGCCCCTGCTCTGCCGGATCTCGCGGAGCCGGCTGCCGAGGGCGATGCGGGCCTGCCGGGTGATGGCGTCGCGGTTGTCGTCGTTCGCGTCCTGCACCCTCAAAACGGTAGCGGCCGTCCAGAGTGTTCTATATTTTGAACACTTATGATTCGTATTCTAGTCATTCCGGGCAGGGGGCCGCTGTGAGGCGGACGGCTGCGCGGGCATCGGATCGCTGCGGCCTGACGGACCTGGCCCGGATGTGCCCGGTGACTGACGACGATCGCCGCGATCTGGTCCTGGCCGCCGGGTGGAGCGGCCGGTGGATGAGCACGTGGAAGGTCGCCGGGCAGGAGGTGACCTGCCCGGTGGCGGGCATGGGCGGCTTCCCGGTGCCCGGCTGCGAGCCGGTGAGGCATTTCACCTGGTCAACTCGTCAGGGGCACCGGCCGGGATTGCAGAGCGTGACCAGCACCGGGCGGCTGCACGGCTTCGAGAGCCATGCCGAGCAGCGCCTGCTGCTGGCCCTGGACTTCCTGGGCGTGCGCGAGGTGGTCTCGCAGCCGCACCGGATGCGGTTTGAGTCGGTGTCGGGGCTGCGGGAGCATGTCCCGTGAGCCGGATACGCGTATCACTCGAGCGCAACATGCGCTGCGGCGTGGGCTGGTGCGGACATTGCCAGTTCGGCCCGCTGCTGGTCTGCCGGGACGGCCCGGTGGTCAGCTACGACCGGGTGGCGGCCCTGATGAGGGTGCGGGAGCTGTGATGGACGTGCCTACCTTGGCGGTGTGGAAGTTCGCATCCTGCGACGGCTGCCAGCTCACCCTGCTCGACTGCGAGGATGAGCTGCTGGCGATCGCCGGGCGGGTGAAGATCGCGCAATTCGTCGAGGCCTCCAGCGAGATTCAGCCGGGTCCGTACGACGTGTCCCTGGTGGAGGGTTCGATCACCACGGCGGACGACGCCGAGCGGATCCGGGAAGTACGCGAGATGTCACGGACGCTGGTGACGATCGGGGCGTGCGCGACCGCGGGCGGCGTACAGGCCCTGCGCAACTTCGCCGACGTCGGAGAGTTCACGTCGGTGGTGTACGCCCGGCCGGACTTCATCTCCGCACTGGCCACGTCAACCCCGATCGCGGCGCACGTAGACGTCGACTTCGAGCTGCACGGCTGCCCGATCGACCGGCGCCAGCTGCTGGAGGTCATCACGGCCCTGCTGGTCGGCCGCAAGCCGAACATCCCGGCCCACAGCGTGTGTTTCGAGTGCAAGCAGCGCGGCAACGTGTGCGTGGTGGTCGCGCACGGCACGCCGTGCCTCGG
>Ga0070699_100001110_pt1 | contig 25050 bp, 26 predicted proteins | sample KBSK1503metaG_FD_65473 | JGI IMG/M metagenome (GOLD analysis project Ga0070699, IMG submission 65473) | Corn, switchgrass and miscanthus rhizosphere microbial communities from Kellogg Biological Station, Michigan, USA - KBS K1-50-3 metaG | ecosystem: Host-associated > Plants > Roots >...
CGGCTGCGGGCCGCGCAGCGTGTGGGTCTCGACCGGGTGCCGGTGGTGCTGCGCGAGGCCAGTCCCGAAAGGCGATTCGAGTTCGCGCTCATCGAGAACCTGCAGCGCGAAGACCTGAGCCCGCTCGAAGAGGCGGAGGCCTACCGGCGGCTCATCGACGAGTTCGGGCTGACGCAGGAGGAGATCGCCTCGCGGGTCGGGAAGAGCCGCCCCGCCATCGCCAACGCGCTCAGGCTCCTTGCCTTGCCCGACCCGGTCAAGGCCCAGGTCGAGAACCGCGAGCTCTCCGCGGGCCATGCCCGGGCGGTTCTTTCGGTCGACCCCGCCGAGCAGACGAGCTTCGCGCGCGAGATCGCCCTGGCGCGCGTGTCGAAGCGCGAAGCAGAGAGCCGGGCGGCAGCTCGCCGGCCCCGCGCACGCAGCGTCCAGCCGGGCCCTGCCGCGCCTGACGTCCACCAGCGCGCCCTCGCCGAGGAGCTGACTCGCGGCCTCGGCACCAGGGTGCGAATCACGCGGCGGGGCCGCGGTGGCACGATCGAGATCGAGTTCTACTCCGACGCCGAGCTCGACGGCCTGGTCGATCGCCTACGTGCGGCGGCCAGCCCCAGCGCCGCGCTTTGACACCGTCCGTCGGCCGGTGCTAGAAGCGTGCCTTCTAAGGCAAGCCACCACGGGCCATGGGGGCGTGCGCTCGGGGTACCTCGGAGTGACTTCTATGGCGCTATTCGGCAAGGATCGGGAGCGGATCGACCGGCCCCGAGGGCTTTCCTCAGAGCCTGGCGTCCCCACCAACGGTCCGGTATCCGGGGAGGCGGAGATGCTCGAGCGCGAGAGAGTTCAGCCCGGTGAGGCGGGCGGTACCAGCGCATTCCTCGGCAAGGGGTGCCGGGTCACCGGCAAGCTGCAGTTCGAGGGGACGGTGCGCATCGAGGGGCATGTGGAGGGCGAGATCTCGGCGCAGGACACGCTCATCGTGGGTGAGAGCGCCGTCGTCAATGCGCAGATCACCGGGAGCTCCATCGTAATCCACGGACGGGTCACCGGCGACGTGACGGCGCAGAAGCGCCTCGAAATCCGGGCCCCCGGGAAGCTCTTCGGCAACATCGCCACGCCGAGCCTGGTCATCCACGAAGGAGTGGTGTTCGAGGGGCAGTGCGCGATGGGTGGTCCCGAGGCGATGCGGACGGAGAAGGATCGCAAGATCGCGTTGTTCCCGAAGGACGACCGCCCGGGCGACGGCGCGCCGCACAAGGTGCACTCCGAAGTCGCCAAGTAGCCGCGCCCTCTCGCTTCGTCCCACCGGCCGGTAGTACATGCTCAAGATACCGCCCGACTACACCTTTCTGATTCAGATCGCGGTCTTCGTCGCCTTCTGGGCTCTTGTCACCCGCCTCTGGTTCCGGCCCGCGCTCCGGATCATCCGGGAGCGGAAGGCGCGCTCGGAGGGCGCGATCGGCGAAGCGCGCACCATCGAGGCCGAGGCCGAACGGTTGCGTGCGGAGCATGCCGCGGCGCTGGACCAGACGCGGAGTGAGGCCCAGCGGGAGCTGCAGGAGATCATTCGCAGTGCAGAGGCGGAGCAGAAGCGTCTGATCGCCGAGGCGGGCACCGAGGCCCGGCGCACGCTCGTCGAGGTCCAGACGCGGGTCGCCGAGGAGGTCGCACAGGCTCGGCGCGCGCTGCGAGATGAGGCAGCGCGGCTTGCCCGCATGGTGACCGAGAAGATCCTCGCGCGACCGGTGTGATGCTCTGGGCGGCCGTCAACTTCGTACTCTTCGTCGCCCTACTCATCCGTTTCCTTCGTGCCCCGGTCCGCGACTACTTTCGTACCCGCGGCGAGCGGCTGACCGAGGCCCTTGCCGCCGGCGCCCGCGCCCGCGAGAAGGCCAAGGCCCTGCGGGCGGCGATCGCGCGCGATCTCGCCGACCTGCCCGCTCTCCGCGAGCGACTCCGGGCCGACCTGCTCGCCGCGGCGGAGCGCGAGCGCAGCCGCCTGATCGAGCGCGGTCGCGAGGCGGCCGACCGCATCCGTGCCGACGCGAGGGTGCTCGCAGAGCAGGAGTTCGTCGCCGCTCGGAGAGCGCTACGCAACGAGGTCATCGACGACGCCGTCCGCCAGGCCACCGCTCTCCTCCGCCAGGCGCTGACGCCAGGCGACCAGGAGCGTCTGGTGCGCGACTTCATCCAGTCGGCGAGGGCCGCCTAGTGAGTGGGCGTCGCCTCGGCAAGCGGTACGCTCGCGCCCTGTTCTCGCTGACGCGCGATGCGCTCGCCCCGACGGCGAACGAGCTCGGCCGGGTAGCCACCGTGCTCGAGGAGCCGCGCCTGCGGCTCGTGCTCCGCAGCCCCGCCGTCGATGCCAGCGCGCGGGTACGCATCGCGCGCCGGGTGTCGGCCGCCCTCGGCCTCTCGGGTGCCGTCGGCAACCTGCTCTGCTTGCTGGCCGAGCGGGATCGTCTCGACCTCGTCCCCGACATCGCCGGGGTCTACGAGGAGCTGGTCGACGGGGCGCTCGGCCGGGCGCGCGCCCTCATCCGCTCGGCGGCGCCGCTCAGCGCGGCCGAGAAGAACGAACTGCTCGACCTGGTCCGCCGTCTGACCGGGCGCCGCGAGGTGCTCGCGACGACGGAGGCGGATGCCGACCTCCTGGGGGGCGTGGTGCTCGACATCGACGGCACGGTGTACGACGGGAGCGTCAGGGCGCAGCTCCTCCGCTTGAGCAAGCAAATGGCCGAGGGTCGCGCGTAGCGGCCCGGGGGGAACAGATCGATGCAGATCCGCGCGGCGGAAATCAGCGACGTCATCCGTGACCAGATCAAGGAGTACGAGAAGCAGCTCGAGGTGCGGGAGACGGGCTTCGTGCTCTCCACCGGCGATGGCGTCGCCCGCATCTACGGCCTCGAGCGGGTCGCCGCAGGCGAGCTGGTCGAGTTCCCGCACGGCATCTACGGCATCGTGTTGAACCTCGAGGAAGACAACGTCGGGACCGCCATCCTGGGCGAGCAGCAGGCAATCAAGGAGGGCGACGAGGTCAAGCGCACCGGCCGCATCGCCGAGGTGCCGGTCGGCGAGGGCCTTCTCGGACGGGTGGTCGACGCCCTCGGGGAGCCGGTCGACGGCAAGGGGCCGATCAAGGCGGCGGACACCCGACGGATCGAGTTGAAGGCGCCGGGTATCGTGGCCCGCCAGCCCGTCAAGGAGCCATTGCAGACGGGCTTGAAGGCGATCGACGCGATGATCCCGATCGGACGGGGCCAGCGCGAGCTCATCATCGGTGACCGCCAGACGGGGAAGACGGCCGTCGCGCTCGACACCATCATCAACCAGCGCGGCGGTGACATGCAGTGCTTCTACGTCGCGGTCGGCCAGAAGCGCTCGACCGTCGCCCAGGTGGTCGACAAGCTCACGCGCTTCGGCGCGATGGACTACACCACCGTGGTCCTGGCCTCCGCCTCGGACCCGGCACCGATGCAGTTCATCGCGCCCTACAGCGGCTGCAGCATGGGCGAGTACTTCCGCGACACCGGCCGCCACGCGCTGGTGATCTACGACGACCTGTCGAAGCACGCGGTCGCCTACCGTCAGCTGTCCCTGCTGCTCCGCCGCCCGCCCGGGCGCGAGGCGTATCCCGGTGACGTGTTCTACATCCACTCGCGTCTGCTCGAGCGCGCGGCCAAGATGAGCGAGGCGCGGGGCAGCGGCTCGCTGACCGCGCTGCCGGTGATCGAGACCCAGGCGGGCGACGTCTCGGCGTACATTCCCACCAACGTCATCTCGATCACTGACGGACAGATCTTCCTCGAGGCGGACCTCTTCTACTCCGGCGTGCGACCCGCGGTGAACGTCGGCATCTCGGTGTCGCGCGTCGGCGGCGCGGCGCAGGTGAAAGCCATGAAGAAGGTGGCGGGCCCGCTCCGCCTCGAGCTCGCGCAGTACCGCGAGATGGCGGCCTTCGCGCAGTTCGGCTCCGACCTCGACGCCGCGACACGGCGACAGCTCGATCGCGGCGAACGGCTGGTCGAGGTGATGAAGCAGGGGCAGTTCGCGCCGCTGCCGGTCGAGAAGCAGATAGTCATCATCTACGCCGCCACCAACGGCACGCTCGACTCGCTGCCGGTCGCGGCCATCCAGCGCTACGAGCAGGAGCTCTACGCCTTCCTCGAGGCGAAGCACCCGGAGGTGCTGACGCTGCTCGCGAAGAAGCGGGAGCTCACCGACGACGTGAAGGCGAAGCTCGATGCGGCGCTCGCCGACTTCGCGAGGCTCTTCAAGCCGTAAGCCCCGGCGGGCGATGCCGAGCCTCAAGGCCCTCCGCAAACGGATCGCGACGGTCCGTTCGACCCAGCAGATCACCAAGGCGATGAAGATGGTCGCCGCGGCGAAGCTGCGCCGCGCGCAGGAGGCCGCGGAGCGGGCACGTCCCTATGCCGCCAAGCTCGCGGAGATGTTCGCGGCCGTCGCGGCCGGCGTCGAGGCCGACACGCACCCGCTTCTTGCCCGCCGCGAAGAGCGTCGCGTGGACGTTCTCGTCGTGAGCAGCGATCGCGGCCTCTGCGGTGGCTACAACGCCACCCTCTTCCGGCACGTCGCCGGCTGGCTCCGCGAACGGACCGCGCAGGAGCTGGCGTTCGTACTGGTCGGCCGCAAGGGTCTCGAGTACTACCGCCGGCGCGGCATGCGTATCGTCGCTCACCAGCTCGGCATCCTGACGACGCCGCCTGCCACCATGGCGGCCGCCCTGGTGCGCGAGCTCGCGGGTCGCTTCGAACGGCAGGAGACCGACGCGGTCTTCCTGGTCTACAACCGCTTCCGCTCGGCGCTCTCTCAGACCCCGAGCGTCGTGCCGCTGCTGCCGGCCGCGCCGCCCGCCGTGGAAGGGCCCCCGGCCGACTACATCTTCGAGCCGCCGCGGGCCGAGCTGCTGGCGCGTCTCGTGCCCCGCTACCTCGAGGCGCTCGTCAGCCAGGCGCTGCTCGAGGCGATCGCCAGCGAGCACGCCGCCCGCATGACGGCGATGGACAACGCGACCACCAACGCCGCCGAGATGATCGGCGCCCTCACCCTTTCCATGAACCGCGCCCGCCAGGCGACCATCACGAAGGAGCTGATGGAGGTCGTCGGCGGCGCCGAGGCGCTCAAAGGATAGCCATGCCAAGCATCGGACGCGTCACGCAGGTGATCGGCCCGGCCGTCGACGTGGAGTTCCCCGACGGGAACCTGCCGCCGATCTACAACGCCCTCCAGCTCACCAACCCGGCGATCAACGACCAGCCGTGGAACCTGGTCGTCGAGGTGGCGCAGCATCTCGGCGAGAAGACCGTCCGGACCATCGCCATGGACAGCACCGAGGGGCTGGTCCGCGCGCAGGAGGTGCGCGACACGGGCGACGTGATCAGCGTGCCGGTGGGCGAGGCGACGCTCGGGCGCATCATGAACGTCATCGGCGAGCCGGTCGACGAGCGGGGCCCGATCGTGGCCGCCAAACGGTACCCGATCCATCGGGATCCCCCGGCGTTCACCGACCAGGAGACCCAGGTCCAGGCCTTCGAGACGGGCATCAAGGTCGTCGACCTGCTGGCGCCCTACCAGCGGGGCGGCAAGATCGGCCTCTTCGGCGGCGCTGGTGTCGGCAAGACGGTCATCATCCAGGAGCTCATCAACAACGTCGCCAAACAGCACGGCGGCGTCGCGGTGTTCGGTGGGGTCGGTGAGCGGACGCGCGAGGGGAACGATCTGTACATCGAAATGCAGGAGTCGAAACTCTCCGACGGAAGCCCGGTCATCTCGCGGACGGCGCTGGTCTACGGGCAGATGAACGAGCCTCCGGGCGCCCGCGCCCGGGTAGGCCTGACCGCACTCACGGCCGCCGAATACTTCCGCGACGAGGAAGGTAAAGACGTTCTGCTCTTCATCGACAACATCTTCCGCTTCGTGCAGGCCAACTCCGAGGTGTCGGCCCTCCTCGGGCGCATGCCGTCGGCGGTCGGCTACCAGCCGACCCTCGGCACGGACATCGGCGAGCTCCAGGAGCGCATCACGACCACGAAGAAGGGCTCCATCACCTCGGTGCAGGCGATCTACGTCCCCGCCGACGACCTGACCGACCCGGCGCCGGCGACGACCTTCGCACACCTCGACGCCACCACGGTGCTCTCCCGGCAGATCGCCGAGCTCGGCATCTATCCGGCGGTCGACCCCCTCGACTCCACCTCGCGCATCCTCGACCCCGCCGTCGTGGGCGAGGAGCATTACGCGGTCGCGCGCCAGGTCCAGGCCATCCTTCAGCGCTACAAGGACCTCCAGGACATCATCGCGATCCTCGGCATGGACGAGCTCTCGGAGGACGACAAGCTGACCGTGGCGCGGGCGCGAAAGATCCAGCGCTTCCTCTCCCAGCCCTTCCACGTTGCCGAGCAGTTCACGGGCTACAAGGGCGTGTACGTGCCGCTCGCGGAGACGATCCGTGGCTTCCGCGAGATCGTCGAGGGGAAGCACGACGACCTTCCCGAGCAGGCGTTCTACATGGTCGGCACGATCGAGAACGCGGTTGAAAAGGCGCGAAAGATGGCGGCATGAAGCTGCGCGTGTACACCCGAGAGCGTCAGCTCGTCGACCAGGACGTGCGCGAGGTGACCGCGCCCGGAGCGTACGGCGAGATCGGCGTGCTCCCTGACCATGCCGCGCTGGTGACGACGCTCGAGCCGGGCGAGCTGTCCTACCGCGAGACCGGCGGTGCGGTGGTACGCATTCGGATCACGGGCGGATTCGCCGAGGTGCGCGACAACGTGATGACCGTGCTGGCCGACACCGGCGAGGACGTCGCCGTCTAGGCCGCCGGTTCGGCGTCGAACGGAGAGCGCCCTGGGCAAGCTCGAAGGGAAGACGGCGCTCGTCACCGGCGGCGGCCGCGGCATCGGCCGTGGCATCACGCTCGAGTTCGCTCGCGAGGGCGCCGACATCGCGATCAACTTCCGCCGCGACCGCGAGGCCGCCGAGCAGACCGCCGCCGACGTACGAGCCCTGGGGCGACGCGCGGTCGTTCTCCAGGCGGACGTCTCGGATCGCGAGGCCGTCGAGACGATGATGGGCGAGGCGGTCGCGTCCATGGGCGGGCTCGACGTCGTGGTCGCCAACTCCGGCGTCGCCGCGCGCGTCGCGCCCGTCGCGGGGGTCGACCCGGCGGAGTGGCGGCGTGTGCTGGCAACCGACCTGGACGGCGCCTTCTGGACGGCGCGGGCGGCGATCCCTCACGTCGTCGCGCGGCGTGGCGTCTTCCTCTTCGTCTCCTCGATCGGCGCCGACCTTGCCGGGCAGGGTGGTGCGCCCTACCACGTGGCCAAGGCAGGCGTGAACGCGCTGATGAAGGTGCTCGCCAAAGAGGTGGCCGCCGCGGGGGTGCGCGTCAACTGCATCGCGCCGGGAATCGTGCGCTCCGAGATGGGCGAGCGGCTCCTCCGCTATCACGGCGACGCGGTCCTGCAGACGATCCCGCTCGGGCGAGCTGGTGAGCCGAGCGAGATCGGGCGCGCCGCCGTGTTCCTGGCGTCGGACGACGCTGCCTGGATCACGGGCAAAGTCCTGCGCATTGACGGCGGCGCCTACATGTGAGGCGGGGCGGCGGGACGGGGCGCCGACTCGGCTCCCGGTCCTCGGCCCACGCGCGACTCGAAGCTGAAACGTCCCCCGCAGCTGCAAGCTCGCGCGGGGGCGTACGGAGGTCGCCGATTCCGCGCCCCTTCCCTCCGTGCAACCCCTTGACTATACGCGTCATCGAAGATACTGAACGTTCAGTATGTCGGCGGCGCCACGCCGCAGCCGGGGAGATGGGCGTGAGCCGTCGCGCAAGCCCCTCTTGCGCGCCGCGGTCGACTGCTTCGCGCGCCTCGGTTACCAGGGCACCACCATCGACCGCATCGCGCGCGACGCGGGAGTCACCAAGGGCGCCGTCTACTACCACTTCCGCGACAAGGAGCAGCTGCTCTTCGAGGCGGTCAAGGACCACGTCGGCGAGTTCGAGCGCCAGGTCCTGGCGGAGGTGACCCCGGAGATGGACGCGATGGCGGCGCTTCGTCGCGTCGTCGACGTCTGCTTCTTCCACGCCACCGTCTCGAGCCACCGCCGGTTCATCATCACGCTGATGGTGGAAGCGCTCGACACCAATCCCGCCCTGTCCGCCGAGTTCCGCAACATCCTGCGTCGCATGCGGGTGTTCCTCGCCGACGTCGTCCGCCAGGGACAGCAGCGCGGTGCGCTGCGCGAAGACGTGAGCGCGGAGGCGGCGGCTGCGGCCATCGCGGGTGGCATCATGGGCGCCGAGATCCAGCACTACCAGGATCGGGAGCAGGTCGACCTGCGCACGATCCTCGACACGCTCGTCGAGCAGCTGGCGGCCTGGCTGGCGCCCCGCGGCGCCGAGACGCGCAAGGCCGCAGAGGAGGCACGCGACCATGGTGAGCTTCAAGCCGACGGATGAGCAGGAGCTCATCCGCACGACCATGACGGACTTCGCCCGCGAGGTCCTGCGCCCGCACGCGCGCGAGGCGGACGAGACCAACCGCGTGCCGGACGACGTCGTCGCCCGGGGCTGGGAGCTCGGGCTCGTGCAGAGCACGATCCCGGAAGCGCAAGGCGGCTACGGCGACGCGCGCTCGGCGGTGACCGGCGTCATCCTGCTCGAGGAGCTCGCCTACGGTGACCTGGCGCTGGCCCTGCACCTGCTGGCGCCGCGGCTGCTCACCGTCCCGCTCGTCGTCGCCGGCACCGACGAGCAGCGTGCGCGCTGGCTGCCTCCCTTCACGGGCCCGGCGTTCACCGCCGCCACGGCCGCGTTCATCGAGCCGCGCTGGGACTTCGACGCGACGGCGCTCGCGACTCGCGCCACGCGCCAGGGCGGCGACTGGGTCATCACCGGCGAGAAATGCCTCGTGCCGCTCGCCCGGGAGGCCGAGGCCATCCTGGTGTACGCGAGCGCTCCGGACGGCCTGGCGGCCTTCATCGTCGAGGCGAAGACCTCCGGACTCACGATCGGGGAGCGCGAGAAGAACATGGGCATCAAAGCCCTCGACACCTACCCGCTCGGGCTGAAGGACGTTCGGGTGCCTGCGTCAAGCCGCCTCGGCGCCGACGGCACGAACGTCCAGCCACTCGTCGATGCGAGTCGGTTGGCGAGCGCCGCGCTCGCCGTCGGCGTCTCGCGCGCCGCCTTCGACCATGCCCGCGACTACGCCAAGGACCGCCGGGCCTTCGGCCAGGCGATCGCGCAGAAGCAGGCGATCGCCTTCATGCTCGCCGACATGGCGATCGAGATCGATGCCATGCGGCTGCTCGCCTGGGAGGCGGCGGCCCGGCTCGACAAGGGAGAGCCAGCGACGCGCGAGTGCTATCTGGCCCGGCACTACGCGAGCCAGTCCTCGCTCAAGATCACCGACAACGCCGTGCAGGTGCTCGGCGGCCACGGCTACATCCGCGACCATCCGGTGGAGCTCTGGCTGCGCGATGCGCGCGGCTTTGCCACCTTTGATGCCGTGGCCATCGTCTAGCGTCGAGCGAAGGGAGAGACGACCATGATCGAGTTCGAGCTGTCGGACGGTCTGAAGAACATGCAGCAGCTGACGCACCAGGCCGCGGAGATGGCCATGCGACCGATCGCGCGCGAGTACGACGAGCGCGAGCACGAGAAACCCTGGGACTTCCTGAACATGATGTGGCACGTCTCGCATGCGAACCCGATCGGGGGCTCGGGGGACCGCAAGGCAAAGGAGGGGCCTTCGGAGCGCAACCTCGGCATGTGCGTCTCGATCGAGGAGCTCTCCTGGGGCGACGCGGGCCTCTACCTCTCCATCCCGAACGCCGGCCTCGGCGGCGCCGCGGTCGCCGCGGCCGGAACCCCCGAGCAGAAGGCGCGCTTCTTGAAGCGCTTCACGGAGGGGGGCAAGCCCAAGTGGGCGGCGATGGCGATCACCGAACCGAGCTGCGGCTCCGACAGCTCCGCGATCCAGACCACGGCGGTGCGCGCCGGCGACCAGTGGGTTCTGAACGGCACGAAGATCTTCTGTACGGCCGGACTGATGGCGGCCGAGAAGTCCGAGGGGTTCGTCGTCGTCTGGGCGACGCTCGACCGTTCCGCCGGCCGCGCCGGCATCAAGGCGTTCGTGGTCGAGGCGGGGACGCCGGGCATGTACGTCACCAAGGTCGAGAACAAGCTCGGCATCCGCGCCTCCGACACGGCGGCGCTGGTGTTCGAGGACTGCCGCATCCCGCTCGACAACATCCTCGGGAGCCCCGAGGTCCCCAAGACGAGCGAGGGCTTCAAGGGCGTGATGGCCACCTTCGACGCCACCCGGCCGATCGTCGCCGCGAGCGCCATCGGCGTTGGCCGCGCGGCGCTGGACTTCGTACGCGAGACGCTCGCGCAGCACGGGGTCGAGATGCGCTACGGGCTGCCGCCCCACAAGCTGACCGCGCTCGAGCGGGACTTCATGGAGATGGAGGCGCAGCTCCAGGCCGCGAGGCTGCTCACCTGGCGCGCCGCCTGGATGATGGACAACGGCATGCGCAACAACCTCGAGGCCTCGATGGCGAAGGCGAAGGCCGGGCTCGTCGTGACCCAGGTCACGCAGAAGGCGGTCGAGATGCTCGGGCCGCTCGGCTACTCCCGCCAGCTGCTTCTCGAGAAATGGATGCGCGACGCCAAGATCAACGACATCTTCGAGGGCACGCAGCAGATCAACCAGATGATCGTCGCCCGGCGCATCCTCGGCTATTCCTCGAAGGAGCTGTCGTAGCCGGCCTCGACCTCGCCCCGCTCCTGGCGCGGGTGCCGGACTTCCGGGAGTTCCTGACGCTCGAGGAGCTCCGGGCAGAGGCGCGCGCCCTGGTGGCGGCGTTTCCCGGGCTCGCCCGGCTGGAGACGGTGGGCGCCTCCGCCGAGGGACGTCCCATCGAGCTGCTCACCGTCGGGCACGGGCGGCGGCCGGCGCTGCTGGCCGGCGTGCCGCACCCCAACGAGCCGATCGGCACGCTCACGCTGAACTTCCTCTGCCGCCTCCTTTGCGAGGACGCCGAGCTCCGGGCTCGCCTCGACGCGACGCTGTATGCGATCCCGGTCGCGGACCCCGACGGCTTCGTGCTGAACGAGGGATGGTTCAAGGGCGCCTTCTCGCCGCTCCGCTACGCGCTCAACTACTACCGGCCGCCGCACCGCGAGCAGGTCGAGTGGAGCTTCCCGGTCGAGTACAAGACGCTCCACTTCTCGAATCCGGCTCCCGAGACCGCCGTCCTCATGCGGGTGATGGAGCGTGTCCGGCCGACCTTCTTCTACTCCCTCCACAACGCCGGGTTCTGCGGCGTCTACTTCTACGTCTCGCGCGACCGGCCGGAGCTCTACCCGAGCCTGCACCGCCTGGTCGCCGACCAGGGCCTGCCGCTCCACCGCGGCGAGCCCGAGGTTCCGTACCTGCGCACGCTCGCGCCCGCGGTCTACCGCCTCTTCGGGATCGACGAGGCGTACGATTACTACGCCGCGACGCTGGACGGAGATCCGGCGGCGCTGATCGAGGCCGGTACGAGCTCCGACGACTGGCTCGGGCGCGTCGCCGACGCCTTCTCGCTGGTCTGCGAGCTGCCCTACTACACCGCGCCGGCGCTGGAGGATCTCGGCCCGGCGGGGACGACGCGTCGCGAGGCGGTGCTCGCCGGGGTGGCGCGCGCCGAGGCGATCCATGCCGAGTGTGCGGCGGGTTTCGGCAAGATCGCCGGCCGCGCGCCGGAGCACCGCCTGACGCGCTCCGTCCGCGACTACCTCGCCAAGACGCCCCGCCGGCTCGCGGCGGAGCGCCAGCACGCCGCGGCGTCGGAATACGACCGCGAGGCATCGCGCGCCGAAGCGCTCGACGCCACAGTCTGCAAGCCGTTCTACCACGCCCTCTACCTTGGGGAGGTCTACCGACTGGCGGAGATTTTGGGCGAACGAGCCCTCGCCAACGCGCTGAGAACGCGCCTCGGCGAACTCACCGCTCGCCTCGAGCGGGAGAGCGGGCTCGTGGTGCTCCCGCTCCGACCGCTCGTCGCCGTGCAGGCGGGCGCTGGCCTCCTGGCCCTCGCCGCGGCCGACTGATCGGTGGGCTAAGTCGCGCGCGCGGCCCTGCCAGGCGCTCTCGACGTCCGAGCGGGTGCAGAGCGCGCGGAGACCCGACGATGGCGGGCGCATGCGGCATCCTCATCCGCGCCCATCTATTCACAGACAACTTTCGAGATCGCGCTCTCGACGCGGGTTCGCGCCTCGGTTAGCGGACTATCGGAAACCGGCCGCAAAACGTTGACATTGCGGCCCCTCGTGCTACTAGGAACTCAGTGGTACAGAGTGGCACTGTGTGGCACACAGTGGCCCCGGCACTAAAATGCGACGCCACAGTCCTCGGAAGGAAAAGCTCCACGTAAGCCTAGACCCCGGACTGGGCGAGATACTCGACGCCATCGCGTCTCGTATGGGCGAGGACCCGCTCTATCCGGTGCCTTCGCGCTCCGATTTGCTCAACAAGGCCGCGCGCCTGCTCATCGCGGAGTGCAAAAAGCGGGATAACCTCCGGGAGACGGTAGAAGCGGCGGAAGCGAGGCTGTCGAAGATCATACCGCTCAGTACCGAGCGCCAAACGCAGTCTCGGCGGGATGGGGGCAAGGGAGGCCGTGCCCTATGAATCAGGTTGATCTCGCGAGCATGAGAGATGCCCTCCTGAGCATGCTTACACGGCGGTCGTTTCGATACGACGCGGCGGCGCCGTTCAGACTTGCGTCTGGTCGCCAGAGCGACGTCTACATTGACTGCAAGCCGACAACCATGTTTGCCGAGGCCAAGCCGCTGGTCGGCGAACTAGTCCTCGCACAGACACCGCCGGACATCCAGGCCATCGGCGGGCTAACAATGGGTGCCGATCCCATCGCTAGTGCGGTCTCCTTGATCGCGCAAGTGAAGTACGGCCGTACGATTGACGAGTTCGTCGTCCGAAAGGAGCCGAAGGCGCACGGCCTCCGAAAGACTATCGAGGGCTGCGTGAAACCAGGAATGCGTGTTGCGATCGTCGATGATGTCGTAACGACGGGCGGATCAACGATTGAGGCGATCCGGCAGTGCCGCGTCTCTGGCCTCGAGATCATGGCGGTGGTGGTCCTCGTCGATCGCGAGGAAGGCGGCATCGACAACATCCGAGACGAGGTTGGTTCCGACGTGCCCGTTCGAGCGATCTTTACCCGGACGGAGCTTCAGCGACACGCTTCTGCTCATGGCTACGTCGATCCCTCGGGATCTCGAGCGGCTTCAGGCTGAGTTTGATCAACCGGCTCGTCGGGGACCGTTCCAGTGCAAGACAGAACTGCCGGCCGCCGCGCAGGTGGGATCGGTGGACGAGGATGCTCAGCAGCTCGGCGCGCCCGCTTATGACCCGAGCGGCCTCGCCGCGCGCAGACAAGCGAGCAGCACCAGGGCGATCGGCAGGTCCACCAGAGCCACGACGAGATACGGGAAGGCGTGTATGCCGCCGGCGAAGAGGAGAAGGCCCGTCGTCGACGACGTGATCTTGGAGACCACGAGCGGATAGACGAGGGCGCGCCGGCGCCGCACGTCGGCGGCCGCGAGACCGGCGCAGGTCGCGATCGTCGCCATGTTCGCGACCGCCAGCGTCAGCCAGAAGTTGGCGGCGGCCGGTCCACCCGTCGGCGGCAGCGGCGCCAGCCCGAGCACCGACCCGATCCGGTTGAGGTCGGCGACGGTGCCCTCGGGCCGGACGAAGAAGATGACCGCGCCGGCGGCGAAGATGGTGGCGAAGAACCGTAGCCACGCGGCGAGCCGTCGCTCGGCGGTGGAGAGCGGGACGACTTCGGGAGTTCGCGTCGCGAGGCGCGCCATGTCAGCCTCCGGCTTCGATCAGGACCTTCAGGACCCCGGGCTCCGCGGCACGGGCGAAGGCCCCGACCGCGTCGTCCAGCGGATACACCGCGTCGACCAGGGGCGCAACGGAGGTCCGACCGCCGGCGAGGGCCGCGAGCGCGGGCGCGAAGGGGCCGCAGCGCGAGCCGACGACCGTCACCTCGTTGATCACGGCGGGCGCGAGGTCGAGGCGATGCTCGCCGGCGACGGTGGTCTTCAGCACGATCGTCCCGCGCGGGCGGACGAGCGCGAGCGCCGCGGCCAGGCCACCGGGCGAGCCGGTCGCGTCCACCAGGAGATCGGCCCCTGCGACCGCCGGGCCGGTGGCGATCCCGAGGCGCCGGGCCCGCTCGAGCTTTCCCGCATGATGGCCGGCCAGGGTGACGTCGGCGCCCGCCCCTGCTAGCACCTGCGCCACGAGGAGCCCGAGCTTGCCGTCTCCGAGAACGACCGTACGCAGGCCCGGCGCGACCGGCACCTGCTCCAGCACCTCGCAGGCTGCCGCCAGGGGCTCGATGAAGACCGCTGCCCGATCGGGCACCGAGTCCGGGACCCGGTGCAGATTGCGGGCGGGCAGCAGCACCAGGTCGGCGAAGGCGCCGTCGGCGCCGACGATCCCGAGCACGCGGCGCGTCGGACAGTGGCGGCCGAGCCCCGCCCGGCACGTCGGGCACACGCCGCAAGCGAAGTTGATCTCGCCGACCACCCGGGCGCCGACCAGGCCGGGGTCGGCCGCCGCGACCACGTGGCCCACCCACTCGTGCCCCGGCGTGCCGCGAAAGCCGAGGTAGCCACGCGTGATCTCGAGGTCGGTGCGACAGATGCCGGCCAGGTGAACGCGGACGAGCGCCTCGCCCGCAGCGGGCACCGGTTCGGGAAGGTCGCGTGCGAGCGTCAGCCGGATGCCGTCCCAGCGAAGCGCTCGCACGCCCGAGCCTCACTTCCCGCGAGCGGTCTGGACGGCGCTCCGGGGGACGGTCCGAGCCGCGGCGACCATCCCGTCGATCGCTGCCTCGGCGCGGTCGGCTGCATGCTCGGCCTCGGCCGCCGCCGCCTCCAGACGTCCGGCGGCCGCTTCCGCCCGTTGCGCCGCCTCTTCGGCGCGCTCGGCCGGGCCGGCGCTCGCAGATGGCTCGTGGGCCGCGGCGGGCTGGGCCGCGGCGGGGGCGGGAGCCGGCGCGGCGCTCGACGTCGCGGCCGACGAACCGGCCGACGCACCGCCGTCCGGGACGGGGACCGCCGGCGTGAGCGGCCCGGCGCTCATTGGCCGGCGGCGGGCGCGCTTCGACAGCGCCGCGATTTCTGCGTCGCTCAGTGGTCGCTCATAGCGCTCGAGGTGCACGGTCGGCCTCCCGAGGATCCACGCGCGCGCGAATGCGATCTCCTTTCGCATACCGAGATAGTAGAGCGTGACCTCGTGGTCGTCCCACGGCGGACGGTCGGCGAGTTCACGGCTCTCGGCGACGTCCGGCTTGCCGTTGCGCGCCACGTATGCGGCGAGCGCCCGGTTGCGTGCCATCTCGACCTCGAGCTGGTCGTCGTCGATGTCGTGCCCGCCGCGCGCCAGCCCGACCCGAGCCCCTCCGAGCACGACCGCCCATACCACCGCCATCGCCACCACACCACGTCGCATGCGTCCTCCTCCGGCGGTGTGCTACCGCCGCCCGAAACGGGGAATACACTCAAAAATACACGGGTCGAGCCTGGGTGTCATGCAACGGGCTTGCCTCCCCCGGCGACGTTCCTCTAGCATTTCGCGTGGGGTTCCCCTTCCCGAATGCCATCTGACGCAGTCCTCGTCCTCGTCGCCCTCGGGCTCGTGCTCCTGAACGCTTTCTTCGTTGCCGCAGAGTTCGCCATGGTGCGCGTGCGGACGACGCGGGTTGCGGAGCTCACGCTGGCCGGCGATTGGCGCGCCAAGGCCGTGGAGGCCGCGCAGCGACGCCTCGACGCCTTCCTCTCGGCCACCCAGCTGGGTGTGACGCTCACCAGCCTCGGCCTCGGCTGGATCGGCGAGCCTGCCTTCCAGCACCTGCTGGAGCCGGCGTTTGCGGCGCTCGGTATCACCTCCGAGCGCGTCATCGAGAACACGTCGATCGCTGTGGCCTTCGCGCTCATCACGTTCCTGCACATCGTCCTCGGCGAGCTGGTCCCCAAGTCCTACACGATCCGGCGTACCGAGCGGGTGGCCCTCTGGGTGGCCCTGCCGATCCGCATCTTCCAGCTCATCTTCGCTCCCGCCCTCTGGCTCCTCGGGCGTACCGCGGCGGCCACCCTCCGGCTGCTCGGCGTGACGGCCGAGACGAGCGGCGACCTCGCGCACTCGGAGGAGGAGCTGCGCATGGTGCTCGCCGAGTCGCACCGGGTGGGCACGCTCTCGGGGCAGAAGCGGGAGCTCCTCGAGAACGTCATCGACTACACCGAGCGCACCGCGCGCCACGTCATGATCCCGCGGGCGGACATCGCCTACGTCTCGCTCGCCCAGCCGCTCGAGGAGAACCTCGCGGTCATCACCCAGACGGCGCACACGCGTTTCCCCCTGGCCAGCAGCGACATCGACCACGTCGTCGGCATGGTACACGTCAAGGACCTCTTCCAGCGCCGCACCGAGCTGCGCTCGTCGGAGGACCTCGCTGCCCTCAAGCGGCCCATCCTGTTCGTCCCGGAGAGCCGGTCCCTCGACGCGCTCCAGCGGGACTTCCAGGACGGTCGCACCCACATGGCGATCGTGGTCGACGAGTACGGCGGCACCTCGGGCCTGGTGACGCTCGAGGACGTGATCGAGGAGCTCATCGGCGACATCCAGGACGAGTTCGACCGTGAGCCGCCGCAGGTCGAGCAGACCGCGCAGGGCTTCGTGTTCGACGGTCTGACGCCGATCGACGACGCCGCCGAACGGCTCCAGCTCGACCTGCCCCACCCGGGCGACGTCAGCACCCTCGGCGGCTTGGTGACGGCCCGCATCGGGCGCATTCCGCGCCGGGGTGACAAGGTCGCGCTTCCGGGGTACGAACTGCGAGTGATGGAGATGAAGGGACGGCGCGTCGGGAAAGTGCTCGCCGTGGCAGCGCCCGAGGCGCGGGCCGACGCGGCCGCCGGGCGCCCCCACTGAACGCTCCAAACGGCTTGACAACTCGGCGGCGACGTCTAGACATGAGGCGCTCGACTCAGAAGGACGACCTCACGTGCACGCCGACCAGCCGAGCGGTATCCTCCAGCTGAACGCCAAGCCTGGCCGGCGCCGGTCGACCGGCGGCGGTTCTGCGGGGACCGGCGGCTGGTCGCAGAAGACGACGCCGAGCGTCGACTGGCCGAAGTGGATGCGCGAGCTCGGCACCCGCATCCGTCGCGTCCGCGAGTTCGTCGGTCTGTCGCAAGAGCAGCTCGCCCGGCTCGCCGGTGTGAGCCAGGGCGCGGTCAGCCGGCTCGAGGCGGGCCGGGGGCTCGCCACGCCGCTCCTCGTGCTGATGAAGATCCACTTGCCGCTCGTGCGGGCGCTCCGCGGGCTCGATCCATCCCTCTTGAACGACGAGCTGCGTCGCATGCTCGACGCCACCCGTAACGTCGCGCCGCCCGTCGGCGACATGGGCTTCGAGATGCTGCCGCTCACCCGTGATCCCGGGCTCGAGGAGCTGATCCGTTCCTACAACGAGCTGCCCGGGCGGCAGCGGCGGACGTTCCTGTCGGTCATGAGCGCCACCGCCGCCTCCCTGTCGGGCGCCTCGCCTCCGACCAAGGGCAAGGCGTGACGCGGCCGCCGGCCGGCGGCCGCCCCTAGCCATCCGCATGGCGGTCATCCGCAAGCAGCACGGCCACTTCCTCGAAGACTTCCGTCCCGGCCAGCTCTTTCGTCACAAGGGCGGGAAGACCATCACCGAGGGGCTGTTCGCGGTCTTCACCGACTTCTCGATGACCACCAACCCGCTCTCCAAGAACGCGCGCTACGCCAAGGCGTACGGGTTCCGCGACATGCTCGTGCCTCCCGGGCTGGTGATGGCCGTCGTGTTCAGCCAGAGCGTCGAGGACGTCTCCGAGAATGCCCGCGCGAACCTCGAGTACATCGACATGCGCTTCGGGGTCCCGGTCTACCTCGGTGACACGCTCGAGGCGGAGACGACCGTGCTCGGCGTGAAGCCGTCCACGCGGGACCCGAGCCTCGGCGTCGTCCACGTGCAGACGACGGGGCACAACCAGGACGGGGAAGTGGTGCTGACGTTCCAGCGCAAGGTCCAGGTCTGGAAGCGCGATCAGCAGGCGACGGTTGCCGATGGCGAGGTCCCGCCGCGCGAGATTCCCACCTCGCTCGGCCTGCCACCCTACGAGCGGAGCCGCGCCTACCGCGAGCTCGCCCACCTCTCGAGCCCCGACACCTACTTCGAGGATTTCCGGCCCGGTGACCTCCTCGAGCATTCGCGTGGCCGCGTGGTCACGACCGATCACATCCTGCTGACCGGCATGCTCGACAACACCTCCCAGGTGCACTGCAACCAGTGGATGATCGATCAGCAGCCCGAGCGCTACGTGGGCGGCCAGCTGATCGTCTTCGGTGGCATCCCGTTCAACCTCTGCCTCGGGCTCTCGTCGGCCGACGTCGCGGACAACGCGCTCGCCGACCTGCGCTATGCGACCGGCCGCCACACGGCGCCCGTGTTCGCCGGCGACACGGTCTTCGCCTCGACCGAGATCCGCGCCGCGCGCGAACTGCCCGGCCGGGCGGATCTCGGCGTGCTCGACACGGTGCTCCGCGGTCACAAGTTCGGGCCGAAGGGCACGCCGGCGGAAAAGGTCGACGTCTTCTACCTCGAGCGCGAGCTCGCGGTGAAACGCCGTAGCCACTACGCCTGATGCCGAATCGGTGGCTGCTCAAGACCGAGCCGGGGACCTACTCCTGGGCCGACCTCGCCCGCGACGGGCGCACCGTCTGGGACGGTGTCAAGAACCCGCTCGCGCTCAAGCACCTGCGGGCGATGGCGAAGGGCGACGAGGCGTTCATTTATCACTCCGGTTCGGAGAAGGCCGCGGTCGGCATCGCGCGCGTCGCCAGCACTCCGTACGTCGACCCGAAGAAGAAGGATCCGCGTCTGGTCGTCGTGGATCTCGAGTCCGTGCGTGCGCTCGCGAGGCCCGCCCGCCTTGCCGACATGCGTCGCAACCCGAAGCTCGCGGACTTCGACCTCCTGCGGCTCCCCCGTCTGTCCGTCATGCCCGTCCCGGCCGTGGTGTGGGCCGAGATCCTCGGCATGGCGGGCGGGTAAGTGCGCGCCGCGGGGATCGGAATCGCCCTCGCGGGCTTCGTGCTCGCGGTGCGCAGTGCTCTCCTGCTCGGCGGCCGCGGGCGGCCCCGGCGAGGGCCGCGACCGGCGTTCATCGTCGCCGGGCCGTATCTACGCGTGCGGAATCCGCTCCTGGCGGGCGTGCTGCTCGGCTTGGCAGGGACGGCGCTCGCGCTTCGCTCCTGGAGCGTCGGGATCGCCGCCGCGGCGGCCGCTGCCGGGGCTCACCTGTGGGTGGTGCGCGTCGAGGAGCCGGCCCTGAGGACCCGGTTCGGTGCTGCGTACGACGCGTACCTGCGCCGCGTGCCGCGCTGGGTGCCGCGCCGTTCCGACGACGCCGGCGAGTGATCTGCTGCTTCGGGAGGAGGGAGCAGCGGCGCCGTCACCGGCGCCGCCGCCCTCCTGGGTTTGAGGTCACCGCGTCCGCATCCCGCTCCGCCGCCCGTCCCAGCCGCCACCCACATCCCCGCCGCTGCGGTCGACCCGAACCATTCCCGCGGTAGGTGACGCTCGGAGCACGTTCCGTGCCCGGCAGCAGCCGAGTACGCCGTCGCAACGCCAGGGCGGCAAAGAGCGCGCGTGCCCGGTACGATTCCTCGTGGTCCGTCATCGCGCCCGCTGCGGCACCCGCCATCCGCAAGGCGAAGAGCATGGGGAGCGCGCGGCGGCGCAGTGGCGCGTCCGTTCAGCGACGAACGGCGGCGCGACGCTCGCCGCCGCCGTGAGGAGTGATCTCCGTCATTCGACGCGCACTTCTTCCGTGGGACGGACCACGCGGCGCGTCGAAACCGAACCCGCAGCGCAACCTTGCGACAGCCACCAGGCCTGGCTAACGTACGCCGGCTCGGCTCATGACCGATTTTCGGCAAAGCGATCGCGCCGTCGCGATCGAGAGCGTCGACCAGCTGGTCGAGCAGTTCCACCTGGCGGGCAAGCCGCGCGCGCGATGGGCGATCGGCACCGAGTACGAGAAGGTCGTCGTCGACCGTGCGACGGGTCGGGCGGCGCCGTTCTCCGGGTCGCGCGGCATCGAGACGGTGCTCCGCACGCTTGCGGAGCGCTTCGACTGGGAGCCGAAGGAGGAAAGCGGCCGCACGGTGGCACTCGTGCGCGGTGGTGCGTCGATCACGCTCGAACCCGGTGCCCAGCTCGAGCTCTCGGGCGAGCAGTGCCGCACGCTCCACTGCACGCAGCAGGAGCTCGCCACGCACGTGCGCGAGCTGGTGAGCGTCGGCAGCGAGCTCGGACTCGCGTTCCTCGGCCTCGGCATCCAGCCGGTCAGCCGTCTCGAGGAGATCGAGATCGTGCCGAAGCAGCGTTATCGGATCATGGCGCCCTACATGGAGCGGGTTGGCGCGCTCGGGCTTCGCATGATGAAGCAGACGGCCACGGTCCAGGCGAACATCGACTACGCCGACGAGCGGGACGCGATGCGGAAGCTACGTGTCGGCATGGGCCTCGCGCCGGTCATGAACGCGATGTTCGCCAACTCGTCGCTCTCGGACGGCGGCCTGAACGGCTACATGAGCTTCCGCGGGCACATCTGGACCCAGACGGACCCCGCCCGCTGCGGCCTGCTGCGCCTGGCGTTCCGCGAGGGAGCGACCTTCGCCGACTACGTCGCGTGGGCGCTCGACGTGCCCCTCTATTTCATCCTGCGCGGCGGAACCTATTTCACGACCGTCACCGGCATTCCTTTCCGGCGCTTCCTGACCGAGGGAGCGGCGGGTGAGCGTGCCACCCTCGACGACTGGAACCTGCATCTGACGACGCTGTTTCCCGAGGTGCGTCTCAAGGGCTACATCGAGTTCCGTTCGGCCGACAGCCAGCCCCCGGAACGCATGCTCGCTCTGCCGGCGCTCGTGAAGGGCGTCTTCTACGAGCCCGACTGCCTCGACGCGGCTCACGATCTGGTGAAGCGTTGGTCCTACGACGAGACGGAAGCGCTCTGGCGCCAGGTGCACCGCGAGGCGCTGCTCGCGCGCTTCCACGGCGTCAGGGTGCTCGAGCTCGCGCGCGAGCTGTATGCGATCGCCGAGGAAGGGCTCCGCCGGCAGCACGAGCTCGATGCCGCGGGCCGCGACGAGCGAATCTATCTCGAGCGGATGGGCGAGCAGCTCGCCATGGGTCGCTCGCCGGCGCGGGTCATCGCCGAGCAGTGGAGCGCGGACTGGGATGAGCGCCGGCGGCTCGAGCGGGTGATCGAGTCGACCGAGTTCCGGGCCTAGCAAGCGCAGGGCGAGGCACCCGCGGCTCACTCGCTGCAGGTTCTTGCAGGATATTCGCCCCTCGCCGCGAGCGTTTGCCGGCCATACAGCCGGGCCGAATCCTGGCTCCCTCTCGGCCAGCGAGCGCACGTTCCGGTAGAAGCTCGAGCGCTCCGGGCTCCGCGCCAGGGCGCTGCAGCTTTCTTCAGGAATTGCGGGGAAACCCGCTGCACCGCATTGCAGGGTGTCGCGGCGCACGATGGGGGGTGCGCCGCGTCCGTTCAACGGGCACGGGCTGGCAAGGGCTTTGCTGTGTCGGTCGGCAGTGAGAACGCGGCGCGGAGATGAGAACTCGGAGGAAACATGATGACGACGCTGCTTGACCCTTTTGGCGTCTCGCTCATTGCGGGAACCTCGATCGGGTTCGTCCTCGGCTGGGGGACCGTGTGTTTGCTCGATTGGCTGGGAGGCTGACCCGGTGTCCCGTCAAGCGTGATCCGCCCTCGCCCCGGGTCGCCCGCCAGGTTGGGGTTCGGGCGCCGGCGGCGTCCTTCTAACTAGTTCGTAGCATACTTCCGACGCCCGTGAGGCGGCCCTGACCGCCGTCGCGGGCGACTCCCAAACCCGCCCCCTCCATCGCCCTCAGCTCCGAGGTTTCGTCGCGAGTGTTCACGTGTATCGGTATACGGCAAGCGGGCAGCGGGTATAAGTCAATTTACAGGCTCGCTCCCTTTCTAGTATAAGCCGGGCATGTTGCTGGTTCAGTCAGATCAGCAAAACAGGAGGGCAAGTTTCATGACGCACGCAGGACGTATTTTGGGGATCGCTTCCGTACTGCTTCACCTGGCTGCAGCTCCGCTGGCACACGCCGCCACGACAACCACCTGCTTCACGCCGCTCTTCGGCTTCGGCCCGATCGACCCCGTCAACGGCTTCCCGCAGTACTATCAGGATTCGAACGGCCTCGCTCTTCAGCAGTGCGTGGACCTCGTGTGCGACCCGGCCCTCGCCATCCCCGACCCGACCCGTCCGATCTCCTTTCCCAACAACTTCCCGGTCGAGATTTTCTATTCCAGGGCGATCAGCACGATCACCGTCGGGACGATCAAGGCCGTGTTGAACGACCAGTTCGAGGGCTCGTTCGCGAACGGCAACGTCGCGATCCCGGGTGATCAGGTCGTCTTCGGCCGCGTCCGCGTCCGCATCTTCGGTGGGGCGCCCGGCGGCACGTATACGGTCACGCACCCGTACGGCGTGGAGGTGCTCCAGGCGGACAGCCTGGGGACGGTCAACTTCACCCAGGACAGCGCTCGCATCCCGGTGGGACTCGGGGGACCGGCGCTCGCGTTCGGGAATGCGCTCACCGCCGGTCGCATAGGACCGTTCCTGACCGCGGTGGCACCGCCGCCGCCGGCGGGGATGGTCGGCAATCCGGCCGCGCCCCAGACCGTCACCGGCAGCCCCTGCGGCCAGAACGTCTTCGCCGTGAGCGGTCCCGGTCTGCCTGGCGGTGGCGTGTCGACGAATCAGTTCACCGTTCTCATCGGCAAGCTCGCCCACATCTGCGGGAACGGCGTCGTCGACCTCGGCGAGCAGTGCGACGACGGCAACCTTCTGGCTGGCGATTGCTGCTCGCCCACCTGCCAGTTCGAGGCGGCCGGCCAGGCCTGCGCCAACAATCCCTGCATCAGTGGCAGCACCTGCGACGGCGCCGGCGCGTGCGCGGGCGGCACCCCGAACACGCTCCCCTGCAACGACGGCAACGCCTGCACCACGGCGGATACCTGCGCGGGCGGCGTCTGCGTCGGGGGCCCGCCGCCCAACTGCAACGACGGCAACGTGTGCACGACGGATACCTGCAACCCCGCGACGGGCTGCGTGAGCACGCCCAACACCCTGCCGTGCGACGACGGGAACCCCTGCACCTCCGGCGACACCTGCTCGGCCGGCGTGTGCGCCGGCACCCCGAACACTCTCCCCTGCAATGACGGTAACGCCTGCACGACGGCGGATACCTGCGCGGGCGGAACGTGCGTCGGAGGCCCGGCGCCCAACTGCGACGACGCAAACGTGTGCACGACGGACTCGTGCAACCCGGCGACCGGCTGCGTGAACGCTCCGAACACCCTGCCGTGCAACGACGGCAACGCGTGCACGACCGCCGACTCCTGCGCCGGTGGCGTCTGCGTGGGCGGCCCGCCGCCCGCCTGCCCGCCGGCGGCGCCCGCCGCGACGGTCACGGCCGACGCCTACGTGAACTCCGTCAGCCCCACCACCAACGCGGGCGCGAGCACGGTCCTGGTTGCCGATGCGAGCCCCCTCAAGCGCACGTTCCTCCGCATCAACGTGAGCGGCACGGGCACGCATCCGGTCACGTCGGCCAAGCTGCATCTGCAGGTATCGGCGGCGACCAACTCCAACAGCAACTCGGGCGGCCAGATCCACCCCATCAGCAACTGCGCGTGGGGTGAGCGCACCATCACCTGGAACAACCAGCCCGCCATCGATGGCCCCGTGATCGCGACGGTGGGTGCGGTCGCCTTGAAGCAGGGCGTGGACTTCGACATCACGTCGGCCATCCACGGCGACGGCGTTTACTGCTTCGCGCTCGACACCACCTCGATCGACAGCGTGGTCTACAACTCCCGCGAGGCCACGACGGGCAAGCCGTCGGTCGCGCTCACCGTGGCGCCGGACTGCGGCTGCGGGCCGGTCCCGGTGGCGACCACGACGACGACCACACCGGCGCCGGCACCGACGACCACGACCACCCTGCCGCAGGCCGCGGCGCCGGTCGGCACGGTCGTGGCTGACACCTACGTCCAGTCCGACCTGGCAACCACCAACTTCGGGACCAAGCCTCAGATCTTCGTGGACAACGGCTTCGCCTCGAATCCCGGCACTAACGGTGTCCAGCACACCTTCCTCCGCGTCAGCGTGAGCGGCGTCGGCGCGCAGCACATCTCGAGCGCTCACCTCAAGCTCCAGGTCGCGAACGTGACGAATGCCGGGAGCGTCTCGGGCGGGACCATCCACGCCATCTCGAACTGCACGTGGGGTGAGACGACGATGACGTGGAACACGGCGCCGCCGATCGACGGCCCGGCCCTCGTGACGCTCGGTCCGGTGGCCATCGGTCAGGTCGCGGACTTCGACGTGACCTCGGCCATCCCGGGTGACGGCACGTACTGCTTCGCCATCGACACCCCCAGCACCGACAGCGCGATCTACAACTCCCGCGAGGGGAGCGTGGGCCGTCCCGCCCTTCTACTGACGGTGGCGCCGTAGGCAAGACGATCCGACTGCCGCGAAAGGGGAGGCCGGGGGGCGAGAGCCCTGCGGCCTCCCGCGCGTGCGGGATCCGAGGCCGTATGAGCTATCGCGCGGCGCACGTCCGACTCACCCGCTCCAAAGTGTTGCAGGAAATCCGTTCCTCGCCGGCCGGGCGCCTGCCGCCCAGGACAGCAGGCGCGAACCGTCGAGGGGACGGCTGCTTGGTACGGAACGCACGCCGATCACCGCACCACACGCGCCCTCCCGGCTCGGAAGCCCCCCGAACGCCCCGGAGACGCGGTCCGTATCGCCCCATGCCGGGTCGGCTCACTGGATCTTGAGCACGACCCGCACGGAGTCGTCGACCTCGCTCCAG